>Ga0299907_10000885_pt1 | contig 15992 bp, 12 predicted proteins | sample RVTome_16_FD_198680 | JGI IMG/M metagenome (GOLD analysis project Ga0299907, IMG submission 198680) | Soil microbial communities from uranium-contaminated site in the Upper Colorado River Basin, Wyoming, United States - RVT152D67 (version 2) ...
GACGTCGAGGTCCCGAAGGAACGGCTGAAGGATCCGGTCGGTCTCCGCCACTGGCCCGACGACCGCGGGCGCGACGGCGGACGCACCCCGATGCAGTGGGCGACCGAAGAAGGATTCACGAGGGGCGGCGTCGAGCCCTGGCTACCGAGTGGCGACGCCGCTGCCCGCAACGTCGCGGACCAGCGCGGGGATCCCGGTTCGATCCTCCACCTGTGCCGCGGCCTGATCGCCCTCCGTCGCGAGCGAGAGGATCTGCATTCGGGCGCGTACGGAGCGCTCGAATCGGCCGAAGGCGTCTGGGCGTGGCGGCGCGGAAAGGAGACGGTGGTGGCCCTGAACCACGGCGACGCGCCGGCGACACTCTCGCTCGGCGCCGGCGAGATCCTCATCGGCACGAAGAGGAAGCGAGCCGGCGAACGGGTGGATGGTGACGTTCAGCTCGACCCGTGGGAAGCCGTGATCCTGTCCGAGTATGGGACGGCCTAGCGTGAACTGACTCCAAGTTCTCCCGCGGCATCCCACCCACCGTCGAGCGGGGGAGGCCCTTTCGGGCCTCCCCCGGCAGTTCAGCCCCTTACGAACTGGGCGAGGCGCCACCCACGCTGCCGCGGCCCTGGCCAGCGGGACGGCACGGTCTGGCAGGTGGTCTTCCCCCGGGGAGCATCTCTCTCGGCCGGGACCGACCCCTACCAGCGCGGGTCGCTTGCGCCGAGGGCGGCCCGGCCGGTGCACGCTCCCCCGACGCCGTACAGCGGGTCGCTGTCTTCCTCCAACCGCAGGTAGAAGCACGCCTCGGCCCTAGCCATCACCGCGGCCGCCCAGACGCGCTCCGAGGCGAACACGCTCACATCGTTCAGGCCGGTCGACACGTCCTCCGCACCGCGGAAAGTAAGGGAGGGCGCTCGCACGGCGAGCGCTCCGGCATCGGCCTCGAGGAACGAGCCGGTGTCCGAGTGCACATCCTCGGCCGCCGCCTGCGACGTTCGCAGCGTGTGCTGTGCGTGCGCGATCGTCTCGGCGATCGGTCGGTTCACCAGGATCTGGACGATCAGCAGCACGCACCCAAGCCCGAGGGCGCCGGCGACGATCCAGAACCCTCGGCCGGCGGCAGGCGACTCGGATGCAACCTCGTCACCGGCCGGCGCTTCGGTCATCAGCCTTCCAGGGCCCGAGCAAGTTCCTCGAGGCTCGCGAGGTTGTGGCCCGAGAGGAACACGTCGATGCTCGGCAATGCGGCCGCCATGCCGCGCGCGAGGGGCTCGTACCGGGGCGAACCCTTGAGCGGGTTGGCCCAGATGACCCGGTAGGCGAGCCGTCTGAGACGAGCCATCTGGATGCGAAGCACGTCAGGATCGCCCCGCTCCAGGCCGTCGGAGCACAAGACGACGACCGCGCCACGAAGCGCCGCCCGCTGGCTCCAGCCGTCGAGCAAGACCTTGATCGACTCGCCGATCCGCGTCCCGCCTTCCCAATCGGCCACGATCCCAGCGATCGCGTGCAGGGCTCGATCGGGGTCCTTGTCTCGGAGCAGCCGGGTCACGCGCGTGAGCCTGGTTCCGAAACAGAAGACCTCGACGCGCCGCCCGGCGGCCATCGCCGCGAAGCCGAACTGCAGGAGCGCTCGCGAGTACGGCGACATGGAACCGCTCACGTCGAGCAGCAGCAGGAGCGGCCGAGCCCGAACGCGCCGGGACCGACGGATCCGGTCGAACGGCTCTCCCTGCGTCCTGAGGGACCGACGGAGGGTCCGGCGCAGGTCCAGCGAGGTCCCCTTCGTCCCCGGCCGGGTGCGGCGTGTGCGCTCGTGCGGGATCCGCAGGGACAGCTCCCGGATCATGCGCGCGACCCGGGCCCGCTCGTCGGCAGTGAGGTCCAGGAACGACTTCTCGCGCAGCACCTCGACGGCGCTCGCCACGATCCGGATCGAGGCCTCGTCGCCGGGCGCCGGCTGCTCGTCTCCCGCAAGGGGCCCCCACGACGCGGCCGTCCGCTCGGCGGGCACGTGCAGCTCGTCGGGCTCGCCCCCCAGGTCCGCCTCGGACGGCAGCGCGAGTTCGATCGCGATGCCTGCCTCGCCCGCCCCGAGCGACCGGTACCACTCATCGAACGTCGATCCGTAGACGTCGAGATCCTCCCGGCGGGCGACCATCGATGCGCGTCCCGCCCAGTAGAGCGTCTCCCGGTCGGTGAGCCCCAGCGCGGCCACTGACCGGCAGAACGTGAGGATGCGCCCCGTGCCCACCGGGAGCCCGCGCGCGCGGAGCGAGCGCCCGAACGCGACCAGCGGCGGGACCGGCCCACTCACCCTGGATCGGCAGCGAGAACGTCGGCGAGGCGAGGCCCGACCAGCGTCTGATCTTCGTGGTCCTTGACGACAGCGCCGAGCGTGTCGGCCGCGAGATCGATGTCCAGGCGCTCCGCTCCCATGAACGCCAGCGCGTTCGCCCAGTCGATCGTTTCGGCCACACCTGGGAGCTTCGCAAGATCGAGCTCCCGCAGACGCGCGACCGCCTCCGCCACGTCGCGCGCGAGCGCCTCACCGACGTGCGGCGCGCGGGCCCGCACGATCGCCACCTCGCGATCCAGGTCGGGGTGATCGATCCAATGGTAGAGGCAGCGCCGCTTCAGGGCGTCGTGCAGCTCCCGCGTGCGGTTCGAGGTCACGATGACGGCGGGCGGCGCCTCCGCCGCCACTCGCCCGATCTCCGGGATCGTCACCGCGAACTCGGAGAGGATCTCCAGCAGGAACGCCTCGAACTCGTCGTCCGCGCGGTCCAGTTCGTCCACGAGTAGCACCGCGCCGGCGCCCGCCCGGATGGCGGCGAGCAGCGGTCGCTCCACCAGGAACTCCGGGCCGAACAGGTCCTCGACATGAGTTGCGGCGTCGGCGGGATCCATCGCACGGACCGCGATCAGCTGCCGAGAGTAGTTCCATTCGTAGAGGGCCTGCGTCGCGTCGATCCCCTCGTAGCACTGCAGCCGAATCAGGTCTGCCTCGAGCAGCTCCGCCAGCACCTTCCCGACCTCGGTCTTCCCGACGCCTGCCTCGCCTTCCAGGAGAAGGGGTTTGCCGAGGGACAGCGACAGATAGATCGCCGTCGCGAGCCCTCGGTCGGCGAGGTAGGAACGGGCGCGGAGCGCCTCTTGCAGCCCGTCGACCGACGTGGGGAGAGTCACGCCGCTCATGCTACGAGGAACCGGCTGAGGGCCGACTCGACGCGGACCCTGGACCTGATGTTGAATGTGGGTTCCGGTCCACCTGAGGGGGTGCCATGTCGGAGATCGTGCTCGACGACGTGTCGAAGGTCTACGCGGACGGGACCACCGCGGTCTCGGATCTGAACCTCGACGTGCGCGACGGTGAGTTCATCGTGCTCGTCGGGCCGTCGGGGTGCGGGAAGACGACAGCGCTGCGCATGGTCGCCGGGCTCGAGACGATCTCGGGGGGAACGATCACGATCGGCGAGCGCGTCGTCAACACTGTCCCGCCGAAGGAACGGGACATCGCGATGGTGTTCCAGAACTACGCGCTGTACCCGCACATGACCGTGTACGACAACATGGCCTTCGGTCTCAAGCTGCGCAAACTCCCGAAGGACGAGATCGACCGACGTGTGCGTGAAGCTGCCGATATCCTCGGCCTCGAGGAGTTCCTGGATCGGAAGCCGAAGGCGCTGTCCGGAGGACAGCGACAGCGCGTGGCCATGGGACGCGCGATCGTCCGCGAACCGAAGGCCTTCTTGATGGACGAGCCGCTCTCGAATCTCGATGCGAAGCTCCGCGTGCAGATGCGCTCGGAGATCGCGCGGATCCAGCACGAGCTCCACACCACGACGCTCTACGTCACCCACGACCAGGTCGAGGCGATGACGATGGGCGATCGCGTCGCGGTGATCAGGAAGGGCGTGCTCCAGCAGGTGGACACGCCGCAGCACCTCTACGACCACCCGAAGAACCTGTTCGTCGCGGGGTTCATCGGCTCGCCGGCGATGAACCTGGTCGAAGGCACCTTGTCCCGTTCGAACGGATCCGCTGTCGTGGAGTTCGGCGGCTACCGGCTCGCGATCCCGGACGACGTCCTGTCGACCCGCCCCGATCTCAAGTCGTTCGATGGGAAGAGCGTGATCATCGGCCTCCGCCCGGAGGACATGGAGGATGCGTCGCTGGTGCCGGATGCACCGGCGGATCGCCGGATCCGCTCGGGCGTCGTGCTGCGCGAGAGCCTCGGGGCCGACGTGCTGGTGCACTTCATGATCCAGGCCCCTGCGCTGATGACCGAGGACGTCAAGGAGCTCGCCCACGACGTGGGTCAGGAAGCCGTCGAAGCCGTCGAGCGCGGAGTCCTGGCGGGCCAATCGGAGTTCCTGGCTCGCCTGAGCCCACGAACGGAAGCACGGCAGGGAGAGCCCATCGAGCTCGTCGTCGACGTTCAGCGGCTGCACTTCTTCGACCCGGAGAGCGGGCTCGGCATCCACGGCGGTGACGGGGGTTCAGAAGCCGGAACGTCGAGCTGACCGTACAAGGGACGGATGCGAACATGGCCAGACAGCGAAACAGGGGGAGAAGGAGGGGGAACGGTGGGTGGCGACTCAGGTCCATCGTCAGCCTTCTTTAGCGGCCGATAGAGAGGGACAAGGGGCCGAGGCACCCTTGCTCACCCGGTTTCGAGCGCCGTCACGTACCCGATCAAGCCAGCCATACAGAGTTGTCGACATCGCGCTCGGGAGGGCTTCGGGGTGATCGAGCGGTTCAGACGCTGACAATCGCGCCCGACCATCGCTCCAGCCGCAGTGCCCCACCGGCCGGCTCTCCTGCGCGCTCGGGGTGGGTACTTGCCACCAAGGTGCCCTCGATCTCGTCGATGACAGCCTCGTTGTCCGACAGGTTGAGAGCGACGATCGTCGACGGCCCGCGCGAGTACACCCACGTGCCGTCGGGCGAGGCGATCGTGGCGTAGGCGCCCCTCCTGAGGTCGGCGCGCTCCTTCCGGAGTCCGATCAGCGCTCGTGCCAGCGACAGGACGGACCCAGGGTCGTCTCTCTGGTCGCCAACGTTGCACGCGCCGTGATCGCCGAACGCGAGCCACGGCTCTACTCCCTCCTCGGTGAACCCCGCCCCAGGATCGGCGCTCCAGTGCATCGGGGTCCGGCACGGATCCCGGCCCTTGTCATCCGTCCAGAACCGTTTGCCCACCGGGTCGAGGAGCTGTTCATGAGTCAACTCGGTATTGGGCATCCCGATCTCGTCGCCGTAGTAGAGGAAGGGAGTTCCTCTCATCGTCAGAAGCATCATGAGAGCGACGCGCGTACGGGCAGGGTTTCCGTCGCACCATCTGCTCGGGAATCTGAGGACGTCGTGGTTCGACCCCGCCCAGACAGGCCACGCGAGGTCGGGGGGGAGCAACTCCTCAGTCAACTCCACCACCTCGCGCAGCGCCTCCGCCTCGAAAGGAGCGAACACGAACGGGAAATTGAACGCGAGGTTGAGCTCGTCACCGGTTCCGTAGTACTTCGCCATCTTGTGGAGATCTAACAGGAAAGTCTCCCCCACCAGTACGCGGGGCGGCTCGAATGAGTCCGCCAGCGCGCGCCATCGCTTGATGACGTCATGGACCTCGGGCTGGTCCATGCTGTAGGTGTGTTGTTGCCCTAGCTGCTGGGTCCTGGGATCATCCTCTTCGGTTGCGGGGAGGTTGTCGCGCAGACCTCTGTCCTTGACCACCGCGTGCGCGACGTCGACGCGAAAGCCGGCAACGCCGCGCTCGAACCAGAACCGCAGCACGTCGTCCATCTCGTCGCGCAGAGAGTCGTTCCACCAGTTGAGATCGGCCTGCGTGTCGAGGAAGTTGTGGAGGTAGTACTGACCGGAGGCCTCGTCGAACTCCCACGCATCGCCGCCGAAGACGCTCAGCCAGTTGTTCGGAGGAGATCCGCCGGCTGTCGGGTCCGCCCAGACGTAGTAGTCACGGTAGCGAGAGTGCCTCTCCTTGACGGCGTCCTTGAACCACATGTGTTCCGTACTCGTGTGATTGGGGACGAAGTCCAGCAGGATCCCGATACCCCGCTCTTTGGCCCGCGCGATCAGCTCGTCGAGGTCGACGATGGTCCCGAGCTCGGGATGAACGCCTTTGTAGTCCGAGACGTCGTAACCCCAATCGGCGTTGGGTGAGGGCATCGTCGGGTTGAGCCAGATGCCGTCGATGCCGAGCCACTCGAGATGATCGAGCTTCTCGATGATGCCCCGAAGATCCCCCACGCCATCACCGTTGGAGTCGCGGAACGAGCGCGGGTAGATCTGATAGAAGACCCCCTCCCTCCACCAGGCCGCGTCGCTCACGGATGCTTCCCTTCGCCGTCGGATGCCCTGAGCTCGGAAGTCGAATCACCCTACAGCAGCGCGAACGGTAGGGTTGGGCGGATGTCCCGCGAGATGTCGTGCGACGTCCTCGTCGTCGGCGGAGGGCTCGGAGGAGTCCCTGCTGCACTCTGTGCCCTCCGGCTCGGCCGTCGCGTCGTGCTCACCGAATCGGGGCGATGGGTGGGGGGGCAGCTCACCTCACAAGGGGTTCCGCCCGACGAACATCCCTGGATCGAATCGGGTGGTGCGACCGCGTCGTACCGGGCCTTCCGCACCGCGGTGCGCGATCACTACCGGCGCACGCGCCCACTGCGCGACCGGGCCCGGGCGGATCCCCACCTGAACCCGGGCCAGGGTTGGGTGAGCACGCTCTGTCACGAGCCTGCTGTGGGAGCCGCGGTGCTGCGCGCACTGCTCGCACCACACGAGGCCGCCGGGAGCCTCGAGGTTCTCATGCGGCACAGGCCCGTCGCCGCGACCGTCGATGGAGATCTCGTCGGCTCGGTGACCCTGGCCGGTCCGGACGGAGACGTGGTGGTCCTCGCCCGATTCGTCCTGGATGCAACCGAGGAGGGGGACCTCCTCGATCTCGCCGGGTGCGAACATGTCGTGGGCGCAGAGTCCCAGAATCGGACCGGCGAGCCTCATGCACTCCCCGGTGACGACGACCCCATGGACCAGCAGGCGATCACGTGGTGCTTCGCGCTGGAACATGACCGGGGAGGCGATCACCGGATCGGGCGTCCGGACGGCTACGACTTCTGGAGCTCCTATCGACCCCCGTTCTGGCCCGGGCCTCAACTGGGATGGGCGACCCCGGACCCGGGAACCGGCAGGGTTCTCCAACGTCCACTGTTCGCCCCCGATACCGGGGAGGAGGACCTGTGGACCTTCCGACGGATCGTCCATGCGGGCCACTACCGGTCCGAGGCCGGGGTGACAGACGTCACGCTCGTCAACTGGCCCCAGGTCGATCACTGGCTGGACCCGATCGTCGGGGTCCCGGCCGAGCGGCGCGCCGCGGCTCTCGCGGGGGCGAAGGAACAGAGCCGATGCTTCCTCTACTGGCTGCAGAACGATGCCCCCGGCCCCGACGGCTCTCACGGCTTTCCGGGACTCAAGCTCCAGGGCGACGTGCTCGGCACCTCCGACGGATACGCGATGCGGCCCTATGTGCGCGAGGGCCGGCGCATCAGGGCCTGCTTCACGGTGCTTGAGACCCACGTCGGGGTCGGGGCCCGCGCCCCACTACGCGGTGCCGCGCGCTTCGCCGACAGCGTGGGTGTCGGCAGCTACCGGATCGACCTTCATCCGAGCACGGCGGGCCGCGGGTACCTCGACATCGCGAGCTGGCCCTTCCAGATCCCGTTGGGGGGGCTCGTTCCGGTACGGATGCGCAACCTCTTGCCGGCAGCGAAGAACCTCGGCGTTACGCACATCACCAATGGTTGCTACCGGCTCCATCCGGTGGAATGGAACGTCGGCGAGGCCGCCGGAGGCCTCGCCGCCCACTGCATCGATCGGCGACTCGAGCCGCGCGCCATACTCGAGCGGCCCGATCGCGTCGACGACCTCCAGAGGCTGCTGACCGGGCTGGGCTTCCAGCTCGAGTGGCCCGAGGAGATCAGGCTGCAGGCGCGCTAGCTGCTAGCCCTTGACGCCACCCGTCGTCAGTCCCGCCACGATCCGCCTCTGGAAGATCAGCGTCAGGATGATCATGGGTATCGTGACGATCACACACGCGGCGGTGATCGTTCCGATCGGACGTTCGAACTGCACCGACCCGGTGAATGCAGCGATCGCCACAGTCACGGTCTGGACCGCCTTGTCGCGCGGTGCGAATGTGCTCGCCAGGAGGAACTCGTTCCACGCGGCGACGAACGTGATGATCGCCGCGGCGAACACCCCGGGCGCGGCGAGCGGCAGGATCACCTTCCAGAATGCCTGGAACGCGGTCGCCCCATCGATGCGCGCAGCCTCCTCGAGATCCTTGGGGATCGACGCGAAGAACGTCGAGAGGATGAAGATAGTCAACGGGAGGGTGAACGCGGTGTACGGGATGTAGAGGCCCGGGTAGGTGTTCAGCAGCCCCAGTGTTCGCCACACCTCGTACATCGGCGGAACCAGCGCGACCGGCGGGAACAACGATACCGCGAGGACGCCGGCCAGAACGAGGATCTTCCGCTTGATCGGGAGCCGGGCGAGCGCGTACGCCGCGAGCGCGCCGATCGCGATACAGAAGACGGTCGTCGTGCCGGCGATGATGGCGGAGTTGCGGAGGTTGAAGCCGAAGTCCTGCTCTATGACGCTCTTGTAGTTCTGCAGTCCGAAGGGCCCGTGGAACAGATCCGGGCTGTTCAACGCCTCGTTGCCGAGCTTAAGGCTCGTGCTTATGAGCCAGAAGAACGGGAACAGGCACCAGATGAATATGAGCATCAGCATCAAGGCTTTGCCGATCCGCTGGATAGGTGGCCGTCGCTCGACGATCGCGGCTTGCTGCTCGCCCACCGCCTAACCTCCCGCCGTGCTCTCGACGAACTCTCGGCCCAAGAAGCGCACGAAGATCACGCCGACGCCCAGGACGAGGATGAACGTCAGCGTCGAGAACGCCGCTCCCGTTCCAGGGTTGGGAGTTTGCACCACGAAACGCTGGACGAGCATCGACAGCGTCTCGGTTCCGAAGGCACCCTGCGTCATCACCTGGGGAAGGTCGAACACCCGCAGGGCGTCCACGGTGCGGAACAGCAACGCGACGAGGATGGCGGGACGCAACAGCGGGAGGGTTAGGTTCCAGAAGCGTTGCCACGCCGTGGCTCCGTCGACCCGCGCGCTCTCGTAGATGTCTTCGGGGATCGTCTGCAGGCCGGCCAGCAGCAGCAGGGCAACGAACGGGGCCGTCTTCCACACGTCGGTGAAGACGATCGCGAACATCGCCCAGTTGGGTTGCCCGAGCCAGTTGAAGTCCCCGATACCCAAGACGTCGTTCCAGAAGCCCGGCGTGACGTTGAACATGAAGAACCACATCTGGGCCGAGATCACCGTCGGGATGACCCACGGGACCAGGATCGCGGCGCGCGTTACACCACGCCCCCGGAACGCCTGCCGCATGATCAAGGCGAATCCGAGACCGATCATGAACTCCGCCGCAACCGAGGTCACGGTGAAGACCAGCGTTGCTATCACCGCACTCCAGAAGCGGTCGTCGGTGATCGCCTCCGTGTAGTTCTCGAGTCCTCCGAATCCCTCGCTCAGACGGCCTTGATACAGGTACAGGCTGAGCACGAACGCATAGAGGACCGGGAACAGAGCCACGAGGGCCATCCACGCGACCGACGGGGTGAGGAAGAGCTTTGCGAGGGCGGCATTCGACAACGAACGCCGCCCCTCCACGCGGGGCGCGCGCGCAGCTTCACTGGCCATCGCCCCTTCCCGCGATCACTCTATGGTCGAGTTGAGGAAGTTATGTACCTCGGACACCGCTCCGGCGGCCTCCGCATCGCCGTTGTACGCCGGGAAGATCTCCTCCTGGATGGTCACGCTGATGTCGTTCCACTGGGGCGCCGGGGGCCGCGGCTTCGCGTCCGGGAGCACCTGGCCGAGCAGCGCCATCACCGGGTCGTCCGAGAGCTCCTCGTAGACCGATGCCATGGTCGGCGGAAGAGAGGCCTCGGTCGCCAGAGTCTGCTGGACCTCCGGGTCGGTGGACGCCCACAGGACGAACTGCTTGGCCGCCTCCTTGTTGCTCGAGAACGCGCTCACGGCATTGTTGAAGCCGCCCAGCGCGGAGATCGTTCCGGTGCCGGAAAAGGTGGGTAGCGGTGCGATGTCGAACTTCCCGGCGACTTTGCTCTCTGCCTCGTCGTTCATGAGCGCGTACGCGTAGGGCCAGTTGCGCATGAACACCGCATTGCCCGACTGGAACTCGTTACGGGCCTCCTCCTCCATCATCGTGTTGAAGCCAGGGGCGTAGAAGCCGCCTTCGAGCGATTCCCTCATGAACTCTGTGGCCTGGACGGCGATGTCGTCGTCGAACAGCACCTGCGAGCTGTCCTCGTTGTAGAGCTCGCCGCCGGCGCTCCAGTAGTACTCGAGCCAGTTGACCACGAAGCCCTCGTACTTGGCGCCCTGACCGACGAACGGTGCGATACCCTCCTCCTCGCCGATCTGGATACCGACCTGACTTAGCTCTTCCCAGGTCGTGGGGGGCTCGTCGACGAGATCGGTGCGGTAATAGAGGAAGCCGGCATTGCTGTTGTACGGGGCCGCCCATAGCTCGCCGCCCCACGTCCCCGATTCGAACGCGCCCGGGATCGACACCTGTTCGATGTCGGCCCGGATGTCCTCGAGGCTCTCGAGCCACCCGTTCGTCGAGTACTCGCCGGTCCAGATCACGTCCACGCCGAGCACGTCGAACAGATCACCCTGGGCGTTGAGCTCGAGGCTCTGCTGCTGGCGCTGCTCGTCGGCCGCGTCAGGGAGTACTTCGATCCGTATCGGGGTGTCGGGGTTCTCTTCGTTCCACATCTCCGCGACCGTGCGATGTACACCCCCGGGGGCGGCCTCCGCTCCTCCGATCGCCCAGACGAGCTCGCCTCCCCCCTCGCCTCCGTCGTCCCCTCCGTCGGGCGTCGAACCTGTGCACGCGGCGGCGACCAAAAGAGCAACGACGGCAACATTCAGGAGTCGCTTCCTGCGGTTCCCCGAGAATCCCCCTGTCACTGGATCCCCCTCCCCTTGCTCCAGATCGTTCGACTCACAGCTCCAGCAGATCAACCAGCGCAAAAACCCAACCTCAGCCAGTCTATGACGCTCTCTCGTCCCCAGCAAGTGGCGGCGTTTGCCTCACCACCACCGCCCTTTGCGCTAGCATCGGCCCCACAACGTGGCGGGATCGCCACCCCTGAACTATCTGATTCCAATCCGGCTGATTCCAATCCGGGTCCGTCGATGGCGTGAGCCGCGAACGCTCCCGCTACGGCGGCTCGCGAGCGGCCGAGCGACCGGTCCACGCCCGCTACAGCTGCGGGATCCCGGGGGCCGTTGCCGGCACCCGGATGCCGCTCTCGACCAGGCGAGCGGTGATCCGCTCGCGCAGGAGGCGTTCTGCGTCGAAGCGCTTCGACGGCCGGGTCTCCGCCGTGACCCGCAGGACCTTGGTGAACTCCGAGGCCGTCTCCACACCGAGGACGGTGGGCCATTCCCGGATCCAGTCGTTCAGCTTAGGATCGGCGCGCAGGTCCTCGAACAGATCGTCGAGCACGTCCCGAACGCGCGAGACGTCCTCGTCGGGCGCCAGCCGGATGTCGATGATCGCCCGGGCCCAGCCGCGTGACTTGTTGGAGACGACCTGGATGTTCCCGTTCGGCACGATGTGCAGCGTGCCGTCGAAGTCACGCAACGTGGTGATGCGGAGCGTGAGCGATTCCACGCGGCCCGTCGCAGGCCCCGCCGTGGTTTGCACGCCCAGCACGTCACCCACGCCGTACTGGTTCTCGAGCAGGATGAAGAAACCGGCGAGCGTGTCGCGCACCACGCTCTGCGCCCCGAACCCGATCGCCACGCCCGCCACGCCGGCACTCGCGAGCAGCGGCGCAAGGTTCACTTCGAGCTGGCCGAGGATGAGCATCGACGCGATCACCCAGATGATGACGATCGCTGCGGCGGAGAGCGCATGGGTGAGGGTCGTGATCCGCTGGAGGTTGATCTCCTGCGTGATGCTGGGTGAGCCCTCGAGCCGCCTCTGGAACCGGCGGACGAGGAGCCGGGCCAGGAGCGTGATCACGATGGCGACCGCCAGGATCGCGATGAGCGCAGGCCCGTGCTCGGCGAACCAGTCCGCGACGCGCTCGCCGGCCGCCGCAAGGAGAACCATCGCAGTCATCATCTAGGCATCTAGGCAGACCTGGCCCAGGTAGTCAAAGACGCCGGTGGCTCCTTGTCGGGCGGGCCGCTAGCCCATTGCCTCCTCGAGGGCACGGCGCACGAGCACCTTGACCAGGTGCTGTCGGTATTCGGCCGAGCCGAACGCGTCCGTCGGCGGCGCCGTTCCTTCGCCGGCACGTTCGGCCGCCGCGGCCGGATCGGTGCCGCTCGCGACCGCTTCTTCGACGCCGCTCGCTCGGAGCGGCGTCAGGCCCATGTTGGTGAGCCCGACGTGCACGCCCCCGTTCGAGCGCACAGCGGCCACGCCGACGAGCGCCCAGTCGAGCGCGCGCCGGTTGAACTTGAGGAAGCTCCAGCCGCCCGTGAGCTTCGGCACACGGATCTCCGTGAGCACCTCATCGGGCTCCAGGGCGGTCTCGAACAGCGATGTGAAGAAGGCCGTCGCCGGGATCTCTCGCTCGCCGCCGGGTCCGTTGGCGACCATCGTTGCCTCCAGTGCCAGCAGGACCGTGGGCATGTCGCCGGCGGGGTCGCCGTGGGCGACCGCCCCGCCGATCGTGCCCATGTGTCGAACCTGCGGGTCCCCGATCGCGGCCGCCGCGTCGGCCACGATCGGGCACACCGAGTGGATCGCCTCGCTCGTCGCCACGTCGTGGTGGCGGGTCAGGGCCCCGATCGCCAGGCCATCCCCGTGTTCGCGCACGTAGGACAGGTCCTTCAGGCGTCCGATGTCGATCAGCATGGACGGCCGCGCGATACGGAGCTTCATGGCCGGCAGCAGCGAATGCCCGCCGGCCAGTAGCTTCGCGTCGTCGTTCGCGCCGAGCAGCGAGATCGCCTCGTCGACGGAGCCAGCCCGTGCGTAATCGAACGCCGCCGGGATCATGACGCACCTCCTTCGGCCCTGGCATCTTGGATCGCCCGCCAGACCCGTTCAGGAGAGGCGGGCTTCCCGACGTCCGTCACGCCCAGATGCGAGACCGCATCGACGATCGCATTGATCACCGCTGGGGGCGACGCGATCGTGCCCGCCTCCCCGATCCCCTTCACTCCCAGGGGGTTCGTGGTAGACGGGGTGACGGCGCCGGCGAGCATCATCGTCGGTACCTCGACCGCCGTGGGGATCAGGTACTGGGTCATCGACGACGTCATCAGGTTCCCCGATTCGTCGTAGATGGCCTCCTCGTACAGGGCCTCTGCGATCCCCTGCGCCACGCCGCCGTGGATCTGGCCCTCGACGATCATCGGGTTGATCACCGTGCCGCAGTCGTCAACCGCGACGTACCGGAGGATCTCCGTCCCGCCCGTCTCGGTGTCGACCTCGACCACAGCGATGTGCGCGCCCGCCGGCCAGGTGAAGTTGGGCGGGTCGTACACGGCGGTGGCATTGAGGTGCGGCTCCACGCCCTCGGGCAACGAATGCGCGTGCCATGCGGAGAACGCGACCTCCGGGATCGTCTTGGCCTTGTCCGGCGCGCCGGCAACCCGGAAGCCACCGTCGGCCCACTCGAGGTCGTCCTGGGCGACCTCGAGCTCGTGCGCCGCGATCGTCCGTGCCTTGGCCTTCACCTTCTCCATCGCGAAGTGGATCGCGACACCGCCCACCGAGACCGACCGCGATCCGTAGGTATCCATGCCCAGTGGTGTGACCGCCGTGTCACCGTGCAGGACCTCGACGTCGTCGGGCGTCACCCCGAGGCCGTCGGCAACGATCTGCGCCCACGACGTCTCGTGCCCCTGACCGTGGGGCGAGGTGCCGGTCTTCAGGATCACCTTCCCGGTCGGCAGGCACTCGATCGTGGCGCCGTCCCACCCGCCCGCGGCGTACCGGAGCGCACCGAGGATGTTCGACGGCGCCAGGCCGCACATCTCGATGTACGTGGACAGCCCGATGCCGATCTGCTTGGGGTCGCCCGACTCCCGCCGGACAGACTGCTCCTTGCGGTGCTGCTCGTAGTCCGCGAGCTCCAGCGCCTTGTCCAGCAGCGGTTCGTAGTTCCCCGAGTCCACCGACAGGCCGCTGATGAACGGCGTGGCCTCGTCGAACGGGACGTGCAGGTTCATCCGACGAACTTCGGCAGGATCCTTGCCGATCTTCCTTGCATACGAATCGACCAGGCGCTCCAGGACGTACGTCGCCTCGGGGCGCCCGGCGCCCCGATACGCGTCGGTGGGCGTGCTGTTCGTCACGACGCCGCGGAACTCGTACCAGTAGGCCTGCGGATCGTAGGGGCCCATGTACACCCAGCCGCCCAACTCCGGGATTCCCGGTGTCAGCAGCTGGTAGTAGGCCCCCATGTCGGCCAGCTCGATGAACTTGAGGCCGAGGATCTTGCCGTCTTCGGTGCCCGCCAGTGTGCAGTCGTGCGTGACGCCGCGGCCATGGGTCGTCGCGACGTAGTTCTCCTGACGACCCTCCACCCACTTGACCGGCCGCCCGAGCTTCTTCGCAAGTCCGAGCGCGATCGCCTCCTCGGCGTAGACGTTCAGCTTGGAGCCGAAACCGCCGCCGACGTCGGGCGCGATCACCCGGAGCTTCGATTCCGCGATGTCGCAGGTCCCCGAGAGCGTCACCTTCGCGATATGCGGGATCTGGGTGGCACTGATGAGTGTGTACTCGCCCATCGACGGCGTGCCGAAGGCGATGCATCCGCGCGGTTCGATCGCGTTCGGGATGAGCCTCGGCTGGTGGTAACGCTCCTCGACCGTCACGGGCGCCGAGTCGAAGACCGACTGGTCGCCGCCGCCCCCGTGTACCCAGTGCACGGTGACGTTCGTTCCCAGCTCGTCGTGGATCAGCGTCGCACCGTCGGCGGCCGCGGCGTCGATGTCGGTGACGGCGGGGAGTTCGGTGGCGTCGACCATCACCGCCTCGGCCGCGTCCACGGCCTGCTCCCGGGTCTCGGCCACCACGACGGCGACGGCGTCCCCCGCGTACCGGATCTTGTCCGTGGTCAGCGGATAGTGGACGGGAACCTTGATGTCCTCGGTGATCGGCCACACGAACGGAAGGGCTCCGAGGCCCAGGTCGGTCCCCGTGTAGACACCGACGACGCCCGGCATGGCTTCAGCCGCGGACGTGTCGATGCTCCCGATCGTGGCGTGGACGTACGGAGGCCTCACCAGGGCCATCCAGAGCATCCCCGGCATCGTCATGTTGTCGACGTAGCGGGCTTGACCCGTGATCAGATCGGGGTCTTCCTTGCGGAGGACGGACTGCCCGATGAACGTCTCTGCGGTCACCATCCCGCTCACCCCTTCACGCCCGCGGCGTCGAGCACGGACGCCACGATGTTCTGGTAGCCGGTGCACCGGCAGAGGTTCCCTTCGAGGCCCTCGCGAACCTCCTGCTCTGTGGGGGTCGGGTTCTCCTTCAGGAGGCTCGCCGCCGCCATGATCATCCCGGGCGTGCAGTAGCCGCATTGCAGGCCATGGTTGCGATGGAACGCCTCCTGGAGCGGATGCAGTACCCCGTCGGAGCCGGCCATGGCCTCGATCGTGGTCACCTCACGGCCGTCCGCTTGCACGGCAAGAAGCGTGCACGACTTCACGGACTCGCCGTCCAGGTGCACCGTGCAGGCGCCACAGGAAGACGTATCGCACCCGACGTTGGTTCCGGTCAGCACGAGATGCTCTCGGAGGAAATACACGAGCAGCGTCCGAGGTTCGACCTCGGCCTCACGCGGCTGCCCGTTCACAACGATGGAGACGTGTGCCACGGGATGCTCCCCCTTCCCCACGTATGTGTCCGA
>Ga0299907_10000886_pt1 | contig 15991 bp, 15 predicted proteins | sample RVTome_16_FD_198680 | JGI IMG/M metagenome (GOLD analysis project Ga0299907, IMG submission 198680) | Soil microbial communities from uranium-contaminated site in the Upper Colorado River Basin, Wyoming, United States - RVT152D67 (version 2) ...
CTGCGGGTGCTCCGCGGTGGTGAGGTGCCCGTCACCGGGCCGGTCACCGTGGCGGAACGCCATCCCGGCGGGGTGACGGTCCTCGACGCCCACCTCGCCGCCCTTCCGGGCGCGGCCCCTGCGCTGGTCGAACGGGTACTGGCCGTGAGCGCCCTGTCCCCCGAGTGGCGCCGCCACCTCGGCTGACCGGCACCCATCAAGCGTCGGGTTCGTTGAGCGGGACGGGCACCCGTTCCCGGTAGGGGCCCAGAAGGGCCTCACCGGTGGGTTCGTTGGTCGCCCAGGAACGGTCGAGGCCCGGGGCCGTGAGCGGCACACCCGGGCGTTCGCATTCCCAGAGCAACGCTGGTCGGTCGCCATGCCAGCGGAGCGCGTAGGACACCCGGCCGAGATGCGTGGGGGCCTCGTGGACCTCGACGTCCTGACCGGCCCACTCCGGGGGGAACAGGGTGCACACGGCCAGCCCACCCTCGGGCGTCTCGCGGACCAGCACCTGGCGCACGAAGGACAGGAAGTCGGCGGCGGCCCAGCCGTGGTGGCCGTCGCCCATGCAACCGCCCCCCAGGCGGGGATGGATGGCCTCGGGCCAGGTGAAGGTGCTCGTGGCGGCCTCGAGCATCCAGCGCAGCCGTCGCCAGGCGCGGACATCCCCGGCCTCCAGCTCGCAGAAGGCGAGCTGCAGCGTGAGGTAGGTGCCGAGACCGGTGTGGGAGATGCTCTGGAAGAAGGCGTCGCCCAGGCAGAACCGGTCCCGTAGAAGATCGAGCGTTCCCGCCACCCAGGGGTCGTCCGGAGGAAGCAGGCCGAGCGGGGCGCAGGCCACCAATGAACCGATCATGCCGGCATCGAGCTCCCGGGTGGGGCCGGCGGGCATGGCCACCACGCCGGTGCGGGCGGCCGCCAGCTCCAGAGAAGCGGTGATGGCGCCGCGCAGCTCGCCCGCCGCCGCTTCCGCTTCATCCGCCGCCTCCCGGTCCCCGGACGCCCGCAGCAGACCGGCCGCGTCGAGCAGACCCCGCAGGGACCAGAAGTCGTCCCAGTAGTAGAAGTCGAAGGGCCCGAGGTGCTCGGCCGAGATGCCCGGCGGCAGGAGACCCTGCACCTCGGGGGTGTTGCGGCGGCGCTCGCGCCGTTTGTGGGCGATCCAACGGGCCCCTTTGCGGATGCTGGGCAGCAGCTCCGCCAGGAGCGCCTCGTCACCGGTGAGGCGGTGATGCTCGGCCATCGTCCAGATGGCGGCGCCGTTGGCATCCCATTCCCGGCGCTGGCTGGCGAAGAACCCGTCGGCCTGCTGGCGCCTCGGATAGGAGCGCAGCACCTCGGCCGCCTCGGCGTGAAAACCGTAACGGTTGAGGGCGGCCAGCTGGTAGGCGGCGTCCCGGAACCAGAACCGGTGATAGGTGAAGGGCCCGGGCGTGATCTCGTCCCCGTCGTGGAAGAGCAGCATCGACGCCCGATTGGCGTCCACCGCGGCTTGGAGACGGGGATCGGGCAGCACCAGGCGCAGGCCTCGCCGGAGCTGCGCCTTCCAGCCCCGGGCCACGTCGGCGGCGCTGGGCAGCTGGTCCACCGACACCGCGGGGAAGGCAGCCACCCGCCGGCGGGCCAGGCCGCGGCGCCGGGTACGGCGCTTGGGCACCATCGGGAGGGCCACCCGCAGCCGGCTCCGGTGCGGGAGGGGATACACGAATGCGGCCTGGGCGAGGCCGGCCGGGTCCTTCACCGGCCGGAGCGGGCCGGGACCGGCCGCGCCCGCCAGCACCTGGCGGACGCAGTCGCCAGCGGCGAAGATGGAGGCGGCGACGCCCGCCGGCGGCCGGGGCAGCAGGATGGCGGGACGCCCGTCGGCCAGGACGGTGTCTCCCTCCATGGCGATGCGCTCCAGGACGGCGAGACCCTCGGGGTTGTAGGGCCGCAGCGCGAAGGCCACGGCCACCGGAACCGCCGAGCGGTTCTCCACCTCGATCACCACCAGCTCCTCGTCGGCGGCGACGGCGTACACCCGTTGCACGGTATCGCCGCCGGGAATGCGCATCACCGTCTCCACCACCGGAACCGATCCGTACACCGGCAGGTCCCCGGGGGTGTCCCCGGAGGGTTCGGGGGCGCAGTAGAGCGACTGGCGCACGGCGCTCTCCCGGCTCGGCAGGTGCCAGCGGTCCTCGGCGCCGATCCACCAGTCGAGAGACCAGCCGTCGAACCAGGGCGTCACCAACCCCCGGGGGTCGACGATGGCTTCCCAGGCTGAGCCGAGGTTGCCGACCATGGTCCAGTTCCGGTGGGTGACGTTGGCCAGGAACGGCAGGTGCCCGCGGGGGGTGAAGTCGGGCGACGTCGGGTCGAGCTGGCGTTCCACCCAGTATGGCCAGAGCCAGTCCGGCTTGATCTGCGCCGCGGCCCGGGAGCGGATGGCCCGGAACAGGGTCCGGGCTCCCGTGGGCAGCATCTCGCCCGGGGGCTCCACCTCGAGCGTCTCGCCCAGGCGCTGGAAGGTGGTCAGGTGACGGACGATGTCGTCGCCGATGCGGAGGCGGCCGAGGAAACGCCGCAGGACGAAGCCGTGCCACCTGGCCATGGGGCTAGAGGCTACGGCGCCCGACCCGGCCGGTCGTGCCCCGGCGAGGACGCGTGGAGGGCGACAAAGCGGAAAAAAACGTGAAAATCGCCGCATTCGGCGTCATGGCGCCCAATCTGCGCCGTCCTTGAAGACGTAGGCGGGCAACGAGGCTCGTCAGATCATGAAGGAGCACCATGCGTGCCATTCCCCCCCTCCTCCGCGCTGTCGCGCTCACTCTCGGCCTTACCGTCATGGTTCCGGGCGCCGCCCGTGCCGTCACCTCCGGCCACCCCTTCATCGTCAACGGCGAGCGGGGGGAGTCGGGCCGCTACCCGTTCATGGCCTCGTTGCAGTACAAGGGCATCGAAGGCTCGGCCCGGGACAGACACTTCTGTGGTGGCACTCTCGTCGACCCCGAGTGGGTGCTGACGGCAGCCCACTGCGCCGAGTTCCTGGCCGCCCGCGACATGGCCGTCATCGTCGGCCGCACCCGGCTCTCCAGCGACGCCGGCGAAGAGCGCGACGTGGCCGAGATCTTCGTCCACCCCGATTGGGACGCCGAGGTCATCGCCCCCGATGTGGCCCTGCTACGGCTCGTCGCACCGGTGAACGGCGTCACTCCACTCGAGCCGGTCCGGTCCGCCGAGCGGGCGCTGTGGGAGCCGGGCGACCCGGCCACGACCATCGGATGGGGCCTGCAGAACGAGTCGGACAACGCTCCACCCGACGATCTCCAGACGGTCGATCTGCCCATCCAGCCGGACGAGACCATGTCCTCACCCGAGGTGTACGGGCGGGAGTTCCTGGTCGAGGACATGCTCGGTGCCGGCCCCCTCGACGGCGGCGCGGGCTCCTGCTACGGCGACAGCGGCGGGCCGCTCATGGTGGGCGACGGTGCGGGGCGACGCCAGGTCGGTGTGGTCAGCTGGGGTGGCGGTTGCGCCGTGGATCATGCCCCCACCGTGTACTCCCGGGTGGGCGAAGGCCGCATCCGATCGTTCCTCGACGCCCACATCCCGTTGCGGATCGCCGACATCCGTACCCCTGAGCGGGACACGGCCACGTTCGTGCTCAACCTGTCCCGTCCCTCCACCCTACCGGTGTCGGTGACCTACTCCACGGTGGCCGTGACGGCCACGTCCGGGAGCGACTTCACCCCCGTCTCCGGCACCCTGACCATCCCGGCGGGCGCCACCAGCGCCGCGGTCACCGTGCCCGTGAAGGAGGACACCACGCCTGAGCGGGACGAGACCCTGCGGCTGACGGTCACGTCGCTCGCCAATGCCGTGGCCGGTGACACCTCGGCCACCGCCATCATTCTCGACGACGACCTCGTCTAGGTCGCTGTCGAGCGTGGGGTTCCCCGGCCCTGGGAGCCCCCGAGCCGGCCGGGCCGTCGCCCCCCAGAGACGGCCCGGCCGGCTGTATTTCTCAGGTGTGCCCGTCCTGGACGGGCTGCCGTGGGTTTGCGGTGCCCCGCCGGGGTGTGGAAGACAGGGCCCGTGAAAGCGTGGCGGGTGCACGAGCTGGGCGAGCCGGTCAAGGTCATGCGACTGGATGACGGGGTGGACCCGCCCCGCCCCGGGCCGGGCGAGATCCGGGTGGCACCGTCCACCGTGGGGCTCAACTTCTTCGACGACCTCCTCTGTCGGGGCCTCTACCAGCACAAGCCGGCACCCCCCTTCAGCCCGGGGGTGGAGCTGTGCGGACAGGTCCTGGAGTCTGGGCCGGACGTCGCCGGATTCGAGGTCGGACAGCGGGTCATCGGCATGTGCTCGCCCTCGGCCGGCGCCCTGGCCGGGGAGACCCTGACCGACGCCCGCCTGACGTTCGCCATACCCGACGCCATGCCCGACGAGGTGGGGGCGGCCATGGTCGTCACCTACGGCACCGCCCACGCCGCCCTGCACCGCCGGGCTCGGCTACAGCCGGGAGAGACCGTCCTGGTCCACGCCGGGGCGGGCGGGGTCGGCTCCGCCGCCATCCAGTTGGCCGTGGCGGGCGGGGCCCGCGTCCTGGCCACCGCCGGGGGCCCGGAGAAGGTCGAGGTGTGCCGCACGCTGGGGGCCGAGGTGGCCATCGACTACACCGCCGGCGACTTCGTCGGCCCGGTGAGAGAGGCAACAGCAGGGAAGGGCGTCGACGTGGTGGTGGACCCGGTCGGCGGCGACGTCTTCGACCGGTCGGTGCGCTGCCTGGCCTGGGAAGGCCGTCTGGTGGTGATCGGCTTCACCAGCGGCCGGATCCCGGCCCTGCCCGCCAACCTGGCGCTGCTCAAGAACATCTCGGTGGTGGGCCTGGCCTGGGGCGCCTACCTGGGACACGACCCGTCGCTCTTCCCCGCCATCCACGACGACCTGATCCGCCTGTGGGAGCAGGGCAAGGTCGACCCGTTGATCCATACCGTCCTGCCCTTCGAGGAGGCGCCTCAGGGCATCAGCGATCTCGCCTCCCGCCGGACGGTGGGCAAGGTCGTCGTGCGCATCTAGCTGTGCTGATGGCTCTTCGCCTGGCGGCTCATCGCGGCGTCGGTGGGGGCCCCTGCCCCACCTCCCGGCGCCACTGCGTGGCGCCTAGATCGAGCACCACGACGTGGTGGGGGATGTCACCGGCGGGGCCGGCCAGGAAGCCGTCCCCCACGATGTCGAAGCCGAGGCGCTGATAGAAGCCGAGGGCCTCGTCCCGGCCGTTGGCCCAGAGCACCTCGACCCCGTCGGACCGCAGGCGCCGGATCGCATCCTCCAGCAGCCGTCGACCGATGCCCCGCCCCTGACAGGCATGCTCGGTGGCCATGCCTCTCAGACGTGTCCCGGAGCGGCCCGGGCGGTGCGGGGTCGTCTCGGGGCTGAAGCTGGCCACCGCCAGCAACGGCCCGGCCGGGGTCTGGCGCACCCCGAGATGGAACGCACCCGGGCGTTCGTCCTCGGGGAAGGCCAGGTTCTCGGGCCGCCCGTCGCGCAACACCCGGCGGCGGAGATCATGGGTCTGCGCCGCCTCGATCTCGGCGACGACCACTAACCGGTGCCGGCGAAGCGGGCGCCCCCGAAGGCGAAGACGCCACCGTCGGCTCCGGCCAGCCAGTAGCCGTCGCCGGTGCCGGTGCCGGTGATGCCCACCACGGGCAGGGCCGGGGGGCGGGGCAGACTCCCGTGGGCGGTGGCGTCGCCGAAGGGGAACACCTTGCCGTCGGCGCTGACCAGCCAGTAGCCATCGCCGCTGGGCGTGGCGGCCATCCCCACCACCCGCTCGGTGGGAGGCGCCGAGCCGAGCGAGCCGTGGAACCGGGCATCGCCGAAGGCGAAGATGCCGCCGTCGTCGGCCACCAGCCAGTACCCGGCGCCGGTGGGAGTGGCCGCCATCCCCACGATCGGACGGTTCAGGCGGACGGAGCCGAGCGAGCCGCGGAAGGGGGCGTTGCCGAAGGCGAAGATGCCGCCGTCGTCGGCCACCAGCCAGTAGCCGTCGCCGGTGGCCGTCGCCGCCATGCTCACCACGGGGCGGTTCAGACGCACCGCTCCCATCGAACCGCAGAAGGCGGCGTCGCCGAAGCTGAACACGCCACCGTCGGCCGCCACCAACCAGTAGCCCCGCCCGCTCGGGGTGGTCGCACCGCCTTTCACCAGGTGGCTGAGAGGCTGGGACAGGGCGGAGCCGTGATCGCCGGCGTCGCCCCGGGCGACAACCTGCCCGAGACCGCCCAGCACCCAGTACCCCTGCCTCCCAAGATCCCTGGCCTCTCTGGCCGGGACGCCCCGTGGCCCGGACGCCAGGATCCCGACGACGTCGGCCCGGATCGGGTCCAGTCCCATCCGGCCGCCGTCGCCCACCCACTCCCAGTGCCAGGCCTCGGGACACTCGCTGCCTCCGGGCTCAGCCCAGCGTGGGTGGTTCCAACCGAAGCGGGCGGCGTGAGCCTTCATCCAGCGATAGCCCGAGGAGGTGAACCGCAAGGTGCCGCCCCGGTCGTCGAAATCCACAGCCTTGCCCCAGCCGTGCATGGATCCGCCGGCGGGCGCGGCGCAGGCGCAGTTCCCCGCCGCACAGTTGCGGGAGTATGCCGCCGCCTGGCTGTTGCGGACGCGGTAGCAGTCGTCGGGGAGGAGGCCCACACCGTCGGCCCGGGCGGCGGCCAGCATCAGGGCGAGGCTGGGCCCGGCGGCCCGGGCGGCCCGGCAGTCGCCCTCGATCCCCACCAGCGCTTCCGACCGGACCTGGCCGTTGGTCTCGCCCTCCAGGGCTGTCGGCCTGTTCTCGGGATGGATGGCGCTCTCTCCCGCCCGCACTCCCACGGCGGGAACCAGGACCATGACCGTCACCAAAAGCGGCATCAGGCGTCGCATGGCGCCACGGTAGTGGCGCCGGGAGGCGGGGTTGGGGTCCCTGCCGACGCTGCGATGAGCCGCCAGGCGAAGAGCCATAGACACAGAATCCATGATGCCTCAAGGCCCCCGAGGGGTCACGGGATGATGCGGATGCCCTCGAGTTCCGGCTTGGCCTCCCGGCCCATGAGCAGAGCCAGTCCCTCGGACGGGCTGCGCTCCCCCGCCAGCACCGCCTGGACCTGGGTGGCGATGGGCATCTCGACCCCGGACCGCTGAGCCAGGGCGAGTACCGCGGCCGTGCTGCGCACCCCCTCGGCCACCATGTTCATCTCCCCCAGGATGTCGTTCAGCGGCCGGCCCCGCCCCAGTTCGACACCCACGTGGCGGTTGCGGCTCTTCTCAGAAGTGCACGTCACCACCAGGTCGCCGATCCCGGCCAGCCCCAGGAAGGACAGAGGATTCCCGCCCAGCGCCAGGCCCAGCCGGGTCAGCTCGGCCAGACCTCGGGTGATGAGGGCGGCCAGCGCGTTGTCACCCACCCCGAGACCCTGGGCGACGCCGGCGGCGATGGCCACGACGTTCTTGATCACGCCGGCGATCTCGCAGCCCACCACGTCGGGGTTGGTGTAGACCCGGAAGGCGGAGGTCATGAACAGGCGCTGGAGGCACTCGGCCCCGTCGGGGTCGACCATGGCCACCACCGAGGCGGTCGGCATGCCCGCCACCACCTCCACGGCCAGGTTGGGTCCCGTGAGCACGCCGACCCGCTCGGGGGGGTGTCCGTCGAGCACGTCGGTCACCACCTCGGTCATGCGCTTGAGCGAGCCGGATTCCAGCCCCTTGGCCAGGCTGACCACGGGAACACCGGCTGGTACCGCCGTCCGGGCTTCCCCCAGAACCCCGCGCAGGCCATGGGACGGCACGGCCAGCACGACGGCCTCCGCCCCGGACAGCGCTCCGGCCAGATCGGCGGTGGCCCGGAGGGAGGCGGGCAGGGCCCGGCCGGGAAGGTAGTCGGGGTTCTCGTGGTCCGTGTCGATGACGTCGGCCAGTTCCGCCCGCCGGGCCCAGAGCACCACCGAGGAGGCATTGTGGGTGGCGAGGGCGGCCACGGTGGTGCCCCACGACCCGGCTCCGACGACGGCCACCCTCACGGTTCTTCCACCGTGGGCGCGGCTTCGTCGAGGAGGGCCTGGGCCACGCGGCCACGGCAACTCCGCAGCCGGGCGGCTTCGGGCGGCCGCACCCACCAGTCGGGCCGCCCCGGCCCGGGCACCTGAGGGTAGATGGCACGGGCCCGGGCCACCTGGGCGCAGATCGCTTCCATGATCCGGTCAGTGGCCAGGCGAGGATTCTCCGCCGGTCCGATCACGAACGGCTCCCCCACCACGGCGGTGATCGCCACTCCCCACCGCCACGACCGGCGCCGGCCGGCCGTGATCAGGCGGTGCCCGCCCCACAATCCAACCGGGATGACGGGGACGCCGGTGGCCCGGGCCAGGCGGGCGGAGCCCGTCTTGCCGGCCATGGGATCGAGGTCCCGGGAGATGGTGCCCTCGGGGAAGACCGCCACCAGCTCACCGCCGGTCAGCGAGGCCGAGGCGGCCTCGAGCGCTCCGGAGGCATCCGCCGTCCCCCGCTCGACCGGGATGTTGCCCATGGAGCGCAGAGCCCGGGCCGCCAGCCGGTGCCGGAACAGCTCGGCTTTGGCCAGAAAGCGCACCCGGCGTCCGACCTGGTCGGTCACGTAGCACAGCAGGAGAGGATCGAGGTAGGAGACGTGATTGGAGGCCAGGAGGGCGGGGCCGGCTGACGGAATGCGCTCCGTCCCCTCGATCCGCCAGCGGAAGGCATGACGCATCGGTTGCCGGAGCAGCACCTCGGCCAGCCCGTAGAGCGGTTCCACGGGTCACCTAGGATAGAGCCGGCCATGTCCCGGAACTGTTTCCTCATCGCCCAGCTCTCCGACATCCACTGTGGCTCACCGTTCTTCGACGCGCAGCTGCTCCACCACGCGGTGGAGGAGATCCGGGCGCTGGCCCCCGACCTGGTGGTGGTGGGCGGTGACCTCACCACCGACGGCTATGCCCACGAGTTCCGGGACGCCCAGACCCAGCTGGCGCCCCTGCTCGACGCCCAGCTCACGACCATCGTCATCCCCGGCAACCACGACGCCAAGAACGTCGGCTATCTCCACTTCGTGGACAGCTTCGGCCCGGGCGACGTCCCCGGCAAGGGGGACCGGGTGCTCCGCCTCCCCGGCCGGCTCGACGACGACGGCCCCAAGCTGGTCACGGTGGTGGCCATGGACTCGACCAAGCCCGACCTGGCCGAGGGTGAGATCGGGCGCGAGCGCTACTCCTGGATCCGACAGCAGTTCGCCCAGCCCTCCGACTACCGGGTCTTCGCCCTCCACCACCATCTGGTGCCCGTACCGGGCACGGGACGGGAACGGAACACGGTGTGGGACTCGGGGGATGTCCTCGCCCTGCTGGCCGAAGCCGGGGTGGAGCTGGTGCTGTCCGGCCACAAGCACGTTCCCTTCGTCTGGCTCCTGAACGAGGTGCTGGTGGTCAACTCGGGAACCGTCTCGTCACACCGGCTACGAGGCTATGTCCGGCCCTCATACAACGTCATCGAGGTCACCGAGGATCGCGTGGTCGTGACCATGCGGTATCCCGGCACCGGCGAACGCCCGGCGGCGGAGCTCGACCGCCGCCGCATGCGCCTGCACTCCAATCCCGAGCTGGCGGGGATGTTCGCCAAGTCCGCCTGGCATGCATGACCGGCATGTGTGAGAGGAAGGAAGGCTCTTGTACCTGAGGTTCTTCTCGACAGCCGTGGACCCGTCCGACGTGGACGAGGTGCGACGGATCTTCGCCGAGGACATCAAGCCGGCGTTCGAAGGTATGGCGGGCTGCACCGCGCTGGAGCTGGTGATCTCGATCGAGAAGAGTGCCGGTGGGCTGGTCGACGGGGCGGTGCTGTCGCATTGGGCGTCGTTGGACGAACTCAACGCCGCTCTCGAGTCGCGCACCGTGGCGGAGTCGATGGTGCGCATCCTGCCGTTCCTCCAGATCGAGCCCGTCATCAAGACCTTCGAGATCCTGCCTTGACCGGGATGCCTGAGACGAGGCCTCCTCCTTGAGGCCGCTGGCCGGGGTGGTCGTTCCCATTCGCGGGTTCTCCGGCGGCAAGTCGCGGCTGGGTGACCTCGGGCCGGAACGCGCCTGGCTGGTCGCCGAGATGGCGGGTCGGGTGCTGGCCGCCGCCCGTCCCCTGCCCATCGTGGTGGTGTCCAGCGCCCGGGAGGTCCGGGCCTGGGCCGCCTCCTCGGGGGTCACGGTGCTGGACGACCCGGGCAGCCTCGACCTCGCCGCCGGCGCCGGCGTGGCCTGGGTGCGGGGTCTCGGCCTCCCTCGGGCGGTGGTGGCCCACGCCGACCTGCCCCTGGCCACCAGCCTGGAAGCACTGGCCCGGGACGCCGGGGTGCCTCTGGTGGCGGCGGTTCCCTGCCATCGTGACGACGGCACCCCGGTGCTGTCGGTGCCCACCACGGAGGCGTTCCGCTTCGCCTACGGCATCGGCTCCTTCCGTCGCCACGCCTCCGAAGCCCGTCGCCTCGGCCTCGGCTTCCGGGTGCTGCGCGACCCGACTCTGGCCCATGACGTGGACGCGGCCGAGGATCTCGCCGGGCTCGGACTGCTGGGTGACGGACCTCGTCCCGCCTCGGCGTTGGGGTGAGCAACAGCTACCTGGCTCCTCCGGGGGCGGAGGGCGTCACCGTTGACCTGCCCCTTCCGGGCCGGGCTCTGGCCATCGGCGCCCACCCGGACGACATCGACTTCGGTTGCGGCGCCACACTGGCCAAGTGGGCGGCCGGCGGCTGCGAGGTGTTCGAACTGGTACTCACGGACGGCTCGAAGGGCAGCTGGGACCCGAAGGCGGACCGGGACGAGCTCGTCCGGCTGCGCCAGCGGGAGCAACGGGCGGCTGCGGCCCGGCTCGGCGGCCGGGACGTACGGTTCCTCGGCTGGGTCGACGGCGAGCTGGCCAGCGGGCTTTCGGAGCGGGAGGCGGTGTGCCGGGTGATCCGGGAGGCCCGACCCGACGTTGTGCTCGGGCATGACCCATGGAAGCGCTACCGCCTCCATCCCGACCACCGCCACGCCGGGCATCTGGCGGTGGAAGGGATCGTGGCCGCCCGGGACCCGCATTTCTTTCCCGCCCAGGGGCTGGCCCCCCACCGTCCGTCCCACCTGTTGCTCTGGGAAGCCGACGTGGTCGACCACCTGGAGGACGTCACCGACTGGCTCGACACCAAGCTCGAGGCGCTCCTGTGCCATGCCAGCCAGTGGGAGTCCACCATGGCCTTCACCGACGATGCCGGCCGCGAGCGGGCGGCCTTCGAGGCCCGCATCCGGGAACGGGCCACGGCCACCGGCGGTCCGGCCGGACTCGGCGCCGCCGAGCCGTTCAAGCGCATCGACCGCCTCTAGGAACGACAGCGGCGCCCCCGAGGGGGCGCCGCCATGCCGTCTCGGCGCCGAGCGCCGATCGTGCCTACTTCTTCGCCGCGGCCTTCTTGGCCGGCGCCTTCTTGGCTGCCGCCCGGGCCGGTGTCGCCTTGGCCGGAGCCTTCTTGGCCGGAGCCCGCACCGCAGCCTTGGCCGCCGTCTTGGCCGGAGCCTTCTTCGCCGGTGCTGCCTTCCTGGCCGGAGCCGGCTTGGCCACCGGCGCGCCACGCTTGGCCGCCACCGTGTTCTTGAAGGTCGCCCCCACGGTGAACTTCACGCCTTTGCTGGCAGGGATCTTCACTGCCGCGCCGGTGCGGGGGTTGCGACCCGTCCGGGCCTTCTTCTGAGTCTGGCTCCAGCCGCCGAATCCCGGAATCGAAACCTTCTCGCCCTTCTTGACCGTCTGCTGGATGGTTTCGATGAGCACCTTGAGCACATCGTCGACTTGTCGCCTGGTCAAATTCGTTCCATCTGCGATCTTGTCTGCCAGGTCGGACTTGTTCACCAGTTACCTCCAAAGGGGTTCGCGGCCGTTCGCCACCGTGAATCAGAACCCATCGCGCCGTTTACGTCAAGCACTTCCTATGCCAGAAAAGGGACAGCGGCTTGCCACTGAGTGAAACCCGTTGTGCCGCAAGGGAGTTCGCGAGGCGGCGGATGACGGTGCTCGGCCACCTCCGGCCCGGCTGGCTTCGACCGATTGAGTGTCGCGATCCATTGTGGGACAAGCGGTCTCGCGACAAGAATGGAGACCTCGCCCGCCACTGACACCGGAGGCATGGGAATGCGAAACATGACGAGGGACTCCAGGCACAACCCGCTCGTGCCCGTGGTACGCCAGATTCCGGCCCGGGGCCGCCGGGCGCTCTACGCCGCGGCCAATGCCGGCCTGTTGCGCCGGGGCAGCTGGGAGGGCTGCGCTCTCAACCGAGCGGGGGCCACGGTCGGTCTCGACGTGAGAAGCCGGGGTGAGGCCGCTCACGCCCTGGACACCACGCCCGAGATCGCCCGTCAGTTCGTGGAGGTCTGGGACCGCCTGTGGGGCTCGAACCGGCGGTGCACGCAGATGCTGCGGGAGGCCATCGAGGAGGCCGGGCTCTTCGACGACGAGGCAGGTTTCGCCGTCCCGGAACCGGGGAAAGTCACCGTCAGCTGAGAACTGCAACGAGAACGGCGCCCCAACCTCCCCCGGGGCGCCGTTCCGCGTGCCCGCTCTGGTGGGTTGTCAGCCCAGGTGGGTCACGAACCAGTCCCGGGCCGCGCCACTGGACTGGGCGAAACCGTCCCCGGTGTAGGCGTCGAAATGGCCGCCGGGGAGGAGGACGACCTGCTTTGGCTCGAGCGCCCTCTCGTAGGCGGCCAGGGCCAGGTCGGCCGGGGTGAGGTGGTCCTTCGCCGCCACCACCATGCAGAACGGGGTCGGGGCGATCCTGTCGATGTAGGCCTCGGGCTCGTACTCCATGAGCATCTCGACGCTCCGCAACGTCACCTCGTTGCGCCAGGAGGGAGCCCGGAGCTCGGCCGTCTCGGTGAACCACTGCCACGAGTCGGGTGTCGGCAGGGCCGAGGGCGCCATCGGGTCCTCGGCCACCACGGGGAGCATGGCCGGCTCCTTGCCGGCGAAGCGCGCCTCCCGATCGGCGTCGAGCCCCTCCCGGAGCCCGGCAACGAAGTCGGATCGCACCAGTCGCGCCAGGTTGCGCGAGCCACTGGCCAGAGGAACCTGGGCGACGACGCACTTGATGCGCTTGTCGATGGCGCCGAGCACGATGACATGTCCACCGCTGTAACTGGAACCCCACACGCCGATGCGCTCCCGGTCGATGCCGGGGAGGGTGCACAGGTAGGTGATGGCGTGGCGGTAGTCCCGGACCTGCGCCCAGGGGTCGATCTCCTGGCGGGGCTCCCCGTCAGACGCTCCGAAGTTGCGGTTGTCGAAGACGAGGACGGCGAAGCCGGCGTCGGCGAAAACCTCGGCGAAGGAGTCCAGGTAATTCTCCTTCACGGCCGAGAAGCCGTGGGCCATGACGATGCCCGGGACCGGCCCATCGCCGGCGCCGTCGGGCCGGTACAGCCAGCCCCGCAGGATCGTCCCTTCGGCGTTGAACTCGATGTCGGTGCGAGCCATCGCTCCTCCTTGTGCCCGGGGCTCGGGGTGTCCCCGTGGTGTCAGCTTCCCGGATGCTGGATGCTACGCCCGATCGGAGGAACGTGCTCGGCCTCCAACCAGGGTCAGCGGGCCAGACCGTGGTATTCGCGATTCGGCATCTGGCCGGTAGCCATGGCCAGGCGGTTCGTGAAGGAGTACATCGACGCCACCTCGATGATGTCCCAGCTGTCCTCCTCGGAGAAGCCGTGCTCCCGCAGGGCTACGAGGTCGGACTCCTCGCACTCGAGCGGGGTGCGGGCCACCTTCACGGCGAAGTCGAGCATGGCGCGCTGCCGCGGCGTGAGGTCGGCCCGCCGGTAGTCGAGGGTGATGCGGTCCGCCTCCACCGGGTCGTCGGACTGCTCCCGGAGTGCGGCCCCATGCGCCACCAGGCAGTAGAGACAGCCGTTGGCCATCGACACCGCCACCGAGATCATCTCCCGCTCCCGGGCGGAGAGCCCGTCGGTGCCGGTCATGACCTCCCTGAAGTGGGCGAACCAGGCCCGGAACCGCTCGGGCCGCCAGGCGTAGGCCCGGAACACATTGGGCACGAAGCCGATCTTCTCCTGCGCCTTGGCGAAGAGCTTGCGCTCGGGCTCGTCCAACTCCTCGTCCGTGAGCACCGGGAACCAGCTGATCCGCTCTTCGCCCATAGGGCCACCTCCTGCAATCTCTTCAGTCTCCGGCGTCAGTCCGCGGCCGAGTCGCAGGCCCGGGCCCGGGCAACCCGCAGGGCCTGGTCCCGTCCCTCCAACAACAGGCGTCGGACGGGGGCCGGTGGATCGGTCTTGGCCAGATGGGACTCCGTGAGCTGGGCGGCACCGTCGCTCACGGGATAGAGCATCTCGGTGAAGGACATGCCGACGTCGGAACCCCGGCGGTCCCATACCGTCCCGAGGGCGGCGAAGTAGGGCTCCACCCAGGCTTCCAGCAGCTGTTCCTGATCGGGTTGGCGGAACCCGCCCATGACGGCCCGCATCGTGGTCAGGGGCAGGTCGCCTTCCACCAGCTCGTGCCAGGCCGCCGCCTTCGCCTCGGCGTCGGGCCGGGCGGCCCGGGCGGCGGCGGCGTAGCGGTGCCCGGCATCGGTCGGGTCGCGCTCCTCCTCCGCCTCGATCATCTGCTCCAGCTCGTCGGGGACACCCCGCAACCCGGGCCCGGGGGCCGCCGCCCCGGCGGTGGCCAGGGCCCGGACGATCGTCCAGCGCAGCTCGGTGTCGATGGCCAGACCGTCCACCGTTCCCGATCCCGACAGCCAGGCGGTCAGGAGGGCGAGGTGATCATCACCCCGGGCGCTGGAGGCCAGCGCCCGGGCGAAGACGAGCTGGAGATCGCTGCCCGGCGGGGCGGCCCGCAGGCCCGCTTCGGCATGTTCCGCCAGACGCCGGCGGGCCGGCTCGCGGTTGGCCGGGTCGCCGTAGACCACGGCGGCGGCCTCGGCGTTGCGGAGCAGGCCACCGATCACCGAGATCCTGTCCTCGCCGCCCAGATTGGCGAGCACGATGTCGAGATAGCGCCGGGCGGCCAGCTCGGCGTCGCGCAGCATGTCCCACATCGCCGCCCAGCACAGCGAGCGGGCCAGAGGATCGGAGAGCGTTCCCAGGTGTGACGCCACCGTGGCCAGCGACCGGGGGTCGAGGCGGATCTTGGCGTAAGCCCAGTCCAGGTCGTTGACCAGCACCAGGTCCGGGACGAGCCGGCCCACCAGCGCGCTGACCGGGGTTCGGTGGCCGACGACGTCGAGCTCCACCCGCTCCCGGAGCTCGAGCCCCGAGGCGGCGCGATCGTAGAGGCCCACCGCCACCCGGTGGGAGCGCAGGGTGGCGTGATCGGCCGCCGCCTCCTGCTCCAGGTCGAAGGCGGTGAACGCCCCGTCCGGGCCGGTGTCGAACATGGCCCGCAGCGTGTTGACGCCGGTGGTTTCCAGCCATTCAGCCGCCCAGGCGGACAGATCCCGGCCCGACGTCTCCTCCAGCGCGCCGAGGAAATCGGGAAGTTCGGTGTTGCCCCAGGCGTGGCGCTTGAAATAGGTCCGTACTCCGGCCAGGAACTCGTCCTGACCGACCCAGGCCACGAGTTGCCGCAGCACCGAGGCGCCCTTGGCGTAGGTGATCCCGTCGAAGTTCGTCTTCATGGCCTCGATGTCGGGGGCGTCGGCCACGATGGGATGGGTGGACGGCAGTTGGTCCTGACGGTAGGCCCAGACCTTCCAGGCCGAGGCGAAGGTCGTCCAGGCCGTGGCGAACCGGGTGGCCTCGACCATGGCCAGGTGGGAAGCGAAGGTGGCGAAGCTCTCGTTCAGCCACAGGTCGTCCCACCAGCGCATGGTGACGAGATCGCCGAACCACATGTGGGCCATCTCGTGGAGGATGGTGTCGGCCCGTGCCTCCCGCTCGGCGTCGGTGACCTTGGAGCGGAACAGGTGGCGCTCGGAGAAGGTGACGCA
>Ga0299907_10000887_pt1 | contig 15991 bp, 10 predicted proteins | sample RVTome_16_FD_198680 | JGI IMG/M metagenome (GOLD analysis project Ga0299907, IMG submission 198680) | Soil microbial communities from uranium-contaminated site in the Upper Colorado River Basin, Wyoming, United States - RVT152D67 (version 2) ...
CCTCGGACCGCAGGGCCTCCATCTGAACTTCGCTGACCTCTTCGTTGATCTGCACGATCGGGGTGCCCGGCGGGAAGCTCTTCTGGACAGGTGCGACCGCCTCGGCCGCCGCACGGCGTTCGGCTGCCGTCGCCTCCTCATCGATGCGCACGGTCGGGCGCAGCGCGTCGGAGATCACCGGCTCGATGACACTCGTGGCGATGTCGCCCGGGAAGTTGCGGACCGCCAGGATGTTGTCGATCTGGCTCGCGGTGTCCTCGATCTCGCCCTCGCGGATCGACCGGATCGCCATCTGGCGGGTCACGTCGAGCGCCTCGTCGCGGGCGTACGCGAGCTGCTCGTCGCTGAGCGCCACGAGCTCGCGGATCGCCGGCACCGGGAGGTCGAGCTGCTCACGCAGCGCGTCGACCTGTTCGTTGATCCCGAGCGCCTGGGTCTCCTCGCCCGGGCTGGGCTGACGCACCTCCTCGACGCGCGCGAACGTGTCCGTCACGCTCTGCACGATGGCCCGGCGTGCATCGTTGTCATCGACGACCGTGGCCTGGACGGCCTCCTCGGCGTTGCGGCGCTCGCGGGCGGTCGCGTCGGGATCATCGACACGAATGAGATCAGGCGCGTAGACCGTCCGTGGGGATGGCTTGCTCACCTCGATCGGAGCTTCCTGCCAGAAGGCGGACGCCGAAAGGATCGCGGGAATGCCGATGACGGCGAGCGCGAGTGCGAGTGCCCGCTGTCCCCATGCTGATCCAGCTAGTGGCGCCACTGACGGCTACCTTTCGTGGGCTGCTCGGGGTCTGGCCGGCCCGGCGTTCGCCACAGCCCTGACTCTAGCCCCGTTCATGGTCGCTGACTGCTCAGTCGTCTCGCTTGCCGGCTCTCATCGCTGCGCTCAGCCTTCTCACGGTCTGCGGAGTTCGGCAACGGGCGCATGAGCCTCGACCCAAGCGCACCCCACCCCCGCAACACCCCGGGTGCTACGTGCGGATCATACCCTGGGTGAGCAGCGTTGCGCCTGGACCGTAGCCATAGGCGTATGGTCGTAGTCGTACAACTACGAACAGTATGCGCAGAGCGGACGCCGTCCGGGATCACCGCCGTGTCGTGTGCGCCTGTCGGACCCGGAGATCGGGAGCCGCCAACGATCGTTCGGCTGCCCGGGGTACCGGCGTCGCTACCCTGATGGCGTGCTCACCGCTCACCGACTGACAAGGGCGCACGGCGCCAACGTCGTGCTGCGTGATCTTGACCTGCGCGTCGTCGAGAGGACCCGCCTCGGCGTCGTCGGTCCCAACGGTGCGGGCAAGACCACGTTGCTGGAGTTGATCGCCGGAGACGACGAGCCCGACGCCGGTACCGTCACGCGTGTCACGGGCTGCACGGTCGGCTACGCGCGCCAGGACGTGACCGGCATCCGCGGCGAGCAGGTGCTCGACGCCGTCGTGGCCGGCGCCGCGGAGGTCGTCGACATCGAGGCGCGCCTGCGGGAGCTCGAACAGCTGATCTCGCAGACACCGCCCGGTGCCGAGCAGGATGCGCTGCTACGCCGTTACGGCACGTTGCAGGATCGCTTCACCAACGTGTCGGGCTACAGCATCGCCGCGCAGGCGCGCAAGGTGCTGGCCGGCCTCGGCTTCAGTGACGCGCAGATGGCCGCGGACATCGCCACGCTGTCGGGTGGCTGGATGATGCGGGTCGCCCTGGCGCGCCTGCTGCTGACCACACCCGACGTGCTCCTGCTCGACGAGCCGACGAACCACCTCGACTTCGACAGCGCCGAGTGGCTGGCCACATACCTCGCCGCCTACGATGGTGCGCTCGTGGCGGTCAGCCACGACCGCTGGTTCCTGGACCGCGTCGCCACGCAGATCCTGGAACTGGACGGCGCCGCCGGTCATGCGCTGTATCCGGGCAACTACTCGGACTACGTGGTCGAACGTGCGGCGCGGCAGCAGCGCCAGGAGGACGCGGCGGCCGCGCAGACGCAGCAGATCGCGCAGACCGAGGCGTTCATCGAGCGCTTCCGCGCCAAGGCCACCAAGGCGCGCCAGGTGCAGAGCCGCATCAAGGCGCTCGACAGGCTCGACCGCATCGAGGTGCCGGCCGAACGGCGGCAGCGCATCCGCCTGTCGCTGCCCGCGCCGACGCGGTCGGGTCGCGAGGTCGCACGGCTCGATGGTGTGATCAAGCGCTATGGGCGGACCACCGTGTTCGACAGGCTGGACCTGGTCGTCGAACGCGGGTGGACCGTGGCGGTCATCGGTCCCAACGGGGCCGGCAAATCGACGTTGCTGCGCCTGCTCGCCGGCCTGGAGCGACCCGACGCCGGCCGTTGCGCGCTGGGTCACGAGGTGTACCCGGCCCACTTCGCCCAACACCACGTCGACGCGCTCGCCCTCGACCAGACACTGCTCGCCGAGATGAAGGCGGCACTGGGCGACCGCGCGACCAACCCCCGCGCGATCCTGGGCGCGTTCGGCTTTCCCGGCGACACCGTCGACAAGCGCGTCGCCATGTGCAGTGGGGGAGAGCGTGCTCGGCTCGCCCTGGCCAAGCTGGTGGCCGGGCCGGCCAACCTGCTGTGCCTCGACGAGCCGACCAACCACCTCGACCTCGACAGCCGCGAGCTGCTGACCGACGCGCTCGTGGCCTACGAGGGAACGGTCGTGCTGGTGACGCACGACCGTGAGCTGATCCGGGCCACCGCGGACCGCATCTGCGTGGTCGGCGAGGGCACCGCGACGCTGCACGACGGGGACCTCGACTCGTACCTGGCGCGCCGCGCGGCCACCGCTGAGTCGACCCCCACCGACATGGCGGCCGAACCGGCGGACCGCGTCGACCGCAGGCAGCAGCGCCGGAACGAGGCGGAGGCCAGGCGCCGCACCCAGGGGCTGCGCAACGAGCTGGCGGCCGCCGAATCGGAGCTCGAGGCCGCCGAGCAGCAGCTTGCCGACGTCGAGCGATCGCTGGCCGACCCCGACACCTACGACGATCCCGAGGTGATCCGCGAGCTGTCGATGGCGCACAAGCTCGCCCAGGACCGTGCCGCCGCCGCCGAGGCACGCTGGGAGCACCTGGTCGCCCAGCTCGACCGCGCCACCGTGGACCAACCATGAGGGTCGCGATCGGACCACGCTCCGCGGAGGCCCGGAGATGAGCGCGCGGCTGGGCGGCGGGCGGCCGATGATGCCGAACACCGGCATGGTCCGCCGCGGCCATGACGGTGGACTGGACAGACCGCTGCCCAAGGGGCTGATCGGAAGGGTGTGGCGTGAGTTCGCGCGGCCATACCGCGGCCGGCTGCTCGCCCTGCTGATCACCATCATGTTCGCGTCGACACTGGCTGTGGCGCCGCCCCTGCTGATCGGGCCGATCGTCGACGCCCTGTCGGACCGCCCGCCGGACGCGGCCCGCACCGTCACCTGGTTGTCGGTGGCGTTGGCGGTGCTGGCGCTGGTCACCGTGGCGTTCTCGGTCTGGCAGCGCTACCTGTCAGCGTGGCTGGGGGAGCGGTTGATCGCCGACCTGCGGCAGCGGGCGTTCAACCACGTCCAGCGCATGCCCGTGGCGTTCTTCACCCGGACCCAGACCGGCGCGCTGATCAGCCGGCTCAACAACGATGTCATCGGCGCGCAGCGCGCGCTGACGGGCACCTTCGGCACGCTGACCGCCAACACCGTGCAGGTCGTGTTCGCCGTCGGCTCGATGTTCCTGCTGGAGTGGCGGCTGACGTTGCTGGTGCTGTCGGTGCTACCGGTCTTCGTGCTGGCGGCCAAGTACGCCGGCCGGCGGCTCCAGGCGCTGACACGGGAATCGATGCAGCTCAACGCCGACATGAACACGATCATGACCGAGCGCTTCAACGTCGCCGGTGCGATGCTCGTCAAGCTGTTCGGACGCTATGACACCGAGACCGATCGCTTCGGCGAGAGCGCCATGCGGGTCGCCGACGTCGGCGTGCGCAGCGCCGTGGTCGGTCGCATGTTCTTCGCGATCATGACGCTGATGGGCGCGCTGGGAACGGCCGCCGTCTACCTGGTCGGTGGCCGCCTTGCGCTGTCGGGCTCGATGTCGACCGGCGACGTCGTCGCGTTCGCCGGCCTGTTGGTCAGCGCCTACGGCCCGCTGGCGGCCCTGAGCAACGCGCCGGTCGAGGTGCTCACGGCGCTGGTCAGCTTTGACCGCGTGTTCGAGATCCTGGACATGCCACACCCGATCCGCGACGCGGACGACGCCGTCGAGTTGGAGTTTCCCCGGGGTGAGATCGCCTTCGACGCCGTTCGGTTCGCCTACCCGTCCGCGGCGGACTCGTCGCTGGCGTCGTTGGAGACCGGATGGGCCGGCGCGCTGGAGAACACGCCCGGCGCGCTCGTGCTCGACGGGGTCGACGTGCACATCCAACCCGGACAGACCGTTGCCCTGGTCGGCCCGTCCGGAGCGGGCAAGACCACGATCACCGCGCTGGTGCCGCGCCTGTACGACGTCACCGACGGCGCGGTGCGCATCGACGGCCACGACGTGCGCGCTGTCACGCTGGAGTCGCTGCGTGCGGCCGTGGGGGTCGTCAGCCAGGACCCGCACCTGTTCCATGACACCATCCGCGCCAACCTGCGCTACGTCGCACCGGACGCGTCCGACGACCAGCTGGTGGCCGCCTGCCGCGCCGCGCAGATCCATCACGTCATCGCTGCTCTGCCGGACGGCTACGACACCGTGGTCGGCGAGCGGGGGTACCGGTTGTCGGGTGGGGAGAAGCAGCGGCTGTCGATCGCCAGGGTGCTGTTGAAGGACCCCGCCGTCATCATCCTCGACGAGGCGACCGCCCACCTCGACAGCGAGTCGGAGGTCGCCGTCCAGCAGGCGCTGCGCTCGGTGCTGGCGGGACGAACCTCACTCGTGATCGCCCACCGGCTGTCCACCATCACCGGCGCCGACCTCATCCTGGTGGTCAGCGAAGGCCGCGTGATCCAGCAGGGCACGCATAGCGAGCTGCTCGCGGCCGAGGGGCTGTATGCGCAGCTGTACCGCACCCAGTACGCAGGGAGTGCCACCTAGCCCGTCCATGGCGTGCTCGCTAGACTTTCGGGAGTCCTGGGTTCCCCGAGACACGCGGTGGACCCTCGGCCCTAGACTTACCTCACAGCGACGGCGCTCTGCGGCAATCCCGCGAGCGCCGTTCTTTCGTATCCGGACCTTCGCCTCGATCAGCGAGGAGGACCATGATCGGCCCAAGCCTCTACGACCCGACCGACGAACGTGACGCATGCGGCATCGGCTTCGTCGCCGACACCGCGGGCAACACGTCCCGCGCCATCGTCGACGCGGCGATCGACGGTCTGTGCAACGTGCGGCACCGCGGTGCGGTCGCCGCCGACAGCCGCAGCGGCGACGGCGCGGGCCTGTTGCTGCCACTCCCGCAGGCCTTCTTCGGCCGTGAGATCGAGCGGCTCGGTGGTTCGTCGGATGGTGACATCGGTGTCGCGATGTGCTTCCTCGACGGCGCCGAGCACCAGCGTGCAGGCGACGCGCGGCGGCAGGCCAAGGAAGCGGTCGTGCAGGCGCTGGAAGCGTACGGCATGGTCGTCGCCGGCTGGCGGACGGTGCCCACGGCGCCCGAGGTGCTCGGCGACCAGGCCCGGCGGGGCATGCCCGCCATCGAGCAGGTGCTGTTCACCGCCCCACCGGCGCTCGAAGGCGATCGCGAGCGGCTCGCCTACCTGGCACGGCGTCGCGCAGAGCGCGCCTGCCGGCGCATCGACGTCCGCGCGTACTTCGCGTCGTTCGGCTTCGCGTCGGTGACCTACAAGGCCCTGAGCGCCGCGGACCAGCTCGCGGGGTTCTACCCGGACCTGTGTGACGACGCTCTCCGCGCGCCGTTCGCGGTCTTCCACCAGCGCTACTCGACCAACACGCTGCCCACATGGGAGCGGGCGCAGCCATTCCGGATGCTGTGCCACAACGGTGAGATCAACACGATCGACGGCAACGCCAACCTCATGCGTGCGCGCGCCGGCAACCTGGGCGCTGACTGGCCGGAGCTGGGTCACGAGGGCGAAGCGCTGCTCGAACCGCTGCTCGACCAGACGGAATCCGACTCGGCCAAGCTCGATTCGGCACTCGAGGTGCTGGTCCGCGGCGGCCGCACCGCCGAGCACGGCATGGCCATGCTGGTGCCGCAGGTGTGGGAGGGCAGCCGGGACGTGTCGCCGAGCGTCCGCGACTTCTACCGCTACCACGCGGCGCTCGTGGAGCCGTGGGACGGCCCGGCCGGCCTGATCTTCACCGACGGTCACCGCGTGGGGGCGACCCTGGACCGCAACGGGTTGCGGCCGCTGCGCTACCAGGTGTGCGACGACGGGATCATCGTTTGCGGCAGCGAGGTCGGGGCCGTGCGCACGGCGGGGCGTGGCAACGTCCGGCGCGAGCGGCTCGGACCCGGCGAGATGGTCCTCGTCGATCCTGAGGTGGGCCTGGTCGAGAACACCGCGCTCAAGCGGCGGCTGGCGGCCCGGCGGCCTTACGGCGACTGGCTGCGCACGCGCCAGCGGACCATCGACGCGGGACAGCCGGTCGATCACGCGCCCGAGGACCTGCAGCCCCGGCAGATCCATGCGGGGTTCACCAAGGAGGAGCAGACCGCGATCCTGCGGCCCCTGGCCAACGACGGCAAGGAGCCGGTGTCGTCGATGGGCGACGACACGCCGCTGGCCGTGCTCAGCGACCACGCCCGCACCGTCTACCACTTCATCAAGCAGCGGTTCGCGCAGGTGACCAACCCGCCGATCGACCACCTGCGGGAGTGGCAGGTGATGAGCCTGCGCACGCAGTTGGGGCCGCGCAGCCCGCTGCTGTCCGAAACCCCCGACGCCGTGCGGTTGCTCGAGCTCGACGGCTTCCTGCTGTACCCGGAAGGGCTCCGGCGGCTGCTCATGGATCTGGACCTGCCGTTCGGCGTGACAGGGCTCGACACCACGTTCCCGGTGGCCGCCGGTCCCGACGGACTGCGTGCCCGCATCGACGAGCTCGTCGGGGAAACGGTCGATGCCGTGCGCGCCGGCGCCGCGATCCTGGTCTGCAGCGACCGCAAGATCGCCGCCGAGCGTGCCGCTGTGCCTGCGTTGCTGGCGGTGGGCGCGGTGCATCACGCCCTGGTCGACGCGCGCCTGCGGACCAGGGTCAGCATCATCTGCGAGACCGACGATGCGCGTGAGACCCACACGTTCGCCGCGCTCCTGGGCTACGGCGCCGACGCGATCTGCCCGCGCCTGGCATTCGAGACCATCACCGAGCTGGCGGACGCCGGCCGGCTGGGTCGCGACTCGTCGTCGGCCGGCGAGGCGCAGGAGTCCTACGTCAATGCCATCGCCGACGGTGTGCTCAAGATCATGTCCAAGATGGGCATCTCGACGCTCGACTCGTACCGGTCGGCGCAGATCTTCGAGGCGCTGGGTCTGGGCGACGAGGTGATCGACCGCTGTCTGCGCGGCACGCCGTCGCGCATCGGCGGCATCGGTCTGCGCGAGCTCGGCGAGGACGTGCTGACGCGGCACGCGCTGGGCTACGCGGACCGCGCGGCACTGGCCAGCCCTGGCTTCTACAAGTTCAAGCGGGGAGGCGAGTACCACGCCAACCACCCCGAGGCGATCGATGTGCTGCACCGGGCGCTCGGCCTGTCCGGTGACCTCGAACCGCTCGGGCAGACGGCCGAGACCGCGGCTGACATCACCGCGGAGCAGCGCGCCGCCCATCTACTGGCCGTCGCGGCCGACACCGGCCGCTCCGAGCTCTACGAGGAGTTCGCGCGCCAGGTCAACGAGCGACCGCCGACCGAACCGCGCGATCTGCTCGACCTCGTTCCGGCCGACGAGCCGGTGCCGCTGGTGGAGGTCGAGCCGGCGACCAGCATCGTGCAGCGCTTCTTCACCGGCGCGATGTCGCTGGGCGCGCTGTCACCCGAAGCACACGAGACGCTCGCGGTCGCCATGAACATGCTGGGCGCCTCGTCGAACACCGGCGAGGGCGGCGAGGATCCACGACGCTACGCGACGCGGGGCACCGCGCGCGATGCCAACTCGCGCGCCAAGCAGGTCGCGTCGGGCCGCTTCGGCGTGACACCGGAGTACCTCGCCTACGCCGACGAGGTGCAGATCAAGATGGCGCAGGGATCCAAGCCCGGCGAGGGTGGCCATCTGCCCGGACACAAGGTGTCGGGCCTCATCGCGCGGTTGCGGCACACGCAACCCGGTGTCGGGCTCATCTCGCCGCCACCGCATCACGACATCTACTCGATCGAAGACCTCGCGCAGCTCATCTTCGACCTCAAGCAGGTCAACCCGTTCGCAAGCGTCGGCGTCAAGCTGGTGTCGTCGGCCGGCGTGGGCGTCGTCGCGGCCGGAGTGGTCAAGGGCCTGGCCGATGCCGTGCAGATCGCAGGCTCTGACGGTGGCACCGGAGCATCGCCCCTGTCGTCGATCAAGCACGCCGGCCTGCCCTGGGAGCTCGGCCTCGCCGAGACCCAGCAGACCCTGGTGGCCAACGGCCTGCGTGGCCGCGTGCGCGTGCAGGTCGATGGTGGCTTCCGTACCGGACGCGACGTGCTCGTCGGGGCCATGCTCGGCGCCGACGAATACGGCTTCGGCACCTCGGTGCTCCTCGCGGAAGGCTGCATCATGGCGCGCGCCTGCCACCGCGACACCTGCCCGGTGGGTGTGACCACGCAGCGGTCGGACCTGCGCGCGAAGTACGCCGGCACGCCGGAGATGGTCGCGACCTACCTGCTGTTCGTCGCCGAGGAGGTCCGGCGCGGGCTTGCGAGCCTGGGAGCCCGCTCCGTCGACGAGATCATCGGCCGTGTCGACCTGCTGCGGCCGCGGCAGGTCGACCATCCCCGCAGCGCCGCACTCGATCTGCGGTCGTTGCTGGCGCCGCCGGATCACGGGCCGCGGCACTACACCGAGAGCCTGCCGATCCAGGCACCGCGTGACCGCCTGGGCGATCAGGTCTTCGACGCCGCGTTCCCGGCGATCTGGAGCGGCACCGGCGAAGCCTTCGACTTCGACATCCGCAACACCGACCGGACCGTCGGGGCACGCCTGGGTGGCGCGATCGGCCTCGAGTTCGGGGAACGGATGCCCGAGCAGGCCGTCACGGTCAAGTTCACCGGCGAGGCCGGTCAGAGCTTCGGGGCGTTCCTGGCCCAGGGCGTCGCCTTCGAGCTGACGGGCGAGGCCAACGACTACGTCGGCAAGAGCATGGCCGGTGGGCGCATCGTGGTGCGGCCTCCGGAGCACGACGCCGGCGATCCGGTGCTCATCGGGAACACGGTGCTCTACGGCGCCACCGGCGGCGAACTGTTCGTCGCCGGCCGGGCCGGCGAGCGCTTCGCCGTGCGCAACTCCGGCGCCCGCGCGGTCGTCGAGGGGACCGGTGAGCACGCCTGCGAGTACATGACCGGCGGGGTGGTGATCATCCTCGGCCCCACCGGGTTCAACCTGGGAGCGGGCATGACCGGTGGTGTGTGCTTCGTCCACGATCCCAGCGCGAACATCCTCGCGCGCATCAACACCCAGCTCGTCGAGGCGCGACGCCCCGAAGGCAGCGAGCTCGATGAGGTCCACACGCTGCTCCAGCAGCACGTGGCGCTGACGAGTTCGACGCGGGCGCAGCACCTGCTCGACGACTGGGAGGCGAGCGGCATGACGTTCTGGCGCGTTGCACCGCGCGGCAAGCTGTCGAGCGTCGAACGCAGTGAGCGGGGTGTCGGCGCGGCGGTCTGACCGCGTGGCTCAAGTCGCGGAGCGGTAGCCACACGCCGTGTTGTGCGCGCGGTGAACACCCATTCCGCAATGTCTTTTTCTCGCTGCCCGGCGCGGATCGCCGAGCAGCAGATCGCCGCTCGTTGCGGGTGTGCCCGGCGAGCCCGGCCGGCCGCGACCGACCTGACGCCGCTGCGACAGGCCTTTGCTAAGGTGCGGTCCTGATGCAACCTCAACTCCTCGGCCACCCGAAGAGCAAGGTGACGCGCAAGGCGCAGCGCTTCTTCTCGGATCGCGGTGTCACAGTGACCTTCAACGACCTTCGCAAACGCGCTCCCACCCCCGGTGAACTGCGGAAATGGGTCGAACGGTTCGGTGTCGACGCCGTCGTCGACCGCGAGTCCGCGGTCTACCGTGAGCGCGGCATGGGCTACTTCTCGGCCGGCATCGATACCTGGCTCGACGAGTTCGCCAAGGAGCCGCTGCTGATGCGGCTGCCGCTGGTCAGGTGCGGCAAGGAGCTGTCGGTCGGCGACGATCCGAAGGCCTGGCAGCGCTTCGTGGAGCTTGTCAAGAACTTGTGAAGGCGGTGGTCGACGACCGTCGTGGACTGGCGCAAACGGGCAACGTGCTTGCACATCGGCCGCGGACGGGGCAGTTTGGTGCCGCGAAGGCGGGTCGCGGGCATTTCGGGCGCGCTTTCCTCCGAGCCGGAATGAACGACACGCCATCCGTGACCCCAGATCTGAAACCAAGCATGAGGAGTGCACCTTGAACAAGGCAGAGCTGATCGACGCCGCTGCCGATCGCGCCGAGATCGCCAAGAACAGCATGTCCGAGGCGCTCGACGCAGTGCTCGAGACGATCACTGAGACGGTTGCACGCGGCGACAAGGTCACGTTGACCGGGTTCGGTACGTTCGAGCGCCGGCACCGTGAGGCGCGGACCGGCCGGAACCCGCAGACGGGCGCGGAGATGCAGATCCCCGCGCAGCACAGCCCTGCGTTCAAGGCCGGCAAGGCGTTCAAGGACGCCGTCGCGGGTTGATGACGTGACCGTCTGATCGTAGGCGGGCGTGCACCACTCGACGCGTCCCGGAGTGATCCGGGACGCGTTCTTCTTTTCGCGGGCCTGATCGCCTGCGTCCCGGACCGTGCGCAGCGCTGCCGAGGATCATCGAGCCGGCAGGCGCTCCAACCGTCGGAGACGACCAAGGATCGGGTGCGCGCTACGTGGCGAGCTGCAGGTGCCGCAGAAGCTCCATCGGCGTCATGGTGAGCCCGGTGACGAACGGACCGAACTCCGCGTAGCTCGCGCTGACCTCGTCGAAGCGCATCTCGTAGACGATCTGCTTGATCGCGACGGGATCGTCAGCCAGCAGCGTGACCCCCCACTCCCAGTCGTCGAGGCCGACCGAACCGGTGATCAGCTGGAGCACCCTGCCGCGGTACTTGCGTCCGACCCGTGCGTGGCCGGCCATCAGCGTCTTGCGGTCGGCGAAATCGAGCGTGTACCAGTTCTGCTCGGGGTCGCGGCGCTTGCTCATCGGATAGAAGCTGATCACCCGCTTGGACGGCAGTTGCGGGCGCAGGCGGTGCTCGGCGTAGGCGGTCATGCGATCGCGGAAGGCACGCAACGCCGCCTCGTAGTCCTCGGACGTCGGATCCATGCCCTCGTCATCGATCAGGCGCTTGGCCTCGTCGGCTTCGGTCGCGGTGTACTCGCTGATCTCGGTCAGCGACAGGTACGACGCCGCGGGGATCAGGATCTGCCCCAGCGGTGACGCCGCAAGATCGACCGTGAAGCGGTCCAGCGCGGTCATGTCGGGACCCAGCGCCATCAGGCCGAAGTCCGCCTTCTGGCCGAGGACGCTGAAGGACAGGACCTGGCAGCCGTCCCGCTGAGCGAAGGCGTCGATGCGCGCCGCGAAGTCGCGCGCGGCACCGCCCGCGCCTTCGGTCGCATCTCGCCGCACGTGGAAGAACAGGTGCAGGACCGCACGTCCTTCGGATGGGATGATCGGCTCGACGGGCACGCTCAACGTCCTTTGGTTGCGATTGCGGAACAAGCCTAGTTCGTTCGTCGCGCGGGCCCCGCGTGCGACATCGACACCTGTTCACATCGGTGTTTCCGCATTGTGGGATCACCGGGCGTTGTGCATCCGCGTATATGCGGCACAATTCGGGCACTCTGCGCGAATGCGACGTCCGTCGCGCAGATGGCATGAGGCTTCGAGGGCGCCGACCAGAAAGAGGGCGATGACGCGTACACACAGCAAGGGACGGACGCCTCTCGAGGTCCCGAGTGATGACAGCCTGACAACCCGCCTATGGCAGTACGCCGAGCGGTCGGGTGGTCAGGTCGCGATGAAGTACTGGTCGGACGGCAACTGGCGGCCGCTCGTCTGGCGGGAGCTGGCCGAGCAGGTCCGCGCGATGGCGGCGGGACTGGCCGCCGTCGGCGTGGAGCCTGGTGACCGTGTGGTCCTCATGAGCTCGACGCGGGCCGAGTGGACCATCTGCGACCTTGCGATCCTGGCCGCCGGCGCGGTGACGGTCCCCGTCTACGAGACCAGCTCGGTGGACCAGTGTGGCTGGATCCTGTCGGACTCGGGCGCGAAGGCCGCGATCTGTGCCGAGCCGGAGCTGGCCAAGCGCATCGAGGAGGTGCGCTCGCAGGCGCCGGAGCTCGGTGAGGTCTTCATCATCTCCGAGGGCGGCCTTGATGACCTCGCGGCGCGTGCGGGTGACGACCTCTCGGTCGTTGACGAGCGCGTGGAGGCCACCACCACCGACGATGTCGCCTCGATCATCTACACGTCGGGGACCACGGGACTCCCCAAGGGATGCGTCCTCACACATGGCAACTTGCTGGTGACGGCACGGCAGGCGCAGTTGGCGCTTGGTCCGGTGCTGATGCGCGACGACGCCTCGACGCTGCTGTTCATCCCGCTCGCACACGTCTTCGCGAGGATCATCCAGTTCGCGGTGCTCGACGCCGGCACCGTGCTGGGTTACGCGCGCTCCGTGGAGACGCTGTCCGAGGACCTCCAGTCGTTCCGCCCGACATTCCTGCTCGCGGTGCCACGCGTCTTCGAGAAGGTCTTCAACGCCGCCCAGGCCAAGGCGCAGGGAGCCAAGGCCAAGATCTTCGCCGCCGCCGTCGACACGGCGGCCGAGTGGTCCCAGGCCGAGAGACCCGGCCTGATGACCAACGCCAAGCACGCGGTGTTCGACCGGCTGGTCTACTCCAAGCTGCGCGCCGCGCTCGGCGGTCGCATCACCCACTGCATCTCCGGAGGGGCGCCGCTGGCGCCTCACCTGGCGCACTTCTTCTCAGCGGTCGGCATCAACGTGCTCGAGGGCTACGGCCTCACCGAGACGTCGGCCGCGTCGGCCGTCAACCCACCGGAGTGGAACAAGATTGGGACCGTGGGGCAGCCGTGGCCGGGCACAGAGTTCCGTGTCGCGGACGACGGCGAGCTGCTGATCAAGGGACCGGGCGTCTTCCGCGGCTACTGGAACAACGACGAGGCGACCTCCGAGGTGTTTGACGGCCAATGGTTCCGCACCGGCGACATCGGTGACATCGACGACGACGGCTTCATACGCGTCACCGGCCGCAAGAAGGAGATCATCGTCACGGCCGGTGGCAAGAACGTCGCGCCCGCGGTGCTCGAGGAGCGGCTCAAGGCCAACCGCCTCATCTCGCAGGCCATGGTGGTGGGGGACGAGCGGCCGTTCGTCGGTGCGCTGATCACGCTCGATCCCGACGAGCTGCAGACGTTCGCCAGGGAGCATGCGCTTGTCGGCGGGCCCGAGGACCTCGTTCGTAGCGATGCGGTGCGCGCCGAGGTCGATCGCGCCGTGGCGGAGGCCAACACTGCGGTGTCACGGGCCGAGTCGATCCGCAAGACGGCCATCCTCAGCCGCGACTTCACCATCGAGCACGGTGAGTTGACGCCAACGCTGAAGGTCAGGCGCATGGTGGTGGCCAAGAACTTCGAGACGGCGATCGACGACATGTACGCCACCTCGACGTGATCGCCGTCTCGTGCCGGTGGTGTCCCCGGACGCCGCCGGCACGACGCGGGTACGCCGTCAGTCTCTCAGACGGCGTGCCGCCCAGGCGCTGCACGCCGCGGACGAGGCGGCGACCAGCGCCGTCAGGCGGCGGCCCCGAACCCCGGCGCGACGCCCCATGCGCGCGAACGCGGCGGCGTCGACCGCGTCGGCCAGCGCGCCGGCCTCGGCCCATCCGCGCTCCGCGGCGCTGCCGTGCCCGGTGGCCAGCAGCGCGCCGAGCCCGAGCCCCAGGTCACGCACGCCAAGCATGCGCACGGTCAGCGCCTGGGCGGGAGGTGCGGCGCCGAACTGCAGGCGCGCCGCCGCGTACGGGGTGACGGTCGCCACCACCCCGATGCCCACGCGGGCCAGCGCGATGGCGCGCACCAGCAACAGCGCCAGCGCAGATTGCTCTTCGTCCGTCATGGTGGCGACCCTCTCATCGTCCGCTGTGGCTCGGGCGCAGGCTACCGTGTGGCCATGACCACCGACGCGACGTTGCCCACGTGCCGGCAGCATCCCGATCGGGAGACGCGTCTGATGTGCCCGCGCTGTCGTCGCCCCGTCTGCGCCGAGTGCCTGACCGTGACCGACGGTGCCGGACACGCCTGTCCCGACTGCCGGAACGAGATGACGGCATCCGCCGACGAGTCCCGGCCACGACCACAGCAGTCCGGCGCGCCGGTCACGGTCAGTCTGCTGGTGGCGTTCGCGCTGGTGTTCCTGGCGGACGCGATCACCGGACCCAACCCTTCGTGGATCCTCAACGAGGGTGCGCAGATCAATGGCGCGGTCCGCAACGGTGAGTGGTGGCGTGTGCTGACGGCAACCATGCTGCACGCCAACCTGACTCACCTCCTGTTCAACGGTTACGCCTTGTACGTGCTCGGAGCGCATCTCGAACGCAGCGTCGGCAGCGCCGGGTTCGCCGCCCTGTACGTCGCGTCCGGTCTGGCGGGAGGGCTGGCGTTCCTGTTCAGTTCGCCCGATGAGGTCGCCGTAGGTGCCTCGGGGGCGATCTTCGGGCTGTTCGGAGCGTGGTTCGCCGCGTCGTGGGTCAACCGCGACACACCGCAGGGGCGCGCCGGCCTATCGCAGTTCGGCATGCTCCTGCTGATCAACCTCGCGCTGCCGCTGTTCGTCCCCAACATCGCGTGGCAGGCGCACATGGGCGGCCTGGTGGCCGGGGCGATCGTCGGGTTCGACTGGGCCCGGCGCAACCGCAGCGGCACGCGTCCGACACCGCGGGCGCGCCTGGAGACGCCGCTGCTCATCTCGGTTGCCCTGCTGCTCGGCCTGCTCTGGTACACCATGGCCTAGCCACGACACCATGGAGGGCACACGCATGAGTGAGGCGGTCGCCGACAGCATCGTGATCAACGCCGCCCCGAAGGCGGTCATGGACGTCATCCTCGACCTCGAGGACTACCCGCGCTGGCAGGACGACATCCGGGAGGTCGAGGTGCTCGAGCGCGACAGCCAGGACCGGGCCGCAAAGGCGCGGTTCGTGGTCGACGCGCGGCTGCTCACGGCGATCTACACGCTGGAGTACACCTACGACGAAGACGGCGTCCGGTGGCAGCTGGACAGCAGCGAGCAGCTGCGTCAGCTCGACGGTGGGTATCGCGTGGCTGGCGGCACCGACGGGACGACCACCGTGACCTACGAGCTGGTTGCCGATCCCACGATCAGTGTGCCGCGCTTCATGCGCCGCAAGGCCGCGGAGCACATCGTGCGGGGGGCCCTCGACGGTCTCAAACGACGGGTCGAGACCGGCCCGTGACCGGTACCGCGCGTGTGCTGATCCATATGGGCAAGGGTGGCGTCGGCAAGACGACGACCGCTGCGGCGACCGCGGTCCGGCTTGCGCGGAACCGCCACCGGACGCTGGTCGTGTCGAGCGATCCTGCGCACTCGCTCGCCGACGTGCTCGATCAGCGGCTCGGTGACCAGCCGACCGCGGTCGCCGACAACCTCGACGCCCAGCAACTGCACGCACGCCAGCGCCTCGACGACGGATGGGAGCACATCGCCGGATACCTGCAGTCGTTGCTGCGCTGGGGCGGTGCCGGCGACCTGGAGGCCGCCGAACTGGCGGTCCTGCCCGGTCTCGACGAACTGTTCGCGTTGCTTGATCTGCGCGCCCACGTGGACAGCGGCCGCTATGACGTC
>Ga0299907_10000888_pt1 | contig 15973 bp, 14 predicted proteins | sample RVTome_16_FD_198680 | JGI IMG/M metagenome (GOLD analysis project Ga0299907, IMG submission 198680) | Soil microbial communities from uranium-contaminated site in the Upper Colorado River Basin, Wyoming, United States - RVT152D67 (version 2) ...
GGTCCGCAGCCACTCGGCGACGGTGTCCGAGCCGATCACTTCGGCGCCCGGCATGTCGCTGGTGCCCTTGCCGCTCGCGATGGTCCCGACGGCGTAGATCAGCGCCACGCGTTCCGAGCCGGCGCCGCCGCGGTCCCGAGCCACGCGGCGCCAGGTCTCGCCGGTCAGCCGGCGCGTGCCCTTGACGGGCTCCTCGTCGTCGAGCTGGTCCGCGTAAGCGAGCGAATCGACCAGGCCGGCCGCCAGCGCGTCGGCGGGCGTGTAAGGGCCGCCGGTGAGCGCGGCGCGCGCCGCGTCCTGCGTCATCTCGCGGCCCGCCGCCACGGCCGACACCACCTCGGCGAACAGGTCGGAGGTGAGCGACTGGGACATCTGGCGGTGCGCCGGCGTCATGTCGCGCTCGGTGAACGTATTGGCAGCGGTCTTGTAGTCGCCGATCTGCAGCAGGTCGGGGTAGATGCCGAGCTTGTCGAGGAGGCCGCGGAAGAACAGCTCGTAGGACGCGAGTCCCGCGACGTCGAGCTGCCCGCCGGGCATCAGGACGACGCGATCGGCCACCGACGCCACGTAGTACTCGCCCGGCCCGCCGAATTCCAGGAAGGCGGTGATCGGCTTTCCGGCCGCCTTGAAGTCGGCGAGCGCCGCGCGCAGCTCCTGCAGCTGCGCCCAGAGCGAGCCCGGCGTCTGGATCGTGACGACGAGCGCCGCCACGCGGCTGTCGCCGCGCGCCTCGCGGATCATGTGGACGGTCTCGCGCAGCGTCGGCTGCTGTTCGACGAGCTGGCTGAAGACGTCGGAGGCCTCGACCTCGGTATACGGCGCCCGCAGGTCCAGGTAGAGCGTGGCGTTCGACGGCACGCTCGGCGGCGCGCCGGTCAGTAGCATCAGCAGGATGAGGCCGCTCGCCGAGGCGATCACGGCCAGGACGAGCAGGACGAGGACGAGCCAGACGCCGCGCTTCACTCCAAAAGTATACCCATCTGCGATCGGGCGATGTGGGATCTATGATTGGTCAGGGGTGAGGGGGTGATCGGCGATTGGGACCGATGGGAGATCACCAGATCCCCCGATGCCAAATCGCAGATCCCACACCGCCCATCGCCGATGTTACTGTCGTGTCAGAGCGTTCCACTGGCGGACGTACTCGTCGACGTTCTCGGCCGTGACGACGTCCACGCCGGAGTCGATGATCGGGTTCGGCGGCTGGTAGCCGTTGACGACGATGTCGTGGAGCAGCTTGATGGGCTCGGCGCCCCAGCCGAAATACTTCTGGCCGAGCAGCACCTGCACCTTGTTGGCGCGGAGCAGGCTGATGGCCGACTCGACGGTGTCGAAGGAGATGAACTTGGTGCGCGCCGGGTCGACCGGCTCGAGCGCGTTGGCGGTGAAGACAGGCCAGCCGCCGACCGAGATCCACGCGCCCAGATCCGGGTACCGGTTCGTGCCGGCGGCGATCAGCTCGGCGCAGCGGACGCTGTCCTCCTTGATGTCGTAGGTGTCGACGATCGTGATGCCCGGGTGCTCGGCCAGCGCGTCGCGCGCGCCGTCGAGTCGGCGCTGCAGGTTGTTGGCGCCGAGGCTCGTGAGAAACGCCACCGTGCCCTGGCCGTCGAGCAGCCGCGCGGCCTCCTGTCCCATGATGCGGCCCGACTCGTAGTCGTCCACGCCGTAGAAGGCGATGCGCTTCGACGCGGGCGCGTCCGAGTCCCACGTGACCACGGGAATGCCCGCCTCGATGGCGCGGTCGATCGTGCTCGTCAGGAACTCGGCGTTGAGTACCGAGATGGCGATGCCGTCCACGCCCTGCTGGATGAACGACTCGAGGATCTCCTTCTGCCGCAGCTCGTCGGCCCGCTCGGGCCCGCGGTAGATGACCTCGACGTTGCCCAACTCCGCGGCGGCGCGCTGCGCGCCGATGTTCGCGTAGTCGAACACGGGGATGTCGAGCGATTTCGGGATCAGCGCGAAGCGCAGCGTGCGCTCGCCGGCGGGCGCGTCCGCGCCCCCGCCGCAGGCCGCCACGGCGATCAGGCCGGCCGCCAGCGCGGTCCCCAGGATGCGTCTCGGGTTCATCGGGTCTCCTCCTGGAATCGTCCACGGCGGGCCGGCCGACGCCCGCCCCCTGGAGTCTATCGCTCGCGGCGCACGAGCACCTGGTCCATCACGACGATGACGATGACGACGACGCCGACGATGAGCCGATCGTAGAACGTCGCGCCGGGAATCTGCGGCAGCGCGTTGCGCAGCACGCCGAAGATGAGCGCGCCCAGCACCGCGCCGGCCACCGACCCCCGGCCGCCGGCCAGGCTCGCGCCGCCGACGACCGCCGAGGCGATGATATCCAACTCGTAGCCGTTGGCGAGGTCCGCCTTGCCCTGGCCCTGCACCACCGCCAGCACGACCCCCGACGCCGCCGCCAGCAGGCCGGCCAGCGCGTAGGCCAGCACCTTGACGCGATCGACCAGGATGCCCGAGAAGCGCGCGGCCATCTCGTTGCCGCCGACCGCGAAGATGTGCCGGCCCCACTGGTGCCGCGTCATGAAGAGCTGGAACGCTGCGGCCAGTACGATCATCACGAGGGGCCCGAGCCAGTCGCCTGGCACGCCGAGCACGCGCCAGCCCGGCGGCAGCTTCGCCGACAGATCGTAGAAGCGCGCCTCGGTGATGATGTAGGCCGCGCCGCGCCAGATGCCCATCACGCCCAGCGTCGCGATGAACGGCGGCAGCCGCGCCCGGACGATGAGCGCCGACGAGACGAGCCCCGCGCCGAGCCCGACGAGCAGGCCCGCGCCGCAACTGAGCCACAGCGGCCATCCCGCCTCCACGAACAGGTAGCCGGTGACCACCGTCGTGAGCGCAATCACCGCGCCCGGCGCCAGGTCGATGCCGCCGCAGATGATGACGATCGCCGCGCCGATGGCCGCGATGCCGTAGATCGACGAGTACTTGAATATCAGCAGGACGTTGCCGACGTTCAGGAAGGGGTGCGACCGGTCGCCCTCGGGCCAGAGGAACCAGGTGAAGAACAGCACCTCGGCCAGCAGGATCGCGACGGTGCTGGCCTCTCGGGCGTGCCAGGCGCGCGTCACGCGGCGCCCTCCACTTCGTGCGTGGCGAGCCGCATCACGGCCTCCTCGCGCGCCGTCGGGCCGTCCAGCACGCCGCGCACACGTCCCTCCCGCATCACGACGACGCGATCGGCGATGGCGAGCACCTCCGGCAGGTCGCTCGAGACCATCAGGCACGCCATGCCCCGCGCCGCGTGGCGATGGATGATGTTGTGGATCTCGAACTTCGCGCCGACGTCCACGCCCTTGGTCGGCTCGTCGAGGAGCAGCACCTTCGGCCCCGTGGCGAGCCACTTGCCCACCACCAGCTTCTGCTGGTTGCCGCCGCTGAGCGTGTCGGGCGTGGCGGTCAGGGCCCCGGCGCGGATCGACAGCGCGCGCACCTGCTCGTCGGCTACGCGCGTCTCGGCCGCCGCGTCGATCCGGGCGCCGCCGCGGATCGCCGCCAGCGGCAGCGCGAGATTCTGTCGCAGGTCCAGGTTGAAGAACAGGCCCTGCGACTGCCGGTCCTCGGGAACGAGCGCCAGGCCGGCGCGGGCGGCGGCGCGGGGCGAGTCGAGCGCGACCAGCCGGCCGTCGATCCGCACCTCGCCCGCGTCCGGGCGCGCCAGGCCGAAGATCGTCTCGACCAGCTCGGTACGGCCCGACCCCACGAGGCCGAAGATGGCGACCACCTCGCCGCGGCGCACCGCGAACGAGACGTCGTCGAAGGCCGGCCGACGCGTGAGCCTCGACACGGCGAGCGCCGGCTCGCCGCCCTCGACCGGCGCGTGCCGCTCCAGTCGGTCGGGCGGGTCGCGGCCGACCATCGCGCGCACGATGGCGTCGGGCGTCGTGTCGGCGGTGACGAACGTGCCGGCGAACCCGCCGTCGCGCAGCACCGTGATCCGGTCGCACAGCCGGAACACCTCGGGCAGCCGATGGGAGACGAAGAGCAGCGTGACGCCACGGGCGCGCAGGGTGCCGAGCACGCGGAACAGGTGGTCCACTTCCGCGTCGGTCAGCGACGTCGTCGGCTCGTCGAGCACGAGGATGCGGCACTCGAAGGCGAGCGCGCGCGCCACCTGCACGAGCTGGGCGTGCGCGGCCGAGACGCGCTCCATCCGGCGGTCGGGCGGAATCGACAAGTGCAGACGGTCGAGGAGCTCGCGCGTGCGGGCGCGCATGGCCGCCTCGTCGAGACCGCCGGTCCGGGTGGTGATCTCGCGCCCGGCGAAGATGTTGCCGGCCACGGTGAGGTTCGGGAACGACAGGCGCTCCTGATAGACGAGACCGATGCCGCGCGAGAGCGCGTCGCGCGGGCTCGTGACGTACGCGGGCACGCCGTCCACCCGGACCTCCCCGCGGTCGGGCCGGAGGATGCCGCCGAGAATCTTCAGCAGCGTGGACTTGCCGGCGCCGTTCTCGCCGACGCACGCGTGCGCTTCGCCGCTCGTCACCGTAAAGCTGACGCCGGCGAGCGCGCGCACCGCGCCGAAGGCCTTGTGGACGTCGCGGAACGCGAGCTGCGCCATCGCCTCGCGGCCCTCAGCCCGCGAACCGGTGCGCCGGGCGGCCGCGGACGCCAGGCTTCAGCCGGTAGAGCCCGCCGGCGTGCTTCTGCCGCCCCTTCTCCGTCTCATCGAGGCCGATCCAGGCGGTGGTGATGTACAGCTCGTCGAGCTGCTTGCCGGCGAACGCGCACTTCGTGACGAGCGTCACCGGCATGGGCACGACGCGATCGACCATCCCGTCGGGATTCAGACGGTGGACCGCGCCGCCTTCCCACAGCGCCAGCCACAGGAAGCCCGACTCGTCCACGATGAGCCCGTCCGGATAGCCGATCTCTTCGGAGACCGTCGCGAACAGCCGGCGGCGCGTGATCTTGCCGGCGCGCTCTTCGAAGTCGAAGATGTCCACGCGGCCCGTGCGCGTGTCGGTGTAGTACATTGTGCGGTTGTCCGGGCTCCAGTCGATGCCGTTCGACGTGGTCACCGGCGTGAGCATACGGTGCACGCGCCCGTCGGGATCGAGCCGGTACAGCGAGCCGCGATCGCGGACGCCGCTCAGCCCCATCGTCCCGGCCCAGAAGCGGCCTCGCGAATCCACGTAGCCGTCGTTCATCCGCGTGTCGGTCCGGTCCGCCTCGACCTTCGCGATGAGGGTGGTCCGGCCCGACACCGGATCGAGCCGGTGAAAGCCGTCCTTCGCCGCGATGACCCAGTCGCCGCGGACGGTCGGCACGACGGCGCCGACCGGCTGACCGACCTCGACGACGCGGTCCTTCCCGTTCGCGGGATTGAACTCGTGGACGTGGCCGCGCATGATGTCCACGAAGAGCAGGCGCTCGCGCGCCGCGTCCCAGATCGGCCCCTCGCCGAGCTCGGCGCGCACGTCCAGCACGAGTTCCGGTTCAGGCATCATCACGGGCGGCCGCTCTCCTCTCCCAGCCGGCTTCGAACAGCGCGAGACGTCCGCCGGTGCTGGGGTGACGTCGGCAGGCGTCGTGATCGAGCGTCAGGCCGAGGCCAGGACGCTCCGGCACGCCGAAACATCCGTCCGATGGGTCGACGCGGGGCGAGGCGTCCACCAGCTCGTGCACCCACTCGTCCGCGAAGTCGTTGAAGTGCTCCAGGCGCTGATAGTTCGTCGTCGCCACCGCGAAGTGCAGGTTGGCCATCGTGCCCACCGGCCCGCAGACGTTGTGCGGCGCGAGCAGCAGGCCGTAGGCGTCGGCCCAGCCGGCAAGGCGCTTCATCGGCAGGAATCCGCCGTAATGCGTGAGGTCCACCTGGACGATGTCCACGAGACCGCCTTCGATGAAACCGCGGATGTCCTCCGGCGTGTGCGCGCGCTCGCCGGTGGCAATCGGCAGCGTCGTTGCCGCCCGCACCTGGCGGTACGCGAGCGGGTTCTCCGGCGACGTCGGCTCCTCGATCCAGGCCGGGTCGTACGGCTCGAGCAGGCGCGCCAGGCGGGACGCGACGGCCGGCGTGAACCGGCCGTGCATCTCGACCAGCAGGTCGACGTCCGGCCCCACGGCCTCGCGCACCGCCGCGACAATGGCGACGGCGCGCCGTCGTTCGGCTGGATCGAGCTCCGCGCTGGCCGCGCCGAACGGGTCGAGCTTCAGCCCGCGATAGCCCTTCGCGACGACGCGCTCGGCGAGCCTGGCGATGACGTCCGGCTCGCGTTGGGCCTGGTACCAGCCGTTGGCGTAGGCGGGGATGCGGTCGCGGACGCGGCCGCCCAGCAGCTTCCAGACCGGGACGCCGAGGGACTGCCCGATCAGGTCCCAGCACGCGACGTCGAAGCAGGCCAGCGCCGACTGGGCGACCTCGCCCGGACGATGGTACTCGGCGCGCTGGACGTTCCAGGCGAGGCGCTCCACGTCGAAGGGGTCTGCTCCAAGGACGTAACGCGGGGCCAGCTCCTCGAGGCACGCGACCACCGTCGCGGTCCGGCTGACCATGCGCACCTCGCCCACGCCCACCAGACCCGTGTCGGTCTCGAGCTCCAGGAAGACGAGCTCGCGCCACGGCGTGCCGACGACGGTGACGCGCGCGCCAGCGATCTTCACCGCGGCCGCCTCGTCCACTCGCCGCCGATGAGCCGCTGGATGCCGAGCGGGTTGCCGTCGCGCAGCGCGGGCGGTAGCAGCGTGTCGGGCAGGCCCTGATATGCCACCGGGCGCAGGAACCGCCTGATGGCCGTCGCGCCCACCGACGTGTAGAGCGACACGGTGCTGGCAGGGTACGGCCCGCCGTGGTGCATGCCGGGCACAACGGCCACGCCGGTCGGGAACCCGTTCCAGATGACCCGGCCGGCGCAGTGCGCCAGCGTCCCGAGGAGCGCCGCCGCCCACTGGCCGTCCTTCTCGTCGGCATGAATCGTCGCGGTGAGCTGGCCGCGCAGGCGGCCGGCGGCCTCGGCGAGCTGGCTGGCGGCGCCACGGACGACGATGCCCGCCGGACCGAAGTGCTCCTCGGCGAGCTCGGGGTGTCGCAGAAACGTGTCGAGGCTGGTCGCGAACAGGACGGGCGCCGCACGGCATCCGTCGTCGGGAACCGGCTGGCGCGCGGTCAGCTCGTCGACGCCCGCGACGCGCCGCGTGGCATCCAGGCGCCGCGCGAGCGAGGCGCGCAGATTGCTGTTGAGCAGCACGCCGACGCCGTGCGCGTCCACCGCCGTGACCAGGGCGGCCAGCACGTGGTCGCCGGCCTCGCCGTCGGGCAGGAAGACGAGCCCGGGCTTGGTGCAGAACTGGCCGTGGCCGAGCATCATCGAGCCGGCGAGGCCCGTGGCGATGGCGTTGCCGCGCGCGGCGGCCGCAGCCGGTCCGACGAAGACCGGGTTCACGCTGCCGAGCTCGCCGTAGAAGGGAATCGGATTCGGCCGCGCTGCCGCGAGATCGAAGAGCAGGCGGCCGACCTTCTGCGACCCGGTGAACGCGACCGCGCGGATCTCCGGCGCCTGCACGAGTGTGCGCGAGAGCTCGGACGCTCCGCCCTGGACCAGCGAGACCAGACCGGGCGGCGCACCGACGGCCGTGACGGCCTGGGCGAGCGTCTCGAAGCACAGCTCGGAGGTCGCCGGGTGCGACGGATGCCCCTTGACCACCACCGGACAGCCCGCGGCCACCGCCGACGCGGTGTCGCCGCCTGCCACGCCGAACGCCAGCGGGAAGTTGCTGGGCGTGAACACGCCGACCGGGCCGAGCGGCACGAGACAGCGGCGGACGTCGGGCCGCGGCGGCGAGGCCTCCGGGTCGCCGGGCGAGAGAATCGCCTCGACGTAGGAGCCCTCCTCGACGTCGGCGGCAAAGGCACGCAACTGGCTCGTCGCGCGCGTGAGCTCGCCGTCGAGCCGGGGCGCGCCGAGCGCCGTCTCGAAGTCGGCGACCTCGACAATCTTCGACCGGCGCGCGTCGAGCCGGTCGGCCATCTCGCGCAGCAGCCGGCCGCGCAAGGCGTCGGGCGCTGAGCGCCAGGCCGCGACGGCGCCGGCCGCGCGCGTCGCGGCGCGCGCCACGTCGGCCGGAATCGCCTCGTCGATCGGGCGGCCCTTCTTTCCAGTGCGCGGGTCGATCGAGTGCAGGCTCATCGCGTCGGCTCCACGGGCGACGCGACCGCCTCGGGCAGATGACGCCGGACGAGCGCAAGGCTGATGGCGGCGCGGCGCACGCGCTCGCGCGCGAGCGCGACGGCCGCGGCCTCGAGGTGCCCGCCGCTCGGATACAGGCCGGGCGCGTTGCGGAGGCCGAACTTCAGGTAGAGGGGCGCGGCCACGCGGACCAGCTCGGGCGCCTCGTAGTGCCGCACCGTGCCGCCGAAGTCGTCCGGGGCCTCGACGTAGAAGTCGATCGGCGCCGCGATCGCCTGCCGGATGGCGGCGATCTGCGCGAGCGAGAGGTCGACGGGCAGGTTGATCGACGTCGCGCCGAGGTCCTCGAGCACGCGCGCGGCCGCGGCGTTGCCCGGCGCCATCGTGACGGACACCTTGAGGACGAAGTCCCCGGGCAGGTCGCCCGCGCGTTTCATGTGGCCGAGCATCCGCAGCAGGCCGAGGTCGCCGACGAGCACCGAGCGCAGGCCGAGCGCGGCGCCGTGCAGGACGTCCTCGACGGCGTAGCCGAGCTGCTCGCTGCCCCGGAGCTGCCCGCCGATGACGCGTCCGGCGCTGGCGCTGGCCTGCACGCCCGTGTCCCACGCCGCGCGCGGGCCCACGAACAGGCACACCTCGATGCCGTGCTCGCGGCCGAGCGCCAGCATCTCGCCGATCTCGTCGTCGGTCTGCAGCATGATGCCGCTGCCCTGACTCACGCGATGCACGCTGACGCCGCGCGTCGCGGCCTCGTCGATCACGGCGCGCATGGCGGCCGGCCCCTCGCACGAGGGGATCTCGACGCGGTACTGGCCGCCGTCGGGAAAACGGCGCGGCGAGTCCGGCAGGTCGTGGGCGTCGCGCGCCGGCAGGTCCAGCGCGCCGAAGCCGGGCAAGTCAGGTCGCAAACTGAATCCCCAATCCGCAGTCCACGGCCACAGCCGCGCCCGTCATCGCCGAGGCCTCGTCGGACGCCACGAACGCCACGACGCTGGCGATCTCCTCCGGCGTGGCGATGCGCCGCATCGGGTGCGCGGCCAGCACACCGGCTTCGGCGGCGGCCGGGTCGTCCTGCAGGCCGAACCACTCCTCGACCAGGTGCGTCCGCGTCCACCCGGGCGAAACGGCGTTGACGCGGATGCCGAGCGGCGCGCAGTCCAGCGCGAGGCTGCGCGTCATCCCGACCAGGCCCGACTTGGCCGCGGCGTACGGAAACATGCCGGCGATGGTCAGCGTGGCGTGGATCGACGCGATGTTGACGATCGAGCCGCGGCGACGGGCGCGCATGTCGGGGAGCACGTGCCTGGCGCAGAGCCAGGCGCCCTTGAGGTCCACGGCGAAGACGGCGTCCCAGTCGGCCTCGGTCATCTCGACCGCATCGTAGTAGGCGTTGACGCCCGCGTTGTTGATCAGGATGTCGACGCGGCCGTGCCGGTCGAGCACGCCGCCGACGGCGTCCCGCACGTCGTCCTCGCGGGTCACGTCGGTGCGGACGAACTCGACGAGGCCCGGATCGCCCTGCGGCGGGGCGACGTCGAGATTGACGACACGGGCGCCCTCGGCGACGCACTTCGCGGCAATCGCGTGGCCGATGCCGCGCGACGCGCCGGTCACGAGGGTGATGCGGTCATCGAGTCGCTTCACGGGCCTGGGGAGTCCTGCGGCGCCTTCGCGGGCCTGCTCGCCCCGGCGCGATTCGGCGTCATCGTAATACGATATGCCGGACTCGCGGTGTTTTTTGCGCCAGGGGGATGCCCATGAAGCGTACCGTCACGCTCGTCCTCGCCTCGTCGATCCTGGGCCTTGCCGCCGCCTGCGGCGGCGGCGGATCATCGGAGGCCGTGCAGCAGCCCGAGCCCCGCGTGACGCTGTCCCCCGATTTCGGCCGGACCGCGGACGGCCGGGTCGTCGAGCTCATCACGCTTCGCAACCTGAACGGCGTCGAGGCGCGCGTGATCACCTACGGCGGCATCATCGTGTCGCTGCAGACGCCGGACCGCGACGGCAACCTCGACGACATCGTGCTCGGGTTCGACACCCTCCAGCCCTACGTCGACGGGTCGCCCTACTTCGGCAGCATCATCGGCCGGTACGGCAACCGGATCGCCAACGGGCGGTTCACGCTCGACGGCAGCGAGTACCAGCTCGCGACCAACGATGGGCCGAACCACCTGCACGGCGGCGTCACCGGGTGGGACAAGGTGGTGTGGGCAGCCGAGCCGTTCCAGAACGCCGAGGGCGTCGGCGTGGTGCTCCGATACACGAGCGCCGACGGCGAGGAAGGCTATCCGGGCCGCGTGGACGCCGAGGTGACGTACACGCTGACCGACGCCAACGAGCTGCGCGTCGACTACCTGGCGACGACCGACGCGCCGACCGTCATCAACCTGACGCAGCACAGCTACTTCAACCTGGCCGGGAACCGGGCCGACGACATTCTCGGGCACGAGCTGATGATCGACGCCGACCGCTACACGCCGGTGGACGAGACGCTGATCCCGACCGGTGAGCTGGCGCCGGTGGAGGACACGCCGTTCGACTTCCGGCAGCTCGCCGCGATTGGCGCGCGCATCGGCGAGGACCACGTGCAGCTCGTCCGCGGCCGGGGCTACGACCACAACTGGGTCCTGAGCCGGTCGGGCGACGGCCTGATGCCCGCCGCGCGCGTCGTCGAGCCCGTGACCGGGCGGACGCTGGAGATCGCCACGACGGAGCCAGGCATCCAGTTCTACGCCGGCAACTTCCTGGACGGGACGATCGCGGGCAAGGGCGGACGCATCTACGGCCACCGGTCGGGCTTCTGCCTCGAGACGCAGCACTTCCCCGATTCGCCCAACCACGACAACTTTCCCAGCACAGTGCTGCGGCCCGGCGAGCAGTACCGGTCGCAGACGGTGTTCAGGTTCGGGGTGCAGTAGCGCGGTTTCCGATTCGCCGGAGCGGATGTCGTCACCGCCGGCCCGGATCGGTCGGCTCGAAGCCTTGCCTTCGTCGAAAGGCTACGCCTGCCGGCGCCGGCGGAGGCGGTCGATGGCGACGAGGCTGACGGCCAGGCCCGAGAGCGCGACGAGCGATACCGCGAAACCGCGGCGCGGGGCGCGCGTTCGTGGCACGGCCGCCGGCACAGGCGGCGGGACGACGCTGTCGAGGAGCGCGGGCGTCGTGAACTGACCGGTGCGGCGGCGCAGTTCCAGGGTACTCAGGGCGCCGTACGGAGAGGCGCTCATCGCGGCGAAACGCATGGGCATATAGACGTAGCCTGGCATGGTCCTCTCCTCCTGCCGGTGTGAAGCGTCGCCGCATTATAGCGCCGGCAGGCGCCTACCAAAGCGCTTTCGACTGCGTCGCCGGCGGGCCCCCGCGCGCCACGGCGCGAAGGCAACGAGCAGCAGCAGCAGGTTCTCCCAGAACAGGATGTTCATCAGCGGCAGCGTGGCCAGGTGAAATCCGGCCGTGACGATGACCCAGACCGGGCTGAAGCGCGGCCACACCAGCGCGCAGACCGCCAGCAGCTCGAAGAGGGTCATGATCGCGAACCCGGCCTTGAGCAGCGCGAGGACGATCGGCCCGTCGCTCAGCCGGAGGCCGATCGTGAAGCCGTAGTACGAGTAGCCTGCCGAGTTCTGGGCGATGTAGTGGGGGAGCGCATCGCCCAGGTACAGCGCGAGGCCACCCTCCAGGAGCCGATGCAGGCCGATGAAGGTGTAGGGGACGACCAGCGCGAATCGCACCAGCCACACCGCCGCCCGCTCGGCCCGCTCGTCGTCGAAGAGCGTGACCAGCCCCAGCACGACCAGCGGCGCGACTTGCGCGTGGTTGGCGTAGCCGGTGAGCGACTTCGTCACCGCGTCGAGCGTGAGGACGAGCGCGACGACGAGCGGCATCAGCCAGCGGGCGCGCCGCCCGGCGACGAGCGCCCCCAGGCAGGCCGCCACCGTCGTCCACTTCAGGATCGTCAGGGTCCGCCCCGACCAGAGGACGCCGCGCAGCCAGTCGACGTCGAGCAGGAGGCGGCCGATGCCCTGTCCCGCGCCGAGCTCCTCCGGCAATCGCGCGTAGTTGCCGTACGGCGTCATGAGCACGACGACGGCCCAGATGCAGAGCACGGTCGCGCGGATGCGCGGAAGGGCTGGCGCGGCCGGTGTGCTCATCGGCCGGACTGTCCGGCGCGGTGGAGCCGCGTCCAGACGTACGCAAGGCGCCGGTTGTCCGGACCGGCGGCCCAGTCGTCGTAGGCCTCGAGACGGACGATCGCGGTGCCGGTCTCGTCCTCGTGGATGTCCGCCAGCGTCAGGAGCGCCCTATCGACGAGCGCGTCGCCCGACGTGCAGCCGCAGCGCACGATGACGTCGTCGAATCGCGCCATCACCGCCCACGGCGACGAGAACGCGAGCAGGTGGAACGGGTAGAGGAACGTGCGTCCGTGCTCGTCGACGGCGACGTATTCTTTGTGCCCCGTCGGGACCGGCGCCGCATACATGGTCCAGTCCACGAACGGATAGAGCGCGCGCGGGTGTTGCCACGCCTGTCCCAATGGCAGGAGCATGGCCAGCAGGCCAGCCGCGACGAGCGCTTTGCGGCGGCGGAACACGTCCGGGGGCGCCGACCGCCACAGGACGCCCAGTGACACGAGCGCGTAGATGACGAACGCGAGCACCGGATGCGGCATGCGTGGGCCCGGCCGCGTTCAGGAGAGCAGAGTGCGGATGAAGGGTCAGTGAAGGGGCGCCGGGCGAGGTCGCCCGGCCTGTCGCCCGGGCGATGGTCTCCGGACGAAGATCGCCGGGAGGCGAGTCGTCAATCCGGACGTCGTACGTCCGGGGCACCGCGACGAAGTCGATCGAGACGCCCACGCGCTGCAGGGCGCGTTCGGTCTCTCGTTGTTGTCGCTGCTGGCCCCGATCGCTGGGGGCCTCCGGAAAGCTCACGTTGTCCATGCCATCGCTGAGCAGGATCACGATCGGCCGGCCAGGACGATCGAGCAGGAGGAAGCCGGCCGCCGCCACCGCATCCCAGACGGGACTCAGCGACTCCAGCGGCGCGGGGTCTTCGGCGGCAAGCCTCTCGATGACGTCACGCGCGGTCGCGTGCGCCGTCGTCGGGGCCACGCGCAGCACCAGACGGTTGCCGAACGACAGGAGCCCAACCTCGTCATCCGGCTCGAGATGATCGAGCACGTGGCGAGCGGCGTCGAGCAGGTATGGGAAGCCGCGCTCCACGGGACGGCGAGAATAGGCCATCGTCCCGGATCGCACGCTCGTGCTCGTGTCGAGCGCGAGCCAACATCACCGCTGCGGCCAGAGAACACGGATCAGTCACTGATTCCGAGGCGAGCCGAGCTTCTCGCTCGATCCGTCCGGCGTCCCACGCGGCGAATGCCACAACGGCAGCCGCAGCATCTCTCTCGACGTAGTCGGCCAAGAGGTCTGCGAAGGGCGCCGGCTGCACGAACCTACGCGCTGAGCGATCAGACTCCATTCCTCCTGACGGCTGAGCCGCCAGACAAAGGAAGGCCGAGATGACGACGCCCGCACAGCCTGCACCGTGCCCGCACGGGGACCAGTGCCGGGGACCGTGCGGCCCCTCTATGTGACAGACCACTTCGGAACGCAGACCTTCTGGCCGTACTGGGCGTGCGCGTAGCAGACGTCGTTGCTCTGGCAATCCGCCGGGCCAGTGCACGACACCACCCAGTCCGGCAGGTCATTGGCCAGGCACCTGTCGTCAACGCACGTGTAGCCCCATCCCCCGTGGCTGGGACAATCGGAATCCTCCTCGCAGAACTCCTGCGGCAACATGCAGTCGTCGTTCTCGTGAATCTGGGCCTCCTGCGTACCGCATTCGCCGTCGTCGGCCTCTTCGGGGTTCGGGCAGGATCAGTCCAGGGAACAGGTGGCGCACGTCTCGCCCACCTCGCACCCGCGGATGCCGCACTCGGGCTCGGGCAGGCAGGGACCGCAGTCAGTAGAGCAGGAGGAACAGTCCTCTCCCTGGTTCAAAGAGCACAGGTCGTCGCCGCACTCGCCCGCGCAGTTGTCGCCCCACACACCGCCCTCGTATTGGGTCGTCGCATCACGGCTACCCTTTCTGGCGCTGGGGTCCAGGTCAGTATCCGGTCACGACACCGGCGGGTCAAGTGGAGTGAGCACCGCCACGGTCTTCGCGGGCACGTGTCACCTTCGCGCTTTCGCGTGAGCCCGCGCGACGCGCGACCCGGTCGGCTGGATGATGACGCGGCGGTTCAAGGACCAGCTCGGCGGGCCTGAAAGCCCGCCCTACTTCTCGAGCTCCTCGATGTCCGCGAGGTCCTTCGCCCTTCCGGTGGCGCGTTTGTTGCTCAGGAAGTCGTCACGTCCGAGTACGTTCGCCTCGACGGCGCCGAACGGCGCCCGCACACGCCGCGGCCAGGCGTCGGCGAAGAACAGCCCGGTGAGTTCGGTCATCACGTCGATCCGCCCGGGGGGCACGCCCATCTGAAACACGATGCCCGGCCGGCTGAAGTCCTCCGACGTGACCTGCGCGAGCGGCGCGCCGAAGTCGCCGAGCGCACGCAGGACCCGCGCGGCGTTGTCGGGCGTCGGATCGACCCAGACGTCCAGGTCGCCGGTGGCCCTGGGCCTGCCGTGCACGCCCAGGGCGTACGCGCCGACGATCAGATACCGCACGTCATGGTCGGACAACGCGCGCAACAGATCGACAAAGTCCTGGTTCATCCGGCAACTCGCGACGCAGGCGCCATTGCTCCTGGCTCAGGGCCCAGACCTGACGCACCCGGACCTCGACCGGAAGGCTGGCCCAGTACCGTGCGTCGTCGCGGTCATGGTCACGCAGGGATCGATAGACGCGGACCTGCATCTGCCGGCGCCTCGTCGAAGGGGTGGTCACCCGGGGATTATACGGGGTCAACGTGATTGGATCGGTGGCGGGCTTGAAGGCCCGCCCTGCGACCCCGTCGCACCTCCAGCGCCCCCAGCACCCGCACCACCCGCATCCCGCGTCACGATCTCGATCCCCTCGCCCTTCCTCGGCGCGATCGTCCGAATCGGGAACGGAATCGTGATGCCCTCCTGTTCGTAGCGCGCGTGCAGGCGCTTGATGAACTCGTGGCGCAGCAGGAACTGGTCGGTGAAGTGCTTCGCGCGGAGCACGACGTTGAAGTTGATGCTCGAGTCGGCGAACGAGTGGTAACGGATGAGCGGCTCGAACTCCGCGACGCCGCCCTCGACCTCCTTCAACACCCCGCGGCCGACCTCCTTCGTGATCTCCTCGACCCGGACCAGATCGCTGCCGTAGTCCACGCCAACCGCCACGAGGATCGACATCTCCGCCTCGGGCAGCCCGTAGTTCGTGACGATGGCCTGCGAAAGCCTGGCATTCGGCACGATGATGACGTTGTTGGCCATGACGCGGATGCGCGTCGCGCGCCAGTCGAGATCGACGATGAAGCCCTCCTGGCCGCTGTCGAGCTGCACGTAGTCGCCGACGCGAATCTGCCGCGCCAGCGAGATGAACAGGCCCGCGAACAGGTTCGAGAGCGGCTCCTGCAGCGCCAGCGCCACGGCGATGCCGCCGACGCCGAGCGCCGTGAGCGCCGCGGTGATGTTGAGCCCCAGGGTGTTGGCGATCATCAGCCCGCCCACCAGGAACACCACGATGCGCAGCAGGTTCTGCGTGAGCGCCGTCACCGGCACGTCGGGCGATGCGCCGCGCTGGTAGGACACCATCAGCCGCGTCAGCACGGCGGCGATCGCCAGGGTGACCGACAGGCCGGCGGCGACGACCAGGCCGCTCGTGAGCAGCGCCCGGTAGCGGGCGTCGTTCGC
>Ga0299907_10000889_pt1 | contig 15959 bp, 17 predicted proteins | sample RVTome_16_FD_198680 | JGI IMG/M metagenome (GOLD analysis project Ga0299907, IMG submission 198680) | Soil microbial communities from uranium-contaminated site in the Upper Colorado River Basin, Wyoming, United States - RVT152D67 (version 2) ...
CAGCGTCAAGCTGCACAAGGGAAACGAACTGGTCAAGGCGATCGACGTGTGGAAGGGCGACGCGGAAGAGGTGAAGGCCGGCTTCCAGGGCGACATCATCGTGACCGTGCCGAAAGGCGATGCGGAGAAGCTCAAGGCGGAGCTGCTTTCGCAGCAGCCGCTGGTCGCTCCCGTGGCGCAGGGCCAGCGCGTAGGCACGCTGCGCGTCAGCTACGAGGGCAAGCAGGTGGCGGAGTATCCGCTGGTCGCGCTCGAGGCCGTGGGCGTCGCGGGCATCTTCGGCCGCACCTGGGATACACTGCGGCTGTGGCTCAAGTAGCGGGGCGCGCATGGTGTTCCTGAACGGCAGCTTCCTCCCCATCGAGGAGGCGAAAGTCCCGGTGCTCGACCGCGGGTTCATCTTCGGCGACGGGGTTTACGAGCTCGTCCCGGTGTATTCGCGCGTGCCCTTCCGGCTCGACGAGCACCTGGGGCGCTTGGAGCGCAGCCTGGCCGAGGTGAAAATCCGCAATCCGCATGCGCGCGCCCAATGGCGCGATCTCCTCTACCGCCTGGTCGACGCGCAGCCGTTCGACGACCAGGGGCTGTACTTGCAGGTGACGCGCGGCGTCGCCAAGCGCGACCATTCATTCCCCAAGGGCGCCGAGCCCACGGTGTTCATGATGTCCAACCCGCTGGTGACGCCGCCGCCCGAGCTGGTGGAGAAGGGCGCCGCCGCGCTTACCGCGCAGGACAACCGCTGGCTGCGCTGCGACATCAAGTCGATTTCTCTTGTCGGCAACTGCCTCTTGCGCCAGCTTTCGGCCGACGCCGGCGCCGCCGAGACCATCCTGTTTCGCGACGGCAAGCTCACCGAGGCGTCGGCCTCCAACGTGTTCGTGGTGAAGCGCGGCTTGATCCTCACGCCGCCGAAGAGCCACCTGATCCTTCCCGGCATCACCTACGACGTGGTGGTCGAGCTGGCGCAGGCGAACGGCCTGCCGCTCGAATTCAGGGAGGTGGAGGAGAAGGAAGTTCGCGCCGCGGATGAGCTCTGGCTCACCTCCTCGTCGAAGGAGGTGCTGGCGGTCGTATCGCTCGACGGCGCAAGCGTCGGCGACGGCCGCCCGGGCCCCGTTTTTGCGCGCATGTATCAGCTCTACCAGGAGTTCAAGCAGAAGGTGATGCGCGCTGGAAAGCGCGAGGCGGTCTCTGCCTGAATCGCCGCTAGCCTTTCCCTGCGACTTTCCGGTCAAGGTGATGGGCAGGAAAGAGCGCGACTTTGCCCAGAGCGTCACCGACATCGTGCTCAAGCACGCCATCGACTTCGATCCGGCCACCGTGGAGATGCGGCCCAGCCGCCAGGGCAAGTACTTGAGCGTCACCTGCGTGGTGCGCGCCACCTCGCGCGAGCAGCTCGACGCGCTCTACCGCGAGCTCTGCGACCACCCGGCCGTGGTCATGGTTCTATGATTTCGCTCGAGGCAGTCCTCATCCGCAGGCTGGGCCGGCTCGACTACGCCGCCGCGCTGGAGGCGATGCGCAGCTTCACTGCCTCGAGGAACGAGGCGACCCCCGACGAGCTGTGGCTGCTGGAGCATCCGCCCGCCTATACCCTGGGCCAGGGGGCAAGCCATCCCGGCGTGCCGAACGGCATTGCGCTCATCCAGAGCGACCGCGGGGGCGACATTACCTACCACGGCCCGGGGCAGGTGGTGCTCTATGCGCTGGTCGACCTCGCGCGGCGCGGCATCCAGGTGAAGCCGTTCGTCGCGCTGCTCGAGCAGGCGGTGATCGATCTGCTCGGCGGACGCGGCGAGCGCCGGCCCGGCGCGCCCGGCGTGTACGTCGACGGCGCGAAGATCGCCGCGCTCGGAATCCGGGTGCGCCAGGGCAGGTCCTACCACGGGCTTGCGCTCAACGTCGACATGGACCTCTCGCCGTTCCACGCCATCGATCCCTGCGGCTATCCCGGCCTCGCCGTGACGCAGATGAGGGATCTCGGAATGCAGCATGATCCTTGCGTGGTCGGCGACAGGCTGGCCAGGCACTTTATCGAGAGGCTCGAGCATGCGTGAAGCGGGGGTGAAGGAGAAAGGCGCACGCAAGACCATCAGGATCGTGCCGCGCGCGCCGCTGCCCAAGCCGCCCTGGATCCGCGTGCGCGCCGCGAGTCCCAACTCGCGCTTCTACGAGATCAAGGACATCCTGCGGGCGCAGCGCCTGCACACGGTGTGCGAGGAGGCGTCCTGCCCCAACATCGCGGAGTGCTTCGGCAAGGGCACGGCGACCTTCATGATCCTGGGCGACATCTGCACGCGGCGCTGCCCGTTCTGCGACGTGGCGCACGGCCGGCCGCTCGCCCCCGACGCCGAGGAGCCGCGCCACCTCGCCGAGACGATACGCAGGCTGAATCTATCCTATGTCGTGATCACCAGCGTCGACCGCGACGACCTCAAGGACGGCGGCGCCCGGCACTTTGTCGACTGCATCTCGGAAATCAGAAAAACGTCTCCGCGAACGACGCTCGAGATTCTCGTGCCGGACTTCCGGGGCCGCATGGAGCGCGCGCTGGAGATCCTTGCCGCGGCGCCGCCCGACGTGCTGAACCACAATCTGGAGACGGTGCCGCGCCTGTACCGCAAGGCCCGCCCGGGCGGAGATTACGCGCACTCGCTCAGGCTTCTTCAGCAGTTCAAAAGCCTTCATCCTGCGGTGCCGACCAAGTCCGGCCTTATGGTGGGACTGGGCGAGTCGGACGAGGAAATAGTGCAGGTGATGCGCGACTTGCGGGCGCATGACGTCGACATGCTGACGATCGGGCAGTACCTGCAGCCCTCGCCGCATCACCTGCCAGTGGAGCGCTACGTCGAGCCGGGTGCCTTCAGGTTCTTTCAGGGGGAAGCCAAGACCCTGGGCTTCAAGCACGCGGCCATCGGTCCCATGGTGCGCTCGTCCTATCACGCCGACCAGCAGGCGCATGAAGCAGGAATCGCATGAAGAACCTGTCCTGACTACGATTTGCGGGCCGTGTCCGGCCCCGACGGGCATTAGTTAACAGCCATAGCGGCGGGTTTTTCGTACCCTGATGCTCAGTCGAGTCCGCGGGGAGCGGCGGGCATGAGAGCGAATGCCACGTTGGTGATCAACTCAAAGGGAGGGGCGGGCAAGACCACCGTCGCCACCAACCTCGCCAGTTACTTTGCCGTCAACGGCGTGCCGGCGGCGATCATGGACTACGACGCCCAAGGCTCCTCGCTCAACTGGCTGGGGCTGCGCGCCTCGCATGCCGCCAAGATCCATGGCGCCAATGGTGCGCCGCAAAAGGCGGGTCTGCGCAGCCTCGGCATGCACGTGCCCGGGCAGATCCGCCAGCTGATCATCGACGCGCCCGCCGGCGCCACGGGACTGCTGCTGCAGGAACTGCTGTCGAGGACGCATTGCATCCTGGTGCCGGTACAGCCCTCATCCATCGACATTCACGCGACCGCCAACTTCGTGCGCGACCTGCTGTTGAACGGCCGGCTGCGCGCCCGCAACATCCGGCTCGCCGTGGTGGCGAACCGCGTGCGCAGGACCTCGCCCGTGTACCAGCCGCTCGAGCGCTTTCTCGCCTCGCTCGGCCTGCCGTTCCTTGCCCGCCTGAGCGATTCCGACGTGTACGTCGAAGCCGCGGAAAGCGGTGTGGGCATCTTCGATATGGACCCGACCGCTTCCGCCGCGGAACGCGAGCAGTTCATGCCTATCGTGGAGTGGGTGGATCCGGAATGCAGAGCGCGGGCCCAAGGCAAGATCATCGAGCTTTCGCGCCCCGCCTGGGCGGTGAACTCGACCCGGATCGCCTAAGCCGTATTCGTGAGAATCGCCATTCTGGCGTGGTTCTGCGCCGCCGCGGCGACTTGCGCGCCGGCGGCGCTGGCCCAGCTGGAGCGGATCACGAGCGGGGAGGCGAGCTCCGCCTTGAAGGCGGCGCTGGAGACGGGCTCCCGCGCGGCGGTGGCATCGCTCGGGCGCACTGACGGCTTCTTCGGCAACCCGCAGGTAAAGATCCCCCTGCCCGAATCGCTGCAGCGGGCAGAGCGGGCGATGCGGCGCTTCGGCATGGGCCGGCACGCCGACGAGCTGATCCTTACCCTTAACCGCGCAGCCGAAGCGGCGGTCCCGGAAGCCCAGCAGCTCTTCGTGGAGTCGATCCGCAAGATGAGCGTGCAGGACGCCAAGGGCATCCTGCAGGGCGGCCAGGGCGCCGGGACGGCGTATTTCCGGCGCAGCACCGAGGGCGAGCTGCGCAAGCGCTTCCTGCCGCTCGTCAAGCAGGCCACCGCGAGGGTCGGCCTCGCGCGGCAGTACAACGCCTACGCCGCGCGCGGCGTGGCCTTCGGCCTGGTGAAGAAAGAGCACGCCGACCTCGACGACTACGTGACGCAGAAGGCGCTCGAGGGCTTGTTCGTGGTGCTGGCCGAGGAGGAAAGGAAGATCCGCGACGATCCGGTGGGCAGCGCCTCGGAGCTTATCCGCAAGGTCTTCGGCGCCATCCGCTAGCCCTCTAGTGCGCTTCGTCCCAGTTGCTGCCGACGCCGGTCTCCACCACGAGCGGCACATCGAGCGTGGCGACCGATTGCATCAGCTCGACCACCTTGGCCTTTACCGCTTCGAGCTCCTCGTCCGGCACTTCCAGAACCAGCTCGTCGTGCACCTGCATGATGAGCAGCGTTTTCAGGTTTTCCTTTTCAAGGAAGCTTTGAACGGCGATCATCGCCAGCTTGATCAGATCGGCGGCGGTGCCCTGCATCGGCGCGTTGATCGCGGCGCGCTCGGCCGCCTGGCGCCGGACCGGCGCGCCGCTCTTCAGCTCCGGCAGCCATAGCCGGCGGCCGAACACCGTCTCCACGAAGCCTTGTGCGCGCGCCTTCTCGCGCGTGCCGTCCATGTAACGCCTGACGCCGGGATAGCGCGCGAAGTAGGACTCGATGTAGATCTGGGCGGTGCTGCGATCGATGCCGAGGTTCTGCGCCACGCCGAACGAGGACATGCCGTAGATCAGGCCGAAGTTGATCACTTTCGCCACGCGCCGCTCGTCGTCGGTCACTTTGTCCAGCGGCAGGCCGAACACCTCCGCCGCCGTGGCGCGGTGCACGTCCTCGCGCTCGCGGAAGGCACGCCGCAGGTTTTCGTCGCCCGACAGGTGCGCCATGATCCGGAGCTCGACCTGCGAGTAGTCGGCCGACACGATCTTCGCCCCCGGCGGCGCGATGAAGCACGCGCGGATGCGCCGCCCCGCCGCGGTGCGGATCGGGATGTTCTGCAGGTTGGGATCGTTGGACGACAGGCGCCCGGTGACGGCCGTGGTCTGCGAGTACGTGGTATGCACGCGGCCGGTGCGCGGGTGCACGCTCTTCGGCAGCTTGTCGGTATAGGTGGACTTGAGCTTCGACAGCGCGCGGTGCTCGAGGATCAGCCTGGGCAGCGGGTGGTCGAGCGCCAGCTCGGCGAGCGAGTCCTCGTCGGTGGAAGGCTCGCCGGTAGGCGTCTTCTTCTTCACCGGCAGCTTCTGCCGGTCGAACAGGATTTCGCGGATCTGCTTCGGCGAGCCGAGGTTGAACGGCTGGCCGGCGGCCTCGTAGGCCTTCTGCTCGGCGAGCAGCATCTCCTTTCCGAGCTCGTGGCTTTGCAGCTCGAGCCTGCCCTTGTCGAGCAGCACGCCGTTGCGTTCAACGCGCAAGAGCACCGGCACCAGCGGCATCTCGATCTTGCCGTACACGAAAGCGAGCTTTTCATCCGCTTCGATCCGCGGGTAGAGCAACTGGTGGAGCGAGAGCGCGCAGTCGGTCCTCTCGGCGATGTATTCCGTGGCGCGACCGAGCTCCACCGCGGAAAAAGGGATGCGCCCCGCGCCCTTGCCCGTGACCTCGTCGTAGCTTAGGGTGGTCCAGCCGCAATGGCGCTGGGCGAGGCTGCCCAGGTCGTGGCGCTCGTGCACCTCGAGCACATAGGACTCGAGCAGCGTGTCGTGCACGCAACCGGCGAGCGCGATGCCGTGGTTCGCCAGCACATGCGAGTCGAGCTTGACGTTCTCGCTCACCTTCCTGCAGTCGGCGCGCTCGAGCCAGGGCTTGAGCAGCTGCAGCGCTCGATCCAGGCTGATTTGCGGGGGAACCCCGGCGTAGTCGTGCGCGAGGGGCAGATAGGCCGCCTCGTCGCCAAATGCGAACGAGAGCCCCACCAGGCGCGCGGTCATCGGCTCCTCCCCCGCGCAGACGGCATCGAAGCCGACCATGTCCGCCGCCTCGATCTTCAGGGCGAGGTCCTTCAGCGCGTCCTCGTCGACAATGGTGCGCCGGCTGCGCTTCTCGAGAGCGCTCGGCGGCTCCGCCGGCATGGACGGCGGCGCGGCCGCCGCGTTCTCCACTTCGCGCAGCCAAGCCTTGAACTCGAAGCGCCGGTAGAGCTTGCGCTGCTTCTCGAGATCGGGCTTGCCGTCGGCGAGCGACTGGAAGCTGACGGGCAGCTCGACATCGCGCTTGATCGTGAGAAGCTGGCGCGCCTTCGGCAGCCAGTCGGCCATGCCGCGCAGGTTCTCCCCAGCGAGGCCGCCGATCTCGCCCGCGCGCTCGAGCACGCCTTCGAGAGAGCCGTACTTCTCGATCCATTTGCAGGCGGTCTTCGGGCCGACCTTGTCCACTCCCGGGATGTTGTCGATGGCGTCGCCGATGAGCGTCAGGTAGTCGAGAAACTGGCCGGGCGGGACGCCGAATTTGCGCTTCACGCCCTCGATGTCCAGCGTCTCGTTGGACATCGTGTTGACCAGCGTGGTGCGCTCGTCGACCAGCTGGGCGAAATCCTTGTCACCGGTCGAGATGACGGTGCGCCAGCCGTCGCGCTTCGCCTGCTCGGTCAGGGTGGCGATGACGTCGTCGGCCTCGACGCCGTCGATGACGAGCACCGGCCAGCCGAGCGCCGCCACCGCCTCGCGCAGCGGCTCGACCTGCGCCGAGAGGTCGTCGGGCATCGGCGTGCGGTTGGCCTTGTACTCGGCGTACTCGGCGTCGCGGAAGGTCCTGCCCTTGGCGTCGAACACGCAGGCCCGCGCCCCCGCCTTATAATCGGCCGCAAGCTTGCGCAGCATGTTGAGCACGCCGTAAATGGCGCCGGTCGGCTCACCCTTTGAGTTGCGCAGCTCCGGCAGCGCGTGGAACGCGCGGTACAAGTAGGACGAGCCGTCGACCAGCAGCAGCGTCTTTACAGGGTTAGTTCCCGACACGGATTCATTCCCGACACGATGAGCACAGACAAGCAACCGAAGCTGGCCGAAATGGCCCAAGAGGTCACCGCACGCGAGGCATGGCGGGTGTTCGGCATTATGGCAGAGTTCGTCGAGGCGACCGAGCGCCTGGTCGGCATCCACCCCGCGGTCTCGGTGTTCGGCAGCGCGCGGGTCAAGCACGGCACGCCGTACTGGAAGCTCGCGGAGGAGACGGCGCGGCTGCTCTCGGACTCGGGCTTCGCCGTGGTGAGCGGCGGCGGCCCGGGGCTGATGGAGGCGACCAACAAGGGCGCCTTCGAGGGCGCCGGACTGGCGGTGGGCCTCAACATCGAGCTGCCGCGCGAGCAGTTCGGCAACCGCTTCCAGGACGTGAGCCTGCGCTTCAAGCATTTCTTCACGCGCAAGGTAATGTTCGCCAAGGTGGCCACCGCGTACATCGTGCTGCCGGGCGGCTACGGCACGCTCGACGAGCTGTTCGAGGCGCTTACGCTGGTACAGACCGGCAAGACGCGCCAGATGCCGATCATCCTGGTGCACGAGCCATTCTGGCGCGGGCTGCTCGAGTGGATGCGCGAGCGCCTGGCGGCCGAGGGCATGATCGACACGAACGAGCTCGACCTGCTGCAGGTGTGCGACAGGCCGCAGGAGGTCGTCGACGCGATCTTCGCCTTCTACGAAAAGCGCGGCTTCGAGCCCTCGCCGGCCGAGCGCGAGGTGTTGCTGAACCTGTAGTTGTGCTTCGAACCTGTAGAATCGGCCGGGTGCGCCGCGGGGTTTTCATCGTGCTCTTGACGCTCTCGTTCGCGGCACTGGCACAGACCCGGCCGCCCAAGCTCGAACCGCTGCCCGAGCCGCCGCCGCTTCCCGCCGGCGCCGCCGCCGACGAGCCGCGCGTGCGCATCCCGGTGCAGGAGGGCGACAGGATAGAGCCGGTGCGCCGCGGCGCCGTGGTGGTGGCCGTGAAGGTCACGCCGCCCGGCGGCAGGCCGTACTTCCTGATCGACACCACCGGCAACGGCAACTGGATGCGCCGCGACTCGCTCGACACCGGCCTCGCCGTGCCGATGTTTCCCATTCACGAATTCGACTGACTTGTCGGTCTACACGCCAGTTTCCGAATCCGAGCTCGCCGCCTGGCTCGGCAGCTACTCGGTCGGCCGGCTCGAGTCCTGCGAGCCGATCCAGGCCGGCATCGAGAACACCAATTACTTCGTCACCACCACCCAGGGGCGCTACGTCCTGACGCTGTTCGAGCGGCTGCCGGCCGAGGAGCTGCCGTTCTACGTCAACCTCATGGCGCACCTCGCGCGCCACGGCATTCCCTGCCCGGCGCCGATCGCCGATCTCTCCGACCAGTACCTGCAGCGCCTGAACGGCAAGCCGGCGGCGCTGGTGACGCGGCTGGCGGGAGAATCGGTCGAGCGCCCCGCAGCCGCGGAGTGCGCCGAGCTGGGCGCGCTGCTCGCGCGCATGCATCTCGCGGCGCGCTCCTATGCGTCCTACCTGGAAAACCCGCGCGGCCCGAAGTGGTGGCGTTTCGCCGCCAAGGCGGTTGCTTCGTTCCTGGATCAGCCGAAGAGATCGCTTCTGGAAAACGAGCTTGCCTTCCAGGCCGGGCACCGCTTCCCCGATCTGCCGCGCGGGCCGGTGCACGCCGATCTATTCCGCGACAACGCCTTGTTCGAGCATGGGCGCATCTGCGGCGTGGTCGATTTCTACTTCGCCGGGGTCGACACCTTTCTCTACGACGTGGCGGTGTGCGCGAACGACTGGTGCCTGCGCGATCCTGCGGGCAGCCTGGAGCTCGACGCAAGCCGCACCGCTGCGCTGCTCGCGGCCTACCACGCGGTGCGGCCGTTCGGCCCGCTCGAGCGCGCAGCCTGGCCGATCATGCTGCGCGCCGCCGCGCTGCGTTTCTGGCTGTCGCGCCTTTACGATTTCCACCGGCCGCGTCCCGGCATGATGGTGCATGCCCACGACCCCGGGCATTTCGGCGAGATCCTCGAGCTCAGGGTGCGCGTGGCTGCCCCCTGGATGGACTGAGCATGCAGGCTCGCATCGTGCGCCCGGCGCAAGGCGCCCGCTGGCTGGGGGAGGGCTGGCAGCTTTTCCGCACCGCGCCCCTGGGCTGGCTGGCGCTCGCCTGCGTGTACTTGCTCGGCACCAACGTCCTCGCCCTGGTGCCGGTGATCGGGTTCGTCGCCGCGCTGATGATGGTGCCGGCGCTGACCGTCGGCATGATGGCCGCCGCGCGGGCGGCCTCGCACGGCGGCCAGCCGAATGTGCGCATGCTCGCGGAGGGATTTCAGGCCGGGGCGCGCGCGCAGCTGGGCCTCGGCGCGATCTATTTCCTGCTCTCCACGCTGGTGTTCGGCGCAACCGCGCTGGCCGACCAGGAAGGCAAGCTGCGCGCGATGCTCGGCGGGCGCGCACCGGCCGGCGAGCTCGCGCTAGCCGACATCGTCCTTCCGCTCGCGGTGTTCGCGCTCTCCTACGTGCCGGTGCTGATGATGTTCTGGTTCGCCCCGCCGCTCGCCGCCTGGCATTCCACCGGCGCGCTCAAGGCGCTTTTTTTCAGCTTCGTCGCCTGCGTCATGAACTGGCGCGCCTTCCTCGCCTACGGCGCGGCCGTGGCGCTGATGATGATGGCGCTGCCGCTCGCCGCGCTGCTCGCGCTGAGGGCCTTCGGCGGTGCCGACCTCGGGGTCGCCGTTGCATCGCTGGTATTCCCGCTGCTGCTGCTCATGCTGCCGACGCTGTTCGCGAGTTTTTATGTAAGCTACCGCGACGTCTTCGGAGTCGAGAAACGATGAAGCTCCCGGAGCTTTCGGCTACCGCCGCACCGCAGTTCGTCGACGCCGCCGCCTGCAAGGGCTGGCTGGAACGCCTGCCGCTCGCCAACGTCGGCGCCGCGCAGCAGGACCTGCTCGCAGAGCTGGAGGAGCTCAACAGCTTCCCGACCGCGGCGGCCAATCGGCTCGGCGTCATGGAGGCGCTGCGCGAAGCGGTCAACTTCGTGCAGATCGAGCAGGCCAAGCGCTTCATGAACCGCCCGCTGCCGATGGCCGAGGCGGAGTGCGCCGCGTTCGACGCCACGATAGCGCTGTGGGAGCAGATGCGCCTGGGCTACCTGCGCTGCCTCCAGGCAGCGCTCGCCGGCGACGCGGCCATGCGGGCGCAGGCGGCGCTCGTCTGCCAGCGCCTGGCCGCCTACGTCGGTCTCAAGATGTTCCACCACCACCGCGCCTACCGCGACGTACCGCCGCCCGACTGGCGCTCGCTGCACGAGGCCTACGCCCATGCCGAGCGCCTGGGCGTGGCCGAGGAGGCGGTGAAGGACTACCTGAACCGCGACATCCACGACACCTCGCCGCGCATTGCGTACGCCCGCGCGGTGCTGATGGGCATGAGCAGGCCGCAGGAGCTGGTCCAGCGCCAGCTCACCTTCGCTGCCTTCCTCCTGGAGCGCTGGGCTTCGAAGCTCGAGGTGTCGGCAAACCCGGTGATCGAGGAAAAAGGCCTGCTGCCGCTCGCGGCCGACCTGGCGGGCGAGCGCTGCCCGGAGCGCACCGATCCGCGCGCCGTCAAGATCGCCGAGCCGCGCTTTCTGGACACCCGCAAGCTCGCCAAGAGCCTGCGCAACCGCGTCGCGCTGCTGCGCAACGGCGAGTCGCCGGCCAAGCTCGCGCTGGGCGAGGACTGCGTGCAGCCCTCGTGCGAGCAGCTGCTGGTCTATCTCTTCCGCCAGTGGTGTCAGATGAAGCCGGCGAACGCCCTCGAGCGCCGCGGCGCCGCGCAGCCGGCGCAGGCCTGCACCGAAGTCGCGGCGATCCATCACTACGTCTCGGGCGGCGCGGTGCGCCCGCGGGTGGTGGACCATACCAAGCTCACCCCGCAGCAGCGTCAGGAGCTGGAGACCCTGGGGCGCATCCGCACCGCGCCGGACGAGGACTACAGCAGCGAGCACGGCTTCCTGCTGGAAGACTGGCTGATCGAAGAACGCGCCCCGCAGGAGCTGCGCATGCGCCGCGCGCCGGCCGCGGCCGGCAAGCGCTATGCGCACGGCCAGCTCATGGCGGTGCGGCCGGCCGAGGGCACAAGCTTCTTCCTGGGCCAGGTGCGCTGGCTTACCGGCACGGCCGAGGGCGAACTGCGCGCCGGCATCAAGCTGATACCGGGCGCCCCGGCACCCATCGCGCTGCGTCCCACCGGCCTTAACGAGAAGACCGAGCGCTCGCTCTACGGGCTGGCGCTGGGAGCTGTCCCGGCCCTCGAGGCGCCGCCCTCCCTGGTTCTGCCCACTGGGTCCTTCAAGCCCGCGCGGGTATTCGGGGTGCAGGGCGAAAAGCCCAGCAGCCTGCGCGTCACCGCGCTCATCGAACGCGGGGCCGACTTCGAGCGTGTGGCTTACGAGCCGGCTTAGTATGATCCGGCTCCCATGGCCGACGAGCGCTTGCCTACCGAGATCAAGCTGCACCAGACATCGCGCGTGATGGAGATCGTGTTCTCGGACGGGCGCGAGTTTCGCCTGCCGTATGAATTTCTGCGGGTCTACTCCCCGTCGGCGGAGGTGCGCGGTCATGGACCCGGCCAGGAGGTTCTGCAGACGGGCAAGCGCGCCGTGGAGATCCGCTCGCTCGAGCCGGTAGGTTCCTACGCCGTGCAGCTGGCTGCCGCCGGCGCAACCCGAGAGTAGTCGCTCACTTGAGTCGGAAGACGCACTTCGGTTACGAAGAGATCCCGGAAGCCGACAAAGCCCGGCGGGTAGGGGCGGTGTTCGACCGGGTCGCCGAGCGCTACGACGTGATGAACGATCTCATGTCGCTCGGCCTGCACCGGGTCTGGAAGGCCTTCGCCGTGACCATCGCCCGCCCGCGGCCGGGCGAAAAAGTGCTGGACGTCGCCACCGGCAGCGGCGACCTCGCCCTGTCGGTGGGCCGGAAAGTTCTCCCGGGCGGCGAGGTATGGCTGAGCGATGTGAATCGAAGCATGCTGCAGCGCGGACGGGACCGGGTCGCCGACCGCGGGCTGCTCGCACCCGCAGTACAGTGCGATGCCGAGCGGCTACCGTTTCCCGCGGCGTATTTCGACTGCGTGACCGTGGCGTTCGGCTTGCGCAACATGACGCATAAGGATGCAGCCCTCGCCGAGATGGCGCGCGTGCTGAAGCCGGGGGGCCGTCTCATCGTCCTGGAGTTCTCGAAGGTCTGGAAGCCGCTCGAGCCTGCCTACGAGCTGTACTCGTTCAAGGTATTGCCGTGGCTGGGGCAGCGGGTGACCGGCGACGCGGCCGCCTACCGTTACCTCGCCGAGTCCATACGCCTGCATCCGGACCAGGCGGCGCTGGCAGCCATGCTGGAGCAGGCAGGTCTTTCCCGCGTCGAGGTATTCAATCTTGCGGCGGGCGTAGTCGCGCTGCATCGCGGGTACAGGATTTGATACGATGGGCCGTAGAGAACCGCAAATGGGTGACCTCATGAAATGGCTATTCGGACTTTGCGTGCTGGTCCTGGGCGTGGTGCTCGCCGTTCCCGAGGCGGAGGCGCGGCGCTTCGGCGGCGGCCGTTCCGTCGGCGTGCAGCGCAACGTGCAGAAGGCGCCGCCTGCCGCGACCCCGGCCAAGCCGGCGCAACAGCAGCAGGCCGCTCCTGCCGCCACAGGCAGCAAGTGGGGCCCGATCCTGGGCGGGCTCGCTCTCGGCGGCATCCTCGCCTACCTCTTTTCGGGCAACGGCCTCGCCGGCATCCTGTTGCTCGCGCTGCTCGCCTTCGCCGCCGTCATGGCCTTCCGCCTAATCGCGCAGCGCCGCGCACCGGCGCCGCAGCGCATGCAGTACGCCGGCCTGGGCAGCGAGACGGTGCTCGCGCCGCCCGCGCAATCCTCCGGGCAGAAGATGCGGCTGCCGGCCGGGTTCGATGCCGAGGCTTTCCTGCGCGGCGCCAAGACCAACTTCATCAGGCTGCAGCTGGCGAACGACGCGGGGCAATTCGACGAGATTCGCGAGTTCACCACCGACGAGGTGTTCGCCGAGCTGAGCCGGGAGCGGGGCGCGGCGGGCCAGCAGACCGAGGTCGTGTCCCTCGAGGCCGAGCTGCTCGACGTCGCTACCGAGCGCGACAGGCACTGGGCGAGCGTGCGCTTTTCAGGGCTGGTGCGCGAGACGCCCGGCAGCGAGGCCGTCGCTTTTGGCGAGGTCTGGAACCTCGCGAAGCCGGTCGACGGCTCCAGCGGCTGGCTTCTCGCCGGCATCCAGCAGATGCATTGAATCGGGCCCTGACCCCCATTTCGCAGGCCACCCTTGGGTGGCCTTTTTCATTCGCGCTGAACCGCCTGCTCGACGCCGACCCCCAGGCGCGCGGGCGCCTTGCGCCCTTCGCGGGCGAAACGGTGGAGTTGCGCGCGGCGCCGTTGCCTCGCTTGCGCTTCGTCATCCTCCCGGGCGGGCGCATCGAGGCCGGCGGCGACGCGCCGGCGCTGGCGATTACGCTGAGGCCCGAGGCCGCAGCGGCATGGATGAGGGGCGAAGAGCACTTCATGCGCTCGGTAGAGGTGGCCGGCGACGCGCGCCTCGCCTCCGAGGTGATGGTGCTGCTGCGCCACCTGCGCTGGGACGCGGAGGAGGATCTCGCCAAGCTGGTGGGCGACGTCGCGGCGCACCGCCTGGCGGGCCTGGCGCGCGACTTCGCCGCCTGGCAGGTCGACGCCGCGCGCCGCCTGGCCGGGGCGTTGGCGGACTATGCCGTCGAGGAGCAGCGCCTCCTGGTCGCAGGGCGGGAGTTGGCGCATTTCTCCTCGGAGGTAGCGCGGTTGCGCGACGCGGTGGAGCGGCTCGAGAAGCGGGTGCGCCGTCTTGGCTAGGCTGGCGCGGCTGCTGCGCATCTTCGCCATCGGGCTGCGCTTCGGGCTGCACGAGTTCGTTCCGAAATATGCGAAGAACCCGTTCCTGCGCATCGCGGCGCGCCGTACCGCCGAGCCGCGCGCGCAACGGCTGCGCGAGGCGCTGGAGACCCTGGGGCCGATCTACGTCAAGTTCGGGCAGCTGCTGTCGACGCGGCGCGATCTCATTCCGCTGGACATCGCCGACGAGCTGGCGCGGCTGCAGGACCGGGTGCCGCCCTTCCCCTCGGAGCTCGCCATCGCGCAGATCGAGACATCCCTGGGCAGCTCGATCGACCGGCTGTTCGCCTCATTCGACGCCACCCCCGTTGCCAGCGCCTCGATCGCCCAGGTCCATCTCGCCACGCTGAACGACGGGCGCGAGGTGGCGGTCAAGGTGCTGCGGCCCGGAGTGGAAGAGGCGATCGCCCGGGACCTCGCGCTGCTCGACACGGCGGCCGCCCAGGTGGAACGCGTGTGGGCCGACGGGCGCAGGCTGAGGCCGCGCGAAGTGGTGGCGGAGTTCGCGCGCCATCTGGAGGAAGAGCTGGATCTCATGCGCGAGGCGGCCAACGCCAGCCAGTTGCGACGCAATTTCCAGGGCTCGCCGCTGCTGCTCGTGCCGCAGGTGCACTGGGACCTGTGCGCGCAGCGCGTGATGGTGATGGAGCGCATGCGCGGCACGCCGGTATCGCAGGTAGGGCTTCTCAAAGAGAAGGACATCGACCTGCCTGCGCTCGCGAGGGCGGGAGTGGAGATTTTTTTCACGCAGGTGTTCCGCGACGGCTTCTTTCACGCCGACATGCATCCCGGCAACATCCTGGTGGCGACCGAGGGAGAAATGCGCGGCCGCTATATCGCGCTCGACTTCGGCATCATGGGAACGCTGAGCGAGGGGGACAAGAACTATCTCGCGCAGAACTTCCTCGCCTTCTTCAACCGCGACTACCGGCGGGTGGCGCAGGCGCACCTGGACGCCGGCTGGGTGCCGCCCGGGACGCGCATCGATGCCTTCGAGACTGCCATCCGCGCGGTGTGCGAGCCGGTCTTCGCGCGGCCGCTGAAGGACATCTACTTCGGCAAGCTCCTGCTGCGCCTGTTCCAGACCTCGCGCCGCTTCAACGTGCAGGTGCAGCCGCAGCTCGTCATGCTGCAGAAGACGCTGCTCAACATCGAAGGCCTGGGGCGCGAGCTCGACCCCGAGCTCGACCTCTGGGCCACCGCGAAGCCGTATCTCGAGCGCTGGATGGGCGAGCAGCTGGGCTGGCGCGGCCTGCTGCGCACGCTGCGCCAGGAAGCGCCGTTCTGGTCCGCGACCCTGCCCCAGCTGCCCCGCCTCGCGCACCGCGCGCTCGCCGAGGACCGCCTCGGCATGCTGCACGACGCGGTGCAGCGCCTCGCCGACGAGAACGCCCGCCGCAACGACGTCCTGGTCGGCTTTCTCCTGATTGCGGCCATCGCCTTGGTGCTGTTCGCGTTCGTCGCCGTATGATTGCGGCCCAATGCTGATCGCGTTCGTCGCGCTGTACCTCGTCGTGACGGTCGCGATCGGCCTGTGGGCGGCCAGGCGCGTCCACAATTCCCGGGATTACGTCGTCGCCGGCCGCAGCCTGCCGCTCTACATGAGCACCGCCCTGGTGTTCGCCACCTGGTTCGGCGCCGAAACCGTGCTGGGCGTTTCGGCCACCTTCCTCAAGGAGGGAATGCGCGGCGTGGTCGCCGATCCTTTCGGCTTTTCCTTCTGCCTGGTCATCGTGGCTCTGTTCTTCGCGCGCGCGTTCTACCGCCTGAACCTGCTCACGATCGGCGACTTCTACCGGCAGCGCTACAACAAGCCGGT
>Ga0299907_10000890_pt1 | contig 15958 bp, 16 predicted proteins | sample RVTome_16_FD_198680 | JGI IMG/M metagenome (GOLD analysis project Ga0299907, IMG submission 198680) | Soil microbial communities from uranium-contaminated site in the Upper Colorado River Basin, Wyoming, United States - RVT152D67 (version 2) ...
CCCGGGTGGTCGACGTGCGCAACGTCCTCGACCCCGCCGCCCTGCGCCGGCGCGGCTTCCACTACGAAGGCATGGGGAGGTGACGCGGAGGATCCTGGTCACCGGGGGGGCCGGTTTCCTCGGGTCCCACTTCTGCCGCGCCCTCATCGCCGGGGGCGACGAGGTGGTGGCGGTGGACGACTGCTCAACCGGGAACCGGGCCAACCTGGACGACCTCGAAGCCCGGGCCGGATTCTCCTTCGTGGCCCACGACGTCACCCGGCCGCTGACCGTCGACGGACCGCTCGACGCCGTGTGTCACCTGGCCAGCCCGGCCAGCCCCCCGGACTACCTGTCCCTCCCGCTGGAGACGCTCCTGGTGGGCTCGGAAGGCACCCGGCACACCCTCGAGCTGGCCCGGGCCAAGGATGCCCGCTATCTCCTCGCCTCCACCAGCGAGGTCTACGGCGACCCGCTGGTCCACCCCCAACCCGAGACCTACTGGGGCAACGTCAACCCGGTGGGTCCCCGGTCCGTCTACGACGAGGCCAAGCGCTTCGCCGAGGCGCTGGCCACGGCCCATCGGAGGGTCCACGGCCTCGACGTCAAGATCTCCCGCACCTTCAATACCTACGGGCCGTGCTTGAGACCCGGGGATGGACGGGTGGTGTCCAACTTCATCGTGCAGGCGCTGGTCGGCAAGCCGCTCACCGTCTATGGCGACGGGTCCCAGACCCGCTCCCTCTGCTACGTCGACGACCAGATCGCCGGCCTGCGCGCCCTGCTCGATTCGAACTGGGACGGGGGGCCGGTCAATATCGGCAATCCCGACGAGCACACCGTGCTGGATCTGGCCAGGCTGGTGATCGAGATGACGGGTGCGAACTCCGATATCACGTTCGAGCCGTTGCCCCAGGACGACCCGACCCGCCGCCGGCCTGACATCGCCCTGGCGGAGCGCGTCCTGGGCTGGCGCCCCCTGGTCCCGCTCCAGGAGGGCCTGGCCCGCACGATCGACTGGTTCCGGCGTGTCGGCCTGGCCACCCCGCCAGCGGGTAAGAAGTAGCCATGCGCGCCGGCCTCAACGCGGAGCCGATGTTCCAGCGGATCCCCACCGGCGTCGGTGTCTACGCCCTGTCGCTGTGCCGGGGCCTGATGGAGACGGGGCATGCCAACGAGCTGGTCCTCTTCCACGCCGCCCACGACACGGCCCCGCCCGAGGTCGAGGCGCTGGGGGTGGACCGCCAGAGCTTCACCCTGGAGCGGGACCGCCTCTACGACGTGTGGATGTCCGAGCGGCGCCCGCCGCCCCAGACGGTGTGCGGCGACCTCGACGTGGTCCACTCCACCGGCCCCGCCATCACCCCGCCAGGGGGTGCGCCGCTGGTGGTGACCGTGCACGACCTGGCCCCGATCCGCTTCGCCGACCGCTACCCGCGCCGGGCCCGGGCTCTCTACAAGCGGGGGGCGGCCATCACCTCCGCCGAAGCCGCCCGGGTCATCTGCCCGTCCCGTTCCACCGCCCTCGACGTGGAGGAGTTCTACGGGGTCGAGCGGGACCGTATCCGGGTGGTGCCCCACGGAGTGGAGATGGCTGACCTCGGCCTCCACGACGCCGAGCGGCTGTGGAAGCGCCGGGGCATCGCCGAACCGTACGTGTTGTGGGTGGGGACCCAGGAGCAGCGCAAGAACGTGGTGGCCGTGCTCGACGCCTTCACCCGGGTGGCGGGGCGCCACCCGCGGCTGAGCCTCGTCCTCCACGGCCCCAACGGCTGGCTGGGCGACGAGGTGGGGGAGGGCCTCCGCCACCGGGGCATGCATACCCGCACCATCGTGAGCGAGGGATCGCTGCCCCGCTCGGAGCTGGCTGCCCTCTATGCCCGGGCGGCCGCCTTCGTGTATCCCTCCCTCTACGAGGGTTTCGGCATGCCCGTGCTGGAGGCCATGGCCTGCGGCACGCCGGTGGTGACCTCCAACATCTCGGCCCTGCCCGAGACGGCGGGCGACGCCGCCCTTCTCGTCGACCCCCTGGACGACGGGGCCCTGGCCGAGGCCATCGAGCGGATCATCGACGATCCCACCGTGGCCGAGGACCTCTCCCGCCGGGGTCAGAAGCGCGCCGCCGGCTTCACCTGGGGGGAATCCGCCCGTCGCACCTGGGCCGTGTACGAGGAAGTCGTTGGGTCCTAGTGCCACCGCCAGCACCACCGGGTGGGCGGGCGTGGTGGTGAACTACAACGCCGGTCCGGCGCTCTGCGGGTGTGTCGCCTCCCTGCTGGCGGAGGCGCCCGACGAGATCGTGGTGGTCGACAACGACTCCTCCGACGGCTCGGCCGAGGCGCTGCGCCGGTCGTATCCCGAGGTGACCGTGGTGGCCGCCGGGCAGAACCTGGGCTACGCCCGGGCCGCCAACCTGGGCATCGCCGCCACCCGGGCCCCGGTGGTGGCGGTCCTGAACCCCGACACCGTCGTGCAGACCGGGGCGGCCGGGGTCGCCCTGGGCCGCTTCGACGCCGAAGCCGACCTCGGCGCCCTGGGTCCGAGGCTCCTGAACACCGACGGGTCGGTGTACCCCTCGGCCCGGACCGTCCCCTCCGTGGCCGACGCCGTGGGCCACGGCCTCCTGTACTTCGTGTGGGCCGGCAACCCCTTCACCCGCCGCTACCGCCAGACCGACGCCGACCCCGGCCGGCCCCGTGACGTGGACTGGGTGTCGGGGGCGGCGGTCTGGCTGCGGCGGTCGGCCCTCGACGGGGTGGGCGGCTGGGACGAGCGCTACTTCATGTACGTGGAGGACGTCGACCTGTGCTGGCGGCTGCGGCGGGCGGGCTGGCGGGTGGGCTACGAGCCGGGCGCGGCCGTGGAGCATCTCCTCGGCACCAGCACGGCCGGGGCTCCGTACCGCATGATCGCCGAGCACCACCGCTCCCTCTACCGGTTCGCCACCCGGCACTTCACGGGACGACGGAAGCTGCTGCTCCCCGCCGCGGCCGGGTTCCTCGGGGGACGGGCGCTGCTGGCCATGGCCCACCACAAAGCTGCCGCCCTCCGGCCCCGCCGCACCCCGGGGCCGGAGGTCAGCCGCTAGCCTTTCCTGGCATGCCCAGGGCCACCAAGAAGAAGAACGTCCGGAAGCCGAAACCCCGCAAGTCCGGGACGCTCGGGTTCGCCGCCATCATCGGGGTCATCGGGCTCCTCGGGGTGATCGGCATCGTCGCCAGCAAGGGTGGCGACGCCGGCGCCCAGACCGGCCCCGACATCGGCGAGCACCTGCACGCGGCCCTCGGGATCAACATCTGCGGCCAGTGGAAAGCCAACACCCCCCAGTACGAATCAGCCAAGGGGATCCACTCCCACGGGGACGGGTTCATCCACATGCACCCCTACTCCCGGGCCGGGGCGAACGAGAACGCCACCGTGGGTCTCTTCCTCGACCAGGCGAACGAGAAGGTGAGCGACGACTCGATCAAGCTGAGCGACGGCACCGACATGAAGAACGGCGACAAGTGCGCCAACCTGGACAACAAGCCGGGCAAGCTGCGGTGGTCGATCAACGGCGAGGAGAAGCAGGGGAACCCCGCCCGCTACATCCCGTCGGACCGTGACGTGGTCGCCATCGCCTTCCTGCCCGACGGGGAGGAGATCGGCACGCCGCCCGTCGTCACCTCCGGCCAGAACCCGAGCGACCTCGGTGGCCAGCCGCCCGTGTCGATCCCGCCGGCGGATCCGAACGCGCCGGCGGACACCACCCCCACCAGCGAGGCTCCGGCCACCACCGCCACCACCACGCAGTGAGCAGGGGCGGTTGAGGGCGGTCATCCTGGCCGGGGGGGAGGGCACGCGCCTGCGTCCCCTGACCTACACCGTCCCCAAGCCGCTGCTCCCCATCGGCAACCGTCCGTTCCTGGAGCACCAGCTGACCTGGCTGGCCGGCCACGGGGTGACCGAGGTGGTGCTGTCCATCGGCTACCGGCCCGACGCCTTCACCGGGCGCTTCGCCGGGGGCGTCGTCGACGGTCTCACCCTGACCCTGGCCGTGGAGTCCGAACCTCTGGGCACGGCCGGGGCCATCCGCTACGCGGCCGAGACGGGCTTCGCCGATCTTTCCGGGGACACCTCGGAGCCGGGGCGCTTCCTGGTGTGCAACGGCGACGTGCTCACCGACCTCGACGTGACGGCCCTCGTCCGCTTCCACGACGAGTCGGGAGCCGAGGCCACGATCTCGCTGACCCGCGTGGAGGATCCATCGGCCTTCGGGGTCGTCCCCACCACCCCCGACGGCCGGGTGCTCGGGTTCGTGGAGAAGCCGCCGCCGGGCCAGGCCCCCACCGACTGGATCAACGCCGGGACCTACGTCCTCGAGGCATCGGTGCTGCGCTCCATCCCGGCCGGGCGGGCGGTGTCCATCGAGCGGGAGACCTTCCCTTCCCTCCTGGCCCGCCAGGCCAGGCTCTTCGCCCTCGCATCCGGCGGCTACTGGCTCGACATCGGCACCCCGGCCAACTACCTCCAGGCCAACATCGACCGCCTGGCCGGGGGCGAATCCCTCTGCCCGCCCGACGTCACCGTGGCCGCCGGCGCCGTGGTCGAGTCGTCCGTGCTCGGCCCGGGGGTGGTGGTCGGGGAGGGCGCCCGGGTGGTGCGCTCGGTGCTCCTGGAGGGGGCCCGGGTCGAGGCCGGCGCCCGGGTGGTCGACTCCGTGGTGGGCGCCGCGGCCGTGGTCGGTCCGGGCGCGGTGGTGGAGGACGTCAGCGTGATCGGCCCCGGCGCCTCGGTGCCCGCCGGCGCCCGGCTGGCCGGCGCCCGGGTCGGGTCGCCCATGGCGACGCCGCGATGAGGGCTCTCGTGACCGGCGGCGCCGGGTTCGTCGGCAGCGGCCTCGTGGAGCGCCTGCTGGCCGAGGGCCACGACGTCGACGCCATCGACAATCTCTCGACCGGCTCGTTGGCCAACCTGGCCACCGCCCGGGCGCGGGCCGGAGGTCGCTTCTCCTTCCACCGGTTCGATCTCCGTTCCGCCGAGCTCGTCGACCTGTTGGCCAAGCGGGAGCCGGAGGTGGTCTTCCACCTCGCCGCCCAGGCGGACGTCCGGGTGTCGATCGACGATCCCGCCCTCGACGCCGGCATCAACGTGGTCGGCTCGCTCCACCTGTTGGAGGGCGCCCGGCGGGCCGGGACCCGCAAGGTCGTCTTCGCCGGCTCGGGGGGCACCCTCTACGGGGCACCCACCGACCTGCCGACCCCCGAGAGCCACGAGCGCCGGCCGATCTCCCCCTACGGCGTGGCCAAGAAGGCGGTGGGGGACTACCTCCACTACTACGAGGTCGTCCACGGTCTCGACTACACCGTCCTGGCCCTGGCCAACGTCTACGGGCCGCGCCAGGACCCGTTCGGGGAAGCCGGAGTGGTGGCCATCTTCGCCCGGCGGCTCCTCGACGGAGAACAGGTGATGATCTACGGCGACGGGCACCAGACCCGCGATTTCGTCTACGTCGGTGATGTCGTCGACGCCTTCTCGCGGGCCAAGGAGCCGGGCGTGGCCACGGGCCTGGTCGTCAACGTGGGCACCGGCGTGGAGACGACGGTCAACGAGCTCTTCGCCACCATGGCCGGCCTCACCGGAACCGCCACCGAAGCCGTCCACGCCCCGGCCCGGACGGGCGAGCTGATCCGCTCGGCGCTCGACCCCCGCCTGGCCGCCACCGAGCTCGACTGGCGACCGGCCACGGCGCTCGAGGATGGCCTGAGCGCCACCCTCGACTGGTTCCGGTCCCGGCCGCCGGCCCCCCGGCCGGCGGCCGTCTAGCTGACCAGGCAGTCAGGTCAGGCGGTGGCGGCGGTGGCGCTGGGGGCGTAGCCCCGCTCCAGAGCCCAGGCGCACAACTGCACCCGCGAGGTGACCCGCAGCTTGGCCATCACGTGGCGCACGTGGTTCTTGGCCGTCTGGTGGGCGATCCCGAGTGTGACGGCCACGGCCTTGTTGGAATGGCCGTCGACGATGAGCTGGACGATGTCGCGCTCGCGCCGGGTGAGCGTGACCGGATCACCCCGGCGCTGCCCGGTGGGGCGGTGCCCGTCGAGGCGGGACACGAGGAGCCGTTCCCAGCCGAGCGGAAAGGCCGTGCGGCCCGAGGCCACCTCGACCACCGCCCGGGTCAGGTCCTCCGGGTCCACCTCCTTGTGGACGAAGCCGGTCGCTCCCGCCCGCAGCGCGTCGAGGAGGTCGTCTTCCCGGCGCGACCAGGTCAGGAGGAGGACGGGGACGTCGATGCCCGGTGAACCTCCGGCGCCGGGCTGGAGCGCCCGGGTGGCGGCCAGCGCCGCCGCCGGCGGCTCGAAGCTCACGATGGCCACGTCGGGGGTCAGTCGGGCCACCAGGTCCGGCAGTTCGTAAGGCTCGGCCGTGGCCCCCACGATGGTCGCCTCACGCCCCCGGCGCAGCACGGCGGTCAGGCCCTCGGTGAAGAAGGCCGACCGGTCTCCCAGCACACAGCGGATCATCCGGCTCACCCCTTCGATGTTCACGCTAGGTCACCGAGCAGATGACGTAAGCGCCTGCCGACATATGTCCCCCGGAGGGGTCTCCGCCTGCCGACAGTCTAGCCGGACTGCGACCACATGTGCCACTTGAGTATCCACAGGTGACTCCAGATGACTGCAGTACTGGTACCGGTCCGGGTACTTCCGCGGTACCGATGAGCCATTTGCACCGGTTGTCCGTTCTGGCACGTTACGAGAGTGCAGGCCACCCATGAACACGGATCGTGGTGGACCCGGGCCCGGGGCGGGGTGTCCCCGATGGCATCGATCGGAGGTCGAACGTGAGCAAGCTCAGATACGGGAGGCTGCGCTCCGTCACGGTGGTATCCCTCGCCGTCATGGGGCTCATGGCAACGGCGGTGGCGCCGGCGGGCGCCGGCCGCGCCGGCGGTACGGCACGGGCGGCGGCGTTCGCCCTCAACGTCGATGTGGACGTTCTCGGCGCCCTCCCTCTGGACCTCGGTCCTCTGGCCCGGGTCCGGCTATCGGGAGATGCCGGACCGAGGTACGAGAACGTCGTCAAGGCCGATCTGCCCGAGCTCCTCGAAGCGCTGGTGCTGGCCTCGGGGGCGGAGACGAACCTGGACGACCTGTCGTCCAAGGCCTCGTCGAGGGTGGCGACCCTCAAGCTCAAGCTGCTGGGCGAGCTGCTGGTCAAGGTGCTCAAGAGCGAGTGCCATGTGACCAAGGACACCGTGGAGGTGGCCTCCGACGTCGTGTTCGCCGACGGCTCGGTGCTCGGCATCGCCGTCGACATGGTCGGCCTCCAGGCCCGGCCCAACAGCCGGGTGACGATTCCGGCCGTGGGCAGCCTCATTCTCAACGAGCAGATCATCGAGAAGCGGTCCAGCTCCCGCAGCGGCCGGGTGGTCGTCACCGTCAACGCCCTGCGCCTCGAGCTGGACGGCATCCTCGGGACGGGCGACGTGACCGTGGCCCAGTCGGTGTGCAAGCTCCGGGGTCCGGGGGTGGGCCACGGTCTGAAGATCGTGTCCACCACCAACGGCAACGACACCAGTGGTGACGTGCACGAGAACGAGGGCGACCGCGACCACCATGGCCTGCTGGGCGGCCTCCTGGGTGACCACGGCGGTCTGCTCAACGTGTCCAACATCCTGGGTGGCGGCCTCCTCGGTGGCGGCGGCCTCGGAGGCGTGCTCTAAGTCGTCCCGCAAGTCGTCCCGCTCCCAACCGACACGGCGGGTCCCCGGCGGGGGAGGGCACAGCAGACCCTCCCCCGCTGGCGCGCCCGAACCCCGTCTCGCGTTAGTCAAACCCACCGCACAGGTCGGTTCCGCTCACGCGAGACGGGCCGGATCAGCGGAAGAGATCCTCGCCGGACGGGCGGCGGAGCGAAGCGGAGGAGCCTTCCCGGAGCCAGTCGGGGTCCAGGCCCCGCGCGATGGCCGCGGGCACGCCCCGGGCCTTGCCCATGACCAGCTCAGCGGCGGACGCCACCTCGTCGGCGATCGCCACCTCGGTCACCTGGAGGGGTCGGCCCCGGTCGTCGCCCGTGCCCCGCAGGTCGACCACGGCGGCCAGACCGGCGACTCCGATGGCGACGTCGACCAGCCCGTGGCGCCACGGCCGGCCGAAGGTGTCGGAGATGACCACCGCCACCTCCACTCCGGCGCCGGCCCGCACCCCGTCCCGGATACGGCGGGCCGAGCGGTCGGCGTCGACGGGCAACAGGGCGGCCCAGCCCTCGTCGACGTTGGAGAGGTCGATGCCGGCGTTGGCGCACACCCATCCGTGGCCGGTCTCGGAGATCACGAGATCGCCCCGGCGGCGGAGGACCCGCACCGATTCGGCCTCGATCAGGTGGCGCCGGGCGTCGGGGTCCGCGGGGTCGAGTCGCACCAGGCGACCCTCCGCCTTGGACACCACCTTCTGGGTCACCACCAGGCAGTCACCGCCGGTGAGAGGGGTCCCCGCCGCCCGCGCCGCTTCGATCAGCAGGGGGGCCAGGGTCGTCCCCGGGGTGATCTCGGGCAGGCCCGGCAACGGGATGAGCTGTAACGGGATCACAGGCTCTCGAGGGCACTGCGCGCCAGGCGCTCGGCTCCTTCGGCGTCCCGCATGAGGAGAGGGGCGACCACGGCCCGCACGCCGTGAGCTTCGACGTCGGGCATCCGGGCGGCGTCGGAGGTGTCGACCAGCAGCGTGCCGCAGATGTCGGCGTAGGCGGCGGCCACCCCGGCGCAGGACACGTCCAGGCCCACAGCGGCCATCAACCGGTCGGCCGGGCCCCTGACCGGGGCGCCGTGGATGATGGGACTCACCCCGACCACCCGATCCCGGCGGGCGGCCACCGCCTTCCGCAGTCCGGGGACAGCCAGGATCGGACCGATGGAGATGACGGGGTTGGAGGGGCAGAGGAGCACGGCGTCCGCCTCGGCGATCGCTTCCAGCACGCCCGGGGCCGGGCGAGCGGACGCCGCCCCCTCGAAGTGCACCGCGGCGATGGCCGGCGCGGTCCGGTCCCGCACGAACCACTCCTGCATGGCCAGCGTCGGGCCGGGCTCCTCGGGGGACACCCCCGGGCCCCCGAGAGTCTGGATGCGGGTGGCGACGCGGTCGTCGCTCATGGGCACCAGGCGGGACTTGAGGCCGAAGGCCAGGGCGATCTCGGCGGTGACCTCGGACAGGGTCGCTCCCGCCCGGAGCCGCGCCGTGCGGCACAGGTGGGTGGCCAGGTCGGCGTCGCCGAGACGGAACCAGGCCGGCTCCCCGTAGTGGGCCAACGCCTCGAGGGCCCGGAAGGTGTCGCCGGCCATGCCCCAGCCCGTGGCCCCGACCGTCCCCGCCAGGGTGTAGGTGACGGTGTCGAGATCGGGACAGACGTGCAGCCCGAAGAAGATCTCGTCGTCGCCGGTGTTGCCCACCACCACGACGTCCTCGGGCGGAACGACCCGTACCAGGCCCCGGAGGAACCGGGCGGCGCCCACGCCTCCGGCCAGGGCGACCAGCATCAGGACCTCACCACGGCCACGCAGCGTAAAGGAATGGTGCTCATCGTGCCCACCGGCCCCTGTCGCCTTGGCGGCTCACGTCGGGAGGCTTACACTGCTCGACCATGCTCACGGCTCTTCGCATGGCGGCTCAGTCCTGATGGCCGACACCGGTGTGCCTCGTGTCGACGAACTGTTCAGCCGGGCGGTGGTGGCCCAGCTGGCCGAGCAACGGGCTCAACGGGAGACCTTCACCGAGCTGGAGCGCAAGGTCGAACGGCTCGAAGCCCTCATGTCCACCCGCTTCTCGGACATGTCCCGGCTGCTGCGCAGCGGCGAGGTCGAGATGCGCCTCGAGGTGCTCGAGGAGGAGATCGCCGGCCGGTTCAAGAGCCTGGAGCAGGCCCTGGCCACGGGGGCCGGGCCCGGTGGCCTGGAGGCCCTCGTCGAGCGACTCGACCGGGTCGAGGACGCCCTTCGGGGGGACGACGCCGGCCGGCGGCTCGCCTCGCTGGAGCTGTCCATCGCGGAGCGCCTCGGCCATCTCGAGGAGTCCGTGCGGGACGACGACCACCGGGCGCGCCTGGAGACCCTCGAACGGGAGCTGGCCGATCGCGTCGCCCGGGTGGAGGAGCTCTTCCGGGAGCGGGACACCGGCGGGCACCTGGCCGACATGGAATCGGCGCTCACCATCCGCCTGGAGGCCCTCGAGCAGCAGCTCGCCGCCGGGTTGCGCCACCTCGACGAGGGGAGCGGCGACGGTCCCGCACCGGCCGAGCTCGCCATCCGCCTGGAGGCGCTCGAAGGTGCGCTGGGGGAGCGCTTCGGCCATCTGGAGGAGGCGGTCCGCTCCGAGGACATCGGCCGGCGTCTGAAGCAGCTCGAGCTGGCCATCGACGAGCGCTCGGGCCGGCTCGAGGAGTTCGTCAGGACCAACGACGTGGAGCGTCGCCTCGAGGAGCTCACCCAGTCGGTCGACGAGCGCTCCAGCCGCTTGGAAGGCTTGGCGCAGGCCGGGGACCTGGAGCGCCGCCTGGAGGAGCTGGCCCAGGCCGTGGATGCCCGGCTGACCGAGCTCCGGACCGCGCTCGACGCCGCCCAGAAGCCCGACGACCGGGTCGAGGCGCTCGACCAGGCCATGGGCTACCGCCTGACGCGCCTGGAGGGAACCCTCCGGCGGATGGAGGAGCACACGGCAAGCCATCTGGAGAGGCTGGCCCAGGCCTCCGCCGCAGCCGAGGTCGGCATCCTCGAGCGGATCATCGCCGAGTCCCAGGTGGTGGCCGCCCACTTCGACTCCGTGCGCCCGGTCATCGAGGCGGCGGCGACGGCGGGGCCGGAGCTGGAGAGCGCACTGGTCGAGCTGCGCCGTCTGGCTCGCAGCACGTCCAACGGTGAGCCGTCCGGAACCCACACCGCCCTCGACCTCTCTCACGAGGGGGACGGTCCCGAAGAGCTGTTCCTTCCTCCGGAGGAGACTCCGATCCCGGATCGCCGGTTCGGGGGCCTGATCCCCCGGCGCGACCGTTAGGTACGTCCCTTAGTGGTACGTCCGGCAAATGATCGGGCGGTTCTGGCGGCCCTGAACGCCGCTGGCTGCGTCCTCCTCCTCGGCGGAGGAAAAACTCCGCCTCGTCGTGCGTCCTTGCCAGTGACGCCCAGGACTCGCCACAACCGCTCCGTCATTTGCCGGCCGCACCACTAGGAATCAGTCGCCGCCGGCGGGGCCTTCGTGGCCTTGCCTTGGCCGGCATGCCGCGCCGGCGGCTTCTGCTCCGGCTGGGGCCGCAGCGCCGCCTCGATCCGTTCCCGGCCGGAGACCAGGAGCCCGCCGAGGGGGCCGGGGAGATGGGGGAGGCGGCCCAGAGCGGCCGAGACCGGAGCCTCAAACTTGGCCATGACGGGCTCGATCTTCTCCTGGAGCGGCTCGAGCTTGGCCTGGAGGGGCTCGACCCGCGCCTTGACCTGGCTCACGGCGCTCTCGAGTCCCTGGCGGCTGGCCTTGACCTGGTCGCGGACGCGGGACCGCGTCTCCCGGCGGCGGGTCTGGACCTGCTGGATGGCGAGCACGCCGAGGCCGACGGCGGTGTATCCGGCGTCCGTGACAACCTTGGGAATCACCGAAGGTTCCTTCCTGTTGACTCCGATGCTTTCGATTGTAGCATTAAAAGATAACTCTAGCTAGCACCCTACGACGTTAGCCTTGCCCCGCATGGGATCGCGTCTCGTGATCGCCCTGATCATCGTGCTGCTGGCGGTGGTCGCCGCCCGGGGGTTGGAGCGGCGCCGCCGGCCGGACCCGCCGGCCCGGGGGGTGTACCCGGTACCCGCCCAGCTCGACCGGGCGGACTTCCCCCGCCCGGAGGCCCCGGTGCTGATGGTGCTCTTCTCCTCGGCCACCTGTGAGGGGTGCGGGCCCATGGCGGCCAAGGTGGCCGCTCTCCAGTCCGAGGACGTGGCCACCTGCGAGGTGGAGTTCCAGGAGCGGGACGACCTCCACCGCCGCTACGCCATCGAGGGTGTCCCGATGGTCGTCGTGGCGGACGCCGAGGGCGTCGTCACCGCCGGGTTCGTCGGTTCCGTCCCCAGCTCCGACCTCGAAGCCGCCCTGGGTCGCGGGCCCGCCGGCGGTTGAGCCGCCGGGGAACGGGGAGAGCAAAAGACGCATTGAAGGGGTGCGGGGACCCGAGCCGCGGGGTGAGGTTCAGCCCCTGATCGCCCGAGGTTCCCTCCCGCTCTCCCCGAACCGGCGTGACTCAGCCCCGCATATAGGGGCTCAGCAGCGCCGGTTGGAGATTCGCTGCCGCTCTCCCCGAACCGGCGTGGCTCAGCCCCACATATAGGGGCTCAGCAGCGCCGGTTGAGCGGGCTCCCTCGCGCAGGCGATCCTCGCCTCCTTTATTGCGCCTTTGAGAAGTTCGGGTCCCGGTCAGCTGGGCTCGGGGGCCCGGCGCAGGGCTTCGCCGTTGCCCGTGGCCGGACGGGGCGGGGCGGGAGGGGCGTTGGGCCCCCGCCTCGGGCCGCCGGCCCGCCGTCCGACGGCCTCGTCCACCAGGCGGCCGACTTCCCTGCCGTCGAGGGTCTCATGCTCGAGGAGGGCGGCGGCCACGGCGTCGAGGCCGGCCCGGTGCTGGCGGAGTGTGCGCCGGCCCCGCTCCTCCTGCTCCCGCAGGATGCGCTCGACCTCCTCGTCGATCACCCGGGCGGTGTCGTCGGAGTAGTCGCGGGTGTGCATGAGGTCCTCGCCCAGGAACACGGCGCCCTGCGACCCCCAGGCCATGGGACCTATCCGATCGGACATGCCCCACTCCCGCACCATCTTGCGGGCCAGTTCGGTGCAGCCCACGAGGTCGTTGTTGGCTCCGGTGGAGAGCTGCTTGTACACCGCCTCCTCGGCCAGCCGCCCGCCCAGGCGCACCACCAGGGAGTCCTCGATGTATTCCTGACGGTAGATGTGCTTCTCCTCCACCGGCAGCTGCTGGGTCACGCCCAGGGCCATCCCGGTGGGCAGGATCGTCACCTTGTGGACCGGGTCGGCGTGCTCGAGCACATACGCCAGCACGGCGTGGCCGCCCTCGTGGTAGGCGATGACCTCCTTCTCGTCCTCCGAGAGGGCCATCGACTCGCGGCGCTGGCCCATGATCACGCGGTCCCGGGCGCCGTCGAAGTCCTGGGCCCCGACCCGGTCGACGCCCCGGCGCACGGCGAAGAGGGCGGCCTCGTTGACCAGGTTGGCCAGGTCGGCGCCGCTCATGCCCGGTGTCCCGCGGGCCACGACCTCCAGGTCGACGTCCTCGCCCACCTTCTTGTCCCGGCAGTGGACCTTGAGGATGGCCAGGCGCTCCTCCTGGGTGGGAAGGGGCACGACCACCTGGCGGTCGAAGCGACCGGGGCGCAGCAGGGCGGAGTCGAGGATGTCGGGCCGGTTGGTGGCGGCCATCATGACCACGCCCTCGGTCGTCTCGAACCCGTCCATCTCCGAGAGCATCTGGTTGAGGGTCTGCTCCCGCTCGTCGTGGCCGCCGCCCAGGCCGGCCCCTCGCTTGCGGCCGATGGAGTCGATCTCGTCCACGAAGATGATGGCCGGTGCCTGCTTGCGGGCGGTCTGGAACAGGTCCCGCACCCGGGCCGCGCCCACGCCCACGAACATCTCCATGAAGTCGGATCCGGTGACCGAGATGAAGGGCACGCCCGCCTCGCCGGCCACCGCCCGGGCAATGAGCGTCTTGCCGGTGCCGGGCGGACCCACCAGGAGGACGCCCTTGGGGATCCGGGCACCGATGTCCTTGAATTTGGAGGCGTTGCGAAGGAACTCGACGACCTCGGTGATCTCCTCTTTGACACCCCCGTAGCCGGCCACGTCCGCGAAGGTCGTCTTCGGCTTCTCGGTCGTGTACACCTTGGCTTTGGATCGCCCGATGTTCATGATCCCCGCCATCTGACCCTGGGCCCGCCGGCCCATCCACCACCAGAAGCCGATCAGCAGTCCGATGGGGATCAGCCACAGCAACAGGGAGCCCACGAAGTCGGACTGGCGCGGCTTGTAGTCGCGTTTCACCCCGTGGGCGGTGAGCAGGGCGATGTCCTCGTTGGGCACCTCGTTCTGGGGGCCCTGGGTCCTGAACACGTCGCCGTTCTTGAACTCGCCCTCGATGTGACCGCTCATCTGGTCGATCTTGACCTGGGCGACGTCGTCGGCCTTGACCGCCCCGATGAACTCCGAATAGTCGAGCACGTCGCGCTGGAGGCCGCTGCCGCCCAGATTGGAGACGAGCAGGGCGGCCAACACCAGGCCCACCACGATCCACGGCACCCAACGCGGAAATCCGTTCTCGGACGGAGTCCCGGAACCCGGAGTGCCCCCCGGACGGTTGCGCATCTCGCCGGGTCGGGGGGTCATGGCCGATCTTGGGGGGCGCGAAGACGACTCACCGTCCCAATCGTAGGGGCCCCGTTCGGCTCCCGGGGATCGGTCGAGCCGGGCGTCTGAGATTTTTTGGGGCCCGCCTTGACGAGGTTCGCGAAGCCGTGGTAGCTTGCTATTTGTCTTCCGTAGAGGCTCGAACCGCAAGGTCAGGGTCACTGCGGAAGACATTTTTGTGCTCCCTTTTTCCGGCGACCAGGCAAAAGTCCTGGTCGCTGCACTTTTTCGGCTGGGACGACCAAGCCGGACAGCCGCTCGACCGACCCGGGTCCGACCCCCGGGCGGCAGCGCGCCGGGTCGGCTCCGAGGAGAAGTGTCTTAGGTAACGGATCGTTACCTAAGACAAATTGTCCGGGGCCAGGAGGACCAGCACCGTGGTGGTCAGGTTGAACCCGGCGTGGATCAGGATCGGCGCCGAGAGGCTGTCGCTGCGCAGGGCCCGTAGGGCCAGGATCACGCCCAGCGCGGCCAGCGCCGGGAGGGAGCGGAAGGCGTTGGGGTCGCCCAGGAAATGGACGGCGGCGAAGATGAGGGCGGACACGAACACCGCCGTCCCGGCGCTCACCCGGCGCAGCAGGGCCCGGAACAGGAGGCCGCGGTAGAGCGTCTCTTCGACGATGGGCGCCATGACCACCGCCCCGACGGCGAAGAGCGCGACCGCCAGGACGTCCTTGGTCTGTCCCAGCTCCTCGACCAGCTGCTGGCCTTTCGTGTCGCCGCCCAGCCACACCAGGGGCAGCAGCGCCAACCAGAAGACTCCCTGGAGGGCCGGACCGAGCCAGGTGGCCCGGGCGTCGGCGGTCCGCACCTCGAGCCCGAAGTCGCGCCGCAGCGACCCGCGGCCCTTGGACCGGCTCACCAGCACCAGGGCACCCAGGACGGCGAGCTGCTGGATGGGGAGAAGCACGCCGAAGGTGTAGAGGGGGTCGATCTCCTCCGAGGTGGCCACCGGGAGGGAGGCGAAGATGGCGATGGTGCCCGCCCCCACCCAGACGAAGACGGCGTCGGGGATGCCCCAACGGATCCCGCGCCGGGTCAGCTCGGTGGTCACTTCGCCTTGGCTGTCCCGAGGTACCGCTTCCGCAGCTTCCCGTCCTCCCGCCAGTAGGCGTACCAGTAGGGGCCGTGCGGGCAGCGGGTGCAGTTCGCCTTGCCGCAGCGGACGTCCTCCAGGCGGAAGGTCATCTTGCTCCCCGACGGGACCGGCCCGCCGCCCCGCCGGGCCAGAAGGTCCTGGGCGAGGATGACGAGCCGCCGCAGCTCGGGCTCGTCCAGGGCCCGGACGGACTCGATCAGGGGGCGGTCGAGGCTCAACAGGACCTGCGGAGCAGGGACTGGTGGCTGGGGCTGGGGCCCCCGGCCACATCGCGATGAGCCGCCAGGCGAAGAGCCATTGTCAACAGGACCTGCGGAGCAGGGACTGGTGGCTGGGGCTGGGGCCCCCGGCCACATCGCGATGAGCCGCCAAGCGAAAAGCCATGCCACAGCAGCGTACCGGCGGGCGCCAGGCCCCCTCGTTCCCCCTTCGTGACCGGTCGTCAGCAAGAGCGGCGGAACATCCAAAA
>Ga0299907_10000891_pt1 | contig 15957 bp, 12 predicted proteins | sample RVTome_16_FD_198680 | JGI IMG/M metagenome (GOLD analysis project Ga0299907, IMG submission 198680) | Soil microbial communities from uranium-contaminated site in the Upper Colorado River Basin, Wyoming, United States - RVT152D67 (version 2) ...
CCGGCGGGAGCCACGGACCGGGCCGGCCGTCCAGGGCCAGGACCCTTCGGGCTGCCCCGCAGGCGGCGACGGCGTCGAGGGTGTCGGCCAGCGCCGCTTCGGCGACCAGCGCGGCTTCCTCGGCGGTGCACGGCGGACAGAGGCGGGTCTTCACCCGACCGGGCCGGGGCGCTTTGGCCATGACGATCGCGTGGGGACCGCAGGGAGGACTCATCACTTCAGCAACCGGGCCATGTCGCGGGTCGCTCGGGCGGTGCCGAGGACCGTGCCGGTCACCTTCGATCGGCCCGTGCGGGGCCGGTACGGGATGGGGAGTTCGTCGATGCGCCAGCCGGCCTCCGCTGCGCGCAGCACCATCTCCAGCGGCCAGCCGAACCGGCGGTCCCTGATGCCGAGGGCGAGGAGGGCGTCGCGGCGGGCGGCCCGCATCGGGCCGAGGTCGCGTAGCGGCCGACCCGTCCGCCGGCGCAGCTCGAAGGCCAGCACGGCGTTGGCGACCCGGGCGTGGCGAGGCCAGGCCGAGGCGGCGGTCGGTCGCCGGGCGCCCAGGACCAGGTCGGCCCGGCCGGCCAACACCGGCCTGGCCACCGCCGGGAGGTCGCCGGGGTCGAGCGAGCCGTCACCGTCGATGAAGCACACCACGCCGTCGTCGGGGTCGGACGCCACGAGGCCGGCCCAGCAGGCCGAGCCGAAGCCCGGACGGGGCTCATGGACGACGATGGCCCCCGCTGCCCGGGCGATGTCGCCCGACCCGTCAGTGGAGCCGTTGTCGACCACGATCGGCCGGTAGCCGGACGGCATGGCGTCGAGGAGGGCCGGCAGCGCGGCCGCCTCGTTGAGGACGGGGATGATCACATCGGGCACGCAACGGTTGTATCCCCACACCGCTTACGCGCCGCTGCCAAAAGTCTCACGATTCGATGAACACCGGCCGGGGAGGGCAGACAGGCCCGACACGGCTGGCGATGATCGGAACCATGATGGATGCTCCTCCGGTGGCCGCTCGCGTCCTCATCATCGAAGACGACCCCAACGTGGCCGAGGTCGTCGGGCGCTACCTGACCCGCGAGGGTTACGAGGTGGAGATCGCCACCGACGGCGCCACTGGGCTCGACCGGGCGCTGGCCGACCCTCCCGAACTGGTGGTCCTGGACTTGATGCTGCCCACCCTGGGTGGGCTGGAGGTCTGCCGGCGGATCCGGGCGGCGGCGCCCGTCCCCGTCATCATCCTCACCGCCCTCGGCGAGGAGACGGACCGGATCGTCGGCCTCGAACTCGGAGCTGACGACTACGTGGCGAAGCCGTTCTCGCCCCGGGAGCTGACCGCCCGGGTCAAGGCGGTGCTGCGCCGGGCCAGCGGACCGCTGGCCACATCGGCCCAGGTCCCGGCGGTGCTCCGGGCCGGGGACCTGGCGGTCGACGTCACCGCCCACGAGGCCCGCCTCGGAGGCGACCTGGTGGCGCTGACGGTCAAGGAATTCGACCTCCTGGCCTATCTGATGGAGCACCCCCGGCGGGCCTTCCGGCGGGAGGAGCTCCTGGAGCGCGTGTGGGGCTTCAGCTACGGCGACACCTCGACCGTCACCGTGCACATCCGCCGCCTCCGGGAGAAGATCGAAGCCGATCCCTCGACACCCCGCTACGTCACGACGGTGTGGGGCGTCGGCTACCGGTTCGAGCCGTGAGCCGGGCCCCCCGGCGGGCGTCGTGGTGGACGCCGATCGCCGTCGCCGCCACCGGCTTCGCCGTCGCCGCCGGGGCCGCGGCGGCCGGCGGGTTCACCGGCGGGGACGCCGCCCGGCTCGTGCTCTATTCCAGCGTGGCGGCGGCGTTGGCCGGCGTCGTGGCCGGTGTCCTGCTGCTGGCGCTGCGGCGGGCGACCATCGGCGTGCAGGCGGCGGTGGCCGCCCTGGCGGCCGTGCTGGCGGTGGCTATCGGCGTCGCCTGGGCCTCGTCGCAGATGTTCCTCATGAAGCACGACCTCCGGGTGCTGTGGGTCGTGCTGATCAGCGCCGGCACGGTCGGCCTGGTCGTGGCCGTCCTGTTCGGGCGCCGGGTGGCGGCCGCCAGCCGGTCGGTGGGAGAGATGGCGCGGCGGCTGGGTGAGTCGGGGCCCGACGTCCACTCGACCTTCGGGGCGGGGTCGGCAGCCCGGGGCGCGCCCGGCGAGTTGGCGACCCTGGCCGTCCAACTGGAGCAGACCTCGGCCCGGCTGGCCGAGGCCCAGGCGCAGGCGTCGGCGCTGGAGCGCAGCCGCCGGGAGCTGGTGGCCTGGGTGTCGCATGATCTCCGCACGCCGCTGGCGGGCGTCCGGGCCATGGTCGAGGCGCTGGAGGACCGGGTCGTCGACGACCCCGAGACGGTCGCCCGCTACTACGCCACCATGCGCCGGGAGATCGACCGCCTGGCCGGCCTCGTGAATGACCTGTTCGAGCTTTCCCGCATCCAGTCGGGCTCGCTGGCGCTCGACATCGAGTCGGTAGCCCTCGACGAGCTGGTCGGCGACGCCGTGGCCGGCGCCGCCATCGCCGCCTCCGCCAAGGGGATCGACCTGCGGGGCGAGGTCGGCGAACCGTCGCCGGTCGTGGAGCTTTCGACCCCGGAGATGGTCCGGGTCGTGCGGAATCTGCTCGACAACGCCATCCGCCACACACCGCCGGGCGGTGTCGTCGTGATCACCGCCGGGCTCGACGCCACCGGCAACGCGGCCGAGGTGTCGGTGCAGGACGCCTGCGGCGGCATTCCCGAGCGGGAGCTCGACTCGGTCTTCGAGATGGCCTACCGGGGCGACGCGGCCCGCACCCCGGGCGACGGCGGCGGCGGCCTCGGGTTGGCCGTGGCCCGGGGGCTGGTCGAGGCCCACCACGGCGAGATCAGCGTCCACAACCAGGGGCCGGGCTGCCGCTTCACCGTCCGCCTGCCCCTGCACCGGGCCTGACCGATGAGGGTGCTCGTGACCGGCGGCGCCGGGTTCATCGGTTCGCACGTCGTCGAGGCGCTCCTCGACGGCGGAGCCGAGGTGCGGGTGATCGACTCGCTCGACCCGTCGGTCCACGGCCCGCGCGGTCCGGGTGGTGGCGGAGCGGCACTTGATCTCGACCCGAGGGCTGAGCTCCTCGTCGGCGAACTCGGCGACCCGGCCTGGGCTGCGGCCGCCGTAACCGGGGTCGACGCTATCTGCCACCAGGCGGCCAAGGTCGGCCTCGGCGTGGACTTCGGCGACGTGACCGGGTATGTCGCCGGCAACGACACGGCCACCGCCGTGCTCCTCGAAACGTTGTGGCGCCACGGTTTCGCCGGTCGGCTGGTCCTGGCCAGCAGCATGGTCGTCTACGGCGAGGGCCTGGCCCGGTGCCCGGTGCATGGACTGGTCGCGCCGGCGCCGCGGCGGACGGTCGACCTCGAGGCCGGCTGCTTCGAGCCGGGCTGCCCCCGGGACGGGTGTCATGAGCGGGCGGCCCGGGTGCCGGTCGACGAGTCGGCGCCGGCCGATCCCCGCAACGTCTACGCCGCCACCAAGCTCCACCAGGAGCACCTCTGCGGGCTGTGGGGCCGGGCCGCGGGGGCGACCGTCGTGTCATTGCGCTACCACAACGTCTACGGGCCCAGGATGCCGCGCGACACGCCCTACGCCGGTGTGGCGTCGATCTTCCGCAGCGCCCTGGCCGGAGGGCGCCCGGCGCAGGTGTTCGAGGACGGCGGCCAGACCCGCGACTTCGTCCATGTGCGCGATGTCGCCCGGGCCAACGTCCTCGCCCTCACCGCCGAGGTCGCCTCCGGCGCCTACAACGTCGCCAGCGGCACGCCCCACACGGTCCTCGACATGGCCGTGGCTCTCACCGAGGCTTTCGGCCCCGATGCCCCCCGCCCCCAGATCAAGGGCGGCTGGCGCCCGGGCGACGTCCGCCACATCGTGGCCTCCCCCCGGCGGGCAGCAGAAGAGCTGGGCTTCGTAGCCGAGATCGGCTTCGAGGCCGGCATGGCCGAGTTCGCCTGCGCCCCCCAACGGGCCGCCGCCACCGCATGACCGTCGTCGGCGACAGGCGCCCCGCGCCAGCCCAACCGGGCGGCCCCAGGGGCGACGTGCCCTCGAACCCTCGGGGTTGGTGGGGACCGCTGCTGGCCTTCAGCTGTGCCGGAGCGGTTGGCGTGACGCTCTCGGCCCATATCGCCGGAGGCGGTGCCCTGCTGGCTCGCCGGTGGTGGCTGCTGGCTGAGATCACCGGCTGGGCGGCGGCCTGGCTGGCGGCAGTGGTGGCGGCGTTCCGCCTCCCCCGGCGTGCGGCCGTCGCGTTGATCCTCCTGGTGGCGGTGGCGCTGCGGTTGGCGGCCCTGGCTGGGCCACCCACGACGTCGGACGATCTCTTTCGCTACTCGTGGGACGGGCGGGTGCAGGCGGCCGGCATCGACCCCTACCGCTACCCGCCGGGGTCGACGCATCTGACCGGCCTGCGGGAGCCGTGGCTGTGGCCGGAGGAGCGGCCATGTCCTCTGGCCTACCGGCCGTTGGACTGCACCCGGATCAACCGGTCGTGGGCCCCCACGATCTACCCCCCGGTGGCCGAAGCCTGGTTCGGCGCCGTCTACCGCCTGACCGGGATCGGCGCCCGTTACAAGCCCTGGCAGGTCGCCGGCCTCCTCACCGACATCGCCGTCGTCGCCCTGCTGGCGACGGCCCTGCGCCGTCGGGGCCGGGACCCCCGTTGGGTTGCCCTGTACGCCCTGTGCCCCGCCCCCGTCATCGAGCTCGTGAACAACGGCCACATCGACGGCCTGGCCATCTTGCTCAGCCTGGCCGCGCTCGTCGTTGCCTCGCGCCCGCAGGCCGGTGGCGAGGCGGAGGAGGAGCAGGGGTCGAGGACGGTGGCGCGGCAGCTCGCCGCCGGCGCTCTCATCGGATTGGCCACGCTGGTGAAGCTCTATCCTGCGCTGCTGATCCTGGCCTTGGCGGCAGCGTCGCCTGACCGGCGCATCCGGTCGTTGATCCGGGTCGGCGGGGCGGCGGCGGTGGTAGTGGTGGGCGGGTATCTGCCGCATTTCCTGCGCGTGGGGACGAAGGTCGTGGGTTTCCTGCCGGACTATTTCCGGGAGGAGCACTACGACGGCGCCGGCCGCTATCTCGTGGCCGGGGCCCTGCGGGTTCCCGGCGACCTGGCGGGCGCCGTGTCCGTTGGGGCGTTGGTGGCCGCGTCGGTGTGGGTGTGGACCCGGCGGCCACCAGCACCTACCGGCGCGGTCGTGCTCATGGGGACATTGCTATTGGCGACGTCGCCCGTGCAACCCTGGTACGCCGTCACCCTGCTCGCCTTCGCCGCGCTGGCGGTCGAGCCGGCGTGGGCTGCGCTGCTCGCCGCCGGGTACCCCTACTTCTTTGCCGTGATCTTGCTGCACCCGAACCGCGTCGGTGTCGGTCAGCTGGCCTACACCCTCGCCGCCCTCGCCGTGAGCGCGCCCGTTTTACGGCGGAGGGTCAGGACCGATCGTTAGCGGTGCTCGGGGTTGGGGAAGTCGAAGCGGCAGCCGGCGTCCCACTCCGACCGCTGGTTCCCATGGGCGGGGATGCCACCGGCGTCGGTGACCATGCGGGCCAGATGGAGCAGGTTCCAGGTCATGAACGTCGTGTTGCGGTTGGTGAAGTCGTTGTCGGGCCCGCCGGAGCCGGGATCGAGGTACGACGGGCCGGGCCCGGCCTCACCGATCCAGCCCGCGTCAGCCTGGGGTGGGATGACGTAGCCGAGGTGCTGGAGGGAGTACAGGACGTTCATGGCGCAGTGCTTCACGCCGTCCTCGTTGCCTGTCACCAGGCAGCCGCCGACCCCGCCGTAGTAGGCGTACTGGCCGGCGTCGTTGAGCAGGTGGGAGTTGCCGTAGAGCCGTTCGATCACCTGGGTGCAGACCGATGACTTCTCCCCGAGCCAGATCGGGGTGCACAACACGAGGATGTGAGCCGTCTGGACCTGCTCGAAGATGGCGGGCCAGTCGTCCCGCTCCCAGCCGTGCGCGGTCATGTCGGGCCACACGCCGGTGGCGATGTCGTGGTCGACGGCCCGCACGACATCGACCGTGACGCCCTGTTGCCGCATGATCTCGATCGAGATGTCGGCCAGGCCCTGGGTGTGGGAGACCTCCGGCGATCGTTTCAGGGTGCAGTTGATGAACAGCGCCCGTAGATCGGTGAAATCCCACCGGGTCTGCCGACAGAGTTCCTCTTGCTTCGGTGAGAGCGCGGTCATGGTCTCCCCTCGACGAACGCCCGGCCGGCTGGCACCGGGCAAACCGCACCGGCGGACAGTGCTCGGCACCGTACCGGCGCGTCCCTATGGCGGAAAGGTGAACCCTCTTACGATTTGCGGAACTGTCGGAGGTCACCGGCGGCGGGACACGAGTCGCTCTTCCAGGGCGGCGAGGGCCTGGTCGATCAGGTCGGGGAGCGCTCCGCCGTACTCGGCCCAATGCTCCACGGCAACCACGACGGCGCCGACGATGGCGGCGGTCACCGCCCGCACCTCGAGGTCGTCGGGGGCGGCGCCCATGCGGGCGGCCAGCTCGGGGGCCAGGAGCGCCTCGGTGGCCCGGGTCTGCTCGTAGCGCCGGGCCCGCAGCGCCGGCACTGACAGCACCAGGCGGAGGCGTTCCCGGATCGCGTCCACGTCGGCCGCGTAGACCGCTTCTAGGCCCGCGGCCAGCGACCGGCGAACGGCGCGCACGGGGGACTCGCGCGTCGGGCGGTCCTGGACGAGGGCCAGGAGGAGGTCGTCGTAGTCGTCGGCGAGGACGACGTCCTCCTTGGTGGGGAAGTACCGGTAAAAAGTCGCCGGCGAGACTTCGGCTGCGGCGGCGATCTGCTCGCAGGTCGTCGCCTCGTACCCCTGCGCGGTGAAGAGTCGCAGCGCTTCCGTCTGGATGGCCGCCCGGGTCCGTTGCCGCTTGCGTTCGCGCAGGCCAACGGGCGGTGGCTCGGCAATGGGGTCGAGGGGGTCCGGCGCCGCCGGGTCGGACGCTCGGTCCACGGTCACGCCTCGGCGAGGTCCCGGCGGCGGAAGGCAACGGCCCCGGCCAGCATCCCGGCTGCCCCCAGCCCGAGAAGGATGGCGGCGCCAGCGGGTCGGAACGGGGCCGCCGGCACCAGGGCGGTGTGGTGGAACAGGGACAGGTCGAGCAGCACGCCACTCCCCGTCCCGACCGTGCCGAGCAGCTTCATCGTGAACGACCAGGCGACCAGTCCGTAGGCGACGGTGGCGGCTCGGCGGGGAGCGAACCCGTGGGCGAGCGTGCCGGCCCCGATGACGGCCAGAGCGGCGGGAGCCGTGTTGAGACCGGCAGCTGCCAACCGGGCAAGACTGACACCGGCATGTTGGCTGGCCGCCCCCGCCCAGGCGGCCACCCCGGCGAGCAGGGCCAGACCGACCGTTGCCGCGACCGAAACCACCAGTCGGCCGGTCAGCCAGGCGACCCGGCCGACGGGCCGGACCAACAGCGCGTCGAGGTGCCCCTGGGATTCTTCCTGCCTGGTGGCGGCGACCTGACCGGCGGCGGCGAAGGCGAGGGCCGCCCCGATGATGAGGAAGAACGTTCCGAGGTACGCCTCGACGCCGCCATAGCGGGCGCCGAGCCGGGTGAAGGCGTCCTCGAGCACAGTCGACGAGGTGGTGGCGATGGCCGAGGCGATGACACCGAAGAGGAAGCTCATGGCGCCCAATCCGGCGGCCCACCACATCCAGGTCGCCTGTTCCAGGCGGATCGCCAGCCCGAGCGGCGAGGAGAGCAGGCCGGTCCGTGGCGGGGCGGAGTCGTGGGCCGGGAGCACGCCGGCCCCGACGTCCCGGATGCCGGCCAGGATCACCGTACCGGCGGCCAGTCCTCCGACCAGCAGCGACAACGGCACGAGCGGAAGGACCGAGCTGCCGGTCAACGGGCGAAGGTGCTGCACCCACCCGAGCGGGGTCAGCCACTGGACCCAACGAAGGTCCGGGTCGCTGTTCCCGATGATCCGCAGGAGGAAGGCCACGACGAAGGCCGCCCCCGCCAACTTGGATGCCTGCCGGCGGCTGGCGGCCAGTTGGCTGGCGAAGGCGCCGACGGCCAGGAAGACAGCCGCCGGTGCCACCAGGGCGACGGCCAGGAAGAGGCTCGCCCCCAACCCGAAGCGTGCCTCCGGCCCCCGGCTGGCGGCCAGGACCACCACGACCGTCGCCGCCCACAGCGCCACCAGCCCGGCTCCGAGGGCTGCGACGGCACCGGCTGTGGCCCGGCGCCGGGTCGTGTGCCCGGTGACCAGCAGTTCCCAGCGCCCGGCGTCCTCCTCGCCCCGCAGCCAGCGGGTGGCGGCGAGCAGAGCCCAGATCGAGCCGAGGATCGTAACGATGCCGAGGCTACGCCAGGCCGCCCATCCGGGCACCGTCTCAAGCGCTCGGCCGGAGCCAAACAAGGCCCGCAGGGCGCCGTTCTCGCCGATCGTCTGGGCGATCTGACCGCGGCTTTCCGCCGTGGAGTAGGCCGTCGTGAACTGCGTGATCGACGACGCCACCGTGACTCCAAAGACCACGCCCCAGATCAGGCCGCTGCGCACCGCCCGGCGGGAAAGGAGCCGGGTTACGGCCAGCCCGGGTCGGTCACTGCGCACCGGCCACCATCCCGGAAGCTGGAGCGGAACGGTCGGCGCCGTAGTGGGCCAGGAACAGCTCTTCCAGCGAAGGCTCCCGGCTGAGGAGCTTCTCGACTCCGGCGTCGGTCAGGGCTTGCAGCACCGGCTGGACGGAACCGCTGACCTGGCACTGCAGACGGTTGCCACGGACCAGGAGGTCGCTCACCCCGGGAAGGCGGGACAGGTCCGGCGCCGGGCCGGTGAGGATGGCTTCGATGGACAGGGCACCCAGGTGGCGAAGCTCGGCCAGGGTGCCCGTCTCCACCAGCCGGCCCCGCCGGAGGATCGCCACCCGGTCGCACACCGCCTCGACCTCCGAGAGGATGTGCGACGAGAGCAGCACGGTCTGGTCCCTGGCTTTGGCTTCAAGGACACATTGACGGAAGACCTGCTCCATCAAGGGATCCAGCCCGCTGGTGGGCTCATCCAGGATGAGCAGGTCGGCTCGGGTCATGAGGGCGGCGATGAGACTCAGTTTCTGCCGGTTGCCCTTCGAGTAGGCCCGGACCTTCTTCGCCGGATCCAGGGCGAAGCGCTCGACGAGCTCGTCGCGATAGCCGAGGTCGACCCGCCCATGGACCCGACCGAGGAAATGAAGGGTCTCAGCCCCCGTGAGGGACGGCCACAAGGTCGCTTCCCCCGGCACGTAGGCCACCCGCCGATGGACCGCCACCGCCTGACGCTGCGTGTCCAGACCAAAAATCTCGGCCCGTCCGGCGCTGGGCCGGCCCAGGTCCAGCAGCAAGCGGATGGTCGTCGTCTTACCGGCGCCGTTCGGACCGAGGTAACCGAAGACTTCGCCGGCCTCCACGTGAAGGTCCAGCTCCGAGAGTGCCTCGGCGGCCCCGAACCATTTGGACAATCCCTCGGTTCGGATCGCGGTGTTCATACCGCACTCGTTTCGCGCAGGTTCCGATTGTTCCTCTCATATGAGAGTAACTCTCGAATTCGCTCAGCGCAAAGATCGTCCCGATCCGGAGCTGCTCGTCGATTGCCTCGGTTGGTCGCCACGGCCAGGACAGCAACCGGGTCGGCCGCGCAATCAATCCTGGAATACGATCGGCACCGGGTGTGCCGGGAAGCCTGGTCGGCGTCCGTCCTCGTCTGCCCCAAGGAGCTCCGTGCCCCAAGCCTCCCGTCGCCCGATCTGGTTGCACAGCGACCGGTTCCTGGCCCGCAATCTGGGTCGGCCCGCCCTGCGGTTTCTCAGGATCGAGGCCGCTGGCGGCATCCTCCTGCTGTTCAGCACCGTGGTGGCGCTGGCCTGGGCGAACTCGCCGTGGTCGGCGGCCTATCACGACCTGTGGACCACCGAGATCGCAATCGATATCGCGGGACACGTGGTGGCCGAGGACCTCCGCCACTGGGTGAACGACGCGCTCATGGCCTTGTTCTTTTTCGTGGTCGGCCTCGAAATCAAACAAGAACTCGTTACGGGGCACCTCTCCAGGGTGCGGGAGGCGCTGTTGCCCGCCGTCGGAGCCCTCGGGGGCATGGTGGCCCCGGCACTCATCTACACCGCCATCAACGTCGGTGGCGATGGCAGCAGCGGTTGGGGTATCCCCATGGCGACCGACATCGCCTTCGCGCTCGGAGTGCTCGCGCTGCTCGGCGAGCGCGTACCCGCCTCGCTGAAGATCCTCCTCCTGGCCCTAGCCATCGTCGACGACATCGGCGCCATCGCAGTCATCGCCGCCTTCTACTCCGATGACATCCAAGGCGCATGGGCGCTCGCGGCCCTCGCCGGACTCGCCCTGATCGCCGTCCTGACCCGGGTCAGAGTTTGGTACGTCCCGGTGTACACGGCGCTCGGTTTCGCGGTGTGGTTCGCCACGCTCGAGAGCGGAATCCACGCCACCATCGCCGGTGTTGCCCTCGGCCTGCTCTGCCCGGCCAAGCCGCTCATGCCCGAGGCCGACGCCGCCGTCATCGCCGAGGAACTCTCCGACGACCGCCAAGTGACCGTCACCGAGATCCGCACCGTTTCCTTCCGGCTGCGTGAGTCAGTGTCGGTCGCGGAGCGGCTCCAAGACCTTCTCCACCCCTGGACGAGCTACCTCGTAATCCCGGTGTTCGCCCTCGCCAACGCTGGCGTCGAGCTATCGAGCGACGCCATCGGCGACGCCGCGACCTCACCCATTACCGGTGGGATCGTCGCCGGCCTGCTGCTGGGCAAGGTCATCGGCATCACCGGCGCAATCTTCGTTGCCACCAAACTCCGGATCGCCACGCTCCCGCCCGGAGTCACCATGCGCCAAATCGCCGGCATGGCCACGCTCGCCGGCATCGGCTTCACCGTCTCACTGTTCATCGCCGGGCTCGCCTTCGACACCGCCGCCCTCAACGCCGAAGCGAAAATCGGCATTCTCGCCGCCTCCGCGCTCGCCGCCGTTGGCGGCAGCCTCGGTCTCCGGGCCGCGCTGCCAAGAGGAGCCCCGAATGGCGCGACGCTCATGTCCGGACGCGATCCCTCACGGCTAGCCAGTAGGGGGCGGGACGAACGTCCCGATGGCTGAGGTAAGTCCTGACCTCGCCGACGAGATGCCTGGAGGCTGAATTATGACCGACGACCTCCTGGTCGATCCAAGCGCACTCCGTGAGGAGGTGCGGGACAAGTACCGCGACGTCGCGCTCGATCACCCGTCGACAGCTTCGGCGGCGCGAAGGGCGAGGACAACGCCCGTGCCTTCGACGTCTACGGCTACGCCTTTCTCGCCCGAAAGGCCTGACGGCAGCCTCTCGGCAATCGGGTTCCTATTGCAACCTGATTGCTTCAATGCGTTAGCCAGGTCTAGCGTTCGCCCTTATGGCTGAATCTGCTGTGAGGCGTTCCGTCTCCGTCGCCCTCCTCGCCGTGGCGCTGGTCGCCGGCGCCTGCGACAGCGACGACAAGGCCGACACCAGGACCGCCGGAGCGAAGACCGAGGAGCCGAAGGGCGCGCCGTCCTCCGCCGCGAAGCTCAAGGTGGTCACGACCGTGGCGCCGATCACCAGCATCGCCGCCAACGTCGCCGGGGATCTGGCAGACATTGAAGGGGTCGTGCCCGAGGGCACCAACTCCCATACGTTCGAGCCGGCCCCCAGCGTGGCGGAGGTGTTGTCCGCCGCGGACCTGATCTTCATCAATGGGCTCGTCCTCGAGGAGCCGACCAGGAAGCTGGCCGCGGCGAATCTCAAGAGCGGGGCCGAGATCGTGGAAATCGGCACGGAGATCCTCCCGGAGAGCCAGTGGATCTTCGACTTCTCCTTCCCCAAGGAAGAGGGCAAGCCGAACCCGCACCTCTGGACCGATCCCACGTTCACCAAGAAGTACGCCGACGTGATCCGGCGGGAGCTCACGGCCAAGGACCCGGGGAACGGCGCCGGCTATCAGAAGAACTACGACGCCTTCGCCGCCCTCATCGACGAGTTCGACAAGGCGATGCGGACGTCGTTCGCCACCCTGCCCAGGGAACGGCGCAAGCTCCTCACCTACCACGACGCCTACGCCTACTTCGCCAAGACGTACGACTGGCAGGTCATCGGCGCCATCCAGGTCGAGAACTTCGAGGACCCCACCCCCAAGGAAGTGGCCGGGCTCATCGAGCAGGTCAAGGAATCGAAGGTGCCGGCCATCTTCGGATCCGAGGTCTTCCCGAGCCCGGTCCTGGCCCAGATCGGCAAGGAAGCCAACGTGAAGTACGTCGACGTGCTGCGCGACGACGACCTCCCCGGCGAACCCGGTGATCCCGAGCACTCCTGGGTGGGGCTCATGCGCTTCGACTACGTCACGATGACCGAGGCCCTCGGCGGGGACGCCTCTGCCCTCAAAGCGTTCGTCGCCCGCGACGTCGCGCCCGACAACGCCAAGTACCCGCAGTAGGCGCCCGCCTGCTTGCGCAACGACCCCGCCGGCCAGGGCGTCGAGGCGGTCCGGCCGATCCGTGACGAGATCGAGCGGCAGGTCCGTGGCCTGCTCGAGAGTCTCATCGGCCCGACGGACTGAAACGCGAGGCGGGGGCGACCGTGCCGGTCGCCCCCGCCCGAGGATTGTCAGTGATGGGTTGTGTCAGACCAGGTCGGCGCAGCCGATTCGGGCGTGTGCGTGCGGGTCGTTCGGGTCGGCGGGCGGGTCGTGGATCCAGACCGCCCGAGCGGTCGGTCGGGCCACCCAGTCGGCCACGGCAAAGCCGGTAGCGACGCCGTTTTCTTCGGCGGTCAGGCCGGCGGTCGGGTCGCTGGGGTCGTCCGACGGCCACAGCTCATTGGGCGGGGCGTCGAGGCCGGCCGGGTCGTCCCTGTAGTGGGCACTGGTGGGGTCGGTACACGTCCCTTCGTGAACGTGCGCCGAGTACGTCACGCCCGGTTCGAGACCGGTCACGAGGACCTCGACGAGGGTCTGAGTCTCGCTGCGGACGAGCTGCGCGGTGCCCCGAACCTCAGGCCCGGGCTCGGCCGGCGGCGGAGGAGGCGAGCCGGCCGGCGGATCGAAGCCGAAGTGCCCACAGTGCACGGCCGGGTCGATCCCCAACTCGATGGCCTCGTCAATGACCGACTGGGGGCAGGGAGTGCCTGCGCCGAGCTCGGCCAGCGGCCGGAAGAACCCGGTGGCCACCGCCGGGGCACGATCCGGGCCGTTGACCCGGAGCTGCGGCGCCGGGTGCGGAGCGGCAGTGTCCGCTTCGTTCCAGAACACTTCCGCGCCGTCGTTGTAGATCTGGAGGGCCGGCGTCAAGTACGTCGCGCCGATGCCCGGGGTGCGGACGGTCGCATCGAAGAACTCCGCGGCGGAAAAGCCTCCGAAGGGGCTCGTCACCGGAACGCCCTTGATGGTCTGGAGGCCGAAGTTCGTCGAGCCGGGACGGCGGGTCCACGTGACCTCGTCGACTGTGAACGCGCAGGAGAAGTCGGCAGTCTCCGTGCAGCCCTCCACCTTGAACCCGGCGGGGTAGCTCACGGTGACTTTCTCGGTGTGATGGGCTGCCAGTTCCTCCAGGCTGTTCGGTCCGGGTTCGACCGGAGCCCGGTAGGTCACATCGATGACCTGAAGCGTGGGAACGCCCACGGTGACGTGGGCCGACGCTTGGGTCGTAATCGCGACCAGCGTGGCGAAGGCCGCGCCGATCATCCGTCTCTTATGCCTTTGACGCAATGTGCTCAGCTCCCCCAATTTCCGAGTTTCGACGGCCGCTCCGCGCCGCTCCCCTTCGAACGAAGTTGTCAGGACGATCGCTCGAGCCCACAAACACATGGCAGGGCGCTCGACCCCGGTTGCGATCAATCCTCAAATTCGGCGCGAAAGCTGCCAAACCTGCCCAATGGGGACGAATTTTTCCTAAGGGACGAAAGGGCGCGCGAAACCGCTCGCCGTCTCACGAGCTGACTCGGGAACCTTCGGGCGCGGGATTCCGACTACCGGGACAAATCGACCGAGGACACTGACGTGACGAGCGTGGAGCTGACGGTCGGTGGCATGGCCTGCGGGGCCTGCGCCGCCCGGGTCGAGAAGGCCCTGCGGAAACATGACGGCGTCGTCGCTGCCGGGGTGAACTTCGCCACGTCCCGGGCCCGGATCGCCTTCGATGCCGGGGTCACCGGCCGGGAGAGCCTGATCAGCGCGATCTCCTCGCTCGGCTACGAAGCGGCCCCCGTACTGCCCGACACGCCGGTCGAGGTCACGACGGGCGCAGAGCATCGTCCCAGGGAATGGCTCGTCCGGGCCGGGGCGGCCTGGCTTCTGACCCTGCCGATCGTCGCGGTGCCGGCGTTGCGGTCCGACCGGTCAGGGCAGTTCCTGGCTCTGCTGCTCGGCGCCGGCGTCCTGTTCGGGTGTGGCCGGCCGTTCCTGCGGGGGGCCGTCACCGCCGCCCGCCACCGTCAGGCGACGATGGACACGCTGGTGACGTCGGCCATCGTGGCGGCGTTCGCCTCGGCGCTGTGGCATGTCGCAACCGCACCAGCAACGGGCGCCCATCAGCACGCCGGCGCGACAGGCCATGTCCTCGCCCACCTGCAGGCCGTCACCCTGGTCGTGTCGACCCTGCTGGTCGGCCGGGGTCTCGAGGGGCGCGCCCGCCGCCGGGCCTTCTCGGCCATCTCCCGGCTCCTGGCCCTCGAGGCCAGGGAGGCGTCGGTGGTCGTCGGGGAGACCGAGGTGGTGATCCCGACCCGCCAGGTCGGCGTCGGTGACGTCGTCCGCATCCGGCCGGGAGAGAAGGTGCCCGTCGACGGCGTGGTCGTGGCCGGCGCGTCCGCCGTGGACGAGTCGATGCTGACCGGCGAGCCGCTCCCGATCGAAAAGACGGTCGGCGACAACGTCGTCGGCGGGACGATCAGCTCCTACGGCGTCCTCGACGCCCGGGCGACGGCGGTCGGCTCCGACACCGTCCTCGCCGGCATCGTCCGCCTCGTCGAACAGGCCCAGTCGAGCAAGGCGCCCGTCCAGCGCCTCGCTGACCGCCTGGCCGGCGTGCTGGTTCCGATGGTGCTGGCGGTGGCGGCGATCACGCTGGTCGGCTGGGCGCTGGTCGGGGACGGGGCGGCCGGTGTGATGGCCGCCGTGGCAGTGCTGGTGGTGGCCTGTCCCTGCTCCCTCGGTCTGGCCACCCCCGCCGCCGTCCTCGTGGGCACCGGTCGGGGAGCCGGGCTGGGCGTACTCGTCAAGGGCGGCGAAGTCCTCGAGCAGGCCCACGCCGTCGACACCGTCGTCCTGGACAAGACCGGAACCCTGACCGAAGGACGGATGACGGTGGCCGCCGTCTTTCCTGCCCGCGGCCGCGCGCCCGACACCGTCCTGGCGCTGGCGGCCTCGGCTGAAAACGGTTCGGAACACCCTGTGGCCCGAGCCGTCGTCGAAGAGGCAAACCGCCGGGGGTTTCCGGTCTCGCCGCCAGAGCAGTTCCGGGCCATCCCTGGTGGCGGGGTGACCTCGGTGATCGACGGCCTCGAGGTCGCCATCGGAAATCCCACGTGGATCCGCAGCCTCGGGTACACCATCTCCCCTGACCTGGCAGCGAACATCGACGCCGACGAAGCCGCCGGGCGCACCGTCGTCGTCGTCGGCCGTGAGGGCGCCGCCGAGGGCGCCGTGGCCCTGGCCGACGCGCCTCGCCCCGGTACGACCACGGCCGTCCGCGACCTGCACCGACAGGGGCTCCGCGTCCTCGTGGTCAGCGGCGACAACCACCGGGCGGTCGGTGCCCTCGCACGGGAGGCCGGGATCGACGAGTTCGTCGCCGGAGCGGCCCCGGCCACCAAGGTCGAGGTCGTGGAGCGGCTCCGGCGGGCCGGGCACGTCGTCGCCTTCGTCGGCGACGGGGTGAACGACGCCCCGG
>Ga0299907_10000892_pt1 | contig 15956 bp, 16 predicted proteins | sample RVTome_16_FD_198680 | JGI IMG/M metagenome (GOLD analysis project Ga0299907, IMG submission 198680) | Soil microbial communities from uranium-contaminated site in the Upper Colorado River Basin, Wyoming, United States - RVT152D67 (version 2) ...
TGGTAGAGGGCATCGTACGCTCGACGGCACTCCTTGCACCACGTTTGGTAGCCACGTCCACGCCGATGGAAGTCCGCAAGCGGCCGCGTGACACCACATTTGCCGCAGGTCTTCATCGAGCAAGGGTACGACCCGGGGGCGACGTCGAAGGAACAGCCTCCGCCGAGGTAGTCGATCGGCGGCCCGCCGTCGCGAGCACGACTCCACCGATGATGACGGCCACGCCCGCGAACTGAATCGTCGACGGCGACTCGTCCAGGAGGATGACGGCGAAGACGACCGAGAGCGCGGGCTGGAGCGTCAGCGTGATCGATGTGAGCGCGGCGGGGAGCCGGGGCAGTGCCGCGGCTATGAGCAGCCAGCCCACGACCTGCGACGTCAGGGCGAGCACGAGCAGCCAGCCGTGCTCGGGCCACGTCGGCTCGAGCTCGAGCTCCCCGAGGGCCGCGCCGACGGGCAGCGTCACGAGCGCGGACGAGAGCGTCGCCCAGTAGAGCGGGCCGGCCGGGCGCCGCAGATCGGTGCTCCCGGCGCGCAGGACGAGCAGGAAGCCGGCGTACGTGATCGCCGTGAGCACCCCGAAGAGGACGCCCAGCCCGGGGTTCGAGCCGTACGCATCGGCGCCGACCACGCCGGAGATGAGGACGACGCCGGCGAGCACGACCGGCACCGAGGCCAGCGTCCGCGGCGCCGGCCGCTCGCGCAGGAGCGCCCACGCGAGGAGCGGGACGAGGACCACCTGGATGTTTCCGAGGACGGTCGCGAGGCCCGCGCCCACGGCGGCGATCGCGTGGTGCCAGAAGACGAGGTCGCCCGTGAAGAAGACGCCGGCGACGAGTGCTAGCCAGAACGCGCGCGTGCCGAGCGGCCCGAAGCGCCGGCGCTCCCACCACGCGAGCAGCGCGAGGGGCGGTACCGCGTAGAGGCACCGATAGAAGGCGGCGGTCGACGGAGGAACGTCGGCGAGGCGAACGAGGATCGCCGAGAACGCGATGCCGGCCGCCCCGGCCATCGCCATCAGAACCGGCCGCGATCCCATCAGGATGGAAACGCTACGGGAGCCGGCTGCCTCGGCGGGCCCTCCTCGGCGGCCGTTATCTTCCGCGGCCGTGGCCGACGCACCCTTTGCGCCGTCCGCCCTCGAGTCGCGACGCCCGGTCCCGAGACCCGCGCTGGGCTACGCGCTCATCTGGACGGCGGTGACCCTCTGGTCTCTGAACGCCGTCGTGGCGAAGGTCGTGCTGGACTCCGCCGGTCTCTCGGCGTTTCGGCTGGCGGAGGTGCGCGCCACCGGCTCAGCGCTGATCCTGATCACGGTCGTCCTCGTCCTCAATCCGTCGAGCATGCGCATCGGCCGCCGCGAGCTCGTCAAGCTCGCCGTGTTCGGCGTCCTGGGCCTCGGGGTCGTGCAGCTCTTCTACTTCGTCGGCATCCGGCGGCTCGACATCGGGATCGCGCTCGTCATCAACTACCTCGCGCCGGTCTTCGTCGCGCTCTGGGCGCGGTTCTACGTCCACGAGCCCGTGCGGCGGCGGCTGTGGGTCTCGATCGCGCTCAGCCTCTTCGGCCTCACCCTGGTGGTCGAGCTCTGGGGCGGCTCCTCGCTCGACTGGGTCGGCGTGGCCGCGTGCATGGTCACGGCGATCGCGTACGCGGCGTACGTCCTCATGGCGGAGCAGGCACTCGCCGGCGGCCGCGACGTCTACTCGCTGCTCGCCTGGGGCTTCGTCTTCGCGGCACTCTTCTGGGCGATCTTCCAGCCGTGGTGGAGCTTTCCGCTGGAGACGGTCGACGGCAGCGTCTCGCTACTCGGCCGTCTCGACGACATCAGCGCCCCGGTCTGGCTCCTCCTCGCGTACATCGTGATCCTCGGGACGGTCGTGCCGTTCGTGATGCTCGTCAGCGCGCTGCACCACGTCCCGGCGACGAGGGTGACCATCGTGGCCATGCTGGAGCCCGTCCTTGCCGCCCTCACCGCCTGGGTCTGGCTCGGCGAGGAGCTGGCCGCGATTCAGATCCTGGGTGGTCTGATCGTGCTGGCCGGCGTCGTCCTCGCCCAGACCGCCCGGCCCGATCCTCGTAACGAATAGCACGAGAAAGCCCGCAAAATCCACCAAGATGTGGCAATCTCCACGGCCTCGCAGGTTCAAAAGCCCGTGAGATCGCCCAGTTCAGACATCCCTAACGTTTTGCCCAAGAGTTGCCGACACTTGTCCGGCACTGTCTCTCGCATGCTGGGACCTGTGAAGACACTCATCGCTCTGCTCGCGTGCGCTGCGGCGCTCGCACTCGCGACTCCGACCGAGTCGGCCGCTCAGACGGCGATGGAGAAGCGCCTCGTCGCCAAGATCAACGAAACGAGGGCCGCCCACGGCCTGCGGAAGCTCCGCATCGGCCCGAGGCTCCAGAGCGGCTCGCACGCCTGGTCGCGTCATCTGATGCGGGCGGACTCCTTCCATCACTCCTCGCGCCTCGCCGCCGGCACCGGCGAGATCCTCGCCTGGGGGACGTGCGCGTGGTTCACGCCGCTGCGGGCGGTGCGGATGTGGCTCAACAGCCCCTCCCACCGGGTGCTGCTCCTGCGGCCGGGCTTCCGCTACGTCGGCGCGGGCTGGACGCGCGGCAACTGGCGCGGGTACAACTGCGTCGAGATGGCCGTCGCGCGCTTCCGCTAGGAGGGTTTGGCGGAATGGTGCTCGCCGCCGGGGTGCGATGGTCGTTCCGAGGCAAGGACGCAGGGAGCGTTCGTAGCGAAGAAGCTACGGGCGCGACTGAGGACGCAGTCCTCGGGGCGAGCAGCGCGGCCCGGCGGCACCGCCACTATTTCGCCAAACCCTCCTACTAGCGCGGACGTCCGGTCAGGCGCTTTCGAATAGCTCTCTGAGCTGGGCGATCTTGTCGCTTCGCAACCGTTCGCGCTCGCCCTGCTGAACGGCGGTCAGCACTCCGCGCACGAGCGTCGCGAGCTCGACGGGGTTGAACGGCTTCGTGATGTACTCCAGGCCGCCCAGGTCGATCCCCCGCGCGCGGTCACGGACGTCCGCGCGCGCCGTGAGGAAGACGATCGGGATCTCGCTCGTCGCCGGGTCGTCGAGCAGCATCTCCGCGACGCGCCAGCCGTCGAGCCCCGGCATCATCACGTCGAGGAGGATGACGTCCGGCTGCCCGGCGCGCGCGAGGTCGACGCCTCCCGGCCCGTCGCCCGCCTCGCTCACGTCCATCCCCTCGGCCTCGAGGTTCACGCGGCAGAGGAGCCTGATCGGCGCTTCGTCGTCGATGACGAGAACGTGCGTCACTGCGTCGCCCCTGCCTCCACGCGCGGCTCTTCGGCGGGCTCGCCTCCTGCGAGCGGGAGCTCGAACGTGAAGCGCGATCCGTGGCCCTCGTCGGACTCCACCCAGATGCGCCCGCCCATCGCCGTCACGAGGCCGCGGACGAGGAAGAGCCCGAGGCCGGATCCCGGCGCGCTCACGCCTTCGCGCTCGGCCCGGAAGAACTTCGTGAAGATCCGCTGGAGGTCGCCGCGGGCGATGCCGACTCCCTCGTCGGCGACGACGATCTCGGCCATGTCGGCCCGCCGCCTCGCCGAGATCGTGACCGTGCCCCCCTCCGGCGAGTAGCTAACGGCGTTGGCGAGGAGCGCCGACAGCACCTGGCCGAGCTTCTCGGGGTCGGCATAGACGACGAGCTCGCCCGGCTCCACGTCGACGACGAAGCGGTGGCCCTCCCCCGCATGAGCCATGATCCCGGCCGCGGCCTCGCGCGCCACGGACCCGAGGTCGGTGGTCTCCAGCGCGACCGCGAGCGTCCCCGCCTCGAGCCGCGCGACGTTGAGCAGGTCGTCGACGATCTCGATCAGGCGCTCGGACTCGGACGCGATGTAGCGAAGGAACGTGGCCCGCTCGGGGTCGCTGAAGTCGACGTCGCTCCGCATGAGGGTCTCGGCAAAGCCGTAGATCGAGGTCAGGGGGGTTCGCAGCTCGTGCGAGACGGTAGAGACGAAGTCGGACTTCATCTGTTCGACCACCCGCTCGCTCGACACGTCGCGGAACGCGAAGATCCGGCCGGCGACGCCGCCGGAGGGGTCGAGCATGACGGCCTCGCTGAGGGCGATCCAGACCTCGTTCCCGCCGCGCCGCACCGCGAGGTAGCGCTCGCCGGGCGGCTCCGAGTCGCCCGCCGCGAGCTCGCGCTGGAGGACCTCGGGGACGAGACGGCCGAGCGCCTCCGACGCCGGCACGCCGGTGATGTGCTCCGCCATCGCGTTCCAGAGAACGATCCGGTCGTCGCGGCCCACGGCGACGATCCCGTCGGCGATGTTCGCAAGGATCGCGGCGCCGCGCTCCCGCTCCTCGGCGACGCTCTGGTAGAGCTCGGCGTTGGCGATCGACGCCGAAGCCGACGCCGCGAGCGCGGCGAGGGACTCGAGCTCGTCGTGGCGCCAGGTCCGCGGCGTGCGCGCGTACACGGCCAGAACGCCGTGGAGCCCGCTCCCGTGCGCGACCATCGGCACCGCGACGGCCGCGGTCATGTCCCGCTCGAGGAGCGCGTCGCCCCGCGAGAGCCTCGGCTGCTCCCGGCCGTCCCGCACGGCCTGCGGGGAGCGAGCCTGCACGACCGCGCCCGAAAGGCCTGCCGACGAGCTGGACGACGTGGCCGCCAGGCGCTCCGTTCCCGGCCCGTGGGCCGCGCGCACGACGAGGCCGTCGCCGTCGAGCAGGCGGATGACGGCGGCGTCGGCATCGAGCAGGCCGGGCGCCTCCCGCGCGACTTCCTCGAGCACGACGGCCGGGTCGAGGCTCGTTCCCAGGAGCGTCCCGAGGCGCGCAAGGCGCTGCGAGAACATCCGCGCGCGTCGCTCGCTCTCGAAGAGCTCGCTGCGCTCGAGCGCGCCCTGCGCCGCGTCGCTGACGTGCCGGGTCAACAGGACGTCCTCGTCCGTGAAGCTGCGCGCGCCCTGGAAGAGGACGACGCCCGCATACGCCTGGTCGCGAACGCCCGCGACCGGGGTGCAGATCAGCGAGCCGTAGCCCTCGGCAGCGAGCAGTTCGCGCAGCTCCGCGTCGAAACGGTCGTCGCCGGCGAGCTCGGTCGAGGCGAGGATGCGTCCCTCGCCCGCCTCGATCGCGAACGGCCACGCGGATGCCCCGACGCCGGCGGCGAAGCGCCTGCGGATCGAGTCGGGCAGCTCGTGCGCCCCGGCGAGGACGATCGTGTCGCCGGTCCGCTCGAGGACGACGGCGGCTGCGCCGCCGAGCGCCTCCGAGGCCGCCTGTGCGAGCGCGTCGAGGGTCTCCGAGAGCGAGAGCGGCGAGCCGAGCACCTCGGCGATCCGGTAGAAGCCGCGCTGCACCTGCGCCTGGCGCTCGCGCTCCTCGAAGCTCTCGGCGTTGTGGAGCGCGAGCGACGCGAAGCGCGCGAAGGCCTCGATCACCTCGACGTCGCCGGCCTCGAAGCGCCCGGGCTCCCGGTCGCAGACGCCTAGGACGCCCCGCACCTCGCCGAGCCACATGATCGGCGCGCACATGACGTCGTGGAAGACCGCGTACGGAGGGCTGGGCGCCGGCTGCTCCGTCGTGGCGAAGTCGTGGGTGAGCACGGTGCGGCCGGACTGGAGCGCGCGCCCGATCGTCCCCTCGGGCGGGATCTGCCGCCCCACGTTCCACTCGGGAACGCCGACGACCGCCCTGCAGCGCAGCAGCTTGCGGTCCGGCTCGAGGATCCAGCAGTCCGCTGCGTCGGCGCCGATGAGCGACACGACCTCCTGTACGAGCCGAGTGATGACCGACTCGAAGTGCAGGTCGCTCGTGAGCACCTGGGCGGCCTTGATGAGCGTCTCCTGCTGCCGGAGGCGCTGCCGGTTCTCGCCCAGCAGGCGGGCGGTGTGGATGGCGAGGCCCAACTCCCTGGCCACGGCCTCGGCCAGCGCGATCTCGCCGGCTTCCCAGGGCCTGGCCTCCTCACGGTGCAGGCTGAAAACCCCGATCATGCGGTCGAAGACGAGGATCGGGGTGGCGATGGTCGAGAGCGCTCCCAGGGCAAGCAGGGTGTCCGGGCTCCCGAGGGAGGGGTTCTCGCGGAGCTCACTCGCCCCCTCCACGTCGGCAATGGCCACGGTGCGGCGGTCGCGCGCCGCGAGGTTCATGGCGGGCAGGTTCGGCGCCTCGTCGCCCACAGGCTCGACGCCCGGAGCATCCCATTCCGCGAGCACGGGCATCGGCTCCCCTAGCTCGCCGAGGCGGATGAAGCTCCGTGTGACGCCGATCGCCTTCGCGGTCTCCTCGACGGCGACCTGGAGGACGGTGTCCAGATCGAGCTCCGACCGGACGCGACGCCCGATCTCGGCGATCAGCCGCTCGCGCTCGAGCGCCGCGCTTAGAGCCTCGCTCGACCGCGTCCGGCTGAGCACGAGCGCCGCTTCGCTGGCCATCCCCTGGACGATGTCGAACTCCGACTCGGTGAAGTGCCGGTGTGTCTGCCGGCTGACGACGACGAGAACGCCGGCGACCTGCCCCTCGGAGATGACCGGGATGAACGCGGCGCTCTTCGCGGCGACGGTCTCGGCGAGCCGCCGGTTGACGTTCGGTGCGCTCGGAACGTCGTAGATCACGACGCCCTCGCGGGTGCGCGCCGTCTGGACGAGCGCGCCCGTGTCATCGTCGAGGTCGAGAGAAACGGTCTTCCACCAGTCGGCGTCGACGCCGCGGGTGGCGAAGCCAACCGCGCAGCGCGCCTCCTCGTCGACCCTGGCGAGGAGGAGCGCGTCGGGCTCGAGCAGCGCCTCGACCTCGTCGAAGAGAGATTCCACGGCCTCGTCGGCCGTGCGCGTCCGCGAGAGGGTGGCGGAGAGGCGCGAGATCGCATCGGCTTCGCGTCCGCGCTCGGTCGCGCGCTCCTCGGCCTCGCGCACGCGCCGGCGGGCGGCGAACAGCATGCTCCGGTCGTGCCCGCGAAAGAGCATGATCAGGCCCGGGATCGCCACGGCCACCGATCCGCCGATCACGAGCCAGTTCGGCTCCCCCTCGAACGCGTCCTCGTCTGCGAGCGCGAGCCCGCCGAGAAGCCCGGAGAGCGCGGCCACGAGCGCGAAGAGGAGCCAGATCCCGACCCCGAACCACGAGGTTCTTCGCTCGCGGGCGAGCGAGACGCCGAGCAGGATCGACACGAGCCCGTACAGGACCGCGAGGGCCAGCAACGGCACGGCGTGGAGCATCGTTTGAGATTCGTCGCTCACGGCGTGTGGCCTTGATGATAGGGAGGCCCTGGCGCCATCGCCGCTCTCTTCATGTATTATAACTTGTAAGTTATATGGCTATGTCTTTCAAAGATAGGCCGTTCGGCCTATTCCAACTCACAGGCAGGAGCGGTAGCGTGGCTGGCACTGGGCGATGCGAACCGCGGTGTGTGTCCCTGGCCATGTGATCCGCGGTGAGCAATCTGGAAAGGCCCGCCGCGCTTACCCCCCGAGCGGCGGGCCTTTTCCTTTTTGTTAGGAGGGCTCGACGGAACGCAGCCTGTGCCGCCGATCCCTCCTAGAACTTCGAGTTAGCTAGAGGCCTTCCGGACGGCCAGCTCCGGTCCGCGCTCGATCTCGACTGCGAGCGTCTCGGACTTGATCCAGTCCGCGAACCGCTGGAGATCCTCGCCGTCGGGGAGCGTGAGGACGATGCGGTCGGTGATCTCGAGCCCCTGCTCCTTGCGCATCGAGTTCACCGTGTGGACGAGGTCGTAGACGCGGCCCTCGAGCTCGAGCTCCGGGTCGAGGCGGACGTCGAGCGCGACCGCGAGGCCTGCGCCCTCCGCGAGCGCCCAGCCCTCGGGCGCCTCGCGCTGGACGAAGACCTCGTCCGGGGCGAGGTCGTGCCCCTCGACGCGCACGCCGCCGTCGGGGCGATGCTCGAAGCGGCCCTCGGCGAGGGCCGCGCGGATCGTCGGGAGCTCGGCGCCCAGCTTGGGGCCGAGCAGCTTCAGGTTCGGCTTCGCCCGCACCGTCGCGCCCGCGATCTGCTCGAACGAGACCGACTTCACGCGCAGCTCCTCGGCGATCTCGTCCCCGTGGCCCGCGGCGCGCTCGGCCCCCTCGACGACGAGGGCCCTGAGCGGCTGGCGCAGCTTCATCCCCGCCGAGTCCCGCACGCGGTTGCCCAGGCCGACGATCGCCCGGAGCTCGGCGATCTCCTCCAGGAGGGCCGTGTCCGGCTCGCCCGCCCGCGGCCAGCCGGCGAGGAAGACGCTCTCCGGCGCTCCCTCGCACGTGTCGGCGACGAGGCTGCGCCACAGGTGCTCGGCGAGGAACGGCATCACCGGCGAGATCGCCCGGATGCCCTGGACGAGCGCGTACCAGAGGACGCGCAGCGCCGCCTCGTCACCGTCCCAGAACCGCCTGCGCGAGCGGCGGATGTACCAGTTGGAGACGTCGTCGACGAAGGTATCGAACCCCTCCACGAGGCGGTACGTCAGCTGGTCGTCGAGCGCCTGGGTGGCGTCGCGGACGTATTGCCGCGTCCGCGCGACCAGCCAGCGGTCGAGGGCGCGCGCGCCGTCGGCGAGCGGCGGCTCCTCGAGGTCCGCGTAGCGCGGCGTGAACCCCTGGATGTTCCCGTAGTCCACGAGGAACCGGACCGAGTTCCAGAGCGTCAGGAGCTTCTTCTTGATCTCGTGCGCCGGCCCGTAGCCGAAGAGCAGGTTGCGGTCGGGCGGCTGCGCGCAGAACTGCCAGCGCATGACGTCGGCGCCCATCCGCGCGAAGGCGTCCTCGGCGTCGATCATGTTCCCCCACGAGCCGTGCATCTCGCGGCCGTGCTCGTCGAGCATCTTCTCGTAGCCGAGCACCTCCCGGAACGGGGCGCGATCGACGAGCGCGACGGACATGAAGAGCTGCGAGTAGAACCAGAGGCGGATCTGCTCCCGCATCTCCGAGACCCAGTGCGCCGGGAACCAGGTCTCCCAGTACGCGTGGTCGGGAAGGTCTGCGCCGGTCAGGCCCGCGGCCGCGCCGGTCGCGTATCCGTGCTCGACCCACTCGGGGTTCTGCCAGCCGAGCGTCGAGAAGGGGACGATGCCCGCGTCGAGCCAGACGTCTCCGACCTCGGGGATGCGCCGGACGTCCTCATTGGCGCAGGCGTCACAACGGATGGTCACGGCGTCGATCCACGGCCGGCGGAGCTCCTCGAGCCCGTCGAGCCCGGCGGTCGCCTTCTCCTCGAGCTCCGCCCGCGATCCGATCACGTTCACGTGGCCGCAGTCGCACGGGTAGATCGGCAGCGGAAGGCCGTAGTAGCGGCGCCGGGAGATGTTCCAGTCCCCCATGTTGCGGAGCCAGTCCTCCATGCGCTTGCCGAAGTACTCGGGCGTCCACTTGACCGTCTCGTTGGCGGCGACGAGCCGTGGGCGCAGGTCCTCGACCGCGATGAACCAGTCGTCCGCGATGCGGAAGATGAGCGGCGTGTGGCAGCGCCAGCAGAACGGGAAGCGGTGCTCGATCTCCTCGGCCGCGATCAGGCGCCCGCGCTCGGCGAGGTCGACCACGATCTGCTCTGCCGCCTCGGACGTCCCCTGGCCGTGGAGCCAGCCGAAGTTCGGGTAGAAGCGGCCGGCCTCGTCCACCGGGGCGAGCACGGGCAGGTCGTGGACGCGCGAGAGCTCGAAGTCCTCGGCGCCGCAGCCCGGCGCGATGTGGACGATCCCGGTGCCCTCCTCCAGCGAGACGTCGTCCCAGGGGATGACCCGGTGCTCGACGCCCTGAACCGCCGGGAGGTGGTCGAACGGCCCCTCGTACCGGAGGCCGACGAGCTCGGCGCCCTTGACGCGCTCGGCGAAGTCCTCGTGCGGGTCGCGGGCGACCGCGACCCACTCGCCGTTGTCGTGGCGTCCGTACTCGGCGTCGGGGTTGACGGCCGCCGCCACGTTCGCAGGGAGTGTCCAGGGCGTGGTCGTCCAGACGGCGAGTGACTCTCCCGGCCGGTCGACGAGCGGGAAGCGCACGAAGAGGGAAGGGTCGGTGCGCTCCTCGTAGCTCCCGACGAGCTCGTGGGCGGAGATGGACGTGCCGCAGCGGGGGCACCACTCCGTCGAGCGGTGCCCGAGGTAGAGCTGGCCGTCGTCGTGCATCGTGCGGAGGAACCGCCAGATGTACTCGATGTTCGTGTCCGAGAACGTGAAGTAGTCGTTGCCCCAGTCCATCCACTGGCCGAGTCGCTTCGAGCCGCGCGTGATCTCGGTCGCCGACCAGACGACCTTCTCCCGGCACTTGCGTGCGAACTCGGCGAGCCCGTACTCCTCGATGTCCCGCTTCGAGTTGAGCCCGAGCTCGCGCTCGACGCCGACCTCGATCCAGAGGCCCTGGCAGTCGAACCCGTTCTGGTAGCGCTGGTCGAACCCCTGGAGCGCCTTGTAGCGCTGGAAGACGTCCTTGAGGGTCCTCCCCCACGCCGTGTGGATCGCGAGCGTCTTGTTGGCGGTCACGGGGCCGTCGACGAAGCTCCAGACGGGACCGCCGCGATTGAGCTCGCGGAGCTGCTCGAAGGTTTCCCGTTCCTCCCACCAGGCGAGGACCTCCAACTCGAGCGCAGGGTGGTCGGGAACGCGCGCTAGGGTGCGGAACATCTGGCGGTCAGTCTACGTTTGGAGAGGTATGGCAAACCCAATCACGACCAACGAGTTCGACAACGAGGTGCTCCAGAGCGAGACCCCGGTGATCGTCGACTTCTGGGCGGAGTGGTGCGGCCCCTGCCGTGCCGTCTCTCCCATCCTCGATCAGATCGCGGACGAGCGGGGCGAGGAGCTTCGCGTCGTCAAGGTCAACATCGACGAGGAGCCCGAGCTCGCACAGCGGTACGGGATCCTCTCGATCCCCACGATCGTCCTCTTCAAGGGCGGTGAGCCCGCGGCAGCCGCGATCGGCGCTCAGCCGAAGCGGATGCTCGAGCAGTCGCTCGGCCTGGCAGAGACTGCGCAGGCCTGAGCGCTCGAAGACCGCCTAGTCGCGGTCCTCGAGAAAGGTGTCGAACGCCGCATGGTTGCGGAGGAACGCCTCGACGGCGTCGAGGCCCTCCGCAATCCAGGCGTCGAGCCAGTCCTCGCGCAGATGATCGTCGATCCGATGTGTCCCGTAGTCCATGTGAGCCGATTATCGGCCGCAACGCCGCTGGTCCATATAGGCCGTTCGGCCTATCGTTCCTGGCCGTCCGGATAGTCCTGCGGGGGCCGTCAGCCCGCGGTGATGAGGGCGATGCCTGCAAACGCGCTCACGACACCGACCTGCTGAGGGCGAGAGATCCGCTCGCCGAGCACCACGCGCGCGAGGAGGACGGTGACCACCGGATAGAGCTGCGCGAGCACCGCGGCGACGCTGAGGAGGCTCTCGGTCGTTGCCAGGGCGAAGAGCGCGTTGCCGGCCGCGTCGAGCACGCCGATGAGCGCGAGGACCGGAAGGTTGTCGCGACCGACCGCCAGGGCCGGCCTGACGATGAACGCCGCGACGGCGAGGAGGGTGAACGAGGTCGCTCGCATTGCCAGGGTCGCCCAGAGGGCGTCGGCGTCGCTTGCAGCCCCGAGCGCGACGAGGAGCAGGCCGAACCCCAGGGCGGCCACGAGTGCGAGCCCGACCCCTTGGGCGACCCCGCGCCCGCCGCCGTCCGGACGGCTCTCGCGCGAGGCGAGCACGACGCCCGCGAGCGCGAGCCCGATCCCGGCGCCCTGCGCGCCACTCGGCCGCTCGCCCGTGAGCACGCCCGCCGCCACGGGGATGACCGCGGCCGTCGCCGAGATGGGCGCGACGACGCTCATCGAGCCGACCGCGAGGCCGCGGTACAGCGCGGCGAGGCCGATCGCTCCGGCGATGCCCGCAAGCGCCGCGTAGAGAAGGTAGCGGGCCTCCGGCGGCCCGTTCCCGCGCGCGGCGACGAGGACGGCCAGCGACGCGAGGCCGGCGGCCTGCGAGACGACGAGGACGGTGAGGAGCTGCAGCTTGCGGCTGCTCAGCCCTGCGAGGAAGTCGCCGACGCCCCAGCTCAGGCTCGCCGCCAGGGCGAGGATCGGCCCGGTCACGGCGGCCGGCTACCCGGGCGGCTCGAGGAAGCGCGCGCCGGTCCGCTCGAGGAGCGCGATCGTGTTGGCGAAGGCGAACTCGGAGCGCGGCGGAAGCTCCTCGCGCGGGAACCAGCGCAGCTCCGCGACGTCGTCACCAGGCTGCGGCTCGCCCCGGAGGGCCGCCTCCCAGTAGAAGTTGACGGTCCAGATGCCGTCCTCGCCGTAGCGGTCGGGCAGGCCGCCGAGGAACTCGCCCACCTCGACGTCGCACCCGGTTTCCTCCCGTAGCTCGCGCCGCAGCGTCTCGAGCGGCTCCTCGCCCTCGTCCATGAACCCTCCGACGAGGTCCCAGAGGCCCTTCCCCGGCTCGCCGGCGCGGCGCGCGAGCAGGAGCCGGTCACCGTCGCGGACGACCGCGCTGGCCGTGGGCGCGGGGCTCGCGTACTCCCGCAGCCCGCAGGACGGGCACGACACCGTGCCCTCGCCGTGCTCGAGCGCTGCCCCGCACCGCGGGCAGGCGCGCCACTCCCGAAGCTGGTCGCCCGTCGCCATCGGGGCGAGCTTACTGAGGAGACCTGCCCGGTCAGGCCAGGTCCAGGTGCCAGGCACTGGGACCTGGCCGTTCCGGAGCATGCGTGACGAAGGATCCGAGACCGGGGCAGGGCGCCCAGTCAACCGGGTTGTCCTCCTGGGACATGGCCGAGTGCCTGGCACCTGGGCGTGTCCGGATGGGGCAGGCGGGTAGGATCGGGCTATGTCCACTCCCGAGCCGCCGGAGCCGACCGAGGAGGAGAAGGAGGCGCCGCCCGAGCGCCGCATCGAGGAGGACGCGCAGCGCGGGCCGGGTCACGACGATCCGGACGACGCGCGGACGTCCGAGCCTTGAGGCACGAGGCGGCGACCGTCTTCGAGCTCTCGCGGGTCGCCGAGCTGGCGGGCCTGCCCGGCGAGACGCTGACGAAGCTCGCGCGCGAGCTGGAACGGCACGAGCTCGCCTCGGGCGAGGAGCTCGACCCCGAGGACGACGTCGCGCTCGTCCTCGGCGGGATGCTTACCGGTGCCGGAGGCGTCCTGCGCCCGGGCGACCGGCTCTCGGGCGCAGCTCGCGCCCTGACCCCGGCCGCGGTGGCCACCTGCTCGAAGGACACCTACGACCGCGTGGTCGGGGTGTCCGGCTAGGCCTCGAGCTCGGCGAGAACCGCGTCCGCGAGGGGCGGCCAGACCTCCAGCGCCCAGTCGTCGAACTCGCGGTCCGTGAGGCAGGCACAGGCGACGCGCGCCTCGGGGTCGACCCAGAGGAACGTCCCGGCACCGCCGAAGTGGCCGAAGGTGCGCGGTGAGTTGCGCGAGCCGGTCCAGTGCGGGCGCTTCGCATCCCTGAGCTCGAACCCGAGCCCCCAGTCGTTCGGCTCCTGCCGCCCCAGGCCGGGCAGCACGCCGACGAGGCCCGGGAAGGCGACCTCGGTCGCCTCCGCGAGTGTCTCCGGCGCGACGAGCGTCGGGGCGAGGAGCTCCCGGCCGAAGGCTGCGAGGTCGACCAGCGGGCCGTGCAGGCCCTCGGACGGCCGGGCTCTGAGCTCGGTCCCCCCGAGGCCGAGGGGGTCGAGCACGGCGGCCTGCAGATACGCGGCGAACGGCATCTCGGCCCTGGCCGCGAGCAGCTCGCCGAGCAGGTCGAACCCGGCGTTCGAGTAGATGCGGCGCTCCCCCGGCCGGGCGATCGGCAGCTCGCCCTCGAACGGGAGGCCCGACGCGTGGGCGAGCAGGTGCCGGACGGTCGCGCCCGGAGGACCGGCGGGCTCGTCGAGGTCCAGCACCCCCTCTTCCGCCGCGATCAGCAGCGCGTAGGCCGTGAAGAGCTTCGTCACCGAGGCCCAGCGAAGGACCAGGTCGGACGGGCCTCGCACGGCCACGACCCCGTCCGGAGCGACGACGGCGGCCGTCGCGATCGGGACCGGCCACGCGTCGATGTGCTCGAGCGCCCTCACGGTCGAGAGGCGATACTAGTGCCCGTCATGGAGCGCCAGACCGTGTTCTCCGGCTCGCCTTACGAGGGGATCATGGGCTACTCGCGCGCCGTGCGGATCGGAGACCGCGTCTTCGTGGCGGGGACGGCGCCGATCATGGCCGACGGCGGCGACCCGCCCACCGATGCCTACGGCCAGACGAAGCGGTGCCTCGAGATCGTCGAGGACGCGTTGGTGCAGGTCGGCGCCTCGCTCCGCGACGTCGTGCGCACGCGCGGGTACCTGACCCAGGCCGACGCCTTCGAGGGCTACGCCAAGGCGCACGGCGAGGCGTTCGCCGACGTCCGGCCGGTGAACACGACCGTCTTGGTCTCGCTGCTCGATCCCCGCTGGCTGCTCGAGCTCGACGTCGAGGCCGTCGTCACTGCTCCAGCGTGAGCAGGTCGCCCTCCTCGACACCCCAGCTCGCAAACGCCCCCTGGTTGACCTCCAGGGCGCTCTCGTAGGCGACGCCGGGATCGTAGATCTCGCAGGGGTCGGCCTCGCACGGCTCCATGTCGAGGATGCGCAGGATCTCGCCGTCGCCGTTCGCGAAGGCGATCGAGAGGGGGATGAGCGTGTTCTTCATCCAGAACCCGCCCGTGATCTCCTCCTCGAAGAGGAAGATCATCCCGGCATCGTCCGGGAGGAACTCGCGGTGCATGAGCCCCACCTGCCGCTCCTCCTCCGTGTCGGCGATCTCGACCGCGACGGCGACCTCCTCGCCCCGCTCCGTCTGGATGAGGACGACGGGGCCGTCCCGCTCCTCCTCGGTGGTGGTCGGCGGGGCGGCCGTTTCCGTTTCTGCCTGCGTCGTGGCCGGCGGCCCCGGGTCGGCGACGGTCGTCGTCGGGCCTGCGGACTCCTCGTCCCCGCCGCAGGCGGCTAGGAGCAAGCCGACGCAGGCGAGAGCGGCAAGGCGGCGCATCGGCCCAATCGTCGCAGAAGCTGCGAGTGCCCCGGCGCACTCGCGGCCAGCGGCCCGAGGACGAGCCGCCTCGCAAGCCGGGTTCGATATCTCCGTCTCATCGTCGTTCTCCCACGGACACCGGGTCGGCGTCTCTCTCACGGGACGCCGTGCGGGCCTGTCTTCTTCCACCAGGCTCGGAGTAGAGTTCGTCGCTCCCATGAAGCAGATCTATCCCGCGACCATCACGGGCAAGGGGTTCGCCGAGGGGGGCAGCGTGCTCGACCACCGCTTCGGGTCGAGCGAGCCCTTCACGCTCGGCGTCGAGGAGGAGTACATGCTCCTCGACCCGGAGACCTTCGACCTCGTCCAGCACGTCGACACCGTGCTCACGTCCGCGCAGGACGGGGAGTTCGACGACCGCATCGGCCCGGAGCTGATGCAGTCCGTCCTCGAGATCTCCACGCCGGTCTGCAGGACGACGGCCGACGTCGACCGCGAGCTGCGCCGGCTGCGCTCGCACGTGACCCAGGCGGCCGCGACCCACAACCTTCGCGTGGGCTCGGCCGGCACGCACCCGTTCAGCCTCTTCGAGCGGCAACGCATCACCGCGCGCGACCGCTACCGCAATCTCGTCGACCAGCTCCAGTACGTCGCCCGGCGCGAGCTCATATTCGGCTGCCACATCCACGTCGCCGTGGACGACCCCGACAAGGCCATCACGGTGATCAACGCGCTGCTCGTCCACCTCGCCGAGCTGCTCGCGCTCTCGGCCAGCTCCCCGTTCTGGCGCGGCGAGCCCACCGGGCTCTCGTCCAGCCGCCAGATGGTCTTCGCCGCGTTCCCGCGCTCAGGCCCGCCGCCGCGCTTCACCGGCTACGACGACTACGCGGAGGTCGTGGGCCAGCTCGAGAAGACCGGCTGCATCGCGGACTACACGCACATCTGGTGGGACGTGCGCCCCCACCCGCGCTTCGGGACGATCGAAGTCCGCGTGATGGACGCGATCACGC
>Ga0299907_10000893_pt1 | contig 15948 bp, 16 predicted proteins | sample RVTome_16_FD_198680 | JGI IMG/M metagenome (GOLD analysis project Ga0299907, IMG submission 198680) | Soil microbial communities from uranium-contaminated site in the Upper Colorado River Basin, Wyoming, United States - RVT152D67 (version 2) ...
GCCGAAGACGAACTGCGTATCGCAATGGCGCGCGTGGAAATCGCAGAACAAGAGTTGAATTAAGTGCCGCACCCGGATCACCTTCGCAACCGGGTGTTCTGCTCATCGTGCGGAGCCTCCGAGATGCGGCGTGGTGGAATCCTCCCGCTCGGGTGGGAGGAGATGACGGGTGCGGACCGGCGGCCCCTCGCCCTGTGCCCACAGTGCGTGCGGAGGAATCTGTGGCTGATCGAGGCCCGGCTCGAAGTCGATCCCGGCTCCGGCTTCTAACCAACTGCGACCGCCCGATCCCGAGCGGTTTTCGGCTGGAAGAACCGGGCAAGAAAGTGATGGTGCCCACATAACCTCGTAACGGTGGGACCATTTCACTATCCGAAAAGATCCGGGGGTTGTGCCATGAGAATCGGCAAGGAAGACCCGGCCATCGTCATCGAGCCGGTCGAGGAGCCCGTCCCGCAGCCGATCGAAGAGCCGGTGCCGGTGCGCGAGGTGCCCAGCGAGCCGGTCCCGTCGAACGGTTGATGTGATCCAACCCTCTTTCTCCGAAAGTCCCGTCGACCGAGATCCCGTCGTTCCCGATGGGGTCGAACCCCTCGTCGCCTGGCGCTACTGGCGCGTAGACCACAAAACAGGCTGGCTCAGGTCGCTGGCTCGAGATCGGACCGAGTGGATACCGCACACTCCGTTCACCGCCCGGTGCAGGTACGAACGGCTGGACCATACGGACGCACGCTGGCGCCTGGTGGACGGCTCGCTGTGGAAACCGCATGAGTCTCCAGGGGAGCGTTGCCGGTGTGGGATATACGGCGCCCGAGATCTCCGGGCGCTGCGAAGCCACCCGTTGTTCGGGTTCCGCGTCATGGTTGCCGGTGAGGTGCTCCTATGGGGCAAAGTGATCCGCGGAGAACTCGGATACCGTGCTCAGTACGCATATCCGAAAAGTCTCTGTGTCGTTCTACGGTCCGCCAAACGAAGGGCACAAGCCGTCGATGCTCTTTCTGCTTACGGCGTTCCGGTTGAGGCGATGCACTACGAGGACTTCTCGTTTAGTCCGACGATCGCCGTCGTTGATGCCCTGAAACGTGCGGCCACCAAGTTCACCGGCTGATTCCTGGCCTTAGGGGTTTTGCATTTCCCTGTTCTCTGGTATTCCCTTACGGTGGAGTTCCTGGATCAGCGTTGTCCAAGACGGGAGGCCATCTATGTCCGATGAAGATAAGGGGCTTCTAGACAGAGCGCGTGAGGCCGCGGCAGGCGTCGCTGACAGCGCCTCTGATGTTGTCTCTCCGAGCGAAGGGGCCAGCGGCCCGGCTGCAGCCGTGAGGAGAACCCCGGCGGATGCAGCCACAACTGGAGCGGACGTTGTCCGGCCTGCCGAGGAGCCGCCCCCGCCGGTACCCGAGACGCCATCTCCCGGGGCACCCGCGCCGACGACTCCCACTCCGACCCAGCCGGCAGCCCGGAAGAGCTCCGCGCGCAAGAAATCCACGGCGAGAAAGAAGTCGACGGCGAGAAAGAAGTCGACGGCGCGCAAGAGCCCTGCACGCAAGAAATCGACTGCGCGCAAGAGCTCGGCCCGAAAGAAGTCGACGCGCCCTGCCACTCGCAGGACGACGGCGCGAAAGAAGTCCACTGCGCGCAAGAAGGCTGCTGCCCGGAAGACCAGCGGTCGTAAGAAGACGACGGCGCGCCGTAAGTCGACGGCCAGGAAGAAGACGGCAGCGCGGCGCAAATCGACGGCGAGAAAGAAGTCGACCGCCCGCAAGCGGACGGCGGCCCGTAAGTCCACGGCCCGCAAGAAGGCGACCGCCCGCAAGGCAACCGGACGCAAGAAGTCGACGGCCCGCAGGAAGTCCGCGGCCCGCAAGAAGTCGACCGCCCGCAAGGCAACCGGACGCAAGAAGTCGACCGCCCGCCGGAAGTCCACGGCCCGCAAGGCAACCGGACGCAAGAAGTCGACCGCCCGCAAGGCAACCGGACGCAAGAAGTCGACCGCCCGCAAGGCAACCGCCCGCAAGTCCTCACGGCGGCGCTGACCCCGACGGCTCTGTGGCACACGAGTTGCGCCCGACGCAACCCTTGTGCCACGGAGTACCGGGATAGAACTCCCCTGTAATCTCTGCGCACCGCCGCTCCTAGACTGTTGCGATGAGTTCATACCGGATTCGGGGCGGCCGTCCTCTAGAGGGTGTAGTCGGCGTAGGGGGCGCGAAAAACTCCACGCTGAAGCTGATGGCGGCATCCCTCATGGTGCCCGGCGAAGTCGTCCTGGACGGCGTACCTCGCATCACAGATGTGTCGCTGATGGGTGAGGTGCTGGATCGCCTGGGCGCACGCGTGACGACGATCGGCGATTCCCTTGTGATCGACAGCTCGGGCGAATTGTCGGACGAAACTCCCTACGAGCTCGTCACGAAGATGCGGGCATCGATCCAGGTGCTCGGACCTCTCCTCGCCCGGCTTGGTCGCGCCAGGGTGGCTATGCCCGGCGGTGACGCGATCGGCTCGCGTCCCATCGATCTCCACGTCGGCGGCCTCGAGCGCATGGGGGCCAAGTTCACCTCCGAACACGGTTACGTCGAAGGCGTGGCGGACCGCCTTCAGGGGACGAGCATCCTGCTCGAGTTCCCCTCGGTGGGTGCGACCGAGAACCTGCTCATGGCTGCGGCGACGGCACAGGGGAAGACGACGATAGAGAATGCCGCGCGCGAGCCGGAGATCCAGGACCTTGCTGCCTTCCTGAACGCGGCCGGCGCCCGAATCTCGGGCGCGGGTACCAACTCGATAACGATCGATGGAGTGGAGTCACTCACCCCGGGCTTTCACCACCGAGTTGTGCCCGACCGGATTGAGGCGGGCACGTTTGCAATTGCAGCTGCCGCCGTGCGGGGTTCCGTTCGGATCGTGGGGATCCGTCCCGAGCTGCTCGAGCTTCCGCTGCAAAAACTCGAAGCCGCCGGCGCCGACGTCACCCGGGGCGACGACGAGGTGGCGGTGTCGATGTCGCGCCGGCCGCAAGCGATAGATCTAGTCACGCTTCCGTTCCCCGGATTCCCTACCGACCTGCAGCCACCGATGATGGTCCTGCTGTCGCAAGCGAACGGCTCGTCGATTCTGACGGAGAACGTTTTCGAGGCCCGGTTTCTGTTCGTTGCGGAGTTGATCCGAATGGGGTCCCAGATCAGGGTGGAAGGTCATCACGCGGTGATCCGCGGCGTCGAGAACCTGTCCGGCGCGCCGGTTCGGGTGCCGGACATCCGCGCGGGAGCGGCACTGATCCTGGGTGGTTTGTGTGCGGATGGGGAGACGATCGTCTACGACGACGGTCATATAGAGCGGGGCTACGAACGATTCCACGAGAAGCTGCAATCTCTCGGCGCGGACATCACGTTCGATTCGGAGTCGCCGGCCCTCGGCGGTTTCGGGTTCGGCGAGGAATGAGGCGGGTCGGCCAATCGCCGGCGGCTGGGTCGAGCAATCGGGCCGGCTTCCCGCCGCTGCGCCACCGGCTGATCTTGGCGGTAGGAATCCTGGTGGCACTGCTCCTGGCCGCATTCCCGTCACCCGGGCACTCCGTCGCTGCTGTACGGGCCGCCACCCAGCGCAAGGTACCGGGGGCTCTCGTCGCCCCGGTGACCCTCGTTCCGACTACTCGAGACCCACTCAGGACGGGCGAGCACGCCTATTGGGGCGGTCTCCAGTTGCGCGCAGCGGGAGACGGACTGGTTGTCGTCAACAGGCTGTCACTCGAGCGCTACCTGCTCGGGTTACAGGAGGTCCCGCTGACGTGGCCGGACGAGGCGCTCAAGGCACAGGCGGTTGCGGCAAGAACCTATGCACTGAACACGTTGTCGAGACCGCGCGCCGGGGCCGCGGCAACCTACGGATTCGACATCTGCGCATCGGTCGAATGTCAGGTGTACTCCGGTGCCGACGTCCTCGGATCTCTGGGGGGAGCGCGCTGGCTCCAGGCGGTGAGGGAAACGGCGCGCCGGGCGATCCTCTACGACGGCGAACCGATCCTTGCTCGCTATCACTCGACATCGGGCGGCACCACCTTCGACAATGCTCAGATCTTTACGGGCGACCCCGTTTACCCATACCTGCGGGGAGTGGCGAGCACCATGGAGGAAGGCTCTCCCCTGTACCGGTGGAGGGTGGAGTTCCCGCTGCGACACGTCCAAGCGATGTTGCAGAGCGCGGGTTGGTGGACGAGCGAAGGCCGCCTCGTAAAGGTGCGCTCGATCCCTTCGAGCGCCGGACGGCACTATCCCGACCTCGTCTTTCGCGGCCGCGCCGGGAGGCTGGTCCGAAGCGCCGAGGAGTTCCGGGCCATAGCACGTTCGTTCGCGCCGTCGAGGTGGCCCGACCGATACCCATCGAAATGGTCCACGCAAAGCGGCCGCTTGCCTGAAACGCTCCCAGCCAACCGCATCGCCGTCTTCACCAGAGGCAAAAGGGTCGTCGTCCACGGGCGCGGCTGGGGGCACGGAGTTGGGATGTCGCAATGGGGTGCAGAGGGCATGGCGCGTCGTGGGGACTCCTACGAGGAGATCTTGGATCACTACTACACCGACGTAGAGATCGCGGACTACGAGGGGCCCGGCCGGATCTCGGTAGGACTCGACTGGGCCGAATCCAGGGTCGAAGTAAGTGGGGCATTCAAGATCCTCGACGGGCGGGGACGAACCATCCTTGCCGAAGCCCTTGGGGAGTGGACGTTCATCTATTCGGGGGCCGGGGCCGTGGCGATCGATCCTCCGCGGGGATTCGGTTTGCCGCTTCGGGTGGGCATCGTCCGGGCGCCGGAGAGCGTAGCTCCCGGCGCGGTCACCACGGTGACGGTCGCGCTGTCCCGGCCGGCGCGCGTTCGCGCAACCACCGATGGAGCGGCCGTCACCGGGAGGGCGGACGTGGCCGAGGCCGGCCGTCACGACGTCCGGTGGCGTGCACCGGAGGAACCCGGCAGCTACAGCGTGCGAGTCGAGGCCAGCGACGGCAGGGCCGAAAGGCTGAGCGAGGTCGTCGAGATAGCCGTGAGGGAACCGTCCCAGGACGCCGGCCCCGGCCGCGGGGGGTCCGACACTGCGCCGTTGGAGCGCTCCGAGGACCGTAGCTGGATCTACGTACTTATGCTCGTACTCGCACTCATCGCCCTGGTTGTGAGGTGGCTGGCAGGTAGAATTGGGCGGTGAACGCGACGGCGGTCGAGGACCGCGTTAGGGAAGCCCTCGAGCTCATCAGGCCGGCCATCCAGATGGACGGCGGAGATATACGGCTCGAGAGTGTCGTGGACGGCACCGTCACCGTTCAGCTCCTCGGCGTTTGCGAGTCCTGCCCGATCTCGCCGGTCACCTTGAAGAGCGGCGTCGAGCGAATCCTGCGTGACCGGGTCCCGGAAGTCACCGAAGTCGTCGCAATCGAGGCCTAGTGCCGCTTTGGATATCGACGGACTGATCGATCGCGCCCTCGAGGGCGAGCGCGTAGCCATCGCGCGGCTCATCTCCCTGGTGGAAGACGGCGGCTCGGATCTCGGCCGCGTCATGAAGGCGCTCTATCCGCATACCGGAGGCGCCTACACCATCGGGATCACCGGATCGCCGGGGGCCGGAAAGTCCACTCTCACGGAGCGATTGGTTGCCCGAGCGAGGACCGACGGCCACAGCATTGGCGTTCTCGCAGTCGACCCGTCGAGTCCCTTCTCCGGCGGGGCTCTGTTGGGCGACCGAGTTCGGATGCAGAGCCACGCGACGGATCCGGAAGTGTTTATCCGCTCGATGGCGACTCGCGGCCACCTCGGTGGGATTTCCCTCGCGACACCCGAGGCGGTGCGGGTGCTGGATGCCGCCGGCAAGGACATCGTCATCATCGAAACGGTCGGAGTGGGACAAGCCGAGGTGGAGATAACGGACGCGTGCGATTCGACCGTCGTGGTGGTGAATCCGGGGTGGGGCGACGCCGTACAGGCAGCGAAGGCCGGGTTGATGGAGATCGCAGACGTGTTCGTGGTCAACAAGGCCGATCGCCAGGGAACGCGCGACACCGTGAGGGAGTTGCGCGCGATGCTCGAGCTCTCCCCCGCGGCGTGGAAGCCGGAGATAGTTTCTTCGATCGCCATCAAGGGTGAGGGCATCGAGGAGCTGTGGACTGCGATCGGCAAACACCGCGGCTATCAAGCCGAGAACGGCCTTCTCGACGCCAGGAGAAAGAGGCGGATCGGGCGCGAAATCAAGTCGATCGTGGTTGCCTCTTACCGGCAGCAGGTCGAAGAGCAGTCCGCAGAGCAATTGGATGGACTGATCGAGGAGGTGGCGGCGCGCCGCCTCGATCCCTATGAGGCGGCCGCCCGCATCAGAGATTCGATCTGATGGGCCTTCGATTCATCTCAGCAACACGCGATGCTTGTGCCTCGAGTCACACTCAGCGACAGATCGTCCGAAGTTCGGGGAGGGATGCATGTATCACGAGGATGCCGCTGGCGTTAGGGCGTCGATCGACACGGAGGTGGCCGGGAAGACCCTCTGCCATGTCCTCGATCGCAACGTTCAGGAGCACGGTGACAGGCCCGCCCTAGCGTGGAGAGAGGGTGGCTCGTGGCGCTCGATGACATGGCGGGAGTACAGGGACCGCGTGGCCGAGGTGACCATGGGACTCAAGTCCCTCGGCTTGGACCGGGGTGCATACGGTGCGATCATGTCGCGCAACCGTCCCGAACACCTCATATCCGACCTCGCCCTGGTTCACGCCGGAGCGACTCCGGTGTCTCTGTACAACACGCTTGCGCCGGAACAGATCCACTACATCGCCGGCAACTGCGGCGCCAAGCTTGCAATCGTCGAAGGCCGCGACTTCATGGAGCGGTGGGAGAAGGTGAAACCGGAGCTGCCGGCCCTTGAACTCGTGGTGATGCTGGAGGACGCGGGCGAGTTCGCGGACTACGACTGGGTCGTGTCGTGGGACGAGGTACTCGAAAGGGGCAGGAAGGCACTGGCCGATGGTGGGCGCCGCCAATTCGAGCAGTCGTGGAAGCAGGTGAAGCCGGAGGATCCGGCGACTCTGATCTATACGTCGGGAACGACGGGACCGCCCAAGGGCACGGTTACCTCTAACTACAACGCCTTGTGGACGGCGGCATCGCTGGACCGTCTTCTCGAGTACGACCCCGGAATGAAGTACGTGTCGTACCTGCCTCTTGCCCACAGCGCCGAGCGGACCGCGACGCACTACGTTGGCATGTGGGTTAAGTCGTGGGTCCACTTCTGGCCCGATCTGCGCACCGTGTTCGACGGCGTTGCGGAAGTCCGTCCTGCATCGTTCCTGGGCGTCCCGCGCGTGTGGGAGAAGCTTCAAGCCGGGATAGTGGCCAAACTCTCCGCCGAACCCGACAACCGCAAGCGCAAGATCGCGCTGCGCGCCCTGGAGGTCGGGCGCAGCGCCGAGAGGTTCGAGGCGGAACGCGGGTCCGCGCCCCTCAGCCTCCGCCTGCAGCGTTCGCTTTTCGAGAAGCTCGTTTACTCGAAGATCCGCCATACGGTCGGACTGGACCAATGCCGGCTGCCGGTAACCGGAGCGGCGCCGATCGCTCGCGATACGCACGAATTTTTTGCAGCGATCGGCCTCCCGCTGATCGAGATGTACGGGCTGACGGAATCGACCGCTCCCGCCATCATCAATACGCCGGGGGTTCGCAGAGTCGGAACCGTAGGCAAGGCCATGCCGGGCGTCGAGATCAAGCTCCTGGACGACGGCGAGCTACTGATGCGGGGCGGCAACATAACCATGGGGGGCTACTACAGGGAGCCGGCCCAGAGCGCCGCTACCTTCGACGAGGAGGGATGGCTGCACACGGGTGACGTTGCGGTCGTCGACGACGAGGGATTCGTCAAGATCGTCGACCGGAAGAAGGAGCTCATCATCACGGCGGGCGGCAAGAACGTCGCTCCGTCGAACCTGGAAGGGCTGCTCAAGCAGCATCCGCTAGTGGATCAGGCCTGTGTGATCGGCGATCGCAAGCCGTACATCTCGGCGTTGATCGTCCTCGACGGCGAGATCGCTCCTGCATGGGCGGCCGAGATGGGCATCGAGTTCACCACGGTGGAGGACTTCTCCCGCAACGAGAGGGTCGTTGCCGCAGTGCAGGAGGGAGTGGACAGCGCCAATCAGCATGTAAGCCAGGTCGAACAGATAAAGCGGTTCACGATCCTGCCGACCGAGTGGACGCCCGACAGCGACGAGCTCACACCGTCACTGAAGCTCAAGCGGCGTGTGATCCACGAGAAGTACGAGCACGAGATCGAGGGTCTATACGAACCCAGTAGCTGAACTGTCTGCGCTGGTTACCGGATTCCGGAGGTGAGAGCAGACAGTTCGGGTGGGGCCCGAGTTTTCTGGTCGCCAGTAGACTTCATACATGTCTAACTTCGAGCAATGGCGCAAGAAGTACCGGGACGCACGGCTCCGCGACGACGTAGATTTCGACACGCTGTCGAGCGAGCCCCTCGAACCCCTTTACGGTCCGGAGGACATCGACCCTAAGGTCGGGGTGCCCGGCGAGTACCCGTTCACGCGCGGGATCTACACGACCGGCTACCGAGGTCGCCTGTGGACGATGCGGCAGTTCGCCGGCTTCGGCACCGCGGGGCAGACGAACGAACGCTACAAGTTCCTGATCGAGCACGGTCAGACCGGACTGTCCGTGGCGTTTGACATGCCGACTCTGATGGGGCGCGACTCCGACGACCCCCTGGCGGCGGGGGAAGTGGGACGGTGCGGGGTGGCCGTCGATTCGCTCGCAGACATGGAGGCCCTCTTCGGCGACATCGATCTCGCCGGGATAACGACGTCCATGACCATCTCGGGCCCTGCGCCAATGCTGTTCGCGATGTACGTCGCCGCCGCCGAGAAGCAGGGAACCGATGTTGCGAAGCTCGACGGCACCTGTCAGACGGACATCCTGAAGGAGTACATCGCTCAGAAGGAATGGCTGTTCCCACCCGAACCCCACCTGCGGCTGACCGCCGACATGATGGAGTTCTGTGCCGCGAACGCCCACAGCTACCATCCGCTTTCGATCTCCGGCTACCACATCCGCGAGGCGGGCTCTACGGCGATACAAGAGCTTGCGTTCACCATCGCATCCGGCTTCGCTCACGTCGAACTCGGTTTACGGCGCGGGATGGACATCGATGACCTTGCTCCGGGTTTGTCCTTCTTCTTCAACTCTCATATCGACTTCTTCGAGGAGATCGCCAAGTTCCGCGCGGCGCGCCGCATATGGGCGCGCTGGTTGAAGGAGCGCTACGGCGCCAAGAAAGAGCGCTCCTGGATGCTCAAGTTCCATACGCAGACTGCGGGCGTCTCGCTGACCGGACAGCAGCCCTACAACAACGTCATCCGAACGACTACCGAAGCCCTTGCCGGAGTGCTCGGCGGGACACAGTCACTCCACACAAATTCGCTGGACGAAGTCCTGGCGCTTCCCACCGAAGAGGCCGTGGAGATAGCCCTTCGAACCCAGCAGATCATTGCGTACGAAACGGGTGTCACGAACGTAATCGACCCGCTGGGTGGTTCGTGGTTCGTGGAAGATCTGACCGATCGCATGGAAGACTCCGCGGAGGAGTACTTCGCCGTGATCGAAGAACTCGGGGAGGGCTCCATCCTCGACGGGATGCTCCGGGGGATAGAGCAGGGTTACTTCCAGAAGGAGATAGCCGACGCCGCCTTCACCTATCAGAGGCTCCTCGAACAACGGCGGAAGGTGATGGTAGGCGTGAATCGTTTCACGCGCACCGTTCAGGAGCCTCCGAACATCCTGCTGATCGGACCCGAGATCGAAGAGCTCCAAACCAAGGCCGTCGCCGCGGTGCGCGCCGATCGAGACGCCCGGCGCGCCGAAGATGCGATCCAAGCGCTGCGGGAGATGGCCAACGACGAGACCCAGAATTCGGTGCCGGTCTTGATCGAGGCGGCGAAGGCCTACGTCACCCTCGGGGAGATGGTGGAGACCCTGAAGGGGGAGTGGGGCGGCTACACCGAACCCCCGATGTTCTGATCGGGCCCGCGATCGGAGCGATTGCCGAGAAATAGTTGCGCTTTGCAACTAGATAGTTGTAGGGTCGAACTATGTTGACCCACCAGGGCGTGGCTCTTCAGGAGCAGATCGTCGCGTTCATCCGGGCGTTCGGCCTCCACCGTCCGGATCAAACGGCCTGCGGCCAGCCGGTATCGGTCTCCGAGGCCCATGCGCTCATGGAGCTGGCCGCCGGGGAACCGTTGCGCCCTGCCGCCCTCGCTCGGCTGCTTCGGCTTGAAAAGAGCACCGTCAGCCGGCTGGTGCGACAGCTGGAGAAACGCGACTGGGTCGCGAGAGAGCAGGATCGCACCGACGGCAGGGCCATACGCCTCCGCCTCACGGACGCGGGACGCGCCGCTGCCGGCAAGCTCGCTCGTTCACGCGCAGAGAAGTTCGATGCCATTGTCAGTTCGCTGCCCGAGGTCCAGCGCGACCAGGTCATCGAGGGGTTCAGGGTGTTGGTGGAGGTGCTGGATGCAGAAGCCTGATGTCGGGTTGTTGACCCGCCGCGCGGCACTATTGGCCGCCGCCGCTGTGATCGTCCTGGGGGCCGCCGCGGTCGTCTGGATCGGCGGGCGGCCTTCGGACGGGGATCGCCTGGCGGAGGTCGCGGCCCGAGGGGAGCGCGTGATGCCCTTCGAGCTCGAGCGCACCACCCATCGGTTCGCGCCGCGCGCCGACGGAGGGCTCCAGACGGTGGGGGCAGACGACCCCGATGATTCCGATCAGATCGACTTGATCCGCGGTCACCTGAGCGACGAAGCGGAACGTTTCCGGGCCGGCGACTTCGGTGACCCCGCCACCATCCACGGCGAGGACATGCCCGGTTTGGCAGAGCTGACGAAGGGAGTTGAACGCATCGAAGTCCGCTACGAGGATGCACCCGCCGGTGGTCGGATCTGGTACCGGACTGACGATCCGGTCCTTGTCCGGGCGATCCACGATTGGTTCGAGGCCCAGCTCACCGACCACGGTCCTCACGCCGAGCAGACCCCGTCGTCCTGAACCGGCTGCCACCGCACGAACGGCTCGCTACAGACCGCGGCCCCCGCGGATGATCCGGTATCCGATGACCGCTGCCGCGATCGCCAATGCGATGGCAAGGATCGCCCCGATCGTCTGGATTACGTCTGCCGGGGGGGCTTGAAGAACCGTCGGGGTCGGCGTGGGAGTCGGAGGCAAGCTCAGCCGGTTCCCGTCTCGCCCGAGAAATCCTCAGGGAAGAACCACCCCGGTGATTCCCCGGGCGGAGCGGCGAGGCCGGCCTCCGCCAGCCGGTCGAGGAAGATTCGCACGACGCGCGCCGTCGCTCCCCAGATGACATGGTTGTGCCAGACCCACGCCTCGGTCGGGAAGGTCCGACCACCGTGTGAGAACCCCGGTGGACGGCGGATGTCCTCGACGAGATCGTCCAGAGGCACCTCGAGCACCTGGGCGACCTCCGACGGGTTGGGCCGAAGCTCGGGCCGTTCGTCGGTCCATCCGACGAACGGTGTGATGACGTAACCGCTGACGAACGTCGGAACCGCATCGAGTTCTCCGAGGATCCTCCAGCGATCGATGTCGAGACCCAGTTCCTCCTCGGCCTCGCGCAGGGCGGCGTCTTGCGCGGTTGCATCGGTTTCGTCTATCGACCCTCCGGGGAAGGAGATCTGACCCTTATGGCTCGGCAGCGTGTCGGCGCGCAGGGTGAAGATGACGGTCGGCTCGGATCCGCCGACGATCGGTATCAGCACCGCCGCATCCCGGGCGTCGTGAATACTGACGCGCTCCGGAGGACGGGCCTTTAGAACCATCTCGAGCCGCGTGGCGAAGTTTTCTGACATGCCCGGCCATCGTAGCCTTGACGCCGGGCCGGGCCCGGACGGCACGGCGACGACACGGGAGGGTTTCGTGGGCGAGTTCGTGAATCTAGAGACCAAAGATGGCGTCGGCACCATTCGACTCGATCGCCCCAAGGTGAACGCACTCAATTCTCAGGTGGCACTGGAGATCGGGGCGGCTGTGGATGCTGCGGCAGCGGACGATAGCATCGGTTCGGTCGTCGTCTGGGGTGGCGAGAGGGTTTTTGCGGCCGGGGCAGACATCAAAGAGATGGCCGAGAAGGACCCGGTGTCCGTGTTCAAGTACATCGCCGGATTCCAGAACGTGTTCACGCGCCTCGAGCAGCTCCCGAAGGTCACGATCGCGGCCATCAACGGATATGCGTTGGGCGGAGGATGTGAACTTGCGCTCGCGTGCGACATGAGGATCTGTGCGGAGGACTCCCAGCTGGGGCAGCCTGAGATCCTCCTGGGTGTGATCCCGGGGGCGGGAGGGACTCAAAGACTGCCCCGCCTGATCGGCGTCGGCCGTGCCAAAGAGCTGATCTATTCGGGCCGCTTCGTGGGCGCCGACGAGGCGCTGCAGATCGGCCTGGCCACTGAGGTTGTTCCACCGGCGGAGGTCTACGGGCGCGCCGTCGTGATCGCCTCGGGATACGCGAGCGGGCCGCGCGTGGCTCTCCTGGCGGCGAAGCAGGCAATCCAGAGCGGGGTCGACCTCGATATGACCAGCGCCCTGCTGGTCGAGCGCCAGGCGTTCTCGGCTCTGTTTGCTACGGAGGACCAAAAGATCGGGATGGAGTCGTTTGCAACCCAGGGGCCGGGCAAAGCCAGGTTTGTCGGACGATAGCCCGCACCGGGCGGCCGAGTGGTTGCGGACAGTAAGATAGTGCTTGCTATTGCAAGCAAAGGGAGATTGCGGTGGGCGGCCGAGGAGGCGATTGCTCTTGAACATCGTTGTCAGCGTGAAACACGTTCCGGACCCCAACCTGCCGATGGAGATGTCCGGGGACCGCATCAAGCGCGAGGGCATCCAGGGCGTTCTCGACCCCGGCGACGAATTCGGGGTGGAGGCGGGACTCCAGATAAAGGAGGCCCACGGAGGAGAGTTAACCCTCGTTTCGATGGGCCCGGAACCCGCGATGGAAGCGATCCGGCGCGGTCTCTCGATGGGCGCCGACCGTGGCGTTCTCATTACCGACGACGCTCTTGCCGGTGCGGATGCGCTCGTCACGGCAAGGGTTCTGGCAGCGGCGATCGGCAGGAGCGAATTCGACCTCGTGATATGCGGCGTCGAATCCACCGACGGCTACACGGGCGCGATGCCGGCGATGCTCGCAGAGTTCCTCGACATCCCCATGGTCACTTTCGTGAAGAGGTTCGAGCATACGGACGGCTCGCTAAAAGTGGATCGGCAGACGGCCGACGGCTACCACGTCGTTGAATGCTCGCTGCCGGCGCTCGTGACCGTCACGGCCGGAGTAAACGAACCCCGGTATGCATCCTTCAAGGGCATCATGGCGGCCAAGAAGAAGCCCGTTGAACAGCTGTCTCTCGGCGACCTGGGGCTCTCGGCGGATGCCACTCGAATCGGTCAGAGCATCGCGCAGATGACCGCAGCGGAGGAGCGCAAGGCTGGGGAGATCATTCAAGACGATGGGACGGCCGCAACCCGGATCGTTGATTTCCTCACGGAAGCGAAGGTGATCTAACCATGGCGAAGATCTGGGTGTATGCGGAAGTTGGCCCCGGCGGCGCCGTCGATTCGAGCGCCCTCGAGCTCTTGACGAAGGCGCGCGAACTCGGTGATGCCGAGGCCGTGGCACTGGGTCCGGGAGCAACCGAAGCTGCCGCACAATTGGGGGAGTACGGCGCGGCCACCGTCTACGTGAGTGACGACGAGGTCTACACGGAGTACATCGCGCAGCCTGCAGCGCAAGCTCTGTTTGAACTCGTGAGCCAGCACTCGCCCGACCTGGTCCTGTTCGTAACCAACTACGACTCGCGTGACATCGCCGGCCGTCTCGCCGCGAAGACCGGTTCAACGCTGATGAGCAATGCAATCGCCCTTACGAGCGCCGATGTTGCGCAGACGGCGATCTTCGGCGGGAACACGATCGTGGATGTGAAGCTGGAAGGGAGGCCGAAGATCGTTCTCGTCCGGCCCAAGAGTTTTGTCGCGGAGCCGAGCGGTGGCAGCGCGACGGTCGTCCCAGTTGAAGTGAAAATCGGTGACGAGCTCTGCCGGGCGCGCCGCCTCGAGCGACATGAGGAGCAGGCCGCCGGTCCGAAGCTTGACGAGGCCCCCGTAGTCGTGGCCGGGGGACGGGGCCTACAGGAGGCGGGCAACTTCGAGCTCCTGGAGCAGCTCTCCTCGACGATCGGAAACGCGGCCGTCGGGGCCACTCGCGCGGTAGTCGACGCGGGATGGGTTCCCTACGCCCTCCAGGTTGGTCAAACGGGCATCACGGTCAAGCCGAGCGTCTATATCGCCTTTGGCATAAGCGGAGCCACGCAGCACATGGTGGGCATGAAGGGTGCAAAGAGGATCATCGCCGTGAACAAGGACGAGGAAGCTCCGATTTTTCAGATAGCCGATCTTGGGGTGGTGGGAGACGCACTCAAGCTGCTCCCCCAGCTCATCGATGAGATAAAAGCTCGCAAAGGGTGATTCCGTAAACAGAACATCGGAGGACAATAGGTCGGTGAGTTTGGGAGATCGATTCCGGGGCCTCTTTTCCCGGCGGAACAACCCGCATCTCGAGGAGATGGCCGAGTGGGGCCGTTCCCGCAAGGGCCTCGAGGGATTCATTGAACCGCGCACGGCGACAAACCCCACCACCTTGTTGCTGGTGGATCGTGACGGCGATCACAGGCGCGCCCCGGTAAGGGCTCCCGTCGACGCCGTCAGGTTCTGCGACAAACTCGGGATTCCCGTGTACGACGCGCGCGTCATCGGATACCCGAAACGGATGAAGGACTTCGAGAAGGGCAGGACCCGCGGCACCTCCGGATCCCTCGATCAGCAGTTCGCGGAGCTCGAGCGCCGCTTCCGGGAGAGCGGGCCGAACCAACCCGACCGCTGACCGACCGCGCGTGGGCCGAATCGAGGGCCGCGGGCTCACCCAGGGCAAAAGATGCCCGGGTCACCCTGCCCACGATCACCTCTGAGATGGCACGAAGCGCCAATATTTCACGCTCTCGTGCCATGGCAGAAAAACCACCACTTGGCCACCACGTCGAGCGAGGTGTTTCTTCCGATTCCTTCTGAACGCGTTAGGGTGCTAGGGCTGGCGCAGAAGGATGGAGATACTCCGAACCACTGAGGGGGATGGGGTGAGATCTCGATTGCCTGCTCGAACAGGGCCCTCCTCCCCTGCGCGCGTTCATCGCCGGAAACCTCCCCTGGCTCGGGATCCTCCGCAGATCTCTCGAGTCCTCAAGTAATCGTCTTTCTCTTTTCACAAAGGAGTGGCTGTTTTGAGATCGAAGGCTCGATGGTTGATGGTGCTGGCAGGCGTGCTACCGCTGTTGATAGCCGCCCTGCCGGCGCTAGCTAAGCATGGAACTCGTCCGCATACAGACAACCTGATCGCAAGGGGACACAGCCCTCAACCCGGCGACTTCAGTGTCCCCGGTGCGCAAAGCACGGTGAATTCCGACCTCGCCTTCTGGGGAAACATCGCGTTCAACGGTAACTACCGCGGGTTCCGAGTAGTCGACGTCTCGGACAAGAACAATCCTGAAGTAATTTCGTTCCCCATCTGCAACGGTGACCAGGGCGATATCGTCGTTTGGGAGGATGTGCTTGTCCGGTCGTGGAACTCGGCAGCTCCGGCGGGACGCACCTGTGGTGGTGAGCCCGTCCCCGTTGGGTTCGAAGGTCTCCACGTCTTCGATATCAGCGACCTGACCGACCCGCAGCTGGTCGGCTCTGTTGAGCTCAGCGACGAGCCCACGGCCGACGCGTTCGGCTGTGGATCGCACACTGCCACCGCCGTTCCGGATCTCGACAACAACCGGCTGATCATTTACAACTCAACATCCGGT
>Ga0299907_10000894_pt1 | contig 15928 bp, 16 predicted proteins | sample RVTome_16_FD_198680 | JGI IMG/M metagenome (GOLD analysis project Ga0299907, IMG submission 198680) | Soil microbial communities from uranium-contaminated site in the Upper Colorado River Basin, Wyoming, United States - RVT152D67 (version 2) ...
CAGCCCCATCTCAGCGGCCTTGACCAACGCCAGCGGGTTCGCCGAATAGGTGTAGCGGGATCCCGCCGTCGCGAGGACGCCGTCCTCGTCGGTCACCACGGCCGGTTCCGCTTCCCACTGCCGCTCGTCCGAGAGCCTGGACGTGAGCGCCCCATCGATCTCGCCGTTGCGGAGCCCCCAGATCAGCAGCGCCGAGACGACCCCGCCGTCCTGCCCCTGCATCAGGGCCTCGGGACTGGTCGCGCGCGCGAGCACGATGTCCTGGTACTTCCCGATGACCTCATCGGGCGTGCGGGTCTGTCCGAACAGCAGCTGGTCGATCTCGCCCTCCCACTCGCGGAACCGCGGACACGCGAGGGTGCAGAGCGAGCAGCCGCGGTCGCCGTGCAGGCACACGTCGGGCCCGTCCTCCTGCAGCTGCACCGGGACGTCGTCCTCGTATCCCAGCACGTGGAAGGGGCAGGCGACGATGCAGGCCGTGCATCCGGTGCACAGTCCGGTCAGGACGACCTCATGGTAGAGGTCCCGCCACTGCGTCTTGTCGGCGCTCGTGGGCACGTTCGGCAGTCTAGTCGGCGCGCACGCGAAGGACCGGTTCCGCAGGTCGGCGGTTTCGCGGGCCGTGGGCTAGGGTGGTCGTCCAACCTGACGACGGAGGTGCGGCATGATCAAGGCGAGGTGGCTCCGGCTGCTGGCCGGGGCGTTCGCGCTCTCACTGGTGCTTGCGGCGTGCGGGGGTGACGACGACGACGGCGGGGAGACCGGCGGCGAGACCGCGGCGACCGGTGCGACCGACATGGGCGGCGGGACCTCGATCACGATCTCGGACTTCACGTTCGATCCGGATACGATCTCCGTCTCGGGACCGACCGAGATCACGATCACGAACGAGGACAGTGCCGCGCACACCTTCACGCTCGATGACGGGAGCGTCGATCAGGAGATCGCCGGGGGGGAGTCGGCGACGGTAACCGTCGACGTCTCCGAGACCACGGGCTTCGTCTGCCGCTTCCATCCACAGATGACGGGGACCGTCGAGGTCGCGTAGCGAGCAGCCGGCCCCGCGTTCGATCAGACCGAGAAGGAATCGCCGCACGCGCACTCGTGCTTGGCGCGAGGGTTCAGCATCTTGAGGCCGCCGCCGAGCAGCGCGTCGTTGAATTCGAGGGTCGAGCCTTCGACGATCGGTGCGCTCTTCGGGTCCACGAGGATCCGCACGCCCCCGTCGGCCGGGACGACGTGGTCGTCGGGCTCGGGGGCTTCCGCGAAGCCGAGCTCGTAGGCGAATCCCGAGCACCCGCCCGCGACGACCCGGACCCGGAGCACGGCGTCGGCGCGCCCCTCCTTCTCGGCGAGCTTCCGGATCCTGCCGGCAGCCTTGTCGGTGACCGTGATGACGGTGGCGGTGCCTTCCATGGTCTCCAGGATACCGCCGGGCGCCGTCAGGCACGCTCGGCGAGCTCCAGGAATGCCGCCGCCACGCTCTCGGAGAAGGTCGGGTACGCGTGGATCGCCTCCCCGACGGTCGAGGGGGCGAGGCCCCCCGCCATCGCCGCGACCACCTCGTGGATCATGGCGCCGGCCTCATCGCCGACGATATGCCCGCCGAGCAGTTCGCTCGTCCTCGCGTCGGCGACGAGCTTCACGACGCCGGCCGGACGCCCGTCGATCAGGGAGCGTTCGTTCTTCGAGAGTGGCACCGTCGCGGTGCGGACGTCGTGGCCCGCGTCCACGGCGTCGTGCTCGGTGAGCCCCACGCTCGCGACCTCGGGGTCGCAGAAGGTCACCCGCGGGACCACCCGGTAGTCGCGGGGGTGCGGCGTCCCGAGGATGTCGTCGGCGACCACCCCGGCCTCGTAGGAGCCGACGTGGGTGAAGAGGAGATCACCGGTCGCGTCGCCGGCGACCGAGACGCTCGGGGCGGTCGTGCGGAGCGTTTCGGTGAGCACGGGGCGCCCGGACTCGTCGAGCTCGACTCCCGCCGCCTCGAGGTCGTGGACATCGAACACCGGCCGACGGCCCGTCGCGACGAGCGTCTCGTCGGCCCCGACCACGCCGCCGGCATGGTGGAGCCGCCAGCCGCCGTCGCCGTGCTCGGCGCGTTCGAGCGTCGTCCCGGTGAGCAGGTCGATGCCCTCGGCCTCCAGGACCGGCGCGATCGCGGCGGCGACCTCGTGGTCGTCGTTCGGCAGCACCTGCGGCATCACCTCGATCACGGTCACCTTCGTCCCGAACCGCGAGTAGATCTGCGCGAACTCGATCCCAACGGCCCCGGCGCCGATCACGGCGAGCGAGGCAGGTGGGGCGTCAGGCTTCCAGATCGCCTCCCGGTTCGTCCAGTACGGCCCGTCGGCGAGTCCGGGGACCGGCGGCACCGTGGGCGCGGTCCCGGTGGCGAGCACGACGTGCTCGGCCTCGACCTCGGTGCCGTCGGCGAGCTCGACCCGGTGCGCGTCGGCGAGGCGCGCTTCCTGCAGGTAGACGGTGACCCCGAGCCGCTCGAAGGGCCGCGATCCTTCGCGCGTCTGATGGTCGACCACCTCGCGGGCCCGCCGCCGGACGGCGCGGAAGTCGACCTCGACCGTCGGGATCCGCACGCCGAACCGTTCCGCGTCGCGCGCGTGCTGCGCGATCCTGGCGCTCCGGAGCATCACCTTGGTGGGGACACAGCCGTCGTTCGTGCACTCGCCGCCGAGGCGGTCGCGTTCGGCGAGCGCCACCCGGAGGTCGGGTCGACGGCGCGCGAGCCGATACGTGACCTCCGACCCCGTGCCGCCCCCGCCGATCACGACGACGTCGTAGCGCTCGGTCATCGAGGCGCGAGGAACTCCGCGAACACCCGGGCGTACACGCGCGCGGCCGCCACGAGCTCGTCGACCTCGACCCACTCGTTGGCCGTGTGCGCGACGCCGAGGGACCCGGGCCCGAGGAGCACCGTCGGGATCTTCGCCTCGTTCAGGTAGAAGCGGGCGTCGGTGATGCCGGTGAACCCCACGTCCGCCGGCGCTCGTCCGAGCTCGGAGCGCACCGCGACGCGACAGGCCTCCGCGATCGGCGATGCGGGGTCGGCCTCGGCCGCGTCGAGCCACAGACGGAGCTCGAACGACAGGTCGGCCTCCGGGTGTTCGGCCCTGATCGACTCGGCCAGGCGCTCGAACGGCTCGAGGACCGCTCGGTGTGAGTCCTCGCCGGGGATCGTCCTTCGGTCGACGTCGACGACGCATCGGTCGGCGACCACGTTCGGCGCGCTCCCGCCCTCGATCGTGGCCGCGTTCACGGTCGGGCGGCCGGCGAGCGGATGCTCGATGTCCGGGAGGACCTCGTCGATCCGCAGCACGAACCGGGACATCGTCGCGATCGCGTTCACGCCGAGGTGCGGCCGCGACCCGTGGGCCGCACGTCCTCGAGCGGTGGCCACGACCCAGGCGCCTCCGCGTTCGGCGAGCGCGAGATCGAGGCTCGTCGCCTCGCCCACGATCGCGGCGTCCTGGTCGAGCAGGCCCTGTTCGAGCAGCACCTGGGTGCCGTTCAGCCCGGCCATCTCCTCGTCCGCCACTAGATGCAGGTCGAGCGTGCCGCCCAGCTCGACCGCGCTCCGGCCGATGGCGGCGACGGCTGCCAGCGCCGCGCCGACGGCGCCCTTCATGTCGACCGCCCCGCGGCCGACGAGTCGTCCGTCGACGAGCTCGGCGCCGAACGGCGGGTGGTCCCACGTCTCCGGGTCGCCGACCGGGACGACGTCCAGGTGCCCGTTCCACGCGAGCCGAGGGTGCCCCCCGTCTCCGATCCGCGCGACCACGCTCGGCCGCCCGGCCTCGCCTCGAACGATGCGGGAGGTGGCGCCGAGGGCGACGAGCAGGCCCTCCACGATCTCCGCCACCTCGTCCTCCGTGCCGCCCGGGTTCTCGCTCGGGGCCGCGATCAGGGTCTGCGCGAAGCGAACGACCTCATCGGGGTCGACGGCGGCGGCGACGGCGTCCAGCGCAGCCTCATCTACCATGGCGGCGAATGTACCGGAGCGACCTGCGAACGCGCCTGCCCGGCGTGCTGGACCCGCACCCGAGGCCGGAACCGGAGGAGGGCGACCGCCTGGCGGCCGTCCTGCTGCCGCTCGTCGACGGGGAGCGACTCGTCTTCACCCGCAGGTCCGAGCACCTACCGCGGCATCCGGGAGAGATCTCGTTCCCGGGCGGGCTCCAGCACCCCGAGGACGAGGACCTCGCCGCCACGGCCCTTCGCGAGAGCGAGGAGGAACTGGGGCTCGCACCCGAGGACGTCGAGCTGGTCGGCGCGCTCGAGCCCGTGCACACGTTCGTCTCGGCGATCCTCGTGGTCCCGTTCGTCGGCCTCCTGCGGGGCGAGCCCGACTTCAGGCCGAACGAGGGCGAGATCGCCGAGGTCCTGCGCTACGGCCTCGAGGAGCTCGACGCGGCCGAGAGCACCGTCGAGTGGCCGCGGGACGGGCACGTCTATCGCGGCTTCGCGTACCCGATGGCCGACGGGAACACCGTCTGGGGCGTGACGGCCAAGATCCTCCACGAGCTGATCGAGCTGCTCCGGCGGACGCGATGAGCGACGCGCCGGAACGCTACGCGCCCTCGGACGCCGAACTGCGATCGATCCTCGGCGACGCGGAGACGATCGCCGTCGTCGGGCTCTCGTCGAAGCCGGATCGCGAGTCCTACGAGGTGGCCGAGTACCTGCAGTCCTGGGCGAGCGGGCGTACGCGACGCTCTCCGACATCCCCGAGGACGTCCGGATCGACGTCGTCGACGTGTTCCGGCGAGCCGCCGACACGCCTCCCGTCGCGGAGGAGGCCGTGGCTCGCGGGGCCAAGGTGCTCTGGCTGCAGGACGGCATCGTGAACGACGACGCTCGGAGGATCGCCGAGGAGGGCGGCCTCACCGTGATCATGGGCGTCTGCATCCAGCGGACGAAGCGGCGGTTGGACAAGGAGAGCTGATGCAGAAGTGGGAGTACTTCGTGGCACCGTTGCTCGAGCACAACCCGGGCGAGATCCTGAACACGTTCGGCGAGGACGGGTGGGAGCTCGTCGCGATCGCGCAGATCCAGAATCCCATGGGTGGTCAGTCCCTCGTCGCGTACCTGAAGCGCCCGAAGGCGCCGATCCCTAGCGCCTGAGCAGGCGGCTCCGCATGAGGAGGAGTCCGCCGAGCAGTAGGCCCGCGATGACGATCCCCGCCGCCGTCGTGAGCCCGCTCGGCCCCTCATCAGGGGCGGGCGAGACGCTCGCACTCGGCGACGCGGTCGGGGTCGCGGCCGTCGCGGTGCCGCCTCCGCCCGCCGGCGAGGTGGTCAGCCCGGCCGGCGCTCGCTTGTAGAGCACGGTCGGGGTCACGATCCACAGGCTCTCGTCCGGCGCGACCGCGACGTCGGTGATGCCGCCCTCGAACCGTCCGACCGTCCGTTCGTTGGGTCCGGGGAGCGGCATCCGATGGAGGTTGCCGTCGTACCCCTCGCCGAAGTAGAGGTCGCCGTCCGCCACCGCGCACCCGGTGGGGATGATCGTGTCGGAGAAGGTGAGGATCGGGTCGACGAACTCCGGCTCGCCTCCGGAGCCGAGCTGGGTCGGCCAGCCGAGGTTGGCTCCGGCATCGACGAGGTTGATCTCGTCGCCGCCACCGGGACCGTTATCCGTCACCCAGAGATCGCCCGTGACCGGATCGAAGCAGAGGCCGAAGGAGTTCCGGATGCCGTGGGCGAAGGTGGGGTTGCCCGGCCCGAAGGGGTTGTCCTGAGGCACCGAACCGTCGAGCTTCAGGCGCAGGATCCGTCCGCCGAGATCGTTCAGGTCCTGTGCGCGATCCGAGTCGTGCCCCTCGCCGACGGAGACGTACAGCATCCCGTCGGGGCCAAACGCGAGGTCGCCCCCGTTGTGCCAGCCGAAGGTCGTGGGAAGCAGGTCGAGGAGGTCCTCCCGCCCGACGGCGACGTCGCCCTGGGCGCGGAAGCGCACGAGACGGTTCCGGTTCTCGTCGGCGTCGGAGTAGTACGCGTAGACCCAGGGTTCGACGGGGAAGTCGGGATGCACCGCGACGCCGAGCAGGCCCATCTCGTTCACCGGAGCGGTCGACGCGACCGTCGCGAACGGTTCTTCGAGGATCTCGCCGTCGCGGACGACGCGGATCTCGCCTATGTCCTTGTCCGCCACGAACATCGTGCCGTCGGGCGCGAACGCGACGTTCACGGCGAAGTCGAACCCGTCCACGGCCGGCTCGAACCCCTCCTGGGCCCGCGCGGGAACGACCGACAGGAGCACGGTGAGCACGCACGACGCCACCAGCCCCCGACGCATCCGACGAGTCTAGGGGCGCTCCTCCGGTAGGGTGCGGCCATGCTCCGGCTCGACCACGCGGGCTACGCCGTCGGCAATCTCGACGAGGCCGCCGTGCGTTTCCGCGAGGTCTACGGCTTGGATTCGGTCGTCGGGGGTCGTCACTCGGGGCTCGGGACGGCGAACCGCATCGTCCCGCTCGGTCCCAACTACCTCGAGCTGATCGGTGTGATGGACCGGGCCGAGGCCGAGTCGAACGCGTTCGGCCGGTCGGTGCTGGAGCGCACGGCAGAGCGCAACGGGTGGCTCCTGATGGTGGCGTCGAGCGACGACGTCGAAGCCGAGGCGAGGCGGCTCGGCCTCGAGGTGCAGGATGGTGCTCGAGCCCGGCCCGACGGGAGCGAGATCCGTTGGCGGATGGCGGGCATCGACGATCCCCGGCGTGAGCCGTGGATGCCGTTCTTCATCACGTGGGACATCCCGGACGAGCTGTATCCAGGGCGCCAACGCGCGGCTCACACCGTGCAGCCGCGCGGCCTGTCATGGGTCGAGGTGGGTGGCGACGAGGATCGGCTGCGGGAGTGGCTCGGGGACGCCGAGCTGCCGATCCGGGTCACGGACGGCGAGCCCGGTATCCGCCGCGTCGCGATCTCCACATCGGACGGGGGGTTCGTGATCGAGTAGGTGCGCGTCGCTCAGCCTAGGGCCTGCTCCAGATCCGCCACGAGGTCCTCGGGGTGCTCGATCCCGACCGAGATCCGGATCAGCGTCTCGGGCACCTCGATCGGCGAGCCCGAGACGCTCGCGTGGGTCATCGGGCCGGGCAGCTCGATCAGCGACTCGACGCCGCCGAGCGATTCGGCGAGGAAGAACAGCTTCGTGGACTCGCTCACCCGGATAGCTTCGTCCCGGCTCGCGACCTCGAAGCTCACCATCCCGCCGAAGTCCTTCATCTGCCGGACCGCGACCTCGAACCCCGGGTGTCCCGGCAGGCCCGGGTAGTGCACCCTCGTGACCCTCGGGTGGCCCTGAAGGAACTCGGCGATCTGCCGCGCCCCTCGGCAGTGCGCGTCCATCCGCAGCGCGAGCGTCTTCACACCCCGGAGCGCCAGGTAGCAGTCCATCGGGCCCGGGACCGCGCCGGCCGCGTTCACGAGGAACGTCAGGCGTTCGATCAGCTCGGGGTCGTTCGCGACGAGCGCCCCGCCGATCAGGTCGGAATGCCCCCCGAGGTACTTCGTCATCGAATGCAGCACCACGTCGGCGCCGAGCTCGAGCGGGCGCTGCAGGTACGGGGTCGCGAACGTGTTGTCCACGACGCACCGCGCACCCGCCTGGTGGGCGAGATCCGCCACGGCGGCGATGTCGATGACCTTCAGGAACGGGTTCGTGGGGGATTCGACCCAGACGAGCGCCGTGTCCTCCCGAACGACGGCACGGCACGCGATGAGGTCCGTCATGTCGACGGTGTCGAACTCGAGTCCCCACCGATCCATCACGCGGGCGAGCAGTCGGTACGTCCCGCCGTACACGTCGTCCGAGATCAACACGTGGTCGCCCGGCTTGAGCGTGAGCAGCAACGTGGTGGTGGCGCCGAGGCCGCTCGAGAAACACAGCGCCCGCGACCCGCCCTCGAGCGAGGCGAGCACCTGCTGCAGCGCCTCGCGGGTCGGGTTCCCCGCCCGTGCGTAGTCCCACGCCTTCGGCTTGCCGACCGCGGGCTGCGCGTACGTCGACGTCTGGTAGATCGGGACGTTCACCGAGCCGAACTCGGTCTCCGGGTCCTGCCCGACGTGGATGGCCCTGGTCTCGAACCGCATCTCCTCGCCGTCCGTCGGTTTCTCGGTCATCGCATCTCCGGGGGGATCGCCCAGCCACGACGCTTCAGCTCGTCGACCGCCTCCTGTCCCGAGCGCGCGAGCGTCCAGAGCGTGGACTTGCGCTTCGCGTCGTGGCCGGGGGCGAACTCCCGGGCGGTGAGCGCCGAGCACGAGGGGTCGCCGCATCCGCACGCCGCGAGTCCCGGGAGCGGGGGCTGTCGCCGTTCGAGTCGGGGCGGCGCGCCGCGCCGGTACGGCCGGGCCGGCAGCGTGGCAGAGGGGACGACGATCTGGCCCTCCTTCGGGTCGCCGGGCGCGCTGAACCGGCGCTCGAGCGCGAACAGGCCGGTGAGCGCCGCGAGCGCCGCGTCGACCTGGTCCACCGAGCGCAGGCCCGAGACGTCCACGCCGCGCTCGCGCAGGACGCTCCGGCGCCAGGCGTGGGGGCTGGGTCCCCTCGGCGGCAGGCAGCCGGCGAGCACGACCGCGCTCGCGTGCGGGAACACCTCGATCGCCGTGCCCTTCACGGACCCCCCTCGGTAGCGGGGGAACGGCTCGTCGATCGCCGCGAACGCCGCGAAGCCGATCGTCATCCATTCGTAGAACGGGTGCTCGGCCATCCGCGAGTCCGAGGGCGTGTTGAAGCACTGGATGCCGAACCACCGGAGCTCGCGCTCGGTGAGCCGGGAGCGGCCGGCGCTCGCCCACCCGGGGGGTGCGTCGATCGCCACGACGTCCGGGGCGAAGTCGGGGACGAGCTTGGCGAGGTCCTCCACCAGCACGTGGCGGGCCGTGTCCACCACCGAGCGGTCGGCGTCGAGCAGGACGAGGTCGAGCCCCTTGCGAACCCCGACGTCGATCCCCAGCGCGCGCACGTCAGACGCGGGAACGGTGCGCGAGGAACTCGAGGAGGTCGCTCCGGGTGAGCACCCCGAGGACCTGTCCCGCCTTCTCGACGAGGACGGCCGGACCCTGCTGCAACGTCTCGAACGCGAGCTCGACCGGCGCGTCGAACTCGACCATGCCGATCGGCGGGCCCATGACCTCGGCCACGTCGGCCTGCAGGGCGTCGGGGTCGCGGAAGATCCGGTCGAGGAGCGCCTTCTCGTGGACCGCGCCGACGAACTGCGCGACGTCCATACCCGGCTCGCGCACGACGGGCGCCTGCGAGATGCCGAACTCCTGCAGCACGTCGATCGCCTGGCGAACCTTGTCGTGGGCGTTCACGGTGACGAGCGGCGGGACCTCGCCGCGCTTGGCCGTCAGCACCTCCTCGACCCGGACCATCTCGGGGCGCTCCATGAGCCCGTACTGGATCAGCCACGTGTCCGAATACGCCTTCGAGAGGTAGTTCCGGCCCGTGTCGGGGAGGATCACGACGATCGTGGCGTCCTCGGGCAGCTCGGACGCGACCGCGAGCGCCGCGACGACGGCCGTCCCCGACGACGAGCCGACGAGGATGCCCTCCTCGCGAGTGATCCGTCTCGCCATGCGGAACGCATCTCGGTCGGTTACGCGCACGTACCGGTCGACGAGGCCCGGATCGAACGTCGTCGGCCAGAAGTCCTCGCCGATCCCCTCGGTGAGGTAGGGGTGCACGTCGCCCGAGTAGATCGACCCCTCGGGGTCCGCGCCGACGATGAGGACGTCGGGCTTCCGTTCCTTCAGGAAGCGCGCGGCGCCGGTGATCGTCCCGCCGGTCCCGACGCCGGCGACGAAGACGTCGATCCTCCCGTCCGTCTGTCGCCAGATCTCCGGGCCTGTGGTCGCGTAGTGGGCCGCGGGGTTCTCCGGGTTCTTGTACTGGTTCGGCTGGAACGCGCCCGGGATCTCCTCGGTGAGGCGGTCGGCGACCCGGTAGTAGGACTCGGGCGACTCCGGCGGCACCGCGGTCGGGCAGATCACGACCTCGGCGCCGTAGGCGCGCAGGAGCGAGATCTTCTCCTGGCTCATCTTGTCCGGCATCACGAAGATGCAGCGGTACCCGCGGACGGCGGCGGCGATCGCGAGGCCGTGCCCGGTGTTGCCGGAGGTCGGTTCGACGATCGTGCCGCCCGGCTGCAGTCGGCCGTCGCGCTCGGCCGCCTCGATCATCCGGAGCCCGATGCGGTCCTTCACGCTCCCGCCGGGGTTCAGCATCTCCAGCTTGGCCAGGACCGTGGGCTGGACGCCGCGGGAGACGCTGCGGAGGCGGACGAGGGGGGTGTCGCCCACCGCGTCCAGGAACGTGTCGAGCACTTCCACCGCGCGCCTCCCCGGCGATCCTGCCTCGCCGGCACATCCTCCCACGAACCGTCGCGGGCGTTCTCCGGGTCTCGGCGGCGACGTCCCCGGCCGCGGCCGGCACTATCATCGCGAGCGTGAGCGCGCGCGAGGTCCGGGCTCCCCGAGGCACGACGCTTTCCTGCCGTTCCTGGCCACAGGAGGCCGCGCTCCGGATGCTGATGAACAACCTGGATCCGGACGTGGCCGAGCGTCCGCAAGACCTCGTCGTCTACGGCGGGACGGGCCGGGCCGCGCGGTCGTGGGAGGCCTTCGACGCGATCGTGCGGGCCCTGCGGGGCCTCGCGGACGACGAAACGCTGCTCGTGCAGTCGGGCAAGCCGGTCGGCGTGTTCCGGACGCACGATCTCGCGCCCCGGGTCCTGATCTCGAACGCCATGCTCGTGCCGAAGTGGGCGGACTGGGACACCTTCCGCGACCTCGAGCACGCGGGGCTCACGATGTACGGGCAGATGACCGCCGGGTCGTGGATCTACATCGGAACCCAAGGGATCCTGCAAGGCACGTACGAGACGTTCGCCGAGGCCGCGTCCCAGCGCTTCGGCGGGTCGCTCGCCGGCACCGTGACGCTCACCGGCGGGCTCGGCGGTATGGGCGGCGCCCAGCCGCTCGCGATCACGATGAACGGCGGGGTCGCGCTGTGTATCGAGGTCGATCCCACCCGGATCGAGCGCCGCATCAAGACCCGGTACCTGGACCGGGAGACCGACGACCTGGACGAGGCGCTCCGCTGGGTCGACGAGGCGCGCTCGGCCAGGGAGGCGGTATCCGTCGGCCTCGTGGGCAATTGCGCCCAGGTCCTGCCGGAACTGCTCGCTCGCGGCTTCGCTCCGGAACTCGTCACCGACCAGACGAGCGCCCACGATCCGCTCGGCGGCTACGTCCCGGCGGGCCTCGCGCTCGACGAGGCCGCGAAGCTCCGCGAGGAGGATCCCCACGGCTACCAGCGTCGCGCGTTCGACTCCATGGCGACGCATGTCGACGCGATGGTCGGCTTCCTCGAGGGCGGCGCGGTCGCGTTCGACTACGGCAACAACCTGCGCTCCGGCGCCGAGACCGGAGGGCTCGCGCACGATCGGGCGTACGCGTACCCCGGGTTCGTGCCGGCGTTCGTGCGGCCGATGTTCTGCGAGGGCAAGGGGCCGTTCCGGTGGGCGGCGCTGTCCGGCGACGCCGAGGACATCGCGAAGACCGACCGGGCGGTCGCCGAGCTCTTCCCCGAGAACGAGCGGCTGCAGCGGTGGCTCGAGCTCGCCGAGGACCGGGTCGCCTACCAGGGACTCCCGGCGCGGATCTGCTGGCTCGGGTACGGGGAACGTTCGAAGGCGGGCCTTCGGTTCAACGAGATGGTGGCGAGCGGCGAGCTCTCGGCGCCGGTCGTGATCGGGCGCGATCACCTCGACAGCGGGAGCGTCGCGTCGCCGTACCGGGAGACCGAGGCGATGAGGGACGGCTCGGACGCGATCGCCGACTGGCCGATCCTGAACGCGCTCGTGAACACGGCCGCCGGGGCGCACTGGGTGAGCGTGCACCACGGCGGCGGCGTAGGCATCGGCTACTCGATCCACGCCGGGATGGTTGTCGTCGCGGACGGGAGCGAGAACGCGGAGGCGCGGCTCGAACGCGTGCTCACGACCGACCCGGGCACCGGCGTCGTTCGCCACGCGGACGCCGGCTACGACGAGGCGCTGGCGGTCGCGGCCGACCGCGGCGTGCGGCTGCCCTGGCGCGAATAGCTCAGTGACGGCCGCCGTTGCCGCTCGCGCGGTCGGCAGCCTCCCGCGAGCCGTAGTCGGGGCTCGTCCGATAGATCAGGTAGTCGACCGCCGCCCAGATCGTCTTCGAGAACGGCCAGAACAGCAGCGGGACGAGCACCGCCACGGCGAGCGACGCGATCGTGAGCGCGGAGACGTTGAGGTCCGGCAGGTCCACGACCAGCCAGACGACGAGGAGGGTGACCCAGGCAAGCGCGGTGATGACGTAGTTCAGCGTCATCGCGCCGAGGAACCCACCCTCCTCGCGTTCGAGCCGGAGGCCGCACCGCGGGCAGCGCTCGCGGATCCGGAACCAGCTCGAGAACAGCCTGCCCGCGCCGCAGCGTGGGCAGCGCTTCGTCGCGCCGCGGAGGAAGGCTCTCGTCGCGCCGGGCTCGCCACGGTGCTTCGTCGCGGGATGCCTTGCCGCCTGAGGCCCGGGGGACCACGCCGGGCCGGCGCCAGGGCGCCCGGTGCGTTCGTGCTCGTGGCCGGGTTCGCGCTCGGGCCCCTGTTCGGGGTCGAGGTGCTCCCACGGGTTCGACATGAGCATCCAGCGTAGACCCCGGGCGTGGTTTGCCGGGCGGAGACGCGCTCCGTAGCCTTGCGTCAGTGTCAAGGTGATCGGGCAGTGAGATCCCGCGCTCGGGTCGGGATAGCCTCCGGCCGACGGCGGGCTGGCTCATAGCCTTCGTGTCACCCCGCGAGCGGGATGACCTTCACGGGTTCTGCCGCCCGCCGCCGGCCAAGGCCTGCCGGCGTGACTTCATAGGAGCGTGCATCCGCCCCACTGAGGCGTGTCCGCCGGTGGTCCCTGCCATCCGGCTGTCGCGTCCAGAAAGGGGACCGGAGGTGATCGTAATCGGGATCGACCCGCACAAGCAGACCCACACGGCGGTCGCGATCGACCGAGCGACCGGCGAGGTGCTCGAGGAGCTCACGGTGCGCGCCCGCCGCCCCGGCTTCGAGCGGCTCGTGGCGTGGGCACGCAACCTTGATGATGAGCGCCTGTTCGCGGTCGAGGACGGCCGGCACGTCTCCGGCCACCTGGAGCGGTACCTGATCGGTCGCGGGGAGCGCTCGGTGCGGGTCCCTCCTCGGCTGATGGGTGAGGCTCGCAGGGCCGACCGAGTCCGAGGCAAGTCCGATGCGATCGATGCCACCGCGGTGGCGCGCTCGGCGCTTGCGCACCCCGATCTGCCCGAGGCGACCCTAGCGGGTCCGGAGCGGGAGATCGGACTGCTTGGAGCGCACCGGGAGCAGATGGTGAATGAGCGCACCGCGATCCAGTCCAAGCTGCGCTGGCTCCTGCACGACATTGACCCCGACCTGGCTCCCGGAGCACGCACGCTGGACCGCTTCGCCACGCTGGATCGCCTCGAGACCCGGCTGCGCGAGTTGGCGCCGACCGCCGACGTGCGGATCTGCCTGGACCTGGTCGCCCGATGCCGGCAGATCACCGTGCGGGCGAACGAGCTTGAGCGAGAGATCGCCTCGCTCGTCGAGGCGGCCGCGCCCTCGCTGCTTCAGATCCCAGGGTGCGCGGCGCTGACGGCGGCCAAGATCATGGCCGAGACCGCGCGGGTCCAGCGGTTCCCGACCGAGGGGCATTTCGCTCGTTACGCGGGCACGGCACCGGTCCCGGCCTCCTCGGGTGCCACGCACCGGCATCGGTTCAACCGACGAGGCAACCGGCAGCTGAACGCGGCCTTGCACCGGATCGCCGTGACCCAGCTCAGGGTCCACCAACCGGCCAAGGACTATGTTGCCAAGAAGCGCTCCGAAGGCATGAGCAAGACCGAGGCGATCCGGGCCCTGAAGCGACGCCTCTCCAGAGTGGTGTTCAAGACGATGACATCGATGACCCCGCCGACTGACGACTTGATCTCGGTCGCGGCTTGACATAGGAGCAACCCGTGGCGGTCCGGGTGGGCGAGCCCCTCACGCTCGAGGACGTCGTGGCGGTCGCGCGCGGCGCCGACGTCGAGCTCCCGTCGAGCGCGAGGCAACGGATCGCGGCGGCTCGCGACGTCGTCGAGCGCGCCGTCGCGTCGAACGCCACCATCTACGGCGTCACGACGGGCTTCGGATCGCTCGCGAACGTCCGGATCGAGCCCCACCAGGCCGACGCGCTCCAGCATCGCATCGTCCGATCGCACGCGACGGCTGTGGGGAGACCCCTCTCGCGCGAGGAGGCGCGGGCGATGCTGCTCCTGCGAGCGCACGTGCTCGCGCTCGGGCATTCGGGCGTCCGCGAACTGATCGTCGAGCGGATGGTCGAGATGCTCAACCGCGACCTCGTCCCGGTGGTACCCGAGCAGGGCTCGCTCGGCGCCTCCGGCGACCTCGCGCCCCTCGCGAACCTCGCGCTCCCGCTCCTCGGCGAGGGCGAGTTGCTCGTGGGGGGCGAGCCCGTGTCCGCCTCCGACGCCCTCGGGAACGCCGGCCTGGAGCCGATCGCCCTGGGCGCGAAGGAGGGGCTCGCGCTCGTCAACGGGACGCAGGGCATGCTCGCCGTGGGGATCCTCGCCGCCGAGCGCGCCGAGCGGCTGCTGGGCACAGCGGACGTCACCGCAGCGATGAGCATCGAGGCCGCGCTCGGATCGGACCGCGTGTTCGACGAACGGCTGACGGCGCTCCGACCTCACGAAGGTGTGGTGGCATCGGCGTCGAACCTCCGGCGGCTGCTCGGGGGCAGCCCGATCGTCGCGTCGCACCGCGACAGCTCGCACCTCGTGCAGGACGCGTACTCGCTCCGCTGCTCGCCGCAGGTGAACGGCGCGGCGCGCGACGTGTTCCGGTTCGTGCGCGTCGTCCTCGAGGTGGAGTCGAACGCGGTCTCGGACAACCCGATCGTGTTCGCCGACGACGACGAGGTGCTGTCGGGCGGGAACTTCCACGGACAGCCGGTGGCGGTGGCGCTCGACGCGCTCGCGGCCGCGCTCGTGCCGGTGGCGAGCATCGCCGAACGCAGGCTCTATCGGCTGCTGGATCCCGCTCGGAACAACGGGCTGCCGGCGTTCCTCGTCGAGGAGAGCGGGCTGAACTCCGGCTTCATGCTCGTGCAGTACACGGCCGCCTCGCTCGTGTCCGAATGCAAGACGCTCGCGCATCCGGCCTCGGTCGACTCGATCGGCTCGAGCGCGGGACAGGAGGACCACGTCAGCATGGGCATGACGGCGGCTCGACATGCCCGCGACGTGGTTTCGAACGCCGAGGTCGTGATCGCGCTCGAGGCGCTCGTCGCGGCGCAGGCGCTCGACCTGCGGGCACCGCTCGAACCCGCGGCCGCGACGAAGGCCGCCCGCGACGCGATCCGTGAACGCGTCCCGTTCCTGGACGCCGACCGCGAGCTCGGGCCGGACATCGCGGCGGTCACGGACCTCGTCCGAACCGGAGCGCTCCTCGAGGCGGCCGGGCGACGAACCGGATCGGTCGGCTGAGCCCCGCGGATCCGCCGAACACTCAGTGGTAGACCACGACGCGGTCGCCGTAGTCGACCCGCGCGTAGATCCACCTCGCGTTCCAGTACGGGATCCGGACGCAGCCGTGGCTCGCCGGGTACGTCGGCACCTCCGTCCAGCCGTGGAGCGCACGGAGGCCGTCGAAGTAGCTCGGGTAGTACAGGCGGTTCGGGCTGTAGCCGGCGAGCTTGCGATACACCCGGAACGTCCCGTCGTGGGTCGAGCCGCCGGCGCCGGTCGAGACGTGCAGGATGTCCGTGATGTCGCCGTCCCGAACCAGGTAGAGGACCTGGCGCGTCTGGTCCACCTCGA
>Ga0299907_10000895_pt1 | contig 15924 bp, 16 predicted proteins | sample RVTome_16_FD_198680 | JGI IMG/M metagenome (GOLD analysis project Ga0299907, IMG submission 198680) | Soil microbial communities from uranium-contaminated site in the Upper Colorado River Basin, Wyoming, United States - RVT152D67 (version 2) ...
GCCCCGGTGCTCGGCATCGGCATCGGCGCCCCTGGTGTCATCGCTCCGGATGGCCGGGTTCTGGAAGCGTCGAACCTGGCGTGGCATGGCCTCGACCTCGGTGCCGAGATCAGAAAGCGTTTCGACTACCCGGTCTCTATCGCCAACGACGCGGCAATGGCGGCTCTCGCCGAGTTCCACCGTCACCCCACCGATCGCAACATGATTCTCATCAAGCTCGGTCGCGGAGTCGGCGCGGGCCTGGTCCTCGACGGACAGCTCTATCGGGGTCAACACTCTGCCGCAGGTGAGATCGGACATGTCCGAATCGAGGACAACGGGGCGAGATGCAGTTGTGGTCGCTCTGGTTGCCTGGAGACCCGGGCCAGTGTGCCCGCCGTGCTCAAAGGCATGGGGGCCGACCCTGATCGCGATCCATGGGACGCTCGAGCCCTCGCCGAGCTCTACGGCGAGGCCGCTGTGCACTCGGCGCTCACAGAGGCGGGCAGAGCAATTGGAGCAGCCCTCGCTGGTGTCGTCGCCACCCTCGACGTAGGGCAGGTGATCCTTGCTCCCGAAATGAAGGACGCCGGCGACGTACTTGCCGAAGCCGTCCGCGACGAGCTGAACAGCCGAATCCTCGCCCCAACCTCCGAACTCATCGAGGTCGAGGCAACCGAGGTCGGTGACGACCTGGTTCTGGCCGGAGCTGCATCGGCTGTCCTGGTAGACCGATTCGGCACGGTGCTGTGATGCCCACCACGGTCGGCATCGATATCGGTGGTTCGTCGGTAAAGGCCGTGGTCCGCTCGATCAGTGGCGAGGTCATCGCGCGCCATGAGACGCCGGCTTCGTTTTCCGACGGGCCGGAGGTGGTCGAAGCGGCCGTGGCTGCCTATCAGGCCCTCGACCCTGCGAATTGCCTGGCCGTCGGAATCGGGATCCCCGGTCAGGTCGACGGCTACGCCGGCCGGGTCAGTTTCGCGGTCAACCTCGGTATCGGCGTGGAGTCGTTCGATCTCGCGTCACATCTCGAATCTCGACTTGGGCTTCCGGTCCTGATCGAGAATGACGTGCGCGCGGCAGTGCTCGGCGTCCAGGAGCTGCTTGCGAACCGCGGCCTCCACCCGGGCAGTCTCGCCTTGGTGAGCATCGGAACCGGTGTGTCGGCGGGAGTCCTCGTTGACGGCGCATTGATCAGAGGGTCACGAGGGATGGCCGGAGAGATCGGGCATGTCGTCCTGGACGAGGCCGGGCCCGGCTGTCGATGTGGCCAGCGGGGATGTCTCGAAATGCTCGTCTCGGGGCCGGCCATCGCCCGCCTCTGGCCTCGAGGTCCCGAGGACGTTGCAGCCACCTCCCTTTTCACCGCCGCGGCCGAAGGCAATCGAGAGGCCGAGGAAATCGCCGCAGTCATCGCCGGCCATCTGACCACAGCACTCATCTGGCTAGCGGCCGCTTACGACACCGAGGTCGTGGCGCTCGGTGGTGGCGTCGCGTCGGCAGGAGAGAGCTTCATCGATTTCATCCGTGCGGAGATCACCCGCCGAGGAACTGCTTCCGATCTCGCCTCCCGACGTCTCGCCCCCGAGCAGGTCGTCCTGGCTGACCCTTTCGATCTGCCCGGGCCGAGGGGAGCGGCCCTGATCGCCGCCAACACGACTCTTCACGAAGCGATTTCGACCCGTAGGACCAAGCAACCAACGAGCAAGCAACAAGGAGGAGCGGTATGAGAAACCGTACCTGGCCGGCTCTGTTGTTGGTGCTGGGACTGATCCTCGCCGCCTGTGGAGGCGACGGAGGCGAGTCCAGCACCACCGGGGGTGACCCCTCGGCCACAACAGAACCAACCGATGGAGACACAACCACCAGTGGAGGCGGTGGCGACGGGACGACAGTGGCACCGGGCGAGAGCACCGGCTTCGAGCATCTCGACCAGGCCCTCGCCGGTGAGTTCGACGGGGCGACCGTCGAGATCTGGGCGCAATGGCTGCCTGAGTCGAGCGAGGCTGCCAACTTCGATGCGACCCTGCAGCCGTTCCGGGACGCGACCGGCATCGACGTGAACTTCCAACCGACGCCTGACTACGAGACGGCGCTCCAGGTGGCGGTCGATGGCGGCAACGCCCCCGACCTCGCCCAGATCGCCCAGCCGGGCAAGATGCATCAGTACGCCGGCGCAGGCCAGCTGGTCGCTTTGGACGAGTTCATCAACACCGACAAGTTGTCGGCTGATCTCGGTGAAGCGTTCTACAGCCTGGGTCAGTCCGATGGCTCGCTGTACGGCGTGTTCTACAAGACCGACGTCAAGTCGATCGTCTGGTATCCGGTGCAGGCGTTCGCCGACAACGGCTACGAGATCCCGACCACCTGGGAGGAGCTGGTCGCATTGAGTGACCAGATCATCGCCGACGGCAACGGGAGCCCGTGGTGCATCTCGATCGAGAGCCAGGAGGCCGACGGTTGGGTGGCCACCGACTGGTTGGAGGACATCCTCCTGCGCACCGCACCGCCGGAGATATACCAACAGTGGTACAACCACGAGATCCCGTTCAACCATCCCGAGGTGCTGGAAGCAGCCGAGTACATGTCGAACATCTGGTTCGCCGAGGACTATGCCTACGGCGGCAGCACCTACATCAATGCCACCTGGATCGGTGAGACTCAGGATCCGATGTTCGCCGACGGCGGGCCGCAGTGCTGGATGCAGAAGCAGGCAGCCTGGATCCCGGGCTTCTGGGGTGCCAACCGCGACTTCGTCGAGGAGAACCCCGATGCTCCGGTCAGCGAATGGCCCAATGTCCCTGGTGAGGATGCCGACTTCTTCTACTTCCCGATGATCGAGGAGGAGTTCGGCACTCCTGCACTTGGTTCCGGCGACATGTTCGTGATGTTCAATGATCGGCCCGAAGTGAGGGCGTTGCTGGAGTTCCTGGCGACACCAGAGGGCGCTCAGGCATGGATCGAGCGCGGTGGCTTCTTGTCACCGCTCAACACGGTCCCTGCGGACTGGTACACCTACCCGAACGTCGGTCTTTCTGAGATCGTCAACGAGGCGACAGCCCTCGGATTCGACGCATCCGATCTGATGCCTATTGAGGTCGGCGGCGGTACTTTCTGGTCTGGGATGATCGACTGGGTGGCCGACGACGGCGCCGGCACGGAAGAGATCTTCCAAGAGATCGAAGACAGCTGGCCCGGCTAAGGCACGAATACCGTTGAGTAGGGTCTCGGGTCGGAATCCGGCCCGGGGCCCCGCTCTCGGCACCGGTGGTGCCGTCCGATGGGAGACTCCACAGACCCGTGCAAGCGATGACGTCCAACACGAAAGGGCTCGATCTCCTCAAGTCCTTCGTCGTCGTAGGCGTAACCGTTGGCGCGCTTTGGTTCGGGTTCGGTCTTCTGACCCAACCCGATCTGTTCGCTGATCTTCCACCCAACGCCTCCAAGGTCCTCCAGGCACTGATCGCCATCGCCCTGGGCGTTGTGGGTATCTGGGCCCTCTTCTACGCGGGCAACAGGATCATCGAGACGCTCCCCGACCGTGCGACCCGTTTCCTCCGGCCCTATCTCTTCGTCGTCCCCGCGATCGCCGTTGTCGGGCTCTACCTCATCTACCCGACGGTCGGCACGGTGGTCACCAGTCTCACCGACGTTCCCGAAGGCGAAGGTCTCCTCTACAACTACTCGCAGGCCTTTTCGAACGACGACGTCGTCCTCAATCTGCGCAACAACTTCATCTGGCTGCTGATCGCTCCCCTCGTCTCCGTCGTGATCGGCCTCGTTTTCGCCTGGCTGGCGGATCGAATCCGATTCGAGTCCCTGGCCAAGGCCTTTGTCTTCCTGCCGCTTGCCATCTCGTTCGTCGGCGCTTCGGTGATCTGGAAGTTCGTCTACGCCTGGAAGCCGGAGGGCCAGCCTCAAATCGGGATCCTCAACGCGATCTGGGTTTGGTTCGGCGGATTCCTCGTCGAGATCGGGATCCTCGAGGAGGTCGAGCCCATTGCCTGGCTTCAGGAGATTCCCTGGAACACCTTGTTCCTGATCATCATCATGGTTTGGCTACAGGTGGGCTTTGCCATGGTGGTCCTCTCTGCCGCGATCAAAGGTGTCCCGGAAGAGCTGACGGAAGCGGCTCGGATCGACGGAGCCAGCGAGCGGCAGATCTTCCTCAGGATCACGATCCCGTCGATCAGCAGTGCTCTCCTGGTCGTGTTCACGACGATCGCCATTGCGGTCCTCAAGGTCTTCGACATCATCTTCGTGACCACTGGCGGGAACTTCGACACTTCTGTGGTCGCGGTTCGGATGTATCAGGAGATGTTCCGCTTCCGCAACTTCGGACAGGCCACGACGATGGCCGTGCTCCTACTGATTGCAGTGGTTCCGATCATGGTGATCAACATCAGGAACCTTCGCAGGCAAGGGGTCGGCACATGACCGTCATCGATCAGATTCCAAGCGATGGGGCACCGGTTCAGCCGGCGAAGAGGCCAAGGCGACGCAGATCGAGGGTCGACAACAGGGCCAAGGCGGGTTGGTTTGGGAGACTCACGGTGTTCTTGATCGTGGCCATGTGGACGCTTCCGACGCTCGGTCTGCTGGTCAACTCATTCCGGCCTTCCACCGCGAGCAGCACGACAGGTTGGTGGGCCTCGATGCTCAGGCCCTTTTCCATGGAGTGGACCTTGGACAACTACGAGTCCGTTCTCACATCGGGAGGTCTGTTCGAGGCCCTCATCAACAGCCTCGTCGTGGCCATCCCGTCGACGGTCATCCCGATCACCCTCGCGGCATTCGCTGCCTTCGGCTTTGCGTGGATGCGGTTTCGGGGGAGGGGCCTGATGTTCGGGGTCATCGTCGCCTTGCTGGTGGTCCCGCTCCAGCTGTCACTGGTACCCCTGCTCAGGGTGTATCAGGGCACCGGGTTGACCGGGAGCTTCCTGGGCATCTGGCTGGCCCACACCGGATTTGGCCTCCCGCTTGCCGTGTTCCTCCTCTACGGCTTCATTGCCACGCTCCCCAGCGACCTGTTCGAGTCGGCATACATCGATGGCGCCACCCCGTTCACCGCCTTCATCCGACTGGTCCTCCCGCTGTCGGTCCCGGCGCTCGCCTCCTTCGCCATCTTCCAGTTTCTTTGGGTTTGGAACGACTTCCTGGTGGCTCTGGTCTTCCTGGGTACCTCGTCGGACGTGGCAGTGCTGACCATCGAGCTGGCTTCGATCGTCGGTTCCCGAGGCGAGGCCTACCACCTTCTCACCGCGGCCGCCTTCGTCTCGATGGTGATCCCGCTGATCGTCTTCCTCGCTCTTCAGCGCTTCTTTGTGCGCGGTCTGCTCGCCGGCTCGGTCAAGGGCTGACGTGGCGCCGGTGAAGGGCAACTCTCTCGTCTCCTTCCGGGGGAGCCGTGTCGACGCGGACATCGCAGCACTGGTCGCCGATCCCAGGGTGGCGGGGGTGATTCTCTACGGACCAATGAACATCCGCGATGCGGGCCAGACCCGGGCAATGGTCGACGACCTGGTGTCGGCTGCAGGCCGGTTCCTCCTCATCGCCGTCGACCAGGAGGGAGGCCAACTCATCGGAGCGGGACCCGATACAACTCCCTTCGCCGGGAACATGGCGCTTGGGGCCGTCGGCGACACCGGTCTCGTGGCCCGCGTGGCCGGCGCCATGGGACGTGAGCTCCGGTCCCTCGGCATGAACGTGAACCTCGCGCCGGTGGCCGATGTCGCCAGCCGCCCCTACAACCCGTCGATGGGGATCCGTTCCTTCGGCGAGGAGCCGGAGGCGGTCTCGCGCCTCACTGCCGCCTTCGCCACAGGGCTGCAGGATGAAGGCGTCGCCGCGACCCTCAAGCACTTCCCGGGCAAGGGCGAGGCCTCTGTCGATCCCCACCTCCATCTGCCGGTGCTCGACCTTGACCGGAACCGGCTTGATCACGTCGAGTTCGCCCCCTTCCGCGCCGGTATCGAGGCCGGGGCCCGGCTCCTGATGGTGGGCCACTACGGTCTGCCCGGAGTCACCGGAGACCCAGACCTCCCCACGAGTGTGTCGGAGGAGGTCATGGTTGGGCTGATTCGCGAGCATCTCGGGTTTCCCGGTGTGATCGTGACAGATGCCCTCGACATGGGTGCATTCGGAACGCACCATCCGGATGCCCCGCTCGGGGCCGGTGCCGACCTGCTTCTGTACGGCCCGGCACAGGCAGGGGATCTTCCCGAGATACCTGCTCGAGCCTCGGAACGACTCGAAGTTATATGCGACTGGCTGATGTCCTTTGATGACCCGGGCCTCGATGTGTTGGGGTGCCGGGATCATCGAGATCTGGCCACGGAGCTGGCGCAGCGCTCGATCACCCTCGTCCGGGACGACGCCGGTTTGCTGCCCCTCCGTCCTTCCGCGGATACCCGGATCCTGGCCGTCATGCCGCATCCGAAAAACCTCACTCCGGCCGACACGTCGGAGGCCGTGAAGCCGCTGCTCGCCGAGAGCCTTCGCAGGATGCATCGGTCGACAACCGAGTACCTCGTCGACTTCGACCCGGACGACGATGAAGTGGCCGAGGCGGTTCGAATGGCAACCCAGCACGATCTCGTAGTCGTCGGGACCCTGGACGCCAGCCCCGGCCAGTCAGCGCTGGTGCGGCGCGTGCTCGCCACGGGCACTCCCACGGTGACTGTCGCCATGCGCACTCCGTACGACCTGGCGAGTTACCCAGAATCGTCAACACATCTGTGCACCTATGGGATTCTCGAACCGTCGGTCGATGCGTTGGTCGCTGCTCTCTTTGGTGAGCGGATCATGGGTCGACTCCCGGTGGCGGTCCCCAACCTCTATCCGGTGGGGCACGGAATCCAGACCCAGGGTGCGTCATGACACTCTGGGACGAGATCCATTCGCAGCCGCGGATCCTCGAAGACTTCGTCGACGGCCAGCTCGCCGACGTCGGATCGGTGGCCGACTGGATGTCCGCCCAGGACTACACCCACCTGGTGATCGCGGCTCGGGGCTCCTCGGACAATGCCGCCCGGTACGCGCAATACCTGTGGGGTGCCCACAACCGGCTCGAGGCGGCTCTGGCCGCCCCGTCTCTGTACACCCTCTATGACAGCCCGCCCGGTCTCGACGGCGCGCTCGTGGTCGGGGTCAGCCAGTCGGGCGAGTCGCCGGATCTGCTGGCGGTCTTGAAGGCTGCAGCTGAGCAGGGCCGCCCGACACTGGCGATCACCAACAACCCGGACTCGCCGATGGCGACGAATGCCGACCGCCACCTGCACCTCGCGGCGGGACCCGAGCTGGCGGTCGCCGCGACGAAGTCGTACACGTGTGAGCTGATGGCCGCCGCGGCCCTCTCGGCCGCTCTACGCGGTGATACGAGCGACCTCGACTCCTTGCGTGCCGTCCCCGACATCGTGCGGCGCACCCTGGATCTGGGCGACCGTATCCGGGGCAGCGCGGCCGCACTGCGCGATCGCGATCGATGCGTCGTCATCGGTCGTGGGTACCACCACTCGACGGCGTTCGAATGGGCTCTGAAGATCGCCGAGCTGGCATATCTCGTGGCCCAGCCTTTCTCAGCGGCCGATTTCCGCCACGGCCCTCTCGCCATCGTGGAGCCCGGTCTCGATGTCCTCGCCGTCGTCACCGCTGGTCCCCTCTTCGAGGATGTCTCGGATCTGATCGGGATCGTCCGCGAGCGGGGAGCTCGGGTCATCGCGATCTCGGACCGCTACGACTGCCCGGCCGACGACCTCATCATCGTTCCACCAGGCTTGCCCGAGTGGCTAACCCCGATCCCGACGATCGTCGCCGCGCAACTCTTCACCTATCAGCTGAGCGTTGCCCGCGGGCACGATCCGGACAACCCGCGGGGCATCCGCAAGGTGACCAAGACCGTGTGAGTGTGATTCGGGGGCCGGTCCTGTCAGTGGTTGCGTAGGGCGTCGATGAGCTGATCTTTGTCCATGTCGGATCGACCGTCGATTCCGATCTCACCGGCACGCTCAAAGAGGTCGTCCTTGGTCCACTCCTCGTAGGGCGGTGACTGTCCGCCGCGTCGTCCCGCCTCGGTCGGGTCGGTGTTGGCGATCCTGGCTGCCTTCTCCTTGCTTTCGCCCTGTTCGCGCATGGCTTCATACCGCGCGTCGTCTTTCACGGAGGGGCGATTCTCAGCGGGCATGTGGTCTCCTCGGTCGGGTGCCGGGTGGGTACCCACGACGGGGTGGGGCCAAACCAGGCTCACACACCAGGGCGCGCCGGCTCAGGCTGGACCATCCGAATCCAGGCGTCGAACGCCAACAAGAACTGCTCGAGTCCTTGCGCAGACTCCCGGGTATGGCGAGGCCCCTCCTCTTCCCCATGGTCATGCGGTCACCTCCACCGTCGAGAATCGCGTGATTGACGCCTGCGCCAGTGGCCCGATGAGGACCGCGTAGAGAACCGTGCCCAACCCGACAGGGCCTCCGAGGAGCCAGCCGGTGGCCACGACCGCCGCTTCGATGAGTGTTCTCACCATGCGGATGGATGCTCCGGTCCGTGTCGCAAGCCCGGTCATCAGACCATCGCGGGGACCGGGGCCCATCCCGGCGCCGATATAGAGCCCGGTGGCCATGCCGTTCAAGCCAATTCCGGCGAGCAGAATCGGGACTTGCCAGGCGAGCTGGTCGGGATGGGGGAGAATGCCGAGAGCGGCGTCGGCGACCAAACCGACCACCAGGGCGTTGGCGAGGGTTCCCCAGCCGGGACGTTGTCTCAGAGGCACCCATGCGAAGAGCACCAGGACACTGGTCGCATTCACGACCCAACCGAAGCTCACTCCCGTTCGTTGTGCGATACCTTGATGAAGCACGTCCCAAGAATCGACGCCGAGACCGGCTCTCAACATGAGTGCGATGCTCACGCCATACAGGGTTAGCCCAGCGGCTAGTTGCAGAGTTCGCCGGCCCCCCTCTCGGCTGCGAACGTGGTTGGTGCCAAGGGTTACTTGATACATCATGGATACCATAATGCATGATGCATCATGATTATTCCCGTTAACATCTAGGTATGACCTTGCGCTGGCTCAGTCCCGAGGAAGAACATGCCTGGCGAGGATTTCGCAGCATGTTCACCCGCCTCGAAGGTCGGCTCGCCCGGGAGCTGCAGAAACACACCGGCCTGTCCATGGCCGATTACACGGTTCTCTCCAACCTGGTGGAGGTCGAGCAGCGCAAATGGCGGATAACGAGCATGGCAGAGCACATGCAGTGGTCGCAGAGCCGCCTCTCTCATCAGGTGCGTCGCATGGAAGAACGAGGCTTGGTGAGGCGCGAGGAGGACAGAGGCGATGCCAGAGGAACGCTGATCGCATTGACCAAGGATGGACTTCATGCCATCGCCGCGGCCGCGCCCGAGCATTTCGGCTCGGTCCGCCGGCACATGCTCGACCTTCTCACCGAGAGGCAGCTGGCCAGTCTCGGGCAGATCACCGATATCGTCCTCACCCATCTCGACGGTCTCGATGACAGTGAAGGCATCGATGACTGACGGCGTGAGCGGCCTGACGGCTCTGGCCGTGATCCCGCAGGGTGTCAGGCTGAAACAAGATTCATCGAAGCGCGGAGGTGGCGTGGTCCCGTGACGCGACAACCGGTCTTCCGGCGTCTCTGGCAGCCCCCGGCCCGATTCGAGGACCGTCCCTCCGACCGTCGGGTCACCTTCCTCGAGCTCTTCTTCGACCTCGTCTTCGTAGTGGTCATCGCCCAGCTCGCCCACGAGCTCGCCGAGCATCCCACGTGGGCGGGCACAGGTTGGTTCGTCTTCCTCTTCTATGCGGTTTGGTCATCGTGGATCAACGGCACCCTCTATCACGACCTGCACTCCACGAATGATGTCAGTGTCCGGGTGTTCACCTTCATCCAGATGCTGTCCGTTGCCGTGATGGCGGTCTATGTCGGGGACGTGCCGGGGGATGGATCGGTCGGCTTCGCCTTGGCCTATGCCGCCAACACCTTGATCCTGGTCGCGCTCTGGTTTCGGACCGGGGTGCACGACCCTGATCATCGCCCGGCTTCGGTCCCGTACTCGATTGCCTATCTGGTGTCAGCGCTCGCATTCGGAGCCAGCGCCCTCATCCCAGAACCGGCCCGCTATGGGCTTTGGGCCTTCGGATTGGTCGCCGAGATCGGCGGCCTCATCGTCGCGTTCTACCGCTGGACCCCTCCTGAGAGTCAAGGCGGGGAGGCCGTGATCGCGACAACCCCGTCCCTCATCGAGCGGATGGGGTTGTTTGTGATCATTGTCCTCGGCGAGGTGGTCGTGGGGGCGGTGACCGGCATGGCCGAGGTCAGCGATCTGGGATTCGACGGGATCCTCCTCGGGCTTCTCGGGGTGTTGGTCGCTATAGGGCTGTGGTGGCTCTACTTCGACCTCGTCTCCCATCGGGTGCCCGTGTCGAGGAGGACCCAGCTGTGGCTGTATCTCCATCTTCCCATGGTGATGGCCATCGCCGCCGGAGGAGCCGGCGTCCTCAACACGATCGAACATGCCCGGGAGCCGATACCTGCGGGAGTTCGCTGGCTGCTGGTCGGCCCCCTCGCGGTGGCGCTTGTCACCATCGTGGCGCTCACCCTCGTACTCGAGATACGAGCCCGCCTCCCACGGATCTACCGGACAGTGGATGTCGCGATGGTGATCAGCGCGCTTACGATCGGGGCAGTGGGGTGGACCGCCTGGGGGGCAATACAGACGTTGACGGTCATGGTCGTCCTCCTGCTCTTCCCGGTGGCAACGGGTTTGCTGGTCTTGGTCAAGAGCACCGAACCGGGCTTCGAAACGGAATGACGCCGACCCGCGTTCTGGACGCCGAATTGTTCATATGTGACGCCACATTCCTCAGGAATGCGTCATTCTCTTGAGGATGCGTTGGACGGTGAGCCAGGTCCGTGACGAGATGTCTTTGCCGAACTCCTTCTCCAGCCAAACCATCACGTCGGGCGTCGCGGCGCTGGTGGTGTCGGTGACCGTGAAGATCTCCCGCTCGGTCGAGCCCACCGCCCAGAGGTCCCGCCCCGGGGGCTGGTAGGGGAGCTCGAAGGCGATCTCGAGAGGTGTCTTGGAGAACGTGACGAGAAGATAGGTGTCCGGGCCGTGAGTGCGTTCTCCGAAAGGTGCGAGATCAACCAATCTCTCCAGCTCGGATTGGCTCCGGATCAGAGTCCTGCTCTCGAAGTCGAGCTGTCGGGGCCACTCTGCCTCGAGCATCGCCTCGAGCTCCGCGGCGTCGTCGGATTCGCTGTCGAAGATCAGATTCCCACTCGAGATGAACGTCTCAACCTGCTGGAAGCCGAGACTCTCGCCGACAGCCCGGAGATTCTCGTTTCGCATGTTGGGATTCGAGGGCCCGATGCCCCTGAGGAACGCGACGTAACGGTTCACGATCCCGTTTCTAGTCCCGATCCAGTCGAGAGGCGGTCTTGGCTCGATGTTCGAGGAAACGGCGCTCCGCTGCGTTTTCGGTGAGGCCGGCCGCGATCGCGAAAGCGTTGCCCGCCTCCTCGGCACGTCCCAGCCTGTCGAGGAGGTCGCCCCTGGTGGCGTGATAAAGGTGGTACTGATCGAGCTCGATGCCCTCGACGATCGACAGCGCCTCCTTGGTCCGTCCCGTCTCCGCGATGGCGATGGCCCGATTGAGCGCGACCACGGCCGTAGGGGCCAGCCCGATCAGCTGGTCGTAGAGGACGACGATCTGGTCCCAATCCGTCTCGGATGCGAGGTGCGCGTCGGAGTGGACAGCGGCGATCGCCGCCTGGACCTGATAGGGCCCGGGGGAATTTCGCCGGATGCAGGCGCGCACCAGGTCCTGCCCCTCGTGGATCAGGCCCTGGTCCCAGACGGTGCGGTCCTGATCGGCCAACGTGACGATCTCTCCGGCCGAGTTGGTCCGAGCCTGACGACGCGACTCGGTGAGCAGGATCAGCGCCAACAATCCGGCCACTTCCGGCTCGTCGGGCATCAACCTGTGGAGCAACCGCGCCAGGCGGATCCCGTCCGTGCTGATCTCGGGTCTGGTGAGAGTCTCCCCGGACGTGGCCAGGTAGCCCTCGTTGAAGATGAGATAGGTGACGGCGAGCACGGGCCGGAGCCGATTGGGCAGCTCGGCGTCCCCAGGTATCCGGTATGGGATCTTGGTATCCCGAATTTTTTTCTTCGCCCGGACCAGCCGCTGCGCCATGGTCGACTCCGTGGTCATGAAAGCCCGGGCGATCTCCGGCGTATGCAGCCCGCCCACCAGCCGCAGGGTCAGGGCCACTTGGGCTTCGATCGACAGGGAGGGGTGACAACAGGTGAAGATCAGCCGTAGCTGGTCGTCGTCGACGACATGGATCTCTTCGGGCTCGTTATGTGTCATCAGCGCATATGCCTGGTGCTGGCGTTCGTCCCTGATCGATTCCCTGCGGAGACGATCGATGATGCGGTTCTTGGCGGTGGTGATGATCCAGCCGGCGGGGCTCGGTGGCAGGCCGGTGTCGGGCCAGCGTCTGACCGCTTCGAGAAACGCATCCTGAACCGCCTCCTCGGCGAGGTCGATGTCGCCGAAACGGCGGATGAGGGAGGCGACGGCGCGCCCCGATTCCGACCGGAAGACCTCGGAGATCCTCCGGTCGTCGATGGTCGGGGCTCGGTACTCGCTCAGGCCTCGGGCTCGTCGTGGAAGGGCCTTATCTCGACGGGGGCCTGGCAGGCGACTGTCGCCTGTGCCGCCCAGTCGAGCGCCTGATCCATGTCCGCTGCCTCGATGACCCAAAAGCCGCCGATCTGCTCTTTGGCCTCAGGGAACGGGCCGTCGGTGGTGATGACCTCGCCGTTGTCGGATCGCACCACCGTGGCGGTGTCGGGGGTGTGCAACCCGCCGGCGAAGACCCACGCTCCCGCCGCCTTGATCTTCTCGTTGAGGGTGTCCACGTCGGCATATGCCTTGGCGGTGTCCTCCTCGCTGGGCTCGGGGGCACCCTCTTCGTAGTAGACGGTCAACAGATACTGACTCACGATGAGCTCCTTACTCTTCGCCCGAATTGTCCGGGCTGGTGACATCTATACGAATTGGTATACCCGAGGTCGACAGCAGCCGAACATTTTCTCCCGATCCCGCGACTTTGACTACCCGGGCGCCAAGACGACGATGATTTGGTGACCAAGAGGCTGATCTCCAAAGTCGACGGAGTGTTGATCCCGATCCTGAGGCGCCATGGGATCGCCGTCTTGAGATTCTCACTGGCCACGGTGTTCGTCTGGTTCGGCGCCCTCAAGGTCCTCGACGTCTCGCCCGTGGTCGATCTGGTGGCCTCCACCGTCTACTGGCTCGACCCTGCCTGGTTTGTGCCCGCCCTCGGTGTGGTCGAGGTCCTGATCGGGCTCAGCCTCGCCTTTCGGCTGGGCTTGAGGTTTGCCCTGGCCGCATTGTTCCTCCAGTTGTTGGGGACGTTCCTTGTGTTCTTCCTCCAGCCTGACGTCGCCTTTCATGGTGCCAACCCGCTCCAACTGACCACCGAGGGCGAGTTCATCGTCAAGAACCTCGTCCTGCTGGCGGCGGCCGTAGTGGTCGGGACCAGCGTCGGAGAGGCCGAGGAGTCCATCGGGTCGATGGATGAGGAGCCGGCCTAGGACGATCACGACACGAGGCGGCACCCGGTTCCTGGTACCGGTTCGGGGAAGGATTTGCACCACGGCCCTGCCTTCGAGGCGCTGGTGGGACGACGCGAGGCGCTACGGGTTTAGCGGTCGCCCGCCGATAATCTGATCAACCCCATGATTCGCCGCCTCATCCTTGGTGTCCTTGTCTGCGTGCTCGCCACGGCGTGCACCGGCGGCTCGGAAACCACCACGACGGGAGTCCTCGACGAGACCTCGACGACGACCGGCACCGACAGCACGTCGACCACCCTGGAGCCGCCAGGTTGGACCGAGCTCCCCGGGATCGAGGACCTTCCTCAACCGGTCCAGGACGAGCTTCTTGAGCTGGTCCGCGTCACCGAGGAGATCAGAGGCCTCAGATTCGTCGACCCGCCGATGATCTCCTTGGTGAGCGAGGCAGAGCTGGAGAGAAGGGTCCGGGAGACGATCGCCGAAGAGGCCGAGGACTTCCCGGCCGATGAGGCCCTCTACAAGCTGCTCGGGCTGCTCGAGCCCGGCGTGGACCTCGAGACCCTGTTGATCGACCTCTACGGGGAGCAAGCGGCCGGTTTCTACAACGGTGAGACCGGAGAGATGGTGGTGCCGATTCGGGCGGTCGGGTTTTCCATAACTCAGCGGGTGGGCATGGTCCACGAGCTGACCCATGCCCTGACCGATCAACATTTCGACTTCCAGCCGAAGCTGAAAGGGCTGTTCGACGCCGGGCAGTTCGACCAGGCATCGGCGTACCAGGCGCTGATCGAGGGAGACGCCCAGCACGTGGAGTTCATGTACCTGCAGTCGCTCTCCTTCGCCGAGCTCGGTGAGTTCATCGCAGAAGTGCTGGAGCTGGAGACTCCGGCCCTCAATGCCGCACCCCAGTTCATCCAGGACTCACTCCTGTTCCCCTACGACTCGGGGCTCGGCTTCGTGCAACGTCTCGAGTCTCTGGGCGGCTGGGAGTCGGTCAACGAGGCGTATGTCGAATTCCCCGGCGTGCCTCCGTCCACCGAGCAGGTGATGACGCCGAGCGACTACGGACGGGATCTCCCGGTGGAGGTCCAGCTCCCCGAGCTCGACGTGCCCGGCTACACCCTCCAGTACGACTCGGTGTGGGGTGAGTTCGGGTTCCGTTCCATGCTGGACCAGGTCCTCGGCGAGGATATCGGCCAGGTGGCGGCCGACGGATGGGGTGGAGACGGCTACTACCAATGGTTCAACGGCCAGGACGCGGCGATCATCATCGGCTACCGGGGTGACACCGCAACGGACCTCGAGGAGTTGGAGGAGGCCCTGTTGTCCTTCGCCCGCACCTCGGTGCCCGAAGAGGACTGGGTTTGGGTCGAGTCGTTCGGCGATGTGCTCTATTTCATCGCCGCCGACGAGACCTCTGTGGGCGAGTCACTGCTCGCCGCGGTGAGTGCCTGACCGCCCCTACCCACCGTCCCCGCATCCGTTTAGGTTCCAGGGCATGAGAACGGTCCGAATCGCCGGCGCCGGATTCGGCCCGGTCGCCGCCAGTCACGCCTCGACTTTCTCCGAGAGGCTGAAGGGGCTGGCCGCGGCGGCCTCCCTCCCCGCGTTGCTGATCGATTCGTCCAGCGTCCACACCTTCGGGATGGCGGCGCCCATCGGGGTGGTGGGAATAGATGAGCTCAATCGGGTCGTCGCGGCCAGGTTCGTCCCGCCCAATCGGGTGGTGTGGCTCAGAGGGTCCAGAATGATCCTGGAAGTTCCGGAAGGAAGTGGTCTCCCCGATGTGGGCACCCGGCTGAGTCTGGAGCAGGGATGAGTGCCGGCAGGCTGGTCGTCTGCGCCACACCCATCGGCAATCTCGGTGATGTGTCCGAGCGAGCCCGAGAGATGTTGGGCGGAGCCGATGTGATCTACGCCGAGGACACCCGCCGGACGGCGAAGCTCCTTTCTCACCTGGGCATATCGGTCCCGACCCGCTCGCTCTTTGCCGGGAACGAGCGGTCGAGGACCGAGGAGCTGCTCACCGATGTCGGCAACGGCCTCACCGTCGCCCTGGTGTCGGATGCCGGGATGCCCACCGTGTCCGATCCTGGTGCAGCCGCGGTGCGGGAGGCGCGCCGACGCGGGCTCGACGTGGTGGTTGTGCCCGGACCGTCGGCGGTGACGACCGCGGTCGCCCTGGCCGGCTTCGGGGGCGATCGATTCGTGTTCGAGGGATTTCTGCCCCGAAAGGGGGACGAGAGGCAAAGGCGCCTTGACGAGATCCGTGACGAGACCCGTTCGGTGGTCCTCTTCGCCAGCCCGAGAAGGCTG
>Ga0299907_10000896_pt1 | contig 15915 bp, 10 predicted proteins | sample RVTome_16_FD_198680 | JGI IMG/M metagenome (GOLD analysis project Ga0299907, IMG submission 198680) | Soil microbial communities from uranium-contaminated site in the Upper Colorado River Basin, Wyoming, United States - RVT152D67 (version 2) ...
GCAAGTTCGGTGTCGCGCAGGATGAGGCGAGCGGTTGCGTACAACCGATCGACGGCGCCACCGGCCAGCACGCCGAAGGCCTCTCGGTCTCCGTGTCGCGCCCGGTCGACAAGCTCCGCCTGCACGCCTCGCTCCTTCCCAGGGCGACCGATCTGGTCACCTACAAGGTATGGCACGAGCCCCGGTGCATCGGTTCAAACTGGTTCGGCGCATCGAGCCGCCTTGCCGGTGGAGGCCGGGGCGACGCAGCGGCGCCCCGCCGGCGGTAAGGGCTCCAATAAGGGCTCCCCACCGCGGTCGATACAAACGAACGGCCCGATCCGAGCGTGGAACGGGCCGATGAGGGGCGAGATTGGTACCGCATACCGGATTCCCTGTAAAACGTCTCATGCGTCTCAGCCGCGTACACCGAGTACATCCATGAGACGCATGAGACACATGAGACAGGATCCATAAGGGTTCAGATCAGGGACCAGATCGGTCGATTGCTCGATCGGGCCTCGTCTAGAGCCAGTCTCCACCTTGTGTAGTGAGCATATACTGGTGATGTTCGACCCCATCCGCGCAGACACCTGACGGACGTCGCGCTACGCTCCGCATGTGGACTTCCCGCAGGGCATCACCTGGCCGACGTGGCAACAGGACTACAGGTATGGGGCGCTGGTCATCGAGCCGCCACGACAGCTTTCCTCCGTCCTCGACCCGATCCGCCTGCGCCTCGACCCGGAGTCGGCGGCTGCGTTCGGCGCGCACATCACCCTGACGCCACCGTTTGCGGCAGCGCCGAATTCTGCCGATGAGGAGCGCGTCGCCTCGGTCATTCGTGGCGTGGCCTCGATGAGGCTGCAACTCGATCGGCCGACGCAGTTCAGTGGATCTTCGGTAGTGTACCTGCCGGTCGTGGGCATCCAGGCTTTTCACAAGCTACGGTCAGTCCTACTCGCGACCGGCCTCTTTCGGCTCGACCTGCCGCACACCGACGACTTCGTCCCCCACCTAACGCTGTCCGAGTTCGGGACAACGCCCGTCGCAGCTCTAGAGGCCGACGTCCCGCCCCCCGAGGCGATGTCCTTTCTCGTGGAGGCCGTCGCGTGGATCGTGCCCGACGAGGCGCTCCACTTCACCGTGCGCCGGACCTTCCCGCTCGACTTTCGAGGCAGCCGCCCGGATCGCGCAGACGGGTAGCAATCGCGCAGACGGGTAGCCGAAGGCGGAAAGACGCATAGCTGACGTTGCGATTGTCAGCCCATCGCTCGCGGTCGCTCTCGCGGAGCCCGAAGATCACCGCCACAGGAGGTGATCGAGATGACCTCGATTGCATCACAGAAGGCCAACACGACCGTTCGCGCTCCTGGCTGGGCGGTAGCAGCGACGGTTATCCTCGCTCTGGCCTTGGCCATCTTAGCCGTCAGAGAACTGGGCCTTCTCGCGCCTGACATCTCGTTGCCGTTGTATTGGGACGCCCCCGGCGCACCGGATCTCGCGCGCCCGCTCGTCTAGGGATTGACAAAACGCCGATGTACTGGATCGGGTTGATCATCGACGGTGCCGGCATCCGGTCGTCGTGGGGAAACGGGCCGTGACTGCTCTTCGAAAAGTTCGACCCGCTGGAGTCAAACAGCCCTCAAGAGTGGCGCGAGAGCATCGAGGCCGAACCGCGGCAGCGCTAGCGAAGTGGGAGCCGGATACCCGCGTGCCCTGGCGGGGCTGCCCTGCACGGCGGAGCGGGTATGGAATTGGGCCCGCTCGAGGCCCACGAATGTTTCGGCCGCTTCTTGGCGGTTCGAATGTGAGATCGCATTGCTTAAGGAACTCGTTTGGCACGTCCGCGGTCAGCTGGGTAGCCGGTTGCCCATCAGGATCAAGTGTGCCTGACTGTCGCGAGGAATGCATCGGCCAAGCGGATGTGCGCCTTCAGCTTCTTCGAAGCCGCGACCGCTCGCGCCTGTTCGGCAGCCTGCGTCGCCTCTGCCCCCCGGCCGGCGGCAACCAGTACCGAGGCGAGGTCGAGGTAGGCGGCCGCGCTGTAGTCCGGCACGCCGACGGGGACGGTCCCTTCCACGGCCTGGTGTGCCAATGACACGGCGCTCTCGTGGTCGCCCTGCCAGGAGGCGACTAGGGCAAGCGCCTGCTGCCCGCCCGCGGGAGTCAGGCGATCATCCGGCAGTGCGCTCTCCCGACCGAGCTGAACCAGTCGCTCGACCTCCGCAATCCGTCCATCATCGAGGCGGTCCGGTTGCATCGCCACGATTCGGGCGAGGAGCGGTACGGCGTCCGCGAGGTGCCAGTGGTCGTCGAACGTGATGAGCCGCTCGACGGACGCCCGGAGGACAACCTCCGCGCGGCGCAGATCACCGGCCAGCAGCTCGACCCTGCCCACGAAGGCCGGCCAATCTGCCGTGAGAAGCGGCATGACGAATTTCATCTGTTCGGCGAGGACTCGCGCTTCGAGCAGCCGCTGGCGCGCCTCATCGGCTCGGTCGTCGGCAGCGGCCAGGTACGCCAGACTGAGGAGGATGAGGCCCCGCTGTTCGGCATCGACGTTCGGTTCACGCAACATGGAGAGCAGCCGACCCTCGGCCTCGTCCAATGGGATCGGTAGAAATGGGAGGCGGTTCGCGATGGTGCTGCGGACGACCCGCATGGTCTCTGGATCCCGGTCTCGCCGTGCGACGATCTCGGCCTCGTTCAGCAGGCGGAACTCCTCCATCGGCCTCCCGGCCTGAAGGACCACCCCGCCCAGCTGGAACATCGCCGTCGCCTGCAGGCCCGGAAGGTCGGCGGCCTCCGCCTCCCCGATCACGCGGTGCGCGACCTCCTCCAGCTCCCGATGGGAGCCGGGAACTGCGCGAAAGTGAGCATCGGCGGCGATCGAGAGCTCACGACGGAGCCGAAGCTCGAGGTCCGGAACCGATTCGAGGAGCCGATCGATCTCGGCGGCGATCCGGGCGCCCTCCTCCAGCTCGCCGAGGCCGCGCAGCGCGTTCCGCAGGAACCGCAGGTCGTGTCCGAGCTCCGCATCTCGTTCGACGGCGAGCCGGGTGGATCGGCGCAGGAGTGACGCCGTCGCGCGCAGGTCATTGCGCGATCGCGCGGCGCGACCAGCCGCCCGAAGCGCCAATGCCGCGCGCTGCGCGAGGTCGTTCGTCTCGGCCGCCGGCATCGCGAGAGCGTGCCGGTAATGGATGGCCTGCTCGAGGTGATAGCCGATGATCTCGTGAAATTCACCGACACGGTCGCTGGCGGCCTGTTCCAGCCAGTCTGCGAATCGTTCGTGCAGGACGGCTCGCTCAATCTTGGGCAACATTCCGTACGCGGCGTCCCTGATGAGGATGTGACGGAAGCGGTAGGCATCGCCCTCGGATACGAGGCTTCGGTCAGGTCTGAGCAGTTCCTTGCGCACCAGGGCCAGGAGGCGACGTCCCAGGTCAGCGCGGAGCTCGTCCGGACTTATGGCGGCCAGCGCAGCTGCCTCAAATGAACGCCCCATCACCGAACCGTGCTCGGCCACGAGACGCTCGTGGTTCGGCAGCTCATCGAGTCGCGCGGCCAGTAGCGCCTTGACCGTGGCCGGCACGTCCACGTCGATGGCTTCAGCGGTCGCCTGCCATCGGCCGTCGACCAGGCGCAGCGCTCCGCGTTCGCGGAGCATGCCGATCATCTCCTCCACGAAGAGGGCATTCCCCTCGGCCGCCGCCAGGATTCGAGCACGAAGCTTGGCGGGGAGCGCCTCGGCTCCCGCCTGCGCGAGGAGCAGGGCCTCCGCCACCTCGTCCGCGAGCGGCTCGAGCCGGATGATCTGAGCGGTCGCCCCCCTTCCCCAGCCGGGCCGAGCGGTCAGCACCTCGGGACGCGCAGTTGCCACGATCAGCAGCGGCTGGGTCGACATCTCGACCACGTATTCCAGCAGGTCCAGCAGGGTCGGCTCGGCCCAGTGAAGATCCTCGACCACCATGGCCGTAGGGCGGCGTCGTGCCGCCGATTCGAATACGCGCCGCACCGCCCAGAAGATCTCCTCCTGGCGCGTTGGATCCGACCCGATGCCGATAGCGCTGGACACGATTCGCGCGACCTCCGGTGCCTCCCCTTCCGGCAGCAGGGCGCGGAGCTTCGCCATCGCGCTCTCGCGGTCCTCACCCTCGTCGATGTCCGAGAGCGCGTGCACGAGCTCGCGGATCGGCCAGTACGTGATTCCGTCGCCGTACGGAAGACAACGTCCGGCCACCACGGTGGCCTCGGGCCCGAGCACCGTGCCGAACTCCCGCACGAGCCGGCTCTTTCCCACGCCCGCAGGAGCAAGGATGGTGATAAGGCGCGCCGACTCTGACGCCCGGGTTGACCGCCAAACCTCGCGGAGCCTGTCGAGTTCCCGCTCACGGCCTACGAGGCGGGACGCCAGATTTCGCCGGTGGCCGGTGTCGCCGACGAGGTCTCGGACACGAAATGCGTCAACCGTCGACGACTTGCCTCTGAGGTCGAGTGGCCCCATCGGGTCCGCGCTGACGGCGTCGCGGATCAGCTCGTAGGTAGACGCGCCCATGACGATCTCACCCGGGCTCGCGGCTTGCTCCAGGCGAGCAGCGGTATTCACCGCGTCGCCTGTCACGAGAGTCTCGCCGCGGCTACCCGCAACGACCTCGCCCGTGTTGATGCCGATGCGGACCGCCAGCTTGGCCGGAACCGCCGGATCGTCGTTGATCTCCTCTACCCTCCGAGCGAGCTCGATCGCGGCGCGCACCGCCCGCAGAGCGTCGTCCTCGTGGATGAGCGGAATGCCGAAGACCGCCATGACCGCATCGCCGATGAACTTCTCGACCGTGCCGCCGTGGCGCTCCAGCGTCTCTCGCGCTCGGGCGAAATGGCGTCCCAAAAGTGAGCGAACGGCCTCCGGATCGAGCTGCTCGCCGAGCACCGTGGAACCGGAGATGTCAGCGAACACAACGGTGACGACCTTGCGGACTTCGCGGTCCAAACCCCGTCCGCTCGGAACGGGAGCCCCACACGACGCGCAGAAGCGCGCCGCCCCCGAGGCTATTGACTCTCCGCACCGCGCGCATGAGTCGGTCACGCCACACGCGACCTCTCGCCCTTTCCTCTGATGGAGCGATCATCGGGGGTCCCGTCAAGACGCGTGCTGCGAGAGCCCCGCATTTCCCGGTCCGCTTCCGACGACGATGCTGCCCACGAAGGCCCAGAACCTCGATGACCTCGGATTGGAAGGTGCGGCGATCTCGCTCGCCCTGGCTTGGCGCCACGGCCGCCCTTCGCGCTGACTTTCACACGCTGAACGCAGCTCGACGCGACCGAGTCCGCGTAGTCGTGCGCAACCTGTTACGCAGGAAGACGCTTAGCTCTAGGACGGCCATCTGGCTTCAAGTGCCAAGAGGCGCGATACCCCTCAGACCATGCCGCACCTCGCCATCTCCCACAGCACGCATGAGGCGAGACAAGGAGGAGAAGCGCCGCAAGGCCGACGCCTTGGTCCGCTACGCCGGCTACCGCGGCGCGGACGAGGAGGGCCGGCGTCTGGACCGCCGCGAGTTCGCGGAGACGATCCGGCACTCGAGACGCTGAGCACAGCACACATGGGCTGGTACCGCAATAACCCGGCGGGCCAGTACAAAACGAAGGTCGCCGAGTTCATGTCGACGTTCGCGCGCGGCCTTCCGGAGGAGCACGCGATCACCATGGAGGTCTCCGTGGACGGCCAGAGCTGGTACGCCTGGCGTCGAACCGTGTCCGGCCGGGGTTTTCGCAGTGGGTGCCGCGGGCCCGCCGCCGGACCAGCGCTTCTATGACGGCGAGCACCCGCCCGGGGGGTTCCCCAGCCCGGAGGGCACATGGGCCAATCTCCCTTCGAGCGAGGCGTCAACTGGGAGGTCTAGGACGCCGTCTCTGCATAAGGGTTCAGATAAGGGTTCAGACGGGAGTTGACAGGCAACGAAATGGCGCGATCTGAGCTCAGATCGGGCCCGATGATGAGTGCTGGTACCGCATACCGGATTCCCGGTGAATCGTCTCATGCGTCTCAGCCGCGTTCACGCAGTGCACCCAAGAGACGCATGAGACGCATGAGACAGGACCGATAGTGGCTCCAATAAGGGCTCCCCCCGTACGGATCGACGCCGCCAGCTCCAGCCCCTCCGTAGGGCCATGCCGGCTACGGAGCCACCGGGGTGGTGAATAGACTGGCGGGATGATGGCGCGCGCGGCGGCCAGTCTGCCACTGGCCGATAAGCTCCTCTATGGCGTTGCCAGCCTCGGCAATTCGGCGCTCTTCTGGAGCCAGAGCCTGTGGCTCGTCTTCTTCTACTCGGGCGCGGAGGGCTCGGGCGTGCCCGAGCGTCTGCCCGCGGCGCTCGTCGGCGTGGCGCTCGGAGTCGGCCGGTTCATCGAGATCTTCGACGATCCGGTCATCGGCTGGTGGAGCGATCGGACCCGCAGCAGATGGGGCCGGCGCATCCCGTTCCTCCTGCTCGGCACCCCCCTGGTGGCCATCGGCTTCTGGCTCATCTGGAATCCGCCCGACCCCGAGGCGACCGTCCTGAACATCATCTTCTTCTTCGTCATCCTCCAGCTCTTCTTCCTGGGGCGGACCATCGTGGAGGCACCGTACGATGCCCTCCAGGCCGAGCTGGTGAGCACCTCGCCGGAGCGGGTCAGCCTGGGCGCCTGGAAGGTCTTCTTCGGCATCTTCGGCGTGGTCATCGGTCTCGTCCTGAGCCCCCTGCTCATCGGCGCCTTCGGCTTTGGCGGGATGGGGCTGGTCCTGGCCGTGGTCGCCGCCGCGGCCCTGTACACCATGCTCTTCGGGCTGTGGCGTCGCGGGACGCTGCGTGCCAGCGAGCCGCTTCCGGCCGAGCGGCCTCCCCTCTTCCGCTCGCTGCTGGGGGCCCTGCGCCACCGAGCCTTCCTGGCCCTGGCCGCGAGCTTCATGCTCTTCAACCTCGGCTACCAGCTGCTCATCATGCTGCTTCCCTTCTACCTGATCGTCTGGCTGGGGGTGAGCCGCGACGACGTCACGTGGTTCACCGGGGGCGTGACCCTCTTCGTCCTGCTGGCCCTGCCCGGCATGACGTTCGGCGCCCGGCGCCTCTCCAAGCGCGCACTGTATGCCGGGTCCATGGCGGCACTGGGCCTGTACCTGATCTTCCTGGCGGTGGGTGCCTACCAGCCCATCCTGCCGGCGATGGGCCTGTTTGCCCAGGCCCTGGTGCTCGTCTCGCTCTCCGGGCTGGGGTTCGCGGCGTTGTTCGTCTTTCCGGGGGCCATGGTGGCCGACGTCATCGACGATGACGCCCGGCGCACCGGCCAGGGGCGCGCGGCGATCTACTACGGCATGTTCAAGACGCTCGAGAAGCTGGCCCAGGCCGCCTCGGCGGTCCTCTTCGGCGTCATCCTTGGTCTCTTCGGCAGCACCTCGGCCGAACCGCTTGGAATCCAGCTGGTGATGCCGATCGCCGGGGCCGCCGTGCTCGCCGGGTTCGCGGTCGTCTACCTTGGCTACCACCTGCGCGAGGCAGCTGGTGGACCGATGCTCGACCTTGGCGAGTCAAGGGTCGCCGGTCCATCCTGACGCCTGCCATGGACGTGATCCAACGCCCGCTCCTGCTCCTGGTTGTCATCGTCCTGGCGCTCCTCGCGTACCTCTACCTCACCCAGCGCGTGGCGGCAAGAATCGCGGACTACGCGCGCCCGGGCGAGGTGCTGGTCACGCAGGAAGTTGTGGACGCCTCACGGTCTGCGCGCCTCGGGCGATGCCATCCGTGCATGCACGTGGCCCATGTCGCGCGCCGCCGTGCTCGCGGCATCCGGCGTATCGTCGACGACAGACATTTCTCATGGAAAGGGTGATGGGAGACCGCGCGGACGCGACTTCTGGCAAACCGATCCGGACGGCGCCCTCGTGGGGGACGACCGAACGGGCCGACAGCCGAGACACGGTGTTCAGCTGGACGCCCGCCGGTCGGGGTCGTGGCCACGACTCGGCCGCGCGAGCTGCGATACATGCGCGCGAGGCGGAAGCCGGTTCTGGCCGTCTGCGGTTCGGCACCTACCTCGCACCGAGCGTGCTTCCCGTCTATCAGGCGGTGACAGAGGAGGTCGGGCGCCGGCTGGGGATGGCGACCGAGCTCGTCGTCGAGACCTCTTACGAGAGCTGCGAGAAGGACGAGAACGAGGTCTGCTTCGTCTGCAGCCTGCCGTACGTCACCTGGGAGCGGCGGGGCCTGGACCTCGCCGTCCCGGTGGCCGCGCCGGTGCTCCAGGGAGAGCGGTACGAGGGCCGCCCGATCTACTTCTCCGACGTCATCGTTCACCGCGACAGCCCACTCCGCTCGTTCCTCGACCTGCGCGGCCGGTCGTGGGCGTACAACGAGCCGCTGTCGCACTCGGGGTATGGGATCACGCGATACCATCTGGCGCAGCTGGGCGAGACGAAGGGCTTCTTCGGGAAGGTGCTGGAGGTGGGCTTCCACCAGGAGGCGATCCGCATGGTGGCCAGCGGGGAGATCGACGGGGCGGCCATCGACTCCCAGGTGCTGGCGATCGAGCTCCGTGATCACCACGACCTCGCGGAGCGGGTGCGGGTCGTGGAGGCGCTGGGACCGTCAACGATCCAGCCGGTGGCGGTGTCACGACGGGTCCCCACGGACTTGCGAGATGCGATCTGCGATGTCCTGTTGACGATGGCCGACGATCCAGGCGTGCGCCAGAGCCTCGACGTGGGCCTGGTGGAGCGGTTCGTGGCGGTCGGTCCCGAGTCGTATGATGACATCCGCACGATGGTCGATACCTGCGAGGCCGCCGGGTTCGTGGAACTTCGCTAGTTCGCCCTCCCGCCTTCGGTATACCTTTGTGAGTCGGTGCGAGACTAGCCCAACACGATGATGATCGAGGCTGTGCCGTCGATGCCATCCGCTCCTGATCTGCCGACCGGGACGGTGCCGTTCCTCTTCACCGATATCGAAAGCTCGACACGTCTCGTTTCCTCACTCGGTGACCAGTACGCTGCCGTAAAGGGGCAGTCGTCTAACTGACCGCGACGTCGACCTCTGCCCTGTTGACGAACGATGGGCGACGGGGCGCGCGATCACGGACGCCGACACCGGCGGCGCTAGTCCTTCACTGGATAAAGGGTCCAGATAGAGCTCGTCGACATGCGGTTCGGTGAGAAACCACAACATGTAGCGCGTGCAGGAGCACGATCCACTAGATCGTGGGATTTGGTACCGCATACCGGATTCCCAGCCAACCGTCTCATGTGTCTCAGCCGCGTTCACCGAGTGCATCCAAGAGACGCATGAGACGTTCGACACAGGATGGATAAGGGCTCCAATAAGGGCTCCAGGGCGCCCGCATGCGTCAGGTTGAGCCGGCGCGCGACATGGCGTGCCTGGCGCAGCCGTGTGGTCCCAACGCTCGAGGCCCTTCACCAATCGACGTTCTGCGGGCGCCTGTCGACTAATCTGTGCACGGCGGCGAGAGAATGAGCGTCACTCATCGGGGGCCGCGGGAGGTGGAGACATGGCGGGCATCGAGCAGAAGAACGTGGGCCAGCCGGACGAGGAGTCCGATTACGGCGAGCACGGGGCGTCGGCGAAGGTCAGTGTGGGCATCCCGGGCTTCGGGCTCGGCAGCGAGTCGACGGTGTGGCTGTCGACCCTGCGACCGGGCTGGAGCTGGGAGCGGAACATCAAGCCGAATGTGCCCTTCGAGAGCTGCCCGCTCCACCACCGGGAGTACGTGGTTGCGGGGCGTATCCGGTACGTCATGGACGATGGCACGGCCGTCGAGGCCAGCGCCGGCGATCACCTGCTCATCGATCCCGGTCACCAGGCTGAGGTCGTCGGCGACGAGACCTGTCTCCTGCTCGACTGGTAACGGCCCGCCGGGTCCATGACGGCGCCTGTCAACGGCCGGGGCCCAGCCGTCGCGGTGGAGGTGGGATAGCGCCCGGCAGGCGTTCGAGTTGGCTCTCCGCGAGCGCGAGCGCGAGTCGGCGGAGGCGCTCGAGGGCTTGGCCACGGCGGCGACCTGGCTCGACGACGCCGAGACCGCAATTCGAGCACGCGAGCGGGCCTATCGGCTCTACCGCGAGCAGGGCGACCCACCGACCACCCACGGCGCCACGCGCTGGTACTGCTGTTCCTTGACGGCACGCAGCATCGGGCTGAACAGCGCGGCGACGGTCAAGAGCGCCGACGGGATCGTCCGCACCTTTAGCGGTTGCCCAGCGAGCGGGGACGGTGCCGCCGCTGCTTGGCCGATTCGTGCCGTCCCAGCAAACCCCGTGCGCGGGTACACTAGGCGCGGCGCAGGGTGCGGCTTAGACTGGGCGCGACGGCCTCGTCCGCCCGCCGGCAACTGCCCCTGGGTATGTCGAGCGGTCGCCCGTCTGCTGGGAGTAGAGCCATGCGCCGTGCCCGCGTATTCCTATTGGCCTCCATCGCCTGCCTCGTCGTGGCCAGTCCTGCGGCGGCAGCCAAGCCGGTGATGGAACGGATCGACATCAGCGACATCGGCGTCGTCGACGAGTTCCTGACCGATGCTTGCGGCTTCGAGGTCCTCGTCGACGCCACCGGTCACATCATCTTCCGCTTCTGGACCGATTCGGACGGCAACCCCACCCGGGAGGTGAACAACTTCGGCATCAGGCTGCGCTTCTACAGCGAATGGGGTTCGGTCTCGACGGTCGACGTGGGCGTCGACCGCGTGACATACCACCCGGACGGGAGCCTCACGATCTCGGTCATCGGCAACGTCCAGTCGATCCATCTGCCCGGTCAGGGCATCGTCTACGCGAACGTGGGAATCGTGACGTTCCACGTCTCCTTCCCGGATCCGGAGGGTGAGCCAGTCGTGGAGGTCCTCCACGAGGCCGGCCAGCACTTCGGTGACCAGACGGCGACGATCTGCGAGGCACTCGCCCCCTGACGTCTTCGTCACCGCGTCGCGTCGGTCAGAGACCGGGCCGACGCGCCGCGTCTGGCCTAGAGGGGGTGCTCTCCTCGCGCCCCTCTACTCCACCGCGGTGTTGTCGTCCCGTGAGCTGACCCACGTGGTCTTTCCCGGCGTGTCGTTCGGGGAGTCGCTGGAACCGCGCTAGCTAGGCGACGAACTCTTCATGGCCTGTAGCCGGATCACTCGCGGCGGTTATGCGAAGGACCAGTCTCCCAGCCGGAACGTTCGCACTGTTTTGGCAAAGGAGACTCGACCTCCAACCATAGATGTCAGCCGAGTTGCATAAGGGTCCGGATAAGGGACCAATCCTGCGATTTGCTGATGCAAGCACGCATAAACCACAACAGGTCGTGGTCGGGCGCGGTGGAAGCCCTAGATGTCGTGGTGAAGTGGTACCGCATACCGGATTCCCAGTGAAACGTTTCATGCGTCTCAGCCGCGTTCACCCGGTGCATCCAAGAGACGTAAGAGACGCATGAGACAGGATTCATAAGGGTCCAGATAAGGGACCAAAGGACCCGAATTTGGAGCAGCTGCCGCCCGCGGAGCCGGCCTATGGGCTGCCGGGCGACCCGGCCTGCAGGAGCGCGCGGATCGTAGCGGCGGGAGCATCGGCCTCCTTCGCCTCGAACAGGGAGAGTGCCTGGCGCCACGTCGTCGCAGCTTCATTGTGACGCGACGCGGCCGCAAGCACCCTGCCGATCTCGACGAGGGCCAGGCCCTTCAGGAGCGGCGCATCCGTTTCGGCGATGAGCTCGAACGCCGCCTCGGCAAGTGAGAGCGCCTCGTCGTCCCGTCCCCATGCGGCCAGGACGGCCGCGCGAACCCGTCGCCAGAGGCTCTGCGACTCCACGTCGTCATCGGCGGCCATCCCCTCCGCGGCCTGCGAGAGGGCGTGCGCTTCGTCCAGGCGACCCTGCCGGAGCATCGCCTCCGCCAGCAGCCCGGCCACGGTGGACAGCGTATAGCGTTCACTGACCGACTCGAGTACCTCATAGTCGCGACGCAGCTCACGTTCGGCCTGCACAGCATCTCCGGCGAGAAGCTCGACTCGGCCCGAGTCGAGAGACACGGTAGCCGCCATGACCTTGCCGCCGAGTTCCTCGAGCATCTCGCGAGCCCGACGGTAGATCGCGCGAGCCTCGGTGATCCGGCCGCTCAACGCGTGGAGATGCGCCGAGGCGCACAGGACGACGCCCTCGGCCCGACGGTCGCCCTCGACCTCCAGGGCGATGCGCTGCGCCAGGTCGATGGCCTCTCCGACGGGCATCGGCCCGTACAGCGCGGACAAGGCGAACGACATCAGGTTGCGCGTCTCCGCCCGTCGATCGCCGGCGAGGCGCGCGTGGTGCACCGCGCGCTCGACCGCTCGCTCCGCGGCACCATACCGACACGCCGTGCCGTGGACCCAGCCCAGCAGCCGCCACGCGCGGACGAGTCCCGCATGATCCGCAGCCCGCTCCAGCAGCGGGATCGCTGTCTCCGTCTCGCTCACGACCTCGTCCGTCCGATCCTGCGGATCCAGCGTGTAGCGCAGGAAGAGCAGTACGAGCGACGCGTTCGTCGTCAGGAGGCCGTCCTGGAGGGCCTGCGCGGCATGGAGCCCCTCGAGGGCGGCGGCCTCGGACTGCTCGAACTCGCCCAGATCGGCATACGTCTCCGCCAGATCGAGCTGGAGCTCCACCTGCGCGCGGGAGCCCGGCACCAGCAGCGGGACCGCGCGCTGGAGCAGGTTGCCCGCGGCGGGCGCGTCCCCTCGGGCGGACGCTCGACGGCCGGCGCTGGCGAGCCGGTTGGCGGCGCGGTCCGCCAGGAGCCGTCCGTAGTCGTCCAGCGGGCCGAGCTCCATGAGGTGCAGCGCACTCTGCTCGAGGTGATAGCCGATGATCTCCTCCAGCTCCGACAGGCGCTGGCCGGCCGTCATCTCGAGCCAGGCAGCGAACCGTTCGTGCAGCTCGGCGCGTTCGCGCTTGAGGAGGGACCGATAGGCGCCATCGTGGATGAGCGCGTGGTCGAACCGGAACGCATCCTCGTCCATGAACGCAGCGGGGTCAGGTCGCACGAGCTGGCGCCGATCGAGGCGCTCGATCGAGCGGTCGACCATCGGCTGCAGCTCGGCGGGCGACATCGAGCGCACCGCCCCGCGATAGAACACGAGGCCGATGACGGCGCCCTCCTGGAGCACGGTCCGATCCTCGATCCCGAGGCGGTCGAGACGCGCCTCGATGACGGCGGAGATCCCTGGCGGGACGCGGATGTTGTCGACGTTGCCGACCACCTGCCAGACATCGTCTACGGCGCGCTTCAACACGCCCGCATCCACGAGCATCGAGAGCATCTGCTCGACGAAGAGCGGGTTTCCTTCGGCTGCATCGGTGATTCGATCCATCAGCGGCACCGGGAGTCCGGAGGGCCCGAGGATGTTGGCGATGACGGACCCGGTCTCCGACCCCGAGAGCGCATGGAGGTCGATCCTCTCCGCGCCCGGCCGCTTCCCCCAGGTCGGCCGTTCTTCGAGCAGATCGGCACGAGCCGAGCACACGATCACGATCGGCGCCGCGGCCGTGTCCAGCACATGCTCGATGAGGTCGAGCAGCGTGGGCTCCGCCCAGTGGATGTCGTCGATGACCACCACGACCGGGGCCTGGCGCGCCAGGGTCTCGAGCAGGGTCCGCACGGCCCAGAAGGTCTCCTCCAGAGGATGGGTCGTGTGGGCCAGTCCGAGCAGCGGCGCCAGGCGGTCGACGGCCTCGTCGTTGCCATCGCACAGGGTCTCCAGGCGTTGCAGCGCGAGCTCCGGAGGCACCTCGTCCTCGATCGCCGCGGCCGAGCGGATCATCTCGACCAGTGGCCAGAACGTGATGCCCTCGCCGTACGAGAGGCAGCGGCCGCGGAGGGCTCGCGCCTCCGTGCCGAGGGAGCCGAGGAACTCCTCGATGAGGCGCGACTTCCCGATCCCTGCGGCGCCTACGACGGTCGCCAGCCGAGCGGCTCGATCGGCATCGGCTGCCACAAGGGTGCCGCGAAGGCGGGCGAGCTCCTCTGCCCGGCCAACGAGCGGTGCCTCCAGCCTTCGTGACGTATTCGCCGCGCTCGCGACGCTGACGAGGCGGTACGCCGGGACCCGTTCCGCCTTCCCCTTCAGGTCGAGCGGCTCGACGCGCTCCACCACGGCGGCGTCCTTCACCAGCTCGTAGGTGAGCTGTCCGATGAGGACCTCGCATGCCGGCGCCGCCTGCTCAAGGCGTGCCGCCGTATTGACCGTATCTCCGGTGACGAGCCGTTGTCCCGTGCTTGCGTCGCCGGCAACCACCTCGCCAGTGTTGACCCCCGTCCGGTTCTCCAGCTCGATCCCCCACCTCCGCTTGAGCTCGACGTTGACCTCGTCGAGCCTGCGCCGCATCTCGTGTGCGGCGCGCACGGCGCGGAGTGCGTCGTCCTCGCGGACCGCAGGCAGTCCGAAGACGGCCATGATCGCGTCGCCGATGAATTTCTCGATCGTCCCGCCGTGCCGCTGGAGGACGGTCTGCATCTCGGCGAAGTACAAGCTCAGTGCATCGCGGAGCGACTCCGTGTCCAGTCGCTCACCCAGGCTCGTGGACCCTTTCAGGTCGGAGAAGACGACCGTGACGGTCTTGCGGACCTCCCGGGGCACAACCTGCACCGTCAGCGGCGCCCCGCACATGCCGCACAGGCGGAAGCGCTCGGGATTCGACTCCCCGCACTGCTGACAGACGGTCATGCGGAGAGTCTATGACCGTCAACCAAGCCAGAACCGATGACGGTCAGCTGCGCCCTCCGCGCCAACTCCCGTTCTCGGAGGTGAGCACCACGACCTGGATGACACCCCTCACACGAGCCACCGACTCGATGCACGGATCCGGGTTCGCGTCGCCGCTCGTATCGGCGCAGCGCTCGACCAGCACATCGTCGTGGAACATCACGATGTCACCCAGCTGGGTCGCCGGCGGCAGCGTCGATGGGTGGAAGCTGAAGACGAACCGCATCGGATCCTCCGCCGTCGTCGTCGGGGCGAGGATGTTCGCCTCCTGGCCGAAGCACCGATAGCCGGTCGGGCAGTTCGTGATCGGGCCCTCGACGATGGACACGAGTCCCTCGTAGCCGGGCGGCACCGTCACCGAGGTCGTCATCGGGTCCCCGTGGGAGGGGCCCTTGCCCGCGCCGGTCGTGATCATGCCGCCATCGGCCGTGATCCATCCGCTTGCGACGTCCGGATCCTCTGGGGCCGGCTCGACCACCGTCTGCTCGGCGGCCATGTTGTTGCTCGTGTCCGGGTCGTCCTCGGCGCCGTCGACCGTCGCCGTGTTGGTGACGATCGTGTTCGTCGAGGTGATGGGGGCGGTGGCGACGATCGACACGCTGACGGATCCCTCGGCCGGGATCGTCCCGAGCGCGCAGATGACGGTGGATCCCGCGATCGTGCACGGCTCGTCCGCCGAGTGCGGGCTCGCGCCACCGGACAGGACGCTCGTGAGCGTGACGCCCGTCGCGTCATCCGGCCCGTCGTTCGTGACCGTGACCAGGTAGTTGATGAGGTTACCGGCGGTGACCGGATCCGGAATGTCCACCTGCGTGACCCGCAGGTCAGCAGTCGGAGTCGGCTCGAGGTCGAAGGTGGCGGTCACGCTGCGCGCCTGATCCATGGTGACCGTGCAGCTCTCGCCGCTGCAGTCACCGCTCCAGCCGCTGAACAGCGAGCCGGGCTCGGGCGTGGCGGCCAGGGTGACCAACGTGCCGTCGTCGTAGTCCTCGCTGCAGTCCTCGGGGCAGTCGATGCCGGCCGGGTCGCTGGTCACCGAGCCGGCGCCGTCACCGGCGAGGGTCACGGTCAGCGGGAAGGTCGGCGCGGCAGTGACGGTGATCGCGACGCTGTCGGACCCGGTGCCGTCGTCGTCGTCGCTGGCGCTGACGGTGATGGTGAACTCGCCGTCG
>Ga0299907_10000897_pt1 | contig 15913 bp, 15 predicted proteins | sample RVTome_16_FD_198680 | JGI IMG/M metagenome (GOLD analysis project Ga0299907, IMG submission 198680) | Soil microbial communities from uranium-contaminated site in the Upper Colorado River Basin, Wyoming, United States - RVT152D67 (version 2) ...
GCCGATCCGAAGCCTCCCACGTGGCTGTTCTCCAGCGGTCCCATAGGTGATCCGCCGAGACCCGAAGAGGACCCGGTCGATGTGGCCGATGTGTCAGCCAAGACGAGTGCCACTGACCACCGGGTGTTCTCGGGGAAGATCGACAAGGCGAAACTCGGGTTCGGGGAGAGAGCGATCACGATGGCCCTGCGGGCTCCCGAGGGTGACTTCAGGGACTGGGTCGAGATCGAGGCCTGGGCCGATGGGATCGCCAACTCGGTGATCGAGGCCGCCTAGGAACTGCCGACGCAAGAGCCAGGTCTTCTGATCCCTGGCCGTGATGTGACGTTCGCCTCTGGTAGGCCCGATGCCGCGTGGAGATGCTGGGGTCAGTCAATGCAGGAGACGAGATGATCGAGTCCCACGAGTACATGGTCAATCTGACCGCAAGAAGTCCCAAGACAGGTGTCATCGACAGTCCCAACGACCCGCTTCCCCCGCTGGAGGTGGGATCACCACCGGAGTTCGGCGGACCAGGGGGCATGTGGAGCCCGGAGCACCTCTTCGTCGCCTCGATCGCGAGCTGTCTCATGACGACGTTTTACGCCATTGCCGCCATCTCGGGTCTGGATGTTCTCCAGTACGAGGACGAGGCCATCGGACACCTCCAGCGTGGCGAGGACCGTCTCTATCTAATTGACCGGGTCCTGCTCAGGCCGACGGTGGTGGTCGGGGATGAAACGGAAGTCGTCAAGGCGAAACGTCTGCTGATGAAGGCGGAGGATGCCTGTCTGATCGGTCGCTCGGTGGTGTCCAAGATCGAGATGGAGGCCACCGTCCTGGTGCGCAGGGAAGCCTTGATCCGTTCCTAACCGGTGTGGCCCGACGCGAGGTCGTGGACACCTATCTGACCGGCACCCACTCGGAACCGTGGTTTGAGGTCACGACGTCTAAGTCTTCGCCACATGTGCTGGAACACGTCTGGTGAGCAGAGCCCGGAGTCGCGCGGTCAACTGAGAGGAATGGAGATGAAGTGCGTGGTCAGGATCATGACTGGTCTGCTGTTGGTGCTCGCCGTCGCAGCCTGTGGATCCGCTGGCACCGGCCCCGGAGCGGAGCCTCCGATCACGACGGCTCCCCTCGATGACCGCGACTCGGACAGCTTTATCGGGCTCACCGTGGAGGCTGCTGGGGAGCGCGCCGAGGCTCAGGGACGGGTGTGGCGCGTAGTGGTGGAGGACGGAGTCGACTTGATCATCACGATGGACTTCCTCGCCGACCGCCTCAACTTCAGCGTTGAGGATGGCATCGTGGTCGACGCCGTCACCGATGAGGAGATGGCTTCTGGTGATGACCGCTCTGCCTCGTATGTCGGCCTGACCATCGAGGATGCTTCGGCTCGGGCCGAGGACGAAGGGCTCCCGTGGCGCATCGTTCATCAGGACGGGGAGGATCTCGCGGTAACGGACGATTATTCGCCCGACCGTCTCAACTTCAGTGTGGAGGACGGCATCGTCATCGCTGCGGTGACCGATGCCGAGATGGTCGAGTCGTAGCCGCCCTCAAGGCTGGAATCTCGCGTCGCATTCTCCGTTCTGTGTCGAAAAAGGGCGCTGAGAGCGCCCAAAATCGACACAGAACGTGGTGGTCGGTCCGAGCGGCTTACGTCCCGACCCCGCCGATCACGAGATCGATCATGGCCGGGATCATCTCCTCCTTCGGTGGGAGTGGGGCCACTTCGGGTTTGGCCCGAGCGTTGATCAGAAGGCTCGTGGTGCCATGGCTGACCGCCCAGAGCAGGGCAGCCACGGTGGCGGCAGGATGATCAGATCGAATGTCGCCCGACGACTGGGCCTCCTCCACCAACGTCACCAGACCGGAGAGGATGCGCAGCCCGGGATCGTCTTCCAACTCCTCGGGTGGGATGGTCACATCGCGCTTGATCCCGAAGAGGATGATGTACTGCTGGGAGTTCTCGAGGCCAAACTTCACGTATTCGACCCCGAGACGCTGGATGCGGTCGAAGGCCGACCCTTCGGACGAGAGGATCGGGGCAAGCCGGGCGGCGAACCGGTCGAAACCCCGCCGGCACACGGCATAGAAGAGCTGGTCCTTGTCCTCGAAATGGAGGTAGATGGCGGGAGGAGTCACGCCCGCCGCCTCGGCGATGGCGCGGATCGACACCGCGTCGATGCTGCCGTGCCGGTGCAGCAATTCCTCGGTGACGTCGAGGATCTGCCCGCGCAGGAGGCCGCCCTCGCCCTTGCGGGCGCGGTGGCCTTTCCTACGCGGTCGGCTCTTGGTGCGTCCGGTCAATTGATCTCCTGTGCCGTCTTGAGGGTAGGAGCCTCCCGGATCCCGAACCGGCGATAGATGGGCTGCATCCACCGCGGGGCCCACCAGTTGGCCCGGCCGGCGAGCCGCATGAACGCCGGGACCAGGGTCGCCCGAACGATGAATGCATCGACCAGGACGGCCAGTGTCATGCCGATGCCGAACATCTTCATGAACGTCACCGACGAGGTGGCAAATGCCACGAAGACGACGGCGATCAGCACCGCAGCGGCGGTCACGATCCGCCCGGTGCGCTCCAGGCCACCAGCGACCGCGGCGACGTCATCGGCACCGTTGTCGTGCTCTTCCTTGATTCGGGACAACAGGAAGACCTCGTAGTCCATCGACAACCCGAACGCGATGGCGAACATCAGTATCGGCATGGTGAGGTCGAGCCCACCGGTTGGAGTGAAGCCGAGGAGACCCGACAGGTTGCCCTCCTGGAAGATCCAGACCAGGGCACCGAAAGTCGCCGAGAGTGAAAGCAGGTTGAGCACCACCGCCTTGGCCGGCACCAGGAGCGAGCCGAACATCAGGAACAGGACGACGAAGGTGACCAGGCCGATCAAGCCGAGTGCGACGGGCAGACGGGAGAACAGGGCGTCCGTCGTGTCGAGCAGGTCGGCCGTCACCCCTCCGACCAGCAGCGGAGTCGGGGAGTCCAAGGCCCGGATGTCGGCCACCAGCCCCTTGGCTGCATCCGAGGTGGGCTCCACGTCCGGCACGACCGACCAGTACACACCACCCCCGGCGGCGAAGCGCTGACTGGCAGGGCCGGGGGGAACCACCCGTGTGCCTTCCACGTAGCTGCCGGTGGCGGTGTCCACCCGGGCGGCGCCGTCCAACTGGGACAAGGCGATGGCATGGGCATCGATCTCTTCAATACCCGCAGGGTCCGATGCGACCACATGGATCGTCGCCGACTCGAAAGTGTCGAACTCGGATCGCATGATGTCGCCCACCTGGCGTGCGTACGAGCTCTCCGGGAGCACCCGGTCATCTGACTGGACCAGGTTGGCGTTTAGGAAAGGGAGACCGAGGACGACGAGCACGGCGATGGCTGTCGTGGCGATCGGGATCGGCCTCCTCATCACGGTTTCCGCGATCCGATGCCACATCCCGCTGCCCGCGAGAGACGTCCTGCGAATCCGCAGCCGGTCGACCCGAGGGCCGAGCACGGCCAGCAGTGCCGGCAACACCACCACCGCTCCCACCGCAGCCAGTGCCACCACGGCGATTCCCGCATAGGCAAACGACCGCAGGAAAGCGAGCGGGAAGACCAGCATGGCAGCCAGGGAGACCATCACGGTGCCTGCGGAGAACAACACGGTGCGGCCGGCGGTGCGCACCGTCTGCATAGCGGCGTCCTTGCCGTCACTGCCACCCGCCATCTCCTCACGGAACCGGCTGACGATGAACAGGGCGTAGTCGATGGCGAGCCCCAGGCCAAGTGCGGTGGTCAAGTTGAGCGAGAAGATCGAGACCTCGGTCAGCCGAGCTATCACATCGAGCGTGAGGAACGTGCCCAGGATGGCAAAGCCGCCGACACCGAGGGGCAGCAGCGCAGCCACCACCGAGCCGAATACGACGATCAACAGAATGAAAGTGATGGGGAATGCAATCATCTCCGCGGTGATCAGGTCCGATTCGACGGTCTCGGTGATCTCGGCGAAGAGGGGGCCGGTACCACCAACGGCCACCTCGAGACCCTGGAAGTCGCCGCGGTAGTGCTCGGCAAGCTCCCCCGACTTCGCCAGCACTTCGTCCTGGCTTCCCGAAAGCGAGACCATCAACATGGCGCGGGTGTTGTCGGCGTTTCGCAGCGACGGGGGAGACCCCAGTGTCCAGTACGAGGTTGCCTCGGTCACACCCTCCTCGGCGGCCAGGCTCTGGGTGAGGGCGACACCGGCGGAGGTTGCCTCGGGGGCGTCGACCGACCCATCCGGGATGGTGGCGACGATGACGATGTCCGGCGCACGCACGTCGAACTGCTGCGCCAGGGTCTCGGCGGCGGCGACGGACTCGGCGTCTGGGTCCTCGAACCCACCCGTCGAGAGACGCTGGGCAACCCCTCCACCGAGCCAACCGGCGACTCCCATGGCGACGAGACTCAACGACAGGATCAGAACTCGTCTCCTCACTATCCACTCGGGCAACTGGCCCATGTGCACTCCTTTGGTCATTCGGTGCGAAGTTAACGTTGATTAGTTAACGATGTCAAGTTAAGGTTGTTCCAGAGATGAGGAGCTCCCTATGTGGTCCACGAGCCAGATCCCCGATATGAGCAGCAGGGTTGCGGTGGTCACGGGGGCCAATGGTGGGTTGGGGCTCGAATCGGCCAAGGCGCTCGCCGGTGCCGGCGCCCATGTGGTGATGGCGGCCCGCAGCCAGGACAAAGCCCGGGCGGCGCACCAGGCGATACTGGACGCACATCACGACGCGTCGCTCGAGATCGTCGCAATGGATCTGGCCTCGCTCGGGTCGGTTCGCAGCGCCACCGCGTCGATCAGGCAGACTCATCCAACAGTCGACATCCTCATCAACAATGCGGGTGTCATGGCGTTGCCGGAGCGCCGGACCGAGGACGGTTTCGAGATGCAGCTCGGCGTCAATCATCTCGGGCATTGGGTGCTCACAGCTCGTCTACTGCCATCTCTCCTCTCCGCGGAGTCGGCCAGGGTGGTCACCGTCACCAGCACAGCCCATCACCTGGGTCGCCCCATCGATCCAGCCAACCCAAACCTCGAGGGCAGCTACGACCCGTGGCGTGCCTACAACCGATCGAAGCTGGCCAACTACCACTTCGCATTGGGACTGCAACGGGAGTTCGAGGGGCGCAGGCTGGCTGCGCAGAGCCTGGTGGCTCATCCCGGGCTATCCCACACCAATCTCCAGGCTCACACAATGGAGCAAGGGGCCGGCGGGTTGATCGGTGCCTTCTTCCGACAGTACGCGGCCCGGGGCGGCATGGAGCCCTGGAAGGGAGCTCTCCCCCAGGTCCGGGCGGCCACCGACCCCAGCGCTCGGGGTGGGCAGATGTTTGCGCCCCGGTTCATGCAGTTCGGAGCGCCCGTGCGACGACCGATTTTGCGTCGAATCGGTCTCGAAAGGGCCATCGCCACCTTGTGGGCGGTCTCGGAGAGCATGACTGGCGAGCGACTCGATTTCCCGACCGAGCCGGTCTGAGTCGACGACGCTGCCCGTCTCGGTGGCCGCCATGACGCGGAGCGTGGTGAGTCGCGTAGGGTTGGCCAGAGTCCAATTAGGAGGCGAAATGGTTAAGACAAGAAGCCGGGTAGCCCTCGTGACGACCTTGTCGCTGCTGGTGCTGACGATGGCCCCGGTATCGGCCGGAGCCAAGGAAGGGCCCAGTGGCTATCTGACCGACTCGGAGCCGCTGGTCGTCCTCGACCCGGCGGTCCCCGAGGGAGGCAATGTCATTGCCATAATCGACAGCGGCGATCAACTAGATGGATTCACCTTCGAGGGAATCCCCGACGGGATCGGGCTCGCTCCCGGCTCGGCTAAGCACACCGTCGACGTCTACGTCAACCACGAGCAGAGCACCGTTCCCTTCGGAGGTGAGGCCGACCATCAAGACTCCTCGGTGTCGTTGCTGACCTTGTCGACGAAGACCAACAACCTGGGAGCAGTGCTGTCCGCCGACGTGGCCATCGGCCCGGAGGAGGGATACATCAGGTTCTGCTCGGCCTTCATGGCCACACCCGCCGATGGTTTCGACTCGTACGTTTTCTTCACCGGTGAGGAGTCCAACGACATCATCCCGGTGCCGCCCGGAGCCGACTACGGGGCCGACCCGTTCTTCGCACCGGAGGATCTCCGTGAGGCCGGATACACCGTCGCCCTCGACACGGCGACTGGCGAGTCGTCGCCGATCCCGGGCTTGGGCCGGCTCAATCACGAGAACACAGTGGTGGTCGGGAGCGGCTGGGGAGGTGTCGCCCTGATGACCACCGACGACACGTTCACCGCGGCGACGTCTCAGCTCTATCTCTATGCGGCCGACGATGGTGACGCTGTCCTGGCCGATGAAGGCACGCTCTACGCGTTCCAGGTCACCGCCGATGAGAACGGGCCGGTCGATCCCGACGACCCCTTCAACGATGCCAACGACTACCTGGACCTTCTCCCCGGTCAGACATTCGCAGGCAGGTTCATCGAGGTACCGGAGGACGTGGCCCAGGGCCTCACCGATGAGCGGCCCCAGGACGCCCTCGAGAACTGGTCAAACGACAACAACGTCTTTCAGTTCGTCAGGTTGGAGGACATAGCGACCGAGAAGGGCGACCCCCACGTGGTCTACATCGCCGACACCGGGGCCACCCGCGTGCAACCGAATCCTGTTACAGGAAGGATGCACCGGCCTGCCGGTGTCGGTGGAGCGGACAACGGGCGGATCTTCAAGTTCGTCCTCGATCCCGACGACCCGCTCACGGTCACGGAGTTCTCGGTGATGGCCCAGGGCGACGACGCCGGCCAGCCATTGTTCGTGCCGTTCCGGGCACCGGACAACATCGACACCTCCACCAAGAGCCTGATGGTCCAGGAGGACGCCTCCAACGCCAGGATCTGGCAGCACCACTTCGACCAAGCCTCGTGGAGGGTGGTGGCCCATGTCACCGACACCGGCGGGGAGTCGAGTGGCATCGTCGACGGCACCGACTTCTTCGGACCCGGATGGTGGGTGATCGACGTCCAGGCCCACAGCACGGACCAGATGTCCGAGATAGTCGCCGGCATCAACATCAAGAGGGAGGACGGCCAGCTCCTGTTGATGAAGATCCCGGGGTCCTGATTCACTAACGACCTGTTCTGGTCGGCCGTCAACGGCCGACCAGAACCGGTCGCAGGGCGGGGCTCGGACTCGCTGCCACGCGTGAAACCACGTCACAATGTCGACGTGAGCGATTCCGGCTTTCGGCTCGATGACTTCGGCGATCCGATCGGGCTCCCGGTACCTGCTGCGGACGCCACGCTTCCCGGCGACGATCCCATGGTGGGCCGTTACTCACGACTGGAGCGGGTCGATCCGGAGTCTCACGGTGAGGGCTTGTACCGGGCGATGCAGAGGGCCGACAGTGCCCGCATCTGGACCTACATGCCATTCGGTCCCTATTCCGACATCGACGAGCTCCGAGTGACGCTGGCCCGCCTGGCCAAGTGGGTCGACTGGTTCGGGTTCACCATCTTTGACTCGACCGGGGAGCCCGAGGGATGGGCCGCCTACCTCCGGGCGGATCTGCCGGCGCGATCGATCGAGGTGGGTGGCATCGTCTTCTCTCCGGCTCTGCAGCGGACCTCCGCGGCAACCGAGGCGATGTACCTGTTGGCGAAACGCTGCTTTGAGTCCGGCTTCAGACGCTACGAGTGGAAGTGTGATGCTCTCAATGCCCCTTCGCGACGGGCTGCGCAGAGACTCGGCTTCACCTTCGAGGGGATATTCCGCCAGGCGACGATCTACAAGGGTCGAAATCGCGACACCGCCTGGTATTCGATGATCGACACGGAATGGCCAGACGTGAAGGCGGGGTTCGAGCGCTGGCTAGACCCGGCAAACTTCGACGATTCCGGCCGACAAAGGATCTCCCTCGAAGAGGCGAGGGCGGTGACCGCCGGCGGCGGGACTGCCAATTGAGGGAAAAGAGGGGGTAATCCTCGTTCTGTGTCGATTTCGGCCGCTCTCAGCGCCCTTTTTCGACACAGAGCGGAGAATTCGGTGGGTACGGATCGGTCAGGTGCCGGTGCGGAGCCGGTCGAGACCATCCAGGATCAGGTCGAGACCGAACTCGAACTCGACCTGGTCGTCACACCAGCCCAGGGTCGAGCTGGGATCATCATGAACGACCTCGGCCAGCATCCCGACCAGATACGGGAATTGGTCCGCCATCTGCTCGAGCATCTCCATGGACTCCTCGTCGCCGGAGTCGTCCTCGGGCTCGAAGAGCTCCTGGGTGAATCCGAGGGCACGGCTGCCCAGGGCATGGAGGGCGTGATGGGCGAGGTCGTAGGAGAAGCCACCTCCCCGAAAGATCCCGAGCAAGCCGTCGAAGTAACCGATGACGCCGGGGCTGACTTTGGTGCGGCTCTCCATGACCTCTGGCGCCCAGCGGTGCTCGAGTAGGACATCCCGCGCGGTGAGGATCCTCGTCCTCATGGCCACCTTCCAGTCGTCCTCCGCAGTCGGCCGGTCGACCTGGGAGACCGCCTGGTTGATCTCGTCGACGATCACATCGACGATCCCGTCGAGTACGGCTTCCTTGTTGGCCACGTGGTAGTAGAGCGACATCGCCTCGACGCCCAGCGCCTCGGCGAGATGCCGCATGGTCAGGGCGTCGATGCCACCCTCGTCGGCGATGTCAACGGCCGTCTCGAGGACGCGCTCCCGACTCAGGGGGGCTCGCCGCTCCCGGCTGGGCTCGGTCTGAGTGGCCATGTCCGGCATTCTATCGTACAGAGTAAGTCTGTCATGCAAACCCGTAACTTCGCCTTGACAACCTTACGGCGTATGGGTATGTTGGCCTCGTACTCTTACAGCGTATGATGGATCGAGGTTGATCGAGATGAAGGCAATCGTCCAAGATGGCTACGGCGGGCCGGAGACTCTGGGGTTCCAGGAAGTCCCGGAGCCGGAGCTCACCGACGATCGGGTCCTGGTTCGGGTGGCCGCGGCATCGCTGAATCCCTACGACTGGCATCTGATGCGCGGGCTTCCCCACTTCGTGCGTCTCCAGTTCGGGCTGGTGAGACCCAAGCAGACGATGAGGGGGGTCGACTTCGCCGGGCGGGTCGAGGAGGTCGGCAAGGATGTCCAGGGCCTCAGCCCGGGTGACGAGGTCTTCGGCGAGTCCGACGGCGCACTCGCCGAGTTGACGGCCGTCTCACCGAGTTCCCTGACTCCCAAGCCATGGAACATGTCCTTCGAAGAGGCCGCAGCCGTCCCGATGGGCGGCCTCACGGCCCTGCAGGCCCTGCGTGACACCGCCCACACTCAACCCGGTGACCGGGTCTTGATCAACGGCTCATCGGGCGGAGTGGGCACCTACGCGGTCCAGATCGCCAAGGCGCTGGGTGCCGAGGTCACCGCCGTGTGCAGCACCCGCAACCTGGAGATGATGCGATCCATAGGCGCCGACCATGTCGTCGACTACACCAGGGGCGACTTCACCGACACCGACCGACGGTACGACGTCATGATCGACACGGTGAGCACCAAGGGGCTCTCGGAGTGTCGCCGCATCCTGGAGCCCGACGCGGTCTACGTCTCATTGGGAACGCTCGAGTTGGGGAATTGGATCGGCCCTTTGACCTTCGTCTTCGGTGTCAAGCTCGCCTCTTGGCGGGGCAGCCAGCGAATGGTCACGATGCTGGCGAGAACCGATCGTGACGATCTGACCACACTCAAGGACATGGCCGAGGCTGGGGAGATCAGGTCGGTGATCGATCGCACCTATCCACTCGCCGAGGCCGCGGAGGCGATGCGCTACCTGGAGGAGGGTCACGTGCGCGGGAAGGTCGTCGTCACGATCTGATGCCACGAGGACGTGCCGCGGTCGTGGCCGTCATCGGCGTCTACAACCTCGTTCAGAACCTCTGGTTGCCCAGGGCCGCCTACGTGCCGGCCAACGCAGCCGTGGCGTGCGGTCTCGTTGCCCTGGCGAGAAGGCATGGTTGTAGCTGGGACGACCTCGGCCTCGACCCGAGCAAGACCCGGGACGGGGTGAAGGTCGGTCTGGCGGCCGCCTCGATCGCTACCGCAGTCGCTGCCCATGCGTCCGCCCGCCCATCGGCGTACTTACTCGACCAACGCGCGGTCGGAAGCAGCCGCGATCACCTCTTCAACGCCGCAGTCCGCTTTCCATTGGGAACCGCGGGCTTCGAGGAGTTGGTGTTCCGGGGGGTCGTCTACGCGACTTGGAGAAGGGACGGTGGCTCCGCACGTAGTGGCTCGCTGGCAGCCGCAACCCTCTTCGGGCTCTGGCACTTGATCCCCACCGCCCGCTCTTTGGCGGGCAACCCGGTGCTGTCCCGGCTCGGGTCGACCCACTCGAGGGTGGCGGTGGTCGTGACCGGTGCGGCAGTCACCGGTCTCGCCTCACTGGGATTCGGGTGGTTGCGGGAGCGGTCGGGGAGTCTCGTCGCCCCGTGGCTCGCACATGCCGCGATCAACAGTGCCGGCTACCTGGCCGGTGCTACCGCCTGGCGCCGCCACCCGGATCGTACATAGCCGGGACTACGGGCATTGCCGGCCAACGCCAGTGCCCGATACCGACATCGACGATCCGGAGATACTGGCGAGCTGAGCCGGGCTCCTGGTCATCGGAGCCGCATTGATTGGCTATCCCGCCGGGAGGATCAGCAGGCTGTCGCCGAACTCGTGCCACAGATAGCCGTCATCCAACCCCACCTCGTAGATCTCCTGCAGTGTCTCTCTCCCGGCTATCGCCTCGAGCAGGAGTAGATGTGAGGAACGTGGCTCATGCCAACCGGTGATCAGCCCGTCGACTGCTCGAACGCCCTGTTCGGGCTTCACCACCAGGTCGGTGAGCCCCTGTCCGGGATGGAGGTCACCGTTGGGGTTGACCACGGTTTCCAGGGCCCTGACCACCGTCGTGCCGACAGCGATCACTCTTCCACCACCGCGACGCAGGTCGTTGGCGACGACGGCTGTCGACAGGGGCACCCGATAACGCTCCTCACCTGGTGCCTCGTGGTCCTCGAACGAGGACAGCCCGGTGTGGAGGAGAACCGGAAGGACCTTCACCCCGTGTGAGACCAACCTCGTCACCAGGCCCGTGGTGAAGGGCCGGGCGGCGCTCGGCATCTCGGCGGATCCCGGCTCGGTGGCGAACACCGTCTGGTATTCACTGAGTGGCCAGGCCGGTCCGGATGTGTATCGGATCGGCTCACCGTGGAGCCGCAAGTAGTCAAGGAGATCGTCAGGGCCCACGATGGCCACGATCCAGAGTCGGGGCGATCTAAGGCTCCGGGCCAGCAGGTCGGCCCTGGCCCCGCCCGGGAGCGTCAGAGTCTGAGGCTCGAGGTCGGGGCCGGGGGATGTCGCCCCTCCTGCCTCGGGCGTGCGGATCTCCGCGGACCACAGCCCGCCCGCCGCAGGTGTGGCAACGTGGAGACGAAGACGGGATCCGTCGGAGGTCGTAGCAGTGAGTGCAGCAGGAACGGTGGCCGAGACATTGACGACCAGGGCGTCGCCGGGATGGAGATGATCGACCAACTCGCTGAAGACGCCGTGTTCGATACGTGGCGACGGTCCGGAGGCGATCATCAATCGCACTCCGTCGCGGCGCATGCCCCTGCGCTCGGGTGGAACCGTTGCCACCCGGGAGTCGGGTAGCTCGAAAGGTATGGAGCGGCTAGCCAGGGTCATGACGTCTCGAGGACATCGGCTGCACGATGGAAGCCCGACTCGCCACGGCTCATCAATGTGACCAGTGCGGGAACGCTCTGCTCAGGTGGCGGTCGATCGGAGATGTCCTCGCCCGGGAAGGCCTCTTGGTGCATGCGGGTGTTCATGTCTCCAGGATCGAACCAGATGACCTTGATCGCCTCCTCCTCTGCATCGAGGATTCGTGAAAGCTGGTTGAGGGCGGCCTTCGATGACCCATAGCCGCCCCAATCCGGATACGCCTCCCAAGAGGCGTCCGATGTGATGTTGACGATGGTCCCGTGCCGTCGGCGCAACATCGGGAGCGAAGCCTGGATCAGAGCGAGGGGAGCGACGACGTTGACCTCGATCACGCGCCGGTAGACATCGAGCGGGTAGTGGGCCAGTGGTGGCTGGGGGCTGGGCCCGAGGACGGATGCGTTGTTAATGAGGAGGTCGAGGCCGCCGAGGTCGTGCGCTGCCGCGATCAGCTCTTCACGGTGAACGGGGTCGGTGACGTCCCCGGGGATAGCCCTGGTCTCGGTGATCTGGCCCAACTCATGGCGCGCCTCATCGAGTGGTCCCGGCTGGCGCGCATCGATGACCAGTGACCACCGATCCGCCGCGAGGGAGCGGGCCATGGCCAGACCGAACCCACGGGATGCACCTGTTATCAGCGCAACCCTGGTGTCATTGTGCGCGGTCTCTGCGGACATGAGTGTCAAGGTACAACTTCAAGATATGTTGAAGTCAAGACGCCTGCGACATCACCCGAGCAGGTCTCGGGCCGGGCGACGAACGTCTCCGAGAGTCGCGCTCCCTGAGCCCACCCGATCCATCACGCGTTTGACTCGACCTGAGCACGGGTAAGGCTTTGACGGAGGTCGCCGACTGCCGGCGGCCTTTCCACATCGAATCTGAAGGAAAAGGATGACATGAGATACCCGAAACTCCTGGCGGTGGCCCTGACCGGGCTTCTTGCCATAGCGGCCTGCACAGACACTGCCGGAGACGGCACCACGACCTCGGAAGGAGTCGACGTCACCACCACATCATCGTCGACGTCGTCCACCCCCGCGGGTGGAACCTCCGACCTGGCCGAGTTGATGACCCAGATGCAGACCGAGATGACGACGCTGGCCAATGAGATCCAGAACTCAGAAGCGGCCGACGAGCTCCAGGCAGCTTGGTCCGAGCTCGAGAGCGATCTCTCTGCCGCGATTCAGACCGCGTTGACCGACGGGACCTTCGACACGGTGACGATCAGTGACTCCTTCGATGAGTTCCAGAGCACGCTCGACTCGTTGGGCGAGCAGGTCGGCCCTGAGGTGACCGAGGCCTGGAATGCACTGCGGTCCTCGATCGAGCAGATGATGAGCTGAGGCCACTCGATCTCACTGACGGAGGAGGGCGGTGCCATCGGCACCGCCCTCGCTCATGCCGTAGCGAGCCAGTTCCGCAGCCGGTCGGGCGGAATCACCCGGGATTTGGTGTTGGACGGGGTGGCTCAGCCTTCCCCGGCGACGATGTCGCGACGACCTGCCCACCAGGCGCCGAATCCGAGAACGAGGACGTAGCCGGCCAGCCCGATGGCCATGAGCGGCTCGAGATCGACACCACGGAACATGATGTCCTGAAGACTCGAGATCCCGTACGTCGTGGGGATCAGGTAGGACAGGGCTCGAACCGGGGCAGCCAGTTGGTCCAGAGAGAGGACGAAGCCGGTGAAGAAGATGGAAATGAGCAGCACCATCATCGAGTACTGGACGGCCTGGCTGTCGGTCTTGGCCAGTCCGGAGAGGAGGAATCCCAGCCCCAGCGACGCGAGTATCACCAATGTCACGATGACCACGTACTGCCATGTGGACCCGCGCATCGGCACACCAAAGGCCAACATCGTGAGGGTGAGGATGGCGGCCACCGAGCCGGCGAGCACGAGGAACCCCAGGTAACGGCCGATCTGGGCTTCGACCGGTCGGAGAGGGGAGACGCGGAGCACTTCAGTCATCCCCAGCTCTCGCTCCCGGACCAATGCGAGGGCGGCGAATGTGATCGTCAGATGCTGGACCAGGAGTATCAGCGTTCCGGGGGCGTAGAAGATCGCGGGGAGCGTTGGGGCATCAGTCATTTCCCGCACCTCTGACTTGAAAGGACTGACCAGCAGGCGAGGATCCACGTCCTGGGCCTGGGCGAGCCGGTTGTCCATCTCGGCCAGGGTTGCCTCCAGCTCCCGAGCACTCCGGAGAGCGTCAGCGTTGTCGGCGGACCGGGATTGGTCCATCAGCTCGTCGAGCGAGGCGCCATCGTCCCCGTACGTACCGAGTGCCTCGGCCACGGTGGTGAAGAGGTCGCTCCCCAGCACCGATCCGGTTTGGGCACCTTCCAGCTCGGCTCTCAATGCGGTGATCTCGGCGTCGGCGGCTTGGCGATCGTTGCGTTCCAGGGCGGCGACCAACGCGCCGGCCCCCTGCCTGGCCACCGTCAACGGAGTCTCGACAGTCTCACTGCGTTCCTGCGCCGAGTCGACGATCGCGGCCAGCACCCGACGATTGATCTCGTCGACGGCGAGGCTGGCCCGGAGCGTGATGCTGGAACGGACCACCGGGTCAATCTCACGATGAACCACCGTGAAGACCGCCTTCTCACCACGGTCGAGGGAGCCGAGGGGGTCCTCAGGGGCGATGATCAGGAGGTCCACGTCACCACGGGTGAGACGATCCTCGGCAGAGTCCCGATCGGTCGTCGTGCTCTCGAGGTCCATCCCTGCGGCGAAGGAGTCGCGGAGCTCGTCGACGCCGGCCGCCAGTCCGGCCTCTTCGGAACCCAGCACGAGCACCGTCCGGAACTCCGGCGGGTTGCTCCGGAAACCCAGACCGAAGAGCAGGAGGATCAGGAAGGGCCCGATCACGAGGGTCATGATGAGACGCGGCTGTCTGAGGACACTGAGGACCTCTTTGGCGAAGAACCCGCAGACCCTGATCAGCCTGGAGCCGAGACCTTGCTCAAGCGGCATGAGGCTCTTCAGAACGTGAGACCAGCTCGACGAACACGTCGTCGAATGGAGGTAGGAAGACCTCGGTCTTCTCGAGAGTCAGCTGTCTGCCATCGGCCCAACGCGAAAGGGCTGGCCCGGCGGCACCGGCATCCTCAACGGTGATCCTCACCGATCGAGAGTCGAGCCAACGCATCGGCTTCCCATCGTTGAGCTCACTCAGCGATATGACACTCGACCGGTCGGGCGCCTCGGCGAACGTGACGTCGATCTGCTCCCCACCGAACGCGACGCGGCGCAACCCCTCGGGTGTGTCGAAGAGGATGACTCTCCCCTCTCTGAGCACGGCCACGTAGTCGCAGTAGGCGGCTTCACCCACGTACTGGGTGGTGACCACGAGGCTCCTCCCTGACTCGGAGAGGTCGCCGAAGCGATCCCAGAACTTCTTACGCAGCACGGGATCGATGCCAGCGGTCGGCTCGTCCAGGAAGATCAAGTCGGGCTCGTGGATCAGGGTAGATGCCAGCATCACCCGCCGCTTCTCACCTCCCGACGCCTCGGCGGGCATCCGATCCATTGTTCCCTCGAGCTCCACGAATTCGATGAGCCGGTCGACGATCGACCGGCGCCGATAGGACATCCCGTATAGGGAGGCGGCGAAGTCGAGGTTCTGCCCGAGTGACAGCTCCGGGTAGAGGATCGCATCCTGTGGCATGTACCCGATACGCGCCCTGGTAGTCGGATCGAATTTCATCGGGGAGATCCCGAGCACTCTCAGCGTGCCTGAGTCGGGCCCGATTATCCCGGTCATGAGACGGACGATCGTCGTCTTTCCCGCCCCGCTCGGGCCGATCAGCCCGACGATCAGACCGCCAGGCACCTCCAGATTCAGGTCGAACACGCCTGCATCCGAGCCGAATCGCTTCGTCACCTCCGACGCCGCCACCACTGGTTCCCGCATCCAGACCTGATACCCAGGCAGTCCTGTCGATCAAACCGGTTTCCGACATGGTGGGATCGGGTAGACCGCGATCGAAGATGTCCTTATATGTCATCTCGGGCCGTACCCGTGCCGGTCTGAGGATCGCCGGTCTGATCGCCATCCTCATGTCGCTAACCGGGCTGGTCCTCGGGCTGTTGCTGGTGCAATCCCTGTCCGGCGATCTCAAGGCATCATTCGAGGTATCGAGGTCGGTGGTCGCTGC
>Ga0299907_10000898_pt1 | contig 15908 bp, 16 predicted proteins | sample RVTome_16_FD_198680 | JGI IMG/M metagenome (GOLD analysis project Ga0299907, IMG submission 198680) | Soil microbial communities from uranium-contaminated site in the Upper Colorado River Basin, Wyoming, United States - RVT152D67 (version 2) ...
ACGACACGAGCACGTCCTGCAGCGTGTCGAATTCCTCCAGACACTTCCCCGAACCGAGCACCACCGACTGCAGCGGATTTCCCGCCGTGACGATGGGCATTCCCGTCTCATGAGCCAGACGATGGTCCAGCCCGACCAGCAACGCTCCGCCCCCGGTGATAAAGATCCCCCGCTCGACTACGTCGGCCGCCAGCTCGGGCGGCGTTTTGTCGAGGGTGTACTTGACTGCGTCGACGATCGCCTGAGTCGGCTCCTCGATCGCCTCCCTGATCTCCGGACTCGAAAGAAGGATGGTCTTGGGCAGACCCGTGACCAGGTCGCGTCCACGAACCTCGGCCGATGGCTCGTCGGCATAGGGCCATGCCGAACCGACCGCCAGCTTGAGCTGCTCGGCGGTGCGCTCGCCGATGAGGACGTTGTACTCCTTCTTGACCCAGTCGATGATCGCGGTGTCAAGCTCGTCTCCCCCGACCCGGATCGATCGGGAGACCACGATGCCACCCAGGGAGATGACCGCAACCTCGGTGGTGCCACCGCCGATGTCGACGACCATCGAGCCCGCAGGCTCGGCTATGGGTAACCCGGATCCGATGGCGGCCGCCATGGGCTCTTCGATGGTGTAGGCCCGGCGCGCACCTGCGTGATAGGCGGCTTCTTCGACTGCACGCCGCTCCACCGGGGTGATGCCCGACGGGACGCAAACCACGATGCGAGGGCGGGCCCATTTCCTGCGATGAACTTTCTGAATGAAGTAGCGCAACATCTTCTCGGTCACGTCGAAGTCGGCAATCACGCCGTCGCGAAGTGGGCGGATCGCGGTGATGTGAGCCGGGGTGCGGCCGATCATTCGCTTCGCCTCCATGCCCACGGCCAGGGCCCGGCCGTTCTGGGAGTTGATGGCAACCACAGAGGGCTCGTTGAGGACGATGCCGCCGCCGCGTACGTAGACGAGGGTGTTGGCTGTGCCGAGGTCGATGGCCATGTCCTGGCCCGCAAATGAAAGAAGGGTTTCAGCCATGGCTGATGATGACTCCCGCGATGACCCGGGGAGTGTAGGTATCCGCCCGATGTTCTGCCATAGAGGGATTCACCCTATCCCGGCTGGGGGCAACCGGGAATCAGCCGTGGGGCCGATCGGCCTCAGTCGAAGTAGATCGACAGCTCGCGCGCCGCACTCTCGGCGCTGTCGGAGCCATGAACCAGGTTGTGGGTCACCAGCAGCCCGAGGTCACCTCGGATGGTTCCCGGAGCGGCCTGCTTCGGATCGGTGGCCCCCATCAGGGCCCGGCACACCGAGACGGCCGAGTCCCCCGACCACTCCATGGCGACGACCGGGCCCGAGGTGATGAAGTCGAGCAGCTCGGGGAAGAACGGCTTTTCGACATGCTCCTCGTAGTGCCGGCGGGCTAGCGCCTCGTCGATGTCCAGCTTCCGGATCTTCTCCAGCGTCAAGCCCTTGCGCTCGAGACGGGTGATGACCTCACCGACCAGCCCGCGGGCGACCCCGTCCGGCTTGACCATGATGAAGGTGCTCTCGATAGCCATGTGGCCGGGCAGAGTAGTGGGCCCCTAGACCAGCAGCTCTCTCGCCTCGCCGACGAGGTAGAGGGATCCGGCGACCAGGATGGCGCCGTCGGGGCCGGATTCGGCTCGAGCCATGTCCAGGGCGAGCTCGACTTCCTCGGCAATCAGCACGGGCACGTCGACCAGCGCGCTGATCCGGTCGGCCAGTTGTGCAGGCGGGACTGCCCTCTCCGACTCCGGCGCGGTGGTAATGATCCCATCGACGTGGGGGACCAGACTCTCGACCATCGCCTCGACGTTCTTGTCGCCCATCACACCGAGTATCAGCTGCCATCGCGTCGTGGGGTATTCCTCCGCCAGTGACTCGGCCAGGACCGCTACGCCATCGGCGTTGTGGGCCCCGTCCAGCATGATCATGGGATGTGTGCCCAGCACTTCCATGCGCCCGGGCACGGTGGCGGTGCCGACCGCTTCTCGCACCAACTCCTCATCGAGTTTGCGGCCCAGAAGCGCCTCGGTTGCGGCAATCGCGTTGGCCAGATTGACCAACTGGTAGCGGCCGTGGAGCGGCAAAAACAGATCTTCGTACGTCTCCTCGGCGCCACTGATCGTGGCCAGCCAGCCGCCGACGCCCCGCTCGGCGTCGAGCACCGAGAAGTCCTTTCCGTAATGGCGATGATGGATGCCCAGGTCACGGGCGCGAGTCTCGGCCACCTCCAGGGCCGCGTCGGGCAACGGCCCGCTGACCAACACGGAATTGGGCCCGGCGATGGCCAGCTTCTCCCTGGCGATGGTGCCCACGTCCTCACCCAGGTACTCGGTGTGCTCGATCCCGATGCTCGTCAGGACACAAACTTCGGCATCGACCACGTTGGTGGCGTCGAGCCGACCCCCGAGGCCCACCTCGAGCACCGCGGCGTTGACTGCCTTATCGGCGAAGAGGGCAAAGGCGGCGGCCGTGATGAGCTCGAAGTAGGTGTTCGCCTCTTCTCCGGCCTTCTCCCGCAATTCGGCGAAGGCCGCCACGTCGGAGATCGCCAGGGCGAACTCCCCTTCGGAGGCGTATCGCCCGTTGATCGACAGACGTTCCTCCACCTTCTGCAGATGCGGTGAGATGTAGGTGCCGGTATTGAGACCATGAGCGACCAGAAGGAGGGTGGCGAATCGAGACGTGGAGGTCTTGCCGTTGGTCCCTGCGACGTGGATGATCGGGTAACCCTCATCCGGCCGGCCCATGTCGGCGAGAAGCCCCTCGATGCGATCCAGCCCGGGTTTGATCCCGAGGGTGATGTGACGGTCCAGGTATTCGAGGGCTTCGCGGTATTCCATGAGAAGAGCCTCGGGAGGTTAATCCCGAGGCTTTCTCACTCTCCGGCAGACCGACCTATCCGGTCAGTCTTGCTCCCGCAGTCTCGCCCTCTGGCGCGGAGATCCCACCTTCTAGGTTCGAATCTCCGCGCCGGAACGGTCCAGGTCAGCTTTCTTCCCGCCTCGATCCGACGAGAAGGATTCCGCCCAACGCCAACAGACCACCCGCTAGGAAGGCCCACGCCCCATCTACGGAGCCGGTCAAGGGCAGCACCTCAAGGTCCTCGACCTCATCGGCGACCGTCGTGCTCGTGACCACAGTGCCGAGCACCTCATCTTCCACGGTGGTCGTTGTCTCTTCAGGTGGTGCGGTGACACTGGTCGAGCCAACTTCGCTCGTGGTGGTCGTTGCGGCCAGAGTCGTCGTCGTTGCTTCGATCGTCGTAGTTGTCGCCTGCCCTGCGCAGTCGATCACTACGTCGAGACCGGCCGAGAACACCGCATCCGGTCCCAAACGCAACGTCACGGTTATCTCCGAACCGAGTACCAACTGGCCCGAAGCCTCGACAACACCGCCCGGCTCGTCCTCTACGCCCAGGAGAACCACCTCGGAGCCACCCGAGCGGACGAACAGATCACTCTCGGGATGTACCGACTCTTGGTTATGCGAGATCGCGGCGACCTCACAACTCTGACCCGCAAACTGCGTAGGCACCGGTTCGGTGGCCAGAAGTTCGTTGGAGAACCACGGCGCGAAAACGACCGTCTCCAGCGGGATCGTGAGAGAGAACCCTTCGTTCGTCTGAGCGGAGGCAAGTTGGCCAAAAGCGAGGACCAACGCCATCACCGCCAAGACCAGCGCTGAGATCTTGAGACGCCATCCTGGGACGTCTGCCCCCGAGCGGTGGCGATGCCCCCCAACCTCCCCCCGGAACGGGCCGTCGGGGTCACCGACGACCGCAGCCGACTTCAGTCTGCTCATGTGCCAATCCCCTTTTTTCCGCGCGCGGGAACAGGCCGGTCTCACCAATGGCTACCCCAGGACCCAGGTGACCGCGTTTACAGGTCCGGGGTCAATGCCTCCCTGCATCCCCTTTTCACGACCGCCCTAAGGAGGTCTGTGCCAACGTAACCGGCGCGCGGGCCCCACCGGGTCATTTGGAGTCACATTCTTTCGATTGTCCCGATGCGCTAGTCACCGGGACGCCGGAGCGTCAGGCCGACTTCTCGGCCGGGCCAGGCTCTTCCCGGGTGACCGGGACCAGGGTCGGGTTGACCTTCTCGGCAACCACGTCGCGGTCGATCACGACTCTCTCGACGTCGGTGCGCGAGGGAAGGTCGTACATGGTGTTGAGCAGAACCTCTTCGAGAATCGCCCGCAGCCCGCGGGCGCCGGTCCCACGCTTGATGGCCTGGCCTGCGATCGCATCCAACGAGTCCTCGGTGAAGACCAGCTCGACCTCATCCATCTCGAACATCCGGGCGTATTGTCTGATGAGGGCGTTCTTGGGCTCGGTCAGGATCCTGATCAGGGCGTCCATGTCGAGATCCTCGACTGTCGCCATCACCGGGAGCCGACCGATGAACTCCGGGATCAGCCCGTACTTCATCAGGTCCTCGGGCATCACCTGATTGAGGAGCTCCGACGGCCGCCCATCCGCCTTGCCCCGGACCTCGGCGCCGAATCCGACTCCGCGCCGCCCGACCCGATTGGCGATGATGTCCTCGAGGCCGCCGAACGCCCCGGCGCAGATGAAGAGGATGTTCGTGGTGTCGAGCTGAATGAATTCTTGATGAGGGTGCTTGCGCCCACCTTGTGGGGGGACGGAGGCCACGGTGCCCTCCAGGATCTTGAGCAACGCCTGTTGCACCCCCTCACCGGAGACGTCTCTCGTGATCGATGGGTTTTCCGCCTTGCGGGACACCTTGTCGATCTCGTCGATGTAGATGATCCCTTGCTGGGCCCGGTTGACGTCGTAGTCGGCCGCCTGGAGCAGCTTGAGCAAGATGTTCTCCACGTCCTCCCCGACGTAGCCAGCCTCGGTGAGGCTGGTGGCGTCGGCGATGGCGAACGGGACGTTTAGCTGTCGAGCCAGGGTCTGGGCGAGGAGGGTCTTGCCCGACCCAGTGGGCCCGATGAGGAGGATGTTCGACTTCTGGAGCTCCACGTCGCGCTGGATGTCACCACCACGGATGCGCTTGTAGTGGTTGTAGACGGCGACGGAGAGTTTCTTCTTGGCGTCCTCCTGGCCAACGACGTAGTCGTCGAGGTATGAGTTGATCTCGACCGGCTTGGGCAGCTCGGTGAACGTGATCTCCTCGGTCGCCGAGAACTCTTCTTCGATGATCTCGTTACAGAGGTCGATGCACTCGTCGCAGATGTAGACGCCAGGCCCGGCTATCAGCTTCTTGACCTGCTTTTGAGACTTCCCGCAGAAGCTGCACTTGAGCAGCTCGCCGCCGTCACCGAGTCGTGCCATCGAGTTTTGAACCTCCTCCTTACTTGGAGGCTACCGCCGCAAGCTCCCGACGGGTGAGAATTCCGTCGATGACCCCGTATTCCTTGGCCGCGTCGGCCAGCATCCAGTAGTCGCGTTCGGTGTCCAATGCGATCTTCGCCAGGTCCTGACCGGTGTGCTGGGCGAGGATCTCGTTGAGCTGCTCCCGCATCTGCACGATCAGCTTGGCCTGGATCTCGATGTCCGAAGCCTGACCCTGAGCCCCACCATGGGGCTGGTGGAGCATGACCCGGGCGTGGGGCAGAGCGTAACGCTTGCCTTCGGCGCCACCGGCGAGGATCACCGCCGCCGCCGAGGCGGCCATGCCCATGCACACCGTGTTCACTTCAGGCTTGATGTACTGCATCGTGTCGTAGATGGCGAACAAGGATGTGATCGACCCGCCCGGCGAGTTGATGTAGAGGAAGATGTCCTTGTCCGGGTCCTCCGACTCGAGGTGGAGGAGCTGGGCCATGATCAGGTTGGCGATGGTGTCGTCGATCGGGGTGCCCAGGAAGATGATCCGGTCCTTGAGCAGCCGGCTGTAGATGTCGAAATAGCGTTCTCCCCGGCTGGTCTGTTCGAAGACCGTGGGGATCACATAGTTCTGGAACTGGTCGTTCATTCTTCTTCCTCCGCCAACTCGGCGAACACCTCGCCCACCGGGATCTCCCCGACGGGTTCGGCCTCGACGATCTCGGCCTCGACTTCTGTCACACTCAATTTCAAATCGACCGGGTTGCCGTCTTCGTCGACCGGGTTTGCTGCCGAGAGGATGGCGTCCAGCGCCCTGTTTCGGAGAATATCACCGGCCAGTGCCAATTCCCGGCCGCTTTGCCCGAACGCCTTGAGATAGGCCACCGGGTCGCCGGAGCGGGCGGCGGCATTCTGAAGCACGGTGGACACGTCCTCCGGGGTGACCTCGATCCCGGCGTCCCGGGCCACGGCTTCGAGGACCAGTTGGTTGCGCAACGAAGCCTGGGCCTGTTGACGCAGGTCCTCGAGGAACTGCTCCTGGTCGATGCCCGATGCCTCGAAGTAGTCGTCGATTGTCAGCTCGTTGTCGTCGAGGCGGTGGATGAAGTTGTGCAGGTGGTCGTCCATCTCCGAGCGGACGAGAGCTTCAGGCAGGTCGACTTCTACCTGGTCGACGAGGGTGCTCAGCGCCCGCTCGGCAAACTGGCGGGAGACGGCCTGGAGCTTCGCCTCGGTGAGACTGTTCTCGAGCTCAGCCTTCAATTCGTCGACGGTGTCGAATTCGGTGTTGTCCCCCACCCACTCATCGTCGAGTTCGGGGAGGATGCGCTCCTTCACCTCGTTGACCACGATCTCGAAAGTGACCTCTTCGCCCGATCGATCGCCGAATCCCTCCGGCAGCGGAGCCCCGAAGGTGAGAACCGTCTCCGGCTCCGCCCCTTCGAGCCGCTCATCGATTCCCTCTACGAATAGGCCGGAGCCGACCTCGTAGAGCAGGTCCGCGGCCGTCGCCCCGTCCACTGGTTCGCCGTTGTCGGTCGCCTTGACGTCAACCGAGACGAAGTCGCCGACTGCAGCCGGCCGGTTCGCTTCCTCAACCGTGGCGAATTGTTCGAGCATCCGCTCCAGTTGATGTGCCAACTCGTCATCGGTCACCTCGGGCGAGGTCACCTCGACGTCTCGGTCTTGATACTTGGGCAGCTCGATCGTGGGCCACAAAGTGACCCTGACTTCCACCTCGACCCCGCCGGCGACATCGTTCATCGATTCCAGTTGGGGGGTGACCGCCGGCTTCAGCTCCTCGTCGTTGAGGATGTCGGTCAGTGCCGGAGGGACCAGGTCGTCGATCACCTCGCTGCGGAGACGATCGGGTCCGACCGCGGCCTCGATGACGGGTAGCGGCGCCTTGCCGGGACGAAAGCCCTTGAGCTTCATATCCCGAGAGAGCTTGCGGGCTGTGGCCGCCTTGCCCTCGCTGATCTGGTCGTTGGTGAGCTGGAACGTGACCAGTCGCTCGAAGGGACCGGTCTCGGTGACGGTTGTTGTCATTCTCTTCCTGGTTGGGTGTCATGAAGAAGGGCGCATTGTTTGCGCCCTTCCGCTTGGGGTGACCGACGGGATTCGAACCCGCGACTTCCTGGACCACAACCAGGTGCTCTAACCGAGCTGAGCTACGGCCACCATGTCTTCGAATGGGTCTTCCTCTGCGCCCCCGGGAGGACTCGAACCCCCAACCTGCGGATTAGAAGTCCGCCGCTCTATCCAATTGAGCTACAGGGGCTCGCAGGCGAGGCCTCGTGCCCCGGAGGTCGACCCATTCGAGCGGGTGAAGGGAATCGAACCCTCACCGCCAGCTTGGAAGGCTGGAGCTCTACCATTGAGCTACACCCGCGGGACACGACATTGTAAAGGCTCGGTCGGGCTGGTCGGACTCGAACCGACGACCTCGTGCTCCCAAAGCACGCGCGCTACCAAGCTGCGCCACAGCCCGTGATCGCGGTCAGGGTACCTGTCCCCCGGTTTCTGTCCCACCCCATTCGTATGTTGGAAACCATGGAGGTGGGGACCGAATTTCGCATTCGGATCGACTCATGGGACATGCTGTCCCGCTGGGAGCAGTCCGAGTTGGGCAAGGACCTCCGCCGCCTCGGTCTCTCCTACGGCGAGATCATGGAGCTGATCCCGGTCAAGAAGTCGACCCTCGCCACCTGGTGCCGCGAGGTCCGGTTGAGCGAGGAGCAACACTCGGCGATCAAGGATAGGACGGGGTCACAGGAGGGAATCCCGAGGAACACTCAGCGCAAGCGACATCGTGATATCGAGCTCATCAAGGCTCAGGCGCGTATGGACGCAGAACACCTGTTAGGCAATCCCTTGTGGCTTGCTGGCACGGTTCTCTATTGGGGTGAGGGCTTCAAGACTCAGAGTCAACTCGGACTGGCTAACGCAGACCCCCACGCTCTGAGATTGTTCATCCGCTGGGCGGACGCATATCACGTGCCGGCGACGGGTTTCCGAGCAAGGATCATCCTTCACGCTGACAACGATGAAGTAATGGCGCGACGATTCTGGTCGGACCAACTCGACATCCCGCTCACCGACTTCATCAAGACTTTCGTGAAGCCAGATGGAACGGGTCACACGAAGAACCACCTGGCGCATGGTGTTTGCACAGTGACCATGAGGCGAAGCGCCGACGCGTTCCACACGACTCTGGCTTGGATCGACTTCGTTCAGTCGCGGCTCGGCAGCTAAAATTCATCCTGGGTCGCTAGCTCAAGTGGTTAGAGCACCGGTCTCTTAAATCGGGTGTTGTGGGTTCGAGTCCCACGCGACCCACCCATATAGATCTGGGGTGCGAGTTCTCAGCCCCACACGCGGGTGTGGCGAAATCTGGCATACGCGCAGGGTTTAGGTCCCTGTGGGCGAAAGCCCGTGGAGGTTCAAATCCTCTCACCCGCACCAGGTCCCCTCGCGCACCGTCTTTGAAGGGTCCGCGGGCCTATGTGGCCCCCACCCCCTTTGTCGATAGCCTTTCCTTGGTGCAGGGCCGGGAGTGAGAGGACCGCATCGCTTTGGCCCTGACAATGCAAACAGAGGTTGCCGCCGACCCGATCGGTGATGCCCTGATCGAGCGGCTCATCCCGATGACCCGGCCGCTGACCTACTGCGAGCACCTGCATTTTGGCCGGCAGCGGTTCTACGCCTCTACGGCGCTCCCCGGCGCCTTCTTCTGCGAGGTGTGCTTCCACTCGACCTTCATCACCAGGACACTGACTGCGGGTGAGCGAACCCAGACCCAGTGCGACACCTGCCACATCGAGGTCAGCGATCCCCGGGCGCTCGGCCGTGTCACCCTGATCAGCGGACTAGCCAATCTCGTCGGGAATGTCTGCCGACCTTGCGAGCAAGAATTCGAGTAGCAGGTCGCTCAGCCGCGATCGGAGCTACTCCTCCCCTCGGGGGGAGACGCGGGAAGGCCGGTGATGATCCGGGCTCCACGTCGGAATGTGATGTAGCTCCAGGCCCAGGACACCAGCACCAGGAGCCGGTTGCGGAAACCGATCAGATAGAAGATGTGGATCGCCAGCCATGCGACCCAGGCGAAGAAACCGCCGAACCGAACCGAGCCGAAATCGGCGACCGCCCGGGCCCTACCGATCGTGGCCAGGGAGCCCTTGTTGCGGTAGCGGAACACTGACCGCTCTCGGCCCGTCAAGTAGGCATCAATCATCCGACCCGCGTGCCGACCCATCTGCATCGCCGCCGGCGCCACCCCGGGAACGCCCGGATACTGGGCGAGGTCTCCGACCACGAACACTTCGGGATGTCCCGGGATCGTCAAGTCATCTTCGACCTTGACCCGACCGCTCCTATCGGTGTCCGCACCGAGCAAACCTCCCAGCGACGACGCTTCCACGCCTGCCGCCCAGAGCACGGTGCCGGCGTCGATCCGGCGACCGTCGCTCAAGGTGACCCCATTTTCGTCGACCTGCTCGGCGAGAGCTCCGGTGATGACTTCGACCCCGAGCGTCTCCAACTGACGTCGAGCGCTCTCCGAGAGCACTTCCGGATAGACGGGGAGGACATGCGGGGCGCCCTCGACGAGGATCACTCGGGCTCGGGCCGGGTCGATGGCGTGGAACTCGTCGCCCAGGGAGTGGACTGCGATCTCCACCAGAGCTCCGGCCAGCTCGACACCAGTGGGCCCGCCGCCTATCACCACGAAGGTCAGGAGCCGATCTGCCTCCTCCGGCTCCCGCTCGGCCCGCTCGAACGCACTGAGCACCCGCTGTCGCATGGTGACCGCATCTTCCAGGGTCTTGAGACCGGGGGCGAAGTCGGCCCACTGATCGTTGCCGAAGTAGGAGTGGGTGGCCCCGGTGGCCAGGATCAAGTAGTCGTAGGGAACCGCGGCTCCGTCATCGAGGGTCACCTCGCGAGACTCCACGTCTATGCCTGTCACCTCCGCCAGCAAGACGCCCGTGACGTTCTGCTGACGGCGGAACACCGACCGGATCGGATACGCGATATCGCTCGGGTTCAAGGCAGCGGCCGCTACCTGATAGAGCAAGGGCTGGAAAAGGTGAAAGTTCCGACGATCGATGATCGTCACCTCGACCGGTGCCCGGTTGAGCGCTTTGACCGCATTGATCCCGGCGAACCCTCCCCCGATGACGACCACCCGGGGCAACTGGCTCACGGTGGGGCGGCCCCCAGGGACTCCGCCAGCGCCCGTAACGCGCGGGCACGATGGGACAACATGTTCTTATGCTCGACACCCATCTCCGACAACGTCCTGCCCTCGACTTCGAACACAGGGTCGTAACCGAATCCGCCGCTGCCTCTCGGTGCTTCGGCGATCACGCCGTCCAATGAACCTTCGGCGACAGTTTCCCAACCGTCTGGCGTCACGATTGCCACCACTGTTTTAAACCGCGCCCGCCTGTCTCCAATTCCTTCCAGCTCATCGAGGAGCAATCTCACGTTGTCGGCATAGGACGCCTCGGGACCGGCATACCGCGCGGTGCGCACCCCGGGCCGTCCCCCCAAAGCCAAGACCTCGAGACCCGTGTCATCGGCGACCGAGGGGAGACCCACGGCCTCGGTGACCGCCCTTGCCTTGAGCACGGCGTTGTCCTCCAGCGTGTCGCCGGTCTCTTCGACGTCTGGCCAATCGAGGCCACGCACGATCTCACCGACCAACCCGGTCGCGGCCAGAACCGACTCGAGCTCTTCGACCTTGTCCCGGTTCTTGGAGCCAATGACCAGACGCGGGATCACTCCGCCACCGCTCGACGCTGCAGGTCGTGAAGCTCATTGATGCCGGCGGCGGCCAGGTCGAGCAGTTGTTCGAGCTCCGAACGGGTGAAGGGCGCCCGCTCCGCGGTCCCCTGCACCTCGACCAGGAGTCCGCGGCCGCTCATGACCACGTTCATATCCACCTCGGCCGCAACGTCCTTCTCGTAATCGAGGTCCAGCATCGGCTTCCCGTCGACAATGCCCACCGACACCGCCGCCACCTCGTCGATCAAGGGCGACGAGGCCATCACTCCCCGGTCCACTGCGTCAACGAACGCGTAGTGGAGGGCGATCCAGGCCCCGGTGATCGAAGCCGTCCTGGTCCCGCCGTCGGCCTCGATGACGTCGCAGTCGACTATCGCCATGGCCTCTCCCATGGCCTTGAGGTCGACCACGGCCCGCAAAGATCTGCCGATGAGCCGGGAGATCTCTTTGGCCCGCCCGCCTTCGATGTGGTCGCGTCGCACCCTCTCGTTGGACGATCCGGGCAACATCCCGTACTCGGCAGTGACCCAACCCTTGCCCGATTCCCGCATCCAGCGGGGCACATCGCTCTGAACCGAAGCCGTGCATAAGACTTTGGTCCGACCCATCGAGATCAGGACCGAGCCCGGGGTCGACGACGTATAAGGGATCTCGAGCTTGACGTCCCGGAGCTCGTCGAACACTCGATCAGACATCGAAGCTCACTCCGGCGACTGCGAGAGAAACCGGCCGGTCGAATTCGGTCTCGGCTTCGTCGATCGATCTGGTGACGTCGAGATAGGGCGGGATGTGGGTGAGGACGAGCCGTCCGGCCCCGACCTCGCGTGCGATACGGCCCGCCTCGGCCGAAGTGAGGTGATGGGGGTAGTCGCCATCACTCCTTTCCTGATAGGCAGCCTCGCTCAGCATCAGGTCCACTCCCTGAGCCTTCTCCTGCCAGTTTCCCGTGGGACCGGTGTCCCCGGTGAAAAACATGGCCCGGCTCTCCGCCTCCCATCTCGACCCGACGGTCGGGACCGAATGGTCCATCTCGACGAACGACACGGAGAGGTCACCGATTTCGATCTCGTCACCGGTCCAGACCGGTGTGAACTCAAACGTCTCGGACAGTCTCGAGCCCTGGCCGCCGTCGAGGAACCCCGATACTTGGTCCCACACCGCTTGCGGTGCGTAGAGGGGAACGCCTCTCCTTGGCTCCGGGCAATACGTCCAGGCATGGAAGGCGGTGAACAGATCCGTGCTGTGATCAGGGTGCTGATGTGAGATGACGATGGCGTCGACCATGTAGGAATCGACCGGGAGGTTGACGAATGTGCCCGGCCCGGCGTCGCACCACACCCTGGTCCCCGACTGTTCGATGAGGTAGCCGGAGGCGGGGCGGCCCGGCACCGGGAACGTCCCCGAGGAACCCACGACGTGCAGCTTCATGGGGCCAACCTCTCCATACGCCAGCCATCGTTGGCTCGCACGTATCTCACCCTGTCGTGAAACCTGTTGGGCTGACCCTGCCAGAACTCGACGCTATCCGGGGTGAGTCTCCACCCGCCCCAGGCCCGGGGCCGGGGGACCTTGACTCCCCGGAACTTGGCGTCGAGCGTCTGGAACGCCTCGTCCAGCTCCTCACGGGAGGTGACGACCTCGCTCTGCGGGGAGGCATGGGCTGCGATCTGGGCGCCCCGGGGGCGGGCGTCGAAGTAACGATCCGCCTCGACGTCGGGCACCATGTTCACCCGGCCCTCGAACCGGACCTGACGGTGCAAGGGGATCCACACGAAGGTGGCGGCGGCCAGTGGGTTGACCCTCAGGTCCTCGCTCTTGCGACTGGCCAGATTGGTGTAGAACACCAAACCGGACCCGTCGATCCCCTTCATCAAGACTGCCCGGGCCGATGGCCTGGCCCGGTCATCGGAGGTGGCGAGGATGAAGGCATTCGGCTCCTCGAGCCCGGCCTCGATCACGCCGTCGAACCACAGACGGAACTGCACGGTGGGGTCGGCGGCCATATCCCCCTCGCTCAGCCCCATCGCCTCGTACTCACGGCGGAGCTGAGCCACCTGGTCGTCAATCACCATGCGGACGATAGCCTCGGGCCCAACCCGTGAACCGAGACCCGAGCGCCTCCACCCTGACCATGATTGGCCGCGCTCTGAGACGACGCTGCCCCCGTTGCGGGGGGGAAGCGTTTTCGTCCTACTTCGGGCTCACTGAGCACTGTGAGTGGTGCGGGCTTCGCTTCGAACGCGAGGAGGGCTATTGGGTGGGGGGCCTGATCATCAACACCACAGTGGTGATTGGCGCCTTCCTTCTGGTTTTCGTCGGTGGGATGGCCCTGACCTGGCCGGAGGTGCCCTGGGGGGTGCTTCTCGCGGTCACACTGGGCGCAATGGCGATCCTGCCCATCCTCTTCTACCCGCTCTCGAAGACGCTGTGGATGGCCCTGGAGCTCTCCTGGCACCCCCTGGAGGCTGACGAGATCACCGAAGCGGCAGACCGGGTTCGGTAGCAAAGAGTCCTCCTCCGGAGGGGGAGGTGACCAAGGGTTCCCCCTCCCCGGCTTCGCCGGTACTCCCCCCCTTTCGGGGGGAGAAACGGGCCGGAGGGTGCAACGTCGAGCGCGCGGCTATACAAGAACCCTCCTTCGGTGGGAGAAACGGAGCTCGCCTACAACCGCTTGGCGATCTCGTCGAGCATGACCTCGGTGGCACCCCCGCCGATCGACGCGATCCTGATGTCCCGATACATCCTCTCCACCGCCGTCTCGGCGATGAACCCCATGCCCCCGTGGAACTGGACGCAGTCGTAGAGGACCCGGTTGGCCATCTCCCCGACGAACGCCTTGACCTCGGACACCTCCCGGACCGCATCCTCCCCCTGATCGGTGAGCCAGGCGGCGTGATAGGTCAGCTCCCGCCCGGCGTCGATCTCGGCCTGACCCCGGGCCAGCCGCTGCCGGATCACCTGCTTCTGCCAGAGCGGGCCACCGAAGGCGGTGCGCTCCTTGACGTGTTCGACAGTCAGCTCCAGCGCCCGCTGCGACTCGCCCAAGGCTTGACCCATGATGGCGAGGCGTTCGTTCTGGAAGTTGGACATGATGTAGTAGAAGCCCCGATTCTCCTCACCGATTAGGTTCTCCTCCGGGACCCACACCTCCTCGAGGACCAATTCGGCGGTGTCCGACGAGTGCCATCCCATCTTCTCCAACGCCCGACTCGCCTTGAACCCGGGGGTGTCCTTCTCCACCGCGAAGATCGAGATTCCGCGTGATCCCTTGGCATCCGGATCGGTCCTGGCGGCAATGAACACCAAGTCGGCAATACCACCGTTGGTGATGAACATCTTGGTGCCATTGAGCGTGTAGCCGTCACCTTCCCGACGGGCGGTGGTCCTGATCGCAGCCACGTCGGATCCGGCGTCGGGCTCGGTGACTCCGATGGCAGTGAGCACCTGGCCACCTGCCATCGCGGGCAGCCACCTGGCCTTCTGCTCATCGGAGCCGAAGTTGGTGAGATAGGGAACGGCCAGATCGGTGTGGACCAGAACCGTGATGGTGAACCCGCCGTATGTCGAGCGTCCCAACTCTTCGGCGAATACCACCGACGCCAGCGCACCGAGTCCGATTCCCCCGTGCTCCTCGGGGATCCGCAATCCGAAGAAGCCGAGATTTCCCATGTCGTCGAGGACCTCCCTCGGAACACCTGAGTCCTCCCACGCGGCGGCGCGGGGCACGATCTCCCGCTCGACGTACTCCCGGGTCTGGGCGCGGATCGCCTCCAGGTCGTCGTTCATGTAGATCGACTTCTTGCTGCTCATTCCCCGTCCCTAGCCGCCAGCAATGCCTTGCCGGCGGCGCTGTTGTAGGTCAGATTGTGGTCGGCGCAGAACCGCTGAGCCACCTCGGCCACGGCGACGAGGTCGATCCCGTGTTCGATACCGAGACCGTCGAGCAGATAGAGCAAGTCTTCGGTGGCGACGTTGCCGGTGGCGCCGGGGGCATAGGGGCAGCCGCCGAGACCGCCGGCCGAGGAGTCCATCATCGCGATTCCCATCTCCAGGGCGCTCATGGTGTTGGCCACCGCCTGACCGTAGGTGTCGTGAAAATGGACCCCCACGTTGTCGACCGGGATCCGGGCCAGCACCTCGTCGAGCAGCCGCTCGACGTGATACGGCGTTGCCTTGCCGATGGTCTCACCGAGGAACACGGCGTGCACCCCCCACTCCATCAGCGTTTCGGCCAGGTGGGCAACCCAGTCGGGGTCCTGCTCCCCCTCGAACGGGCAATGGGTGGCGGTCGACACATAACCGCGCACGGGCAACTCCTCGGGTACTTCGAGGAGGATGCGCCGGATCCGGTGCATCGACTCATCGACCGTGGCGTTGAGGTTGCGCTGGTTGAACGCGTCGGATGCCGCGGTGAGGACCCCGATGCCACCGACACCGGCCGCAACCGCCGCTTCAAGCCCTTTCATGTTGGGCACCAGCCCGTAGAGGGTCATGTCTTCCAAGATATGGACCCCGGCCAGGACCTCGGCCCCATCGGCCATCTGCGGGACGGCTTTGGGGCTGACGAAGGACACTGCGTCGAAGGTTCGCAGACCGGTTCCGCCCAGATCGTCGATGAGACCGGACTTGGCGTCGGTGGGGACGAATGCTCCGAGGGATTGGAGGCCGTCACGCGACGAGGATTCGGTGATGCTGACCCGCGCTGGCAGAACACTCACATCGGGACGGTAACCGGGGATCGGTCAGTGCTCTGGCCACTGACGTTGGCGATGTTCAGGGCGAGTCAGGGGCGTCGCCTGGCCAGGACGCAGGACG
>Ga0299907_10000899_pt1 | contig 15898 bp, 15 predicted proteins | sample RVTome_16_FD_198680 | JGI IMG/M metagenome (GOLD analysis project Ga0299907, IMG submission 198680) | Soil microbial communities from uranium-contaminated site in the Upper Colorado River Basin, Wyoming, United States - RVT152D67 (version 2) ...
GGCTGTACAGGGTGTAGAGCCGGAGGAGCTCGCCGCTCGATGTGTTCACGATGTTGTGCTCGACGCCGGCCGGGATCACGACCGCGCTGCCGTCACCCAGCTCCCGCTCCTCCCCGTCCAACCGCACGACGCCGCTGCCTGCCTCCACGCGAATGAATTGATCGTGGTCCTCGTGGGTCTCCAGACCGATATCCTCGCCGGAGCGCAGCGTCATGAGCACGAGCTGCGTGTTCGGTCCGGTGAAGAGGACGCGGCGAAAGTCCTCGTTCGCTATGGTATCCTGCTCGATGTTCGTGACGAAGCCGTTCATTCTCACCTCCAGGTAGAAGTCCCTGGCGACCGTGCCGCAAGGGGAAGGCCGCGGCGGCTCCCGCCGAACGGTCCGCTCATGAGAACGACCGCCGGCAGCCAGACGATCTGTTTGCGCCCGCGCTTGTCTACGTCCTGCTGGACGCTGCGTTCGTCGTGGGTGGCTATCTGGTAAGCGAGACGCGCGTCCTCAGCGCGTGGCTGGAGCGAGACCTTCGATCCCGCGCGGTCCGACCTCTCGCCGTCGGCCTTCCATTGACCCGTCGTCCGAAGCGCGGTTAGCCTTCCGCGCGTTGAAAAGGGGGGCGACCGGTCGATCGCCTTCCCCGGGTGGGGAGGGACGCGGGCCGGCCTCCCGCCCGGCCTGTGTCAGCGGCGCGCGCGGCGCGGCGGCCCCCGCCCGCGGGAGGGGCCGGTGCTGGTCCCGAAGCTCTTCACCACCCTCAAGTCTTACTCCCGCCCCCAGTTCGTGGGCGACCTTTCGGCGGGGGTCATCGTCGGCATCGTCGCCCTGCCCCTGGCCATCGCCTTCGCGATCGCGAGCGGCGTGGGCCCGGACCGCGGGCTCTTCACCGCCATCGTCGCCGGCTTCCTCATCTCGGCCCTGGGCGGTTCCCGCGTCCAGATCGGCGGTCCGACCGGCGCGTTCGTCGTGATCGTCTACGGAATCGTGCAGCAGTTTGGCGTCGATGGGCTCATCGTGGCCACGATGATGGCGGGCGTGATGCTGATCATTTTCGGGGTCGCGCGCCTGGGCGGAGCGATCAAGTTCATCCCGCACCCGGTGGTGACCGGCTTCACGAGCGGGATCGCGCTGCTCATCTTCTCGGGCCAGGTGAAGGACCTGCTCGGACTGAGGATGGGCGACGTGCCGGCGGAGTTCTTCGCGAAGTGGCGGGCGTACGCGCAGCACGCGGCCACCGCCGACGCGGCGGCGATCGGCGTCGCGGGACTCGCTCTCGCGATCATCCTCGCCTGGCCGCGGGTGAGCCGCCGGATCCCCGGCCCGTTCGTCGCGCTGCTGGTGACGACGGCCCTCGTCCACATGCTCCACCTCGACGTGGAGACGATCGGCGGGCGGTACGGCGAGATCCCCTCCTCGCTGCCCGCGCCCGCGCTGCCGAGCGTCGACCTGGCGACGGTGAGGGCGCTGGTCGGGCCGGCGTTCACCATCGCGCTCCTCGCGGCCATCGAGTCGCTGTTGTCGGCGGTCGTGGCCGACGGGATGATCGGCGGGCGGCACCGCTCCAACATGGAGCTGGTGGCGCAGGGGGTGGCCAACATCGCCGGCCCGCTCTTCGGCGGGATGCCGGCGACCGGCGCAATCGCGCGGACGGCCATCAACGTCAGGAACGGAGGGCGCACGCCCGTGGCCGGCATCGTCCACGCCCTTACGCTGCTCCTGATCGTGCTGTTCTTCGGCCGTTTGGCCGGGCTGATTCCGTTCGCGACGCTGGCGGCCATCCTGGTGGTCGTCGCCTACCACATGAGCGAGTGGCGGGCGTTCAAGGGGGAGTTCACGGCTCCCAGGAGCGACCTGCTCGTCATGCTGATCACCTTCACGCTGACGGTGGTGGTGGACCTGACGGTGGCGATCCAGGTCGGTCTGGTCCTGGCCGCCTTTCTCTTCATGAAGCGTATGTCGGAGGTCACCAACGTCCAGGCGGTCGCGCGGGAATTCGTGGAAGATGGCGACCCCTACGCGACGGACCCGAACGCGGTCCGGATCCGCGAGGTGCCCGAGGGCGTCGAGGTCTTCGAGATCAACGGCCCGTTCTTCTTCGGCGCGGCCAAGCAGTTCAAGGAGCACGTCGAGCCGGTGCTGGGGCGGCCCAAGGTGCTGATCCTGCGCATGCGCAACGTCCCGGCGATTGACTCGACCGGACTCCACGCGCTGGGTGAGGTCGTGCACAGGAGCCGCCCCCGCACCCTGGTGGTGCTGTCGGACGTGCACGCCCAGCCCTTGATTGCCCTCGGCAGGTCCTATCTCCTCGATGAGATCGGCGAGGAGAACATCTTCGGCAACGTCGACGACGCGCTGAACAGGGCTCGCGAGCACCTCGGACTTCCGCCCGCTCCTCCGCCCTCGCTCGCGCGGCCGACGGTGGCCCGAGAGCGCCACCCGGAGTAGCTGGCGGGGCGGATCCGGCCGTTGCGACGACGAGCTCGGGGCGTAGGCTGGCGATCAAGCCCGGACCTTCGGCCGGCTCCCCGGCGCCCGGACCGGGGTCGTCGAGACGACCGTACTTTGTAAATTGAAGTACTTGACAGCACGAACCGTAAGGCCCATCGTTTCGCACCATATGGCGAACAGCGCCCCTCGACGCAGATTCGGAGGCTACGTGAAGGAGGACGACTCCACCGCCGCTGTCGCGCTGGGGCTCGCGGCCGTGCTGGGCTTTCTGGCAGACCGTCTCTTCCCGGCGGGTCCGGAGGGCCCCGGCTTCGCGATCTGGATCCTGCTCCTGGGCGGGGCGGCGGTGCTGGTGGCGCGGCGCGCGGACCCGTCCCGTATCGGCGCCGTCGCGGGGTGGTCGACCGTCGCGGCGACCGCGGCGGCCGCCACGCTCCTGCGGGACACGGAAGTCGTGATAATGGCCATGCGGCTGGTGCTGCTCACCGCCGCGTCCATGGTCCTGCTGCGCGCGGGCGGCGTCCGGCTGTGGACGACCCGCCCGGCCGACCACGTCCTGGGGCTCGCACTGGTGCCGGCGCGCGCGGCCGTGGGCGTGGTGCCTCTGTTGGGGGGCGTGCAGCCGCCGCAGGAGTCGTCGCGCCGTCGTCTCGTGGCCGTCGCCCGCGGCGCGCTGCTGGCCGCCCCCCTGCTGCTCCTCTTCGGCGGACTCTTCGCCTCCGCGGACGCGGGCTTCGACCGCTACGTGGCCACGTTCTGGTCCGAGGACGTGCTCGCTCACGTCGTATTCGTCCTCGTCTTCGGCTGGATCGCCGCCGGCCTGCTCTCGGGCGTGCGGGCGAAGCGGCTGCCGGACCCGCTCTCCGGCTTCACTCCGCCGCGGCTCGGGCGCGAGGAGACCGCCGTGGTGCTCGGGCTGCTGGCGCTGCTCTTCCTTGCCTTCGTCTCCTTCCAGCTCGGCTACCTCTTCGGCGGCCGCGACGTGATCGAGGCCACGTCCGGCCTCACGGTGGCCGACTACGCCCGACGCGGGTTCTTCGAGCTGATGGTGGTGGGCCTCGCCACCATCGGCGTGTTGCTGGCCGGCGACGCCCTCACGACGGCCCGCCGGCTCTTCCGCTGGCTCGCCGGCTTGCTCGTCGCCTGCGTGCTGGTGATCCTCGTCTCCGCGGTCCAGCGCCTGATGCTCTACACGGCCGCGTTCGGCCTGACCGTCGACCGCATGACCGCCGCGGCGGTCATGGCGTGGGTGGCCGCCGTCCTCGTGCTGTTCGCGGCGACGGTGCTCCGAGAGCGACCCGGCCGGTTCTCGTCCGGGGCCGTGATCGCCGGGATCTTCACGGCGTTCGCCCTGGTGATGGTGAACCCCGGCGAAGTGGCCACCCGGTCCAACCTGGACCGCGCCGCGGCGGGCGTCCGCGAGGCCGACGCGGCCTACCTGGCCCGGCTCGGGGCGGACGCGGTGCCGACCCTCCTCGAGCGGATCGATGAGCTGCCAGCCGAAGCCCGGTGTGAACTCGGGCGGACACTGCTGTCGCGCTGGGCGGACGAACCCGAGGGCGCGCGCGACGACCGCGACTGGCACGCCTGGAACGCGGCGCGGGCAGCGGCGCGCCGTGCGGTCCGGGCCTCGGAAGGCCACCTCGCGGCGGCCGCGTCCGACTGCTGAGCGGGCGCGACTCGGGTGGTCAGGGCGCGAGGGCCGCGGCCAACTCCGACCCCACCGATTCGTCGGACTCCACCGACGCCCTCGATGACAACGCCGCCCTGGCCTCGACCGAGCTCACCCGGCCGAGCGCCCAGGCGGCGTGGGCGCGCACCAGCGGCTCCGGGTCCGACAGCGCGGCAGTGAGCACGGGTAGGGATTCCGGCGACCCCCAGTTTCCGAGCGCCACGCAGACGTTGCGCGCGAATCCGGCGCGGCCGGCTCGGCGGATCGCCGATCCCCGGGAAAACGAATCCCAGGCGGCCTCGTCCAGCGCCATCTGCAGCAGCTCGATCAGCGACGGCGACTTCGTCCCGGGATGCGTGCGCTTCTCCTCCGCGGGAATGGCCTGGACCGCCGCCGGCCGCTCCCCCGGCCCCCGCGCCGCGTACGCCGCCTCGGTGCTCTCCATCGCGAACCGGATATTGAAAGGACAGGATTCCTGGCAGATGTCGCACCCGAACACGCGATTCCCGAGCGCGGGCCGCAGCTCGCGCGGGATCGGGCCGCGGTGCTCGATGGTCAGGTAGGAGATGCAGCGGCGGGCGTCCATCACGGGCGCGCCGTTCGCGTCGCGCCCGAGCAGCGCGCCCGTCGGGCAGGCGTCCAGGCACGCCCTGCAGGTGCCGCAGTGGTCGGCCTCGAACGGCGCGTCGGAGGTGAGCTCCAGCTCGGTGAGCAGGACGCCGAGGCAGAAGTACGAGCCGCGTCGGGGGTGGATCAGCATGGTGTTGCGGCCGAACCAGCCGAGGCCCGCGCGACGCGCTAGCTCGCGCTCGAGAACGGGGCTCGTGTCGACGCAGGCACGGGCCGCGGGAAGCGAATGGCCGGCCTCGGCCTCCAGCCAGCGCAGGAGCCCGCGCACCTTCCCCTTGACGACCCGGTGGTAGTCGCGCCCGCGCGCGTAGCGCGCGACCACGCCGCGGTCGGGCTCGCGCGTATCTACTCCGGCTCCGGCGCCGTAGAAGTCCGCCACCACCAGCGCGGAGCGGAGGTCGCGGGCGTACGTCCGCGGATCGGCGCGCCGCTCCACCGCGTCGGTGCGCGCCAGGTAGGCCATGTCTCCGTGGTAGCCCGCCTCGAGCCACGCGCGCAGGAAGTCGGCGTGGTCGCTGGGCCGCAGCGCGCACACTCCGGCGAGGCCGAACCCTTCGGCGAGAGCGCGCGCCTTGAGCCTGGCGGCGAGCGTCGCCGCCGCGGGCGCTTCCCCGCGATCCGGCACGCGCGGGCCGCCGGTCTCAGGCGGCCGACTCATCGGGAACCCGGCCCACTCGGGCGGCCTCCGCCCGGGGCGAGTCCGCGCCGCCGCTCTCCGGGTGCAGCGCCGCGCGCGCGTACAGGATCGCGGTGGCGATCGCGCCCAGCGGATAGGTCAGCGCGAACAGCACCGGCTGCATGTGCCTGGCGTACGTGAGCGCCCAGAAGACGAGCGAGAACCCGGTGGCGTACCTTGCCCAGGGCCCCAGCGGACTCCCCCAGGCGAAGATCGTCAGGGCCGGCGGAACCAGCCACATCGCCAACGCCAGGACGCCGACGATCCACGGTCCGGTCGCAATGAGCCGGCTGCGCAACGCCGTACTCGCGCCCATGGCGAGGATGCGCGTCCAGCCGGCGCTGATTTCAGAGAGCGAGCGGAACATGCGCGTGACCAGGAATCGCTCCCCGTGAACGAGGTAGACGCCCCGGCCGAGGGCCCGCAGCCGCTGCGCGATGCCGAGCTCCGGCGCGGGCCGCTCGCGCACCGCGTCGTGGCCGCCGGCTTCGAAGTACGCGCCCCTCCGGACCAGCAGGTACTGGGGGTTGGCGAGAGCGTTGCGCGGGCTGCGCGCCCGGTTGACCAGCCGGGCGTCCACGAAGCGCGCGTTGATCGTCAACAGCAGGTGAGGCAGCAGGATGCGCTCGGCCATGGTCTGCAGATCGTGCCTCGGGAGCACGCTGACCAGCGCGGCGCCGCGCCTCTCGAGCGCCGCCACGGCGCGTGGCAGAAGCTCGGGGTCGTGGCGCGTGTCGGCGTGGGTGAACAGCAGCAGCTCGCCTTCGGCGGCGCGGGCCCCGGACCAGCACTCCCACGCCCGAGCCCGCCAATCGGCCGGCGCCCGCTCGTGGGCGAGGACGCGTACCCGCTCCGAGAGAGCCGCAACGGCCTCGGCCACCTCCACCGTCCCGTCCGTGGAACCGACATCGACGACGATCACGTCCAGCGCCGGGTACTCGCTGGCGAGGATGGTGCCCAGGCACGCGCCGATGTCGTGCCCGTCGTTGTTCGTGGGCACGATCACGCTCACGTGGGGAGCGTGGTGACCGCGACGCCGGACCGGGTAGGTGGATAGCCGGGGGCCGGGCAGGAGCCTCACCAGCGCCCACACGCACAGGAGCGCCCAGGGCAGCGCGGCGACAAGGGGATCCATGGCGAAAACCTAGCCCCGCGGGCCGAACCTGCGCGAGCGCCGCCCGGTGGCCCGCCGCCCGGGCGTCCGGTACGTTCGGCGGCCATGGACACGACCGACGACACCCCGCTCACGCTCGCCGGCGCGCAGCGCTCGGTCGACGGGTGGATCGGGCGGTTCCGCGAGGGCTACTGGCCTCCCCTGGCGAACCTGGCCAGGCTGATCGAGGAAGTCGGCGAGTTGGCGCGCGAGATCAACCACAGGCACGGGCCCAAGACCAAGCGCGCGGAGGAGGACGAGAAGGACCTGGCGCTCGAGCTGGGCGACGTGCTGTTCGTCCTGGTCGCGCTGGCGAACGAGCAGGCGATCGACCTGGAGGACGCCTTCCGGCGGGTGCTCCGGAAGTACGAGGAGCGCGACTCCGAGCGTTGGGAGCGTTGAGGGTTTCGGGCCAGCGGCGCCCTCACTGTCCTCCGCCCGTCCCGGCCCGCCTGTAGGAGGCCACGCCGAACACCCGCAACCCGTCGTCGCCCAGGACCTCGTCCCGCACCTCCAGGAGGTCCGGTTCGAGGATCCGATAGGTGGTGCGGCCCGTCTCGCTCTCCGCCGACCACTCCGCGACCAGCGTGGAGTCCGTCGCCGCTGCGCTCAGCTCGAGGATTTCCCCCCGGGTATCGAACCATGCGCCCCGTAGCGGCTCGGTGGCGGTGTAGAAAGCCCGCGCCCGGAGGACCGTCCGACCCGACCCATCGGGTTGAATCAGCCGATTCTCGAAGGATAGTTCCACGAAGCGCCGGTCCAGCGTCCATTCCCACCGCATCGAGAAACTCGCGGGCTGCCCGAACAGCTGGCCGTCCCCCTCCCACGCGCCCATCAGGCGCTCGAAGACCGGCGCCGGCCCCGGGATAGCGCGTTGTGCGGCGGCGGCGGCCGGTTCGAGGGCCGGGTATACAGCGCCCGCCAGGACCACGGCGCACGCCGCCACCCCGACCACGGCGGCGCGGCCCCTCCGGCGGCGCGGCCCGGGCGCGCTCCTCACTGCTAGCGACCCCGCGCGTCGGCGGTGACCGGCGGACTCGCGTGGGAGCGCGCGTCGCGCAGGCGCCGCGCCAGGTGGCGCCGAACCGGCTGCGAGCGGGACAGCTCTACGCCCTTCGCGAACGCCGCGGCGGCCTCGCGCCCGCGGTCGAGCCGACACAGAAGGTCGCCCTCGATGGCCCAGCGCGCTTCGTAGGCCCGCAGCGTGGGGTGATCGGCGACGTGCGCGAGCGCCCGCAGGGCCACCTCGGGGCCCTCGACCTCGGCGAGCGCGACCGCGCGGTTCAGCGCGACCACGGGCGAGGGGTCGCGCGCCGCGAGGGCGTCGTAGCAGTCGAGGATCCTGCGCCAGTCGGTCTCTTCGAACGAGTCGGCGAGCGAGTGGCAGCTCGCGATCTCCGCCTGCAGGTGATAGGGCGTCACCTCCGTGCCGCGGCCCGCCAGGCGCAGGTGCCCGAGGGCGCGCCGCAGCGCGCTGCGGTCCCACCTGCCGCGATCCTGCTTCTCCAACGGCACCAGCTCGCCGTCGGCGTCCACGCGGGCCGGCTGCCTCGCCGCCTGGAAGAGGAACAGCGCGGCGAGCGCGTGCACCACCGGGGCGCCGAGCAGCTCGTGCGCCGCGACCAGCTCGGCGAGCCGGATCGCCTCGCGGCACAGATCCGCCCGCACGAGATCCTCGCCCTCGCACGCCGCGTAGCCTTCGTTGAACATCAGGTAGAGAACCTCGAGGACGGCTTCGCGGCGGGGAGCGAGGCGATCCCCGCTTGGCACATCCAGGGTGGCCCCCACCTCCCGCAGGGTCCTCTTGGCGCGCACGACCCGCTGCGCCACGGTGGCGCGCCCCGTGAGAAATGCGCGGCCGATCTCGACGACGCTGAATCCGCCGACCGTCTTCAGCGTCAGCGCGACCTGGGCGTCGCGGGACAGCGCCGGGTGGCAGCACGCGAACATCAGGCGAAGCTGGTCGTCCTCGACCTCGTGCGAGAAGTACGAACGCGGCTCGCCTCCGTCGGCGCCAGGCAGGATCGCCCGCTCCACATCCGCGCTGCGTTCCCGCCACCGACCCTGACGGCGCAGGATGTCGAGCGCGCGGTTGCGGGCGACGCTCAGGATCCAGGCGCTCGGGTTGTCCGGAACGCCCGAGTACGGCCAGGTGCGCAGGGCCTGCACGAAGGCGTCGTGGACGACGTCCTCGACCAGGTCCAGGTGCTCGATCCCGAGGATCCGGGTCAGCGTGGCCGAAAGCTGCCCGGCGCGCCGGCGGAAGACGGAGTCGACCGAAGACCGGACGACGGCCGGCGCGGCGCTTCGCGCCCCGCCGTTCATTCCAGCGTGGCGCGGCACCACCCTAGCCGCCCAGATCCTCGACCTGGCGCAGCTCGATGCGGCCGCCGTAGCGCAGGTGCGGGCAGGAGCGGGAAATCTCCACGGCCTCGTCGTAGTCCGCGGCCCGCACCATGAAGTAGCCCCCGACGACCTCCTTGGCCTCCGCGAACGGCCCGTCCACCACGCGCACGGATCCGGCCTCGCCCGTCAGCCATCGACCGCCTTCGTCGGTGAGCTTATCGCCTCCCACGACGCGGCCGTTCTCGGCGAGCCCCTCGCGCCACGCGGTGTACTCGCCCACCGCCCGCTGAACGTCCTGCGGCGACAGGTCGGCGAAGGCGCTGGGGTCTTCGTGCAGCAGCAGCATGAACCGGGGCATTTTCGTCTCCCGTCGGGGGTGCCCTCGTACCGGCTTCCTTTGATCGACGAAGGGGGGGGCGCCGAATCGACACGTGCGGAGAGTCAGGCCAGGAAGCTCAACAGCAGGAGCACGACGCCGACGACGAGGGCGATCTTCGCGAGCGTGAAGAGGGTCCGGATGACGAAGCCCAGGAGCGCAAGACCGATCAGCACGATGGCGATGATCGCCAGGGGTCCCAGCGTCACGGCCGTCTCAGGGCACGAGCACGATGTTGCCGAACGCCTCGCCCGACTCCAGTCGCGCGTGCGCTTCCCGGATCTCGGCCAGCGGGCGGACGCTGTCGACGACGGGGTCGAACTCTCCGGCGAACACGAGGTCCATCACGCGCTGGAATTCCTCCTGGTTCGCCATCGTCGATCCCACGATGCTCACCTGCTTCCAGAACACTACCCTCAGGTCCAGCTCCGCGGTAGGTCCGGTCGTGGCGCCGTAGGTCACCATGCGGCCGCCGCGCGCGAGGGAGCGGACGCACTGCCCGAAGATCGCGGTTCCGACCGAGTCGAGCACGACGTCCACGCCGCGCTTCCCGGTCTCGCGCCAGAGCGCCCTCGTCCATTCCCCGTCGGCGCGGTCGTAGACGACATGCGCGCCCAGCTCCCGCACGCGATCCATGTGCGGTGCCGACGTGAGCGCCATGACGCGGGCGCCCGCGAAGCGCGCGATCTGGATCGCCGCGGTGGAGACTCCTCCCGAAGCCCCGGTCACGAGCACCGTGTCTCCGGGCTTCAGCGCGCCCTGCGTGATGAGCGCCCTCCACGCCGTCATGAACACCAGCGGCGCGGCCGCGGCGCGCTCGAAGGACACGCCATCGGAGATCGGGTACACGTTGCGAGCCGGCACGACGACGAACTCGGCCGTGCCGCCACGGACGTGCTCGCCGATGATGCGGTGGTTGACGCACTGGCTCTGCTCGCCCCGCAAGCACCACTCGCACTCTCCGCACCACAGCGACGGATTCACGACCGCCCGTTCGCCGGGCTGGACGCGGTGAACGCCCGGTCCGACGTCGTCGATCTCGCCGGCGATGTCGGAGCCGCCGATGTGGGGCAGTTCGATGTCGATCGGAAGGCCGCGGCGAACCCACAGGTCCAGATGATTGAGCGCCACGGCGCGCACGCGCACGCGCACCTCTCCGGGCCCGGGCTTCGGGACGTCGATCTCTTCGATCCGGAGCATCTCCGGGCCGCCGTGCTCGTAGAAGAGCGCCGCGCGCATTCGCATGGGTCCAGGTCTTCGTCGCTGGGGGGTCGGTCCGGCCCGCGTCCCGCGGGCCACGCGTACGCTCCGGGCACGCCCCCGAACCCTAACCCCCCGCGCGCGCCCATCGCCAGCCGTGGCGCCCGAGGCCCGAGGGGCGGCCCGCGCCCCGGTGTCCAGGTGGCTCTCCGCGGGCGGCCGCGGTGCGGCGCGAGCGCGACCGGTTGTGCGCGGCCCCCGGCTGGCGGACATTTCCGCGCTATGAATCACGTCGACGACGACGGGTCCACGCCGGACCTGATCGACACGCTGCGCGCGACCAAACAGGCCACGGGCGAGATGGCGGACGCCACGCTGGCCGGCTACCGGCGCGAGCACGAACGGCCGCCCGCGTTCGAGGGCGCGGATGGGCACGCGTATACGGTGGAGGTGGACGTGGAGGCATCCGGCGACCCGGCCCGGCCGTTCACCTCCTTCTTCGTCTTTCCGCGCTGGGCCGCGACGGGCGCCGGCATCATGGGGCACGTCGAATCGGGCGACGTCGGGGCGGGGGCCACCGCCGAGGACGCGCGCAGCGCCGCCGAGGAGTGGACGCTGTTCGAGATCAGGGAGGAGCTCGACGCGGCGATTCGGCGCCGGGAGCGGGAAGCGGCGGGCACGGCGGAGACGGAATGCTGAGAGACGCGCTGTTGGCTCTCGGCGGAAGCTCGCTCGCCCGGCGCATCGCCACCGACGCCCCGTTCTCCCGCTCCATCGCCCGCAGGTTCGTGGCGGGGGAAACGCCACAGGAGGCGATCGAGGCCGCGCGCGTGCTGAACCGGAGCGGCATGCACGTGTCGCTGGACTACCTCGGCGAGGCCGTGGCGAGCGCGGAAGAGGCGCTGTCCGCGGCGGCCACGATCGAGCGGGTCGTGCGCGACGTCGCGAGCGAGAGCCTGGACGCCAACGTGAGCGTGAAGCTCACGCAGCTCGGACAGGACATCGGCGGGGCGTTCCTGGGCCGCGCCGTCGGGCAGCTGCTCGACGCGGCGGAGGAGTGCGGCGTGTTCATCCGTTTCGACATGGAGTCCACCGACTACACGCAGCGTACGCTGGACTTCTTCGAGGAGTGCTGGAACGCCGGACGACGCGGCATCGGGGTGGTGCTGCAGTCCTACCTCTACAGAACCGAGAAGGACGTGGCCTGGGCCAACGCCCTCGGAGCGCGCGTCCGGCTCTGCAAGGGGGCGTACAAGGAGCCCGAGAGCGTCGCCTATCCCGACAAGGAGGACGTGGACGCGAACTTCGTCCGGTGCATGCGAGCGTTGCTCGCCGACGGGAACCACCCGGGCATCGCCACCCACGACGAGGCGATGATCCGCGCGACCAAGCGCTTCGCCCGGGACGAAGACATCGATCGCGACCGTTTCGAGTTCCAGATGCTTTACGGCGTCCGGCGCGACGTGCAGCAGCGGCTGGTCGCGGAGGGCTACCACGTGCGCATCTACGTCCCGTTCGGCGAGGCCTGGTATCCGTACTTCATGCGCCGCATGGCCGAGCGTCCGGCAAACCTCTTCTTCGTCGTGGACAGCCTGGTCCGTGAATCGCCGCTTGGATTCCTGCGCGGCGGCTCGCGCGACGCTCGAAGGCGAGCCTCGTGAACGCGCGAGGCGCCCGTTCTGCCGGCCGACCAATGAGCGACGCCGGCCTGGAAGCCGCCGGCCGGAGGAAAACCGCGGAAGGCGCCTTCCTCCGCGTGACCGAGGTGTTCCATTCGATCCAGGGAGAGAGCACCTGGGCGGGCCTCCCGTGCACGTTCATCCGCCTGACGGGCTGCCCCCTCCGCTGCGTCTGGTGCGACACGGAGTACGCCTTCCACGGGGGCGAGAAGCTGAGCCTGGAGTCCCTCGTGGACAGGGCGCGGGAGATCGGCGCCCGGCTCGTCGAGGTGACGGGCGGCGAGCCCCTCGTCCACCCCGGAGCGTTCCGCCTGTGCGCCCTGCTCGCGGACGTGGGATTCACCGTGCTGGTGGAGACGTCCGGCGCGGTGGACGTGAGCGGGCTCGACGCCCGGGTCCACAAGATCATGGACCTCAAGTGTCCCGGTTCCGGCGAGAGTCACCGGAACCTCTGGACGAACCTCGACCACCTGACGGAGCGCGACGAGGTGAAGTTCGTGGTCGCGGACCGCGACGATTACGAGTGGACCCGCACGGTCATCGCGGAGAGGGGCCTGGACGAGCGGGTGGGGTCGGGGCGCCTGCGGGCGCTGCTGGTGTCGCCCGTCTGGGGCGCGGTGGCATGGGCCGACCTCGCGGGCTGGATCCTCGAGGACGGACTGCCCGTGCGCATGCAACTCCAGTTGCACAAGCTCATCTGGGGAGCCGAAGCGACGGGCGTTTGACGCCGACCGGCTAGAAGATGGCCGTTCCGCCGCAGCGGGCGGGTGACGGATTCAGCCGGAGCCCCCCACCCGGCTCGAGCGCCGGCACCTGTCCCTCCACGTCCCGCAACTCGCCCAGCAGCCCTTCGAGCGCAGACCTGGCGTCCTCCGGGACGGACTCCTCCCGCCATCTCCTGCCGTACAGCCTGCGCGCCAGCCAGCGCGTCCCCGAACGATCCGCCAGGGCATCCGCACGCTCCATCGCCAGTCCGCGCGTCACCGCGCGCGCCGCCTCGGCGATCAGGCCGTGTCGGGCATCCGCCCGCACACCCCCGTACGCGCTGCCCGGCGAGCGACATGCCCACGTCTCGAGCGCCTCGGCCGCGACGTCGTAGCCCCGGAGCGCGGCGCCCAGCCGCCGTGGGCCGAAGGGCGCGCCGCCATCGTCCTCCGGCGACGACGGCAGCCCCTCCGCCAGCACCAGCCTGAGCAGGTCCAGGGCGGTGTGGGTGCGGGCCGGTCCGTACGCCGACAGGAACCACTCGCGCGTGGCCGGATACGCGGGGGCGACATCATCGAGGATCGCGATCAGCGCGCCGCCCGCCGCGCCCGTCGCGTCCGGCGACGGAACCGTCCCGTAACCGGTCAGGACGTCATCCTGGACCGAGGAGAGGTAGCCGTTCATGCGCCCCTGGTGGCCCAGGGAAACGACGGAGAACCAGTCGATGCCGCGCGCGAAAACCTCGGCCGGCCGGGTCCAGTGGCTGTCCAGGGCGGTCCTCCCATCTCCTCCGGGGGCCGCCGCGGCCAGTCCACGCACCCACGTGGACAGCGGATCCGACCGGGCTCGAAACGCCCGATCGGTGCCGTAGTCGCCTCGCACGCGATAGCGACGCAGCGCCACCTGCCAGTCCAGGTCGTGCGCGATCTCATGGGCGAGCGTGCCGGCGGCGGTGGACGGGGGCAGGAAGAGACGACGGTCGCCCGGGTGGTGCAGCGCGAGCGGGCCCGGTCCCTCCCTCTCCGATCCCACGTGCACGCGCAGACCGCGGAGCTGGAGCGTCGGCATGACGCGCCGGAGGTCGCGCACGGCCACGTCCAGCACGGCCAGGTAGAAGGGCTTCCACGGGTCGGGGATCGACGCATCGAACGTGACCTGCGTGATGCCGTGCCTCTCGGTCAGCTCGGTCAGCGACGGTGCGGGAAAGCCCGGAAACCACGGGCGTTCCTGGGCGAACGGGCGCAGGCCCACCGCGGCCCAGAGGGCCACGGAATGGCCCACGGGGTGTTCGTCCGTGCGGGCGTTGAGGAGCGAAAGCTCCGCCGCCAGCGCCTCTTCGTTCGAGGCGCCCCGCAGGAAGCGGCTCGACGCCGCCCGACCGCGGGGACCGAGGGCGACGCCGCTCTCCAGGATGGGGCGATGGGCCTGGAGCGCGACGGAGATCGCCGGCCGGGGCGGGGCGGCACCGTCCGCCGCGAGCGCCGCCAGCCTGGCCGCGGCCCGCATGCCGAGCAGCGATCTCGGCGGTCGCTCTGCGGCCGTCGCGCGCGTGGCCGCCGGAGCGGCCAGGTTCCGGACCGCCTCGGTGGTCAGCCGCGCCAGGGCCAGGCCCTCTTCTTCCAGAGCGGGCGGGAGCGGCGCGCTGAGCGGGGCCTCGACGCGCGGACCGCCCTGCGCCCGCCAGGCCGGCAGCGCGGACACGGCGGAGACGCCTTCGCGTTCGGCGCGCCTGATCAGCGCCACGGCGTCTCGCCGGGCCAGCTCCCGGTCCCGCAGCAGCGCGGCGACGCGGACCGCGGTGCGCACGCCCGACCGCCGCACGACGCCCTCCGCGCCGGCGAGCGTGTAGGCGATCCGAACGGCGAGCTCGCCCGCGCGCGGGTCTTCCGCCTCGCGGATGGTCCTGTCGATCAGGCCGAAGTGTTCGCGCCCGGGACGGCGACCCGCCACCTCTCCCAGCAGCTCGGCTCCGTCCAGGACCCGGGGGTCGATGACGTACAGCTCCCCGCGCAGGAGGCTCCGAAGCAACCACGCCGCGACCGGCGCGCGATCGGCTTCGGCCAGCCTCGGGTCTGAAAGGGCGAAGTCCGCGAGGCGGAACGGCGATCCCAGTCCGAGGCGCCCGCGCTCGAGGTAGCCCACGGCCAGGATCCTGGAGTCGGACAGGGGCTCCCCGCTGCGCGACGCGCGCACCCACTCGGCGGCGACGTCGGCCCCGGCCTGGATCTCGTCGGTCGCGTCGATGCGCTCCACGAACGGCGTGGCGTCGGCGCACGCCGCGAGCGCGACGCAGAGGGCGGCGGCGGCGCGAGTGGTCACCGGGCGCCTTCCGCGTCGCGGGCGTACCCCGCCTGCTCGGCGGCCTTGAGCGCCGCTTCCTCCACCGCCCGGCGGTGACGTGGCCAGATCCAGCGGGCGTGATGGAGGAAAACGCTCCGGGCGGCCTCATCGGTGGCGAGGTAGGCCCACGCCGGCCGGCCGCCCTTCTCGCGATTACACGGGATGCACGCCGTCACCAGGTTGCCGTCGGAGTGGTCTCCCCCCTTCCGGCGGGGCTCGACGTGATCCAGGCTGAGGAGGTCGTCCGGCAGCACCTTGCCGCAGTAGACGCACCGATGGCCGTCGCGCGCGAAGATTCTGCGCCTTCTCTCGGCGATGGCACCGGGGCTGGTCATGTCGAGTCGTACACGGGGCGCGACGGTTTGCTCCGGGCGTTCGGACCCCGGTAACCTGGCACATGTCGCCCTTTCTGGAGCGTCTGCGCCGGGCGCTGAACGACCGGCCCGTGCGTGTAGTGAGCCGCCCCGAGGGCTACCTCGAGGCGGCCGTCGCGCTGCTGGTCAGGGAGACGCCGGCGCTCGAGATCCTCCTCATCCACCGCGCGGATCTGGAGGGAGATCCCTGGGCGGGCCACATTGCTCTCCCCGGCGGCCGACGCGAAGCGCGCGACCGCGACCTGCTCGCGACGGCGTTGCGAGAAGCCGAGGAGGAACTGGGTGCGGCGGTCGCGCGGGTCGG
>Ga0299907_10000900_pt1 | contig 15890 bp, 16 predicted proteins | sample RVTome_16_FD_198680 | JGI IMG/M metagenome (GOLD analysis project Ga0299907, IMG submission 198680) | Soil microbial communities from uranium-contaminated site in the Upper Colorado River Basin, Wyoming, United States - RVT152D67 (version 2) ...
CCACGGACCTTCGTCGAACGCCCGAACCGCCACGTCGACGGCCCGGCGAGCGTCCTCGGGGCCTGCTTCGGCCACCTCGGCCATGGGAGCGCCGGTCCCCGGCTCGATCACGCTGAAGGACGCGTCCTCGGCGGCGGCTCGTCGCTCGCCGCCCACCACCAGCAGTTCGACGGTCATCTTCCCTCCTTCGACATGCGGTTCGGGCGAGGTGCGTGCGCGGCGGGATGATAGCCGGCCTCGATTCCGACTGGACAAGGTTCCTCCGAGACGGGGGGAGTGCGAACGAGAGCTCACTGCTGAGGTCGCCAGGGAGGCGGCGTCTAAGCCATTCGCGTTGCAGGTACCGAACGGCCCCGTCGTAGCTCGGTGACCGGCTCCACGCTACAGACAGTTACCCCTCAAAGCTCAGCGAGCGACACATCCCTGACCCTGAGCCCCTCGGCCGCGGCCTCGACATACTCCCGGTCAGGGGACTGCACCTGGATCATCATCTCTCGCTCCTCGCACCAGTTCGCGTACCAGGTCTTCCCGATCCGAGCGAAGCTCACGAGCTGGCCATCCTCCATGACCCGCACGTCTTCGCCGCTCGGTGGCTCGTCGGGAACGCAGCGAATCGGCGTGAGCGTGATGAACGGCGATCCTGCCTCTGAGCCCTGGAGCCAGAGCTGGGGCCCCGCGTGTTCTCCGGCCTGGGCAATCTTGAGAGGGGGGACGGCCTCCAGGAGCAGGAACCCGTCCTTCGTCTGCCGACCGATCAGTCGCCGAGCCCACTGAGCCTTTTCCTCCGACGAAAGCTCGCCCTGACACGTCCTGACTCCGACGAACCAGTCGCCGAACCGGAAGACCACGTTGGGGCAGGCGTACGACCCCGGAGGCGGCTCCCACTCCTCCACGGTGGTTCCGCCGTGTCCCTCGTAGGTTGCCAGTGGGCCGGAGCCCTTGAAGGCGGAGCCCTCCCCAAAGCGGAAGTAGATGGACCGATCGACCTGACCCAGGCCTCCGGCGATCTCTCCATACGTCCCGAGCTCGTGGGGCCTGAGATCCTCGTGGAGCAGCAACTCGGCCGTCGTCCCGTCCACAAGAGTGATGGGCACAACGACTCGATCGCCCTCCTGATAGGTCGCGGGGTAGAACGCGCCACGGATGGGCGTGGCCGGCGAGGGGGTCGGAGCTTCTTCCTCCAAGGGCGCAGTGATCGGCGATGCTTCCTCTTGCGGGGCTGCGTCCGCCGAGCATGCGCCGAGGAGTAGCCCGACCAGAGCAAGGGACATGAGCCGATGCATCATCCCTTGATACGCCCTGGGCGGTTACCCGGGTTCCAGGTCCCCTGATTTCTCAAACCTCCTGTTGGGGGAGCTGGCGGCGGCAGGTGCTCACGCCAGTCGGGGTCGGGGGGCGGGAGCTTCGCGCCGGTCACCGCGATTACACTCCCGAAGTGAACGTCTGCGGCCAGCCGAACACTTGCAGATCCGGTCGTAGGTGTCGAAGCTCGGCCAGGCCTCTTCCTCTTCGAGTCGCCGGTACGCCGCAGGGGTGATACCGAGATGCCACGCGACCTGGGCGATTCGGAGCCCGGAGTGCTTCCGATCACGCTGGAGCATGTCGGAGAACATGGTCACGTCCGGAGCCTAGGTCATCGGCGTGGCGAGCAGTATCGCGGCTGGCCAGCACCTGGCATGGCGAAGTTCTCGGACCTGCGAGTGGGTAGCGTACGCTCCGCGCACGGGTCCTATGGGGACGAGGAGGTCAGGGATGGAGGAGCATGAGAACCGCGAGGTCATCGAGCGTCTGATCCAATGCCTCAACGACCGGAAGATCGAGGTTATGGACCAGCTGTTCCACGAGGACGCCGTCATGGACTGGCCGCAATCGGGCGAGCAGGTCGTGGGTGGAGACAATCGCCGAGGTGTGTACGGAGCGTTTCCGCAGCTCCCGACGATCACCCCTCGACGCCTGGTCAGTGCCGGGGACCTCCTTGTTGCCGAGGCCTCTCTCGATTACGGCGGCCCCGTCTACCAGACCGTGTTCATCTTCGAGCTGCGCGACGGGAAGATCGCGAGGGAAACGGCCTATTGGACCGAGCCCTTCGCAGCGCCCGATTGGCGCGCTCAGTGGGTTACACCCGTGGAGGCCTGACCTCCTCCCATGTTGACGCCCGGATGAGGGTCAGTCAGCTTTCGTCTTCAACTGAGTGGCCAAGTCGGCCACCGCTCGCCGGCCTCAAGATTGACGTGCTCCGAGGCCTGACCCCAAAGTGCCAGGCCGCCTGCCCGACCGTCAGTCCCCAGCGTTTCCGATCGCGCTCGAGCCGGTCGCTGAACATCGTCACTATCTCTTTGGGCCCAGCTCGGTCCGGCTCGTAGATCAGTCTCTCCGGCCTTCCGGGGGTGTAAGGGACTCAGCTTTACGCTCAGCCGGTATCGAAAGGGCGGTTTGTCCTGCGTCTCGATGACCTGCTCGGGTTCCCCCTCATGGACATTTCAGGTTGTGCCCGGAGGTGGACCCTATAGTCGTGACAAGTTCGGACGAGGAGGAGGCGAGCGATGACGCCGGACTTCGATCAGGTTGTTGAGCAGAACCACGCCGCTACCGACGAGTTCGTGCGGGGTAACAACAAGCCGCTCGAGCAGCTCTACTCGCGGCGCGACGACGTGACCCTTGGCAACCCCTTCGGCCCGTTCGTTCGGGGTTTCGACGAGGTTGTCGAGACGATGAAGCGTGCCGCCACGTACTACCGAGACGGGAAAGCGATCGGCTTCGACCTCGTTGCCAAGGAGGTCACGCAGGACCTCGCATTCGTGGCCGAGGTGGAGCGAGTCAGCTCCAAGATCGGCGGCAGCGAAGAGGAGACCCTGGTCTCACTCCGGGTGACGAGCATCTTCCGCAACGAGGACGGTGAGTGGAAGCTGCTCCACCGTCACGCCGACCCGATCACCTCACCCCGCCCGGCCCAGTCCGTGGTCCAGACCTGACCAAATGACGTGCCGGGGCGCATTGCCTTTGCGATCCGATCGTTGATAGAGACTTGGGGACCCCGGTTCTCCAACGGTGGGGCCCAGGTGGGCGGTGGTCTTCTTCCCCGGTCGTCCTGTGCCCCGGGTTGTTTTCGGCGGGGCACGGGTGACCTCAGAAGGGGCCTGCCCGTCCGCGTCGCGGGGCTGCCCGCGCCGGGGCGCGCGGCCATTATCCCTAGGTTGGGAGCCGGTCGCGGCCTAGGTTTCCCCAACGCTCCAGACGCCGTAGACCTCGGGCCCGAGGCACCTCTCGGGGATCGAGTACCCGAGCCATTCCTCGACTCTGCGGAGCTGATCCTCTCGCGGTTCGACCTTGTCCGGCGGGCGGAACTCCGCGACGTAGCCTCCGCCCATCTCGAAGCTCTCGCCCTCGATAGCCACGACCGCCCCTTCACCGTCACGCACCAGAAGTCGCCCGGATTCATCTCGCTCGGCCGTGAAGCCCTTCCTCCAGATCGGCAAGCTGTAGTCACCAGGGCGGCCGATCAGGACGCAGCCGTCACGCACGACAAGCGGTCCTTGGTACAGAGCTTCCATGTAACCGGCGGCCCGTTCGGGATCTGTGGGGAAGAATTGACGCGACTCAGTCGCCGCAGGTACGTCGCTGCAAGCCGCGAGAAGTAGGCCGACGGCCGCTGCAGACCACGCGGGTCGTTTCATCGGGATCCGTTCATCATCCAAGAACATATGCCGGTTTGCCGTGAGTCGTGACCGGAGACGCTCCCTCTCGATCCGCCGAGATAGCACCTAATGCGTAGACATAAGAAAACCAAGCAGGGGCGGTCGAAGGCGGCCTCGCGTGCTGGGGCGCGTGGACATTATCCCCCTCAGGACAGGATGTCTTGATGGCGCCTACAAGTGAGGACGTCGTCTACGAGTGAACGCAGGTCACCGCTTGCTTCAGCGACTACCCACGCCTTGTCGTCTTCGTAGTTGAAGCCGAAGTGCGCCTCCGGAGGGAGCCTCTTCGGCAGTTCGGTGATCACGCGCTGAACTTCCTCCCGGTCGATCCAGATCCTCTCGCCAATCTCGACCTCGACCCGAGGCGGGATCGACCGCGGGACGGCCACGCCTCACGAGCGGAGCTCGTCGATGACGTCTTCCCGGCTGACGCCGAGCCGCCAAAGGAGCTGTGACGACAGGCTGGTTGGATCCCAGATGAGTGCCATGAGGACATGCTCCGGACTGATTGGGCCGTCCCCAAGTGAAGCAGCGAATGCTTCTGCCCTCCCGGCCATCGAGTTGTACGCGGGCGGGAACAGCAGACCACTCGATTCTGCGGGGCATCGGCAGCGCGCGCGAAGAGATCTCTGTCGCCAGACGCTCAGCGCTGATCCCCGCGGACTCGAGCACATCCCGAGCAGGCGTGCCCTCCGCGAGCTCGGCAACGGCGAGGAGGAAGAGGTCGTCACTCGCGACGGGATAACCCATGCGTCGTGCATGCTCTGACACACCTCGAAAGATCGCCATGGGTATGTGTTCTCCGCGGCCGGTCGGGGACGCCATGACGCAATCCTAGCTCCAGGTCTCGGGGGCGCTTCTAGGATCAACGGCCCCCGAGCCGGGCGCGAGAGGCCGCCTTCATTCCAGACGCTCACCGGCTTGATCCGCGGATAGAGCACCTAATGCGTAGACACTGCCGAGGAAGAGAGCCAGAGGAGGAACGTTCTGAGTGGACGCGGTGTAGCTGCTTATGTGATGGCCCGCCTCAGAGTCGTTCTCCCTGTCCTCGCCATCCTGGTCGGCGGATGCACGGGACCCGATGTTGCCGACCCAACTCCGCTCTTCGTCTCCGGTGCAGTGCCGTGGAGCGTCGCGATTCCATCGGGCTGGCACGCATCTACGAACCGTTCCGAGCCAGATCCGAGGCTGCGAGTCGGCGCCCTCAACACGTACATAACGAACGTCCAGTACTCGTTCGACCAGCTGTCACCGGGTCCCAACAGCGGGCCAGGCGCCTCCGAGAAGCTCGGCCCCTCGGCCGTCGTCGTCAAGGTGCTGCTCCTCTGGTACGCGCCGGACGAACCTATCGAGTGGAATCCCGAGGGGTCGTCGACGACGATCGCCAGAAGCCCGACCGGATGGCATGACGATGCTCAGAACCCGGGTTGGGAGTTCCGCGAGCGGAACGTCTGTCTCGCCGACAGGTGCGTTTCGGTTCTCGAGTGGCATGGACCGGATGCCTCGGAGGACGCTATCGGTTCGATGGAACGGATGGCTCAGTCGCTCCAACTTGAGCCCGGCTGGACCGACCCAGTGGCCCAGCCACTCGCCACGACCAACCATCCCAATCGGCCGACAAAGCCTCACGTAGACGTCTCGGTGCAGGCCGCGGACGCTGGAGCGTGAGAGGCTGCCTTCATTCAGACCCTCACGGTCTTGATCCGCCGAGGTGGCTCCTAGTGCGGTACACATTCGGGAGACGACGATCCCCTTCGAGGGAAAAGCACGCTGCGATGTGCGAGTGTGCGCGAATGTCGGTAGACCGTAGCCCGCTGCGAGCAGCGGCGATAGGGCGACGGAGTGCGTACGCGCTCCGCGCCGACGGGGGATACTGCGTCAGTCTCGGAGATCGGAGGACACGTTGGGTGAGACGGAGGATTTCCTGGGATCTGTGCTGCCGCGTCTGACGGAAGCCGACACGGCACTCCACAATGGTGAGGCTGCCCTGCGCATCGCCATCTGGTCACACAACGATCCGGTGACGCTCTTCGGCGCGGCGCTGATGGGAAGCGGATGGACCGAGATACGCCAGGTGTTCGAGTCGCTGGCGTCGCGGTTCTCGAACGGGACATACGAGTACGAAGTCATCGCGGCCGGGGCGAGCGGCGACCTCGGCTACATGGTCGGGATCGAGCACTCGACGGTGTCAGTGGGCGGCGCAACGCCCGAGGCCTACGAGCTGCGCGTCACCGAAGTGTTCCGCCGCGAAGACGGCGAATGGAAGGTCGTGCATCGGCATGCCGACCCGATGCCACACAGTGACGCCGCCCGTCGCCAACTAGCACGGCTAGACGAGACATGACGCACTCCGGAGTCGAGGGTTCGAGGCACAGCACCCGTGCGTGCGCGTGGCTTCGTGAATGTTCCTGGGAACTTCGGCCAGCCTCCTTCAGGACGTAGGCGCTTCCCTAGCCTCCAGACCTTCCCGCAGAGAGCCAGGGTCGGCCGAGGCGCTCACGTCGCGGCCGCGATCGACGAGCTCGTCAAGAGGTCCACCGGGATGCTTGGTGCGCCGGTTCCGAATGTACCGCGGGACCACGACGGGACCATCAGCCGAAATCCCCGAGCGATACCCCTTCCGACCTGCGTAGTCCCAACGGGATTTGAACCCGTGTCTCCACCTTGAGAGGGTGGTGTCCTAGGCCACTAGACGATGGGACCGCATGGCCTGCGGCCGGCGGCCAGTGTACCGAAGCGCCTGAAAGGACCTCGATCATGGACATCTCGGATCGACTGTTGATCGGCACCGCCGGGGGGCTTCGCACGCCGGAGGGGAAGATCCTCGTCGATGTCGACGTCACGTCGATGGCCGCGGCAGGTGATCGCTGGTGGCTTCTCGCGGGGGGGCGGGACCTCTTCCGGTTGCGGGACGGCCAGCAGCAGCAGGTCGCCCCGGTCGAGGGCCCCGAGGGTCGGTGTGTGATCGGAGACGGCGACGACGCTCTTGTCGGCACGGCCGAGGGGCATCTGCTCCGCCTTGCCGGCGACGAGCTTGCCCCGGTCGAGTCGTTCGACGCCGCAGAGGGTCGCGATGCCTGGTACACGCCGTGGGGCGGCCCCCCGGACACCCGTTCGCTCGCACGCGACGCCGACGGCACCCTCTTCGCGAACGTGCACGTCGGTGGGATCTTGCGGTCGAGCGACGCCGGCGCCACCTGGACGCCGACGCTCGACATCGACGACGACGTTCATCAGGTGCTCGCGCATCCCACGGAGCCGGGACGTGTGTTCGCGGCCGCCGCCGTCGGACTCCTCTGGTCGAACGACGCGGGGGGCACATGGACCCGGGACACCGACGGTATGCACGCCACGTACGCACGTGCGGCGGCGGTGGTGGGGGAGACCCTGCTCCTCTCCGCCTCGGAAGGACACCGTGGGCACCGGGCGGCCGTCTATCGTCGGCCTCTCGGTGGTGGCCCGTTCGAGCGATGCACGGATGGCGTGCCGGAGTGGTTCGACGACAACATCGACTCCCATTGGCTCGCCGGCGCCGACGGGCTCGCGGCGTTCGGCACGCCCGACGGTCGTGTGTTCGCCAGCGAGGACGAAGGACGGACGTGGGAGCCGGTGGCCGAACAGCTCCCGCCGATCCGGGCGGTCGCGATACGGGCCTGATTGTTCAGGCTGGGGACGTGCCGAGCGTCCGGCCGCAGCCCCGACAGAAGACCACCAAGATCTCAACGTCGTCGGAGAGCGTGAGGCGCATGGTCGCCGCGTGCCTCGACAGCTGGCGTCCGCAGGTGGGGCACGTCGGGACGTCGATTGGTAGAGGCTCGATCGCCTCCCGACGACGGCGACCCTTCCGTCTTGTTTCGTGGCCCGTATACCCCTCCAACAGTTGGATCACGGTCTGGCGCACGCGGCCGAGATCGGCGCCGAGCTTCTGCAGCACCTGTGCGGCGACGCCCTCACCCTCGCGGATCAGACCGAGCAGGATGTGCTCTGTACCGATGTAGTTGTGGCCGAGCTGCAGGGCCTCGCGCAGCGACAGCTCGAGCACCTTCTTGGCACGTGGCGTGAACGGGATGTGCCCCGTCGGTGCGGCCTGGCCCTGTCCGATGATCTCCTCGACCTGCGAGCGGACCGCCTCGAGGGAGATGTTGAGACTTTCGAGAGCCTTGGCGGCGACGCCGTCGCCCTCATGGATCAATCCGAGCAGGATGTGCTCGGTGCCGATGTAGTCGTGGTTCAGGAGTCTGGACTCGCTCTGGGCGAGCACGACGACATGGCGAGCCCGATCGGTGAAGCGTTCGAACACGGACTTCTCAGTTCTCTCCTTGGTCGCGGGTGAACCCGAGCTCGCCGTCGAACTCCTGCAGCTTCTCGATGTGCATCCAGCGGTGCTTCCGGCTTATCCGCGACAGTAGCTGGTGCACGTCCTCGTCGGGCAGGTCACCGGGATCCTCGCGGATGATGAACCGGCAGCGAAAGTGATCGCCGGTCTCGGTCATCGCGCCGGTGGGCGGGAACACCTTCGTGCCCCTCGACGAGATCATCACGAGCGAGAGACGTGTGTCGCTGGAGAGCTCCATGAGCGATGCTCCGAGCTCGGCGGCGCCGAGCGGCGACTCGACGAAGACGTCGAGCCCGACCACCGCGCGCGCCGACGGGCGAACGTAGTCGGGCGCGGGATCCAACACCGGAAGCTGCAGTGGCTTCACATCGCGCACCGTCCACGTCTCTGTCTTGCGGCCGAGGTTGCCGATGATGGTGTCCGTGTAGGCGGTGGTGGAGGCACCTCGGTCATAGCCGGCCACGTCGCCCGTGAGCACACCGTCCTCGAGGGTCACGAACACGGCGTGCTCGATCGTCGCCGCCTCTTCGAACAGCCCGAGATAGCGAAGCATGAGGACGGCCGACAGGATCAAGGCCGTTGGATTGATCACGTCCTTGCCCGCGTACTTGGGCGCCGATCCGTGGACCGCCTCGAAGATCGCCACTTCGTTGCCGATGTTGGCCGACGGCGCGAATCCGAGACCGCCGACCAGCGCGCTCGACAGGTCGGACAGGATGTCGCCGTTCATGTTCGTCGTGACGATGACCTCGAACTGCTCCGGCCGTTTCACCAGCTGATGCGCGCAGTTGTCGACGATGACGTGCCACGACTCGATGTCCGGATAGTCCGGTGCCGCGCGCTCAAACTCGCGTTTTAGCGTGCCCTCGGAGAGCTTCATGATGTTCGCCTTGGTGGCGCAGGCCACCGACGCCCGTCCCTCGCTGCGGGCGTATTCGAACGCGAACCTGGCGATCTTCTCGCACCCCTTAACGCTGATGAGCTTGAGGGCTTGCGCGACGCTCGGGGTCTGCATGTACTCGATGCCGGCGTACAGGTCCTCCACGTTCTCCCGGACGATCACGAGGTCGACGCCGCGCCCGCTGTACGGGGTCGTCACGCCAGGCAGCTCGCGAACCGGGCGCACGTTGGCATAGGTCTCGAACAGCTTTCGAAGGGTTACGTTCGCGCTCTTCTCGCCGAAGCCGACGGGGGTCTCGAGCGGGCCCTTGAACGCCACGCGCGTTCGCGAGATGGACTCGATCGTCTCGGGAGGAACGCCCGACGGCAATCCCTTGCGGAACACCTCGGCTCCCGCCTCGTGTTCCTCCCAGTCGATCGGAGCTCCAGCTGCCTGGACGATCCGTCGAGCGGCCGCCATCACCTCGGGACCGATCCCGTCGCCGGGAACCAGGGTGACGGGGATGCTCGTGCCGGCGGGTACGTGGGCGGGCATCGCACTCCTTTCTCGTCCTCGGCCCGTTCTCGGCCCGCTCGCGGCCGCGGCCGCGGGCATCGGCATATTAGGCGGCGGCCGGCACCGAGCCGACTGCTAGAGTCCGCACCCGATGCGAACCCGACCGCGATCCCGGCGTGGTCGCAGCCTCTTCCTGCCGTTCCTGCTGGCCGCTCTTTGCGCATGCTTCGCCTCGCCGGGAACACCGCCGGATGTCCGGGCCGCCGCCCGGATCGACCCCGCGGCAGGGATCATGAACCTCGAGCATCTGATCTTCATCGTCCAGGAGAACCGGTCGTTCGATCACTACTTCGGGACGTTCCCCGGTGCCGACGGCATTCCGATGCGGCCCGACGGGACACCGAGGGTGTGCATCCCCGATCCGGCGTTCGGTCGCTGCGTCAGGCCGTACCACTCGACGGACCTCGTCAACCTGGGGGGTCCGCACAACCATGCCGCCTCCCTCATCTCGGTGAACGGAGGCAAGATGGACGGGTTCATCCGCGCCCTCATCCAGAGATGCGAGGATGAGCACGGCCGGGTGGACTGCCGGCCACGGCTCGGACCCGGAGACGCTCCCGACGTGATGAGCTACCACGACGATCGCGAGATCCCCAACTACTGGCGCTACGCGCAGGAGTTCGTCCTGCAGGACCGGATGTTCGCGCCCACCGACTCGTGGACGTTGCCGGCTCACCTGTACCTCGTCTCTGCGTGGTCCGCGAGCTGTTCGGATCCACAGGATCCGTTCACCTGCGAGACCGACCTGGTGTTCGGCAGCGCGTTCAAGCAGCGTCCTCACACGGATGTCTCTCCCCAGTTCGCGTGGACAGACATCACGTGGCTGTTGCACCAGCACGGTGTGTCATGGGCCTACTATGCGGGCGAGATCCTGTGCACCGAAGCCGTCTCGGAGCGGGAGTGCGCGAAGCGAGGGACGACGCCGCAGCAGAACGTGCTGCCCTACTTCACCGACGTACACGAGACCCGACAGCTCGACAACGTCCGCACGCACGGCGACTTCTATCGGGCCCTGGCAGCCGGGACCCTCCCGTCGGTGAGCTGGATCGTCCCGGGCCGAGGTCCGCAGAGCGAGCATCCGAGTACCAGCGCCCCGTTGTCGGACGGGCAGGCATACGTGACCGAGCTCGTTAATGCCGTGATGCGGAGCGACCTGTGGGAGCGCTCGGCGATCTTCCTCACGTGGGACGACTGGGGCGGGTTCTACGATCACGTCGAGCCGCCGCGCGTCGACGAGGGTGGCTATGGTCTGCGCGTGCCGGGGATCCTCATCAGCCCGTGGGCCGACCGCGACCTGGACATCGATCATCAGACGCTGTCGTTCGATGCGTACCTGAAGCTGATCGAGGACAGGTTCATGGGCGGCGCCCGGCTGGACCCGGCAACCGACGGGCGACCCGATCCGAGGCCGACCGTGCGGGAGGAGGTCGATATCCTGGGCGACCTCGCGCTCGAGTTCGACTTCACCCAGGAGCCGATCCCCCCGCTCATCCTCGATCCGGACCCATGAGCTCATCGTCCTCGAGATTCCGAGTGTCGGTCGTCGCACTCCTCGGCGCGTGCCTCGTCGCCGCGTGCACGGCCAATACGGACCCGCCGAGGGGGACCGACGCGGCGGCCGCTCGCGTCGTCGACCCAGACGCGGGGATCATGAACCTGGACCACCTGATCTTCATCGTGCAGGAGAACCGCTCGTTCGATCACTACTTCGGGACCTTCCCCGGCGCCGACGGGATTGAGATGCTGCCGGACGGCACGCCGAAGGCCTGCATCCCCGATCCGAAGCTCCGGTCCTGTGTCCGGCCCTATCACTCCAGCGACCTGATCAACCTCGGTGGCCCGCACAACCATGCGGCGTCCCTCGTGTCCGTGAACGGCGGGAGGATGGACGGGTTTATCCGGGCCATGGACCGCAGATGCCTGCGCGACCCCGACCGAGTGGAGTGCCGGCCGCGGCGCGGGCCGGGCGGTGTCCCCGACCTGATGGGCTACCACGACCAGCGCGAGATCCCGAACTACTGGCGCTATGCGGAGGAATTCGTGCTGCAGGACCGGATGTTCGCACCCACCGACTCGTGGACGTTACCGGCACATCTCTACCTCGTGTCCGGCTGGTCGGCGTCGTGCCGGGATCCCCGCGATCCGTTCTCCTGCACGACCGAACTCAACTTCGGGGGCACACTGTCGGGGCGGGCATACGACGATCGTTCACCGCTGTTCGCATGGACCGACATCACCTGGTTACTGCACGAGCACGATGTGTCGTGGGCGTACTACGCCGGCGCCGTCCTCTGCACGTCCTCGACGGCAGAAGAGGACTGCCTCGAACGGGGTGAGAACCCGAAGCAGAGCGTCCTGCCGTACTTCACCGACGTGCATGACACACGGCAGCTCGGCAACGTCCGTACGCACGATCAGTTCTATCGAGCCGTGGAGGACGGCTCGTTGCCGTCGGTCTCGTGGATCGTGCCCGGGCGCGGAGGCCACAGCGAGCACCCCACCGGGGGAGGATCCATCGCCGACGGCCAGGCCTACGTCACCGAGCTGGTGAACGCGATCATGAGAAGCGATCTCTGGCACCGCTCGGCCATCTTCCTCACGTGGGACGACTGGGGCGGGTTCTACGATCACGTCGAACCGCCGCGGGTCGACGTGGGTGGCTACGGGTTGCGGGTGCCGGCGATCCTGATCAGCCCGTGGGCCGACCGGGACCTGGACATCGATCACCAGACGCTGTCGTTCGACGCGTACCTGAAGCTCATCGAGGACCGGTTCATGGGCGGAGCCCGGCTGGATCCAGCGACGATGAGCCGACCAGACTCGCGGCCGACGGTGCGAGAGGAGGTCGACATCCTGGGCGACCTCGCGCTCGAGTTCGACTTCTCCCAGGAACCGATCCCTCCGCTCATCCTCGATCCGAGCCCGTGAAGACGGTTTGCTAGGGTCCCGCCGTCGTGACTTCCCGCCGTCTCATCGTCCCGTTCGTCGCCGTGCTCGTTGCGGTGGCGTGTACCGGCACCGACGATCCGCCGCCCGTGAACACGGGGCCGCGGAGTTCCAGTGAGCCGTCGCCTGCGGAGCCGTCCAGGGGCATCGATCAGATCGAGCATCTGATCTTCATCGTGCAGGAGAACCGATCGTTCGATCACTACTTCGGAACGTTCCCCGGAGCCGATGGGTTGCCTACGAACGCCGACGGGCAGTTCACCACGTGTATGCCCGATCCGGTGGCGGGCGGGTGCGCGAAGCCCTTCCACGACCCAACGCTGACCGATCTCGGCGGGCCCCATGACAATGATGCCTCCGTCACGTCCGTGAATGACGGCAAGATGGACGGCTTCATCGAGGCTTTGGTGAACGGTCGGGACGCGTGCGCCGACACGCGCACGCCCGAGGACTGCGGCGACATGCTCGGTCCAGACGGCCAGCCCGACGTGATGGGCTATCACGACGATCGCGATATCCCGAACTACTGGGCCTACGCGAAGCGATTCACACTGCAGGACGCGATGTTCGCGCCGACGGATTCTTGGACGTTGCCGGCGCACCTGTTCCTCGTGTCGGCCTGGTCGGCCAGGTGCGAGGACCCACGCGATCCGATGAGCTGCACCTCCGACATCGACCAGCAGGGCATCGCCGACCTGCAGCGGGGGGGTCGGCATCCCGCGATCTACGGGTGGACCGACATCACCTATCTGCTCCACGAGGCCGGTGTGTCGTGGGGCTACTTCGCGGCCCGGAACGTCTGCGACGCGGGGGAGGGGTGCGTCGACGGGCCGACGGTCGTACAGAACCCGTTGCCCTCGTTCACCACCGTTCAGGACAACAGGCAGATGGGAAACGTCCGTCCGCACGGTGACTTCTACCGCTCCCTGCGCGAGGGGACGCTGCCGGCCGTGTCGTGGATCGTGCCGGGCCGCGGCGGCGCCAGCGAGCACCCGGGCAACGGGGAGCCTATCTCACGGGGACAAACCCATGTGACCCGTCTGATCAACGCCGTCGGGCGCAGCGAGTACTGGGAGTCGACGGCGACCTTCCTCACATGGGACGACTGGGGCGGCTTCTACGACCACGTCGAGCCCCCGCGCGTCGACGTCAACGGCTACGGGCTTCGTGTGCCCGGCATGCTGATCAGCGCGTGGGCCAAGCCGGGGTTCATCGATCACCAGACGCTCACGTTCGACGCCTACCTGCGGCTGATCGAGGACCTGTTCCTCGACGGGGCGCGTCTGGATCCGGAAACGATGAGCCGACCCGACTCGCGGCCGACGGTGCGAGAGGAGGTCGACATCCTGGGCAATTTGCGCAAGGAGTTCGACTTCTCGCAGGACCCGCTGCCGCCCCTGATCCTCGATCCGACGCCCAGTTGATGCGCGCGTGATGATCGAGCTGGCCCGCCTGGATTCGAACCAAGACTAACTGATCCAGAGTCAGTCGTGCTGCCGTTACACCACGGGCCACCGTGACCGATGGTAGCAAGCCTCCCCGGCCTGAGGTCCACAGCGGCCCTTCAGTTTTCCGTTGACCGAGGCGTCATCCGGCCAGTACCGTGAGTCCGACCGAGAGGATCTGGAGGAGGCTTTCCTCATGAACAAGGGTGGCGTGGTGGCGGAGGTCTCGAAGAAGACCGGACTGAGCAAGGCTGAAGTCGCACGGGTCGTGGACGCTGCGGTCGACACGATCCGTGGTGCGGTGGTGCGCGGCGAGAGAGTCACGCTCGCCGACTTCGGTACCTTCGAGCGCAAGCATCGGAACCAGCGGATCGCGCGGAACCCGCGTAGGCCCACCATTCCAATCGTGGTGCCGGCACGGGACCTACCGTCGTTCTCGGCTGGCAAGGAATTCCGCGAGCAGGTGCTCAACAGTCACTGAGGCAGGCGGCTGCCCGGCACGCACTACTCGAAGGTCACGAGACGAAGGTCACGGGCCACGGGCCCGCTGTCCGCGTCGGCGAGCGTGAATCGGACCCGCTGGCCGATCCGCAACGTGAGGATGCCGGAACCCTCTGTCGACCGTCGATCGATCGCCACCTCCGTGCGGTCCTCGGTGAGCAACGAGCCGGAGCCCTCGGCGTCGTCGTAGTGCTTGATCGTTCCCTGCGGCACCCGGTTCCTCGTTTCCGTTAGGCCCGCGCCAGGCGGGCACGCCCCTGGAGGTCGCGACAGACCTCGTGTGTTCGACCGCGTCGCCGCGCCTGCAGCACCGTGAGGATATCGCCCGGCCGGTCGAGATCGAAGGTGAGCTCCGGGAGGTCGACCACCGCCGACGGCAGCCCCGCCTCGGCCGCCATCTGGAGGTGCCGGCGGTAGGAGTCGCGGCCGAAGACAGCGCGGATGACCGCAGGCGGTCGCCGGACGAGGAGGTTCGTGCCGGTCTCGTCCGATGAGTGAGCGACAACGACCGGGCCCAGCGTATGGAGCGCGGTCCTCAGTGCCGCCGTGGTCGCGAACGGGGTGTCGGGAAGGAGCACGGCGAGGGCGTCGGCGCCGCGGTCCATCGCCTCCTCCTCCAGCTGGGTGATGGCGCCGGTCAGCGTGGGCCGCTCCTCGGTGACTGCGACGGCTCCCCGAACGGCGGCCACCTCCAGCACCGCCTCGTCCGGAGAGATCACCCATGTTTCCCAGCCCGTGAGGTCGAGGGTGGCATCCATCACGTCCTCGAGCATCGCCAGCGTCAGTGCGGCGCGCTCCAGGGGACTGAGCACGGGTTCGAGGCGGGACTTCGCCGCATCGAGCGATTTCACGGGGAGCGCGATGACACGCATCGCACCAAGCCTAGACAACCGCGTGGGGTAGGCTCACGGATCTTCTCCGGAGGAGGCGTGTAGTGGCGAGTCCGCTTACGCGTGGACGAGGAGCCTAGAGCTGAGCGACCCACTGGTCCCTCTCATCAAGGTCGTTGGGATCCCGGCCGTGCGGCTGTGGTGGCGGTGGCGGTTCGAAGGTCTGGACAGGATCCCGAGGACGGGCCCCGCGCTGATCGCCTGCAACCACCTGTCGTACTTCGATCCCGTCTCCAACTCCTATGCCGTGTTGAAGGCGGGGCGCGTCCCCAGGTTCCTCGCCAAGGATGAACTGTTCCGTGTACCGGTGTTGGGCTCGTTCCTTCGCGCGCACGGCCAGATCCCGGTCGTTCGAGGCGTCGGGGACCAATCGCCGTTGGAGAAGGCCCGCGACGCTCTTTCCGATGGCGAGGTGGTCCTCATCTATCCGGAGGGGACTGTGACCAAACGACCGGACCACCTTCCGATGCAGGGGAAGACGGGGATCGTCCGGCTCGCGCTCGAAGCCGAGATGCCGGTGATCCCGATGGCCAGCTGGGGATCGGCGCCGATCTGGCAGAAGTCGGGCAAGGGGTCGCTCCGGCCCGGCCGCCCGATCTGGTCCAAGGTCGGGGAGCCGAT
>Ga0299907_10000901_pt1 | contig 15882 bp, 15 predicted proteins | sample RVTome_16_FD_198680 | JGI IMG/M metagenome (GOLD analysis project Ga0299907, IMG submission 198680) | Soil microbial communities from uranium-contaminated site in the Upper Colorado River Basin, Wyoming, United States - RVT152D67 (version 2) ...
TCAACTCGGGGATGACCACGGTCTCGAATCGAGAGAGCACTTCGCCGGTGTTCTTGGGGAACGGATTGAGGTGCTTGAGGTGAGCTCGGGCTACCGACTTGCCGCGCGACCGTAGACGCCGGCACGCCGCCCCGATGGCTCCGTAGGTCGAACCCCACCCGAGCACGAGGACCTCCGCGTTCTCGTCGCCGTCCCATTCGAGGGGATCGATGTCCTCTTCGATCGCCTTGATCTTCGCCTGGCGCAGCAGCGTCATCAGCTGATGGTTTTCGGGGTCGTACGAGATGTTGCCGCTCCCGTCGGCTTTTTCGAGGCCGCCTATCCGGTGCTCGAGTCCCGGTGTCCCGGGGATCGCCCAGGAGCGAGCCAGCGTCTGCTCGTTCCGCAGGAACGGCCAGTAGTCCTCGCCGGCGTTCGGCTGCGAGGCGAACTTGATCGAGATGTCGGGCAGCTTGGTCACCGAGGGGATGCGCCACGGCTCCGCGCCGTTGGCCAGATACCCGTCCGAAAGGAGAATCACGGGGGTCATGTACCTCAGAGCGAGGCGGGATGCCTCGATCCCCGCCCAGAAACAGGACGGCGGAGAATAAGCAGCCACTATGGGAAGCGGCGCCTCACCGTGCCGTCCGTACATCGCATGGAGCAGATCGGACTGCTCCGTCTTCGTGGGGAGTCCAGTCGATGGGCCACCGCGTTGGATGTCGATAATAACCAGAGGAAGCTCTAGCGACACGGCAAGCCCCATGGCCTCCGACTTCAAGTCGAGTCCGGGCCCCGATGTAGTCGTTGCCGCAAGGTGTCCGCCGAACGAAGCACCAATGGCCATCGAGATCGCCGCGATCTCGTCTTCGGCCTGCACCGTCCGAACGCCGAAGTTCTTGTGGCGTGACAGCTCGTGCAGGATGTCCGACGCCGGCGTGATGGGGTAGGAGCCGAGGAACAACGGCAGCTTGGACTGGACGCTCGCAGCGATGAGGCCGAAGGCGAGTGCCTGGTTGCCGGTGATCCTCCTGTAGTGCCCCGGAGCCAGCGTCGCCGGCTTGACCTCGAACGCCGTCAGCTCGGCGGTTTCGCCGAAGGCGTGGCCGGCCTTGAGCGATGCCACGTTTGCCTGCGCGATGTGGGGCTTCTTGGCGAACTTCTTCTCGAGCCACGCGATCGTGGGCTCGAGCGGTCGTGAGTACATCCACGAGACCAGGCCGAGGGCGAACATGTTCTTTGACCGTTCGGCCTCTTTCTTGCTGACCCCTGTGTCCTTGACCGCGCCGATCGTCATCGTGGTCATCGGGACCTTGGAGATCTGAAAGCCGTCGAGCGACCCGTCTTCGAGCGGGTTCGCCGAGTAGCCGACCTTCTCGAGGTTGCGATCATCGAACGCATCCGAGTTGACGATTAACAGTCCCCCCGGCATCAGATCTTTGAGGTTCGCCTTCAAAGCGGCGGGGTTCATTGCAACGAGTACACCGGGCTGGTCGCCCGGGGTGAGAATGTCGTAGTCCGCAAAGTGAATCTGGAATGCTGAAACACCGGCAATCGTGCCTGCGGGGGCACGGATCTCCGCAGGGAAGTCCGGCATGGTTGCGAGATCGTTGCCGAAGAATGCGCTGACGCTGGTGAATCGGTCACCTGTAAGCTGCATCCCGTCACCCGAGTCACCCGCAAAGCGGATCACTACCCGGTCAAGCTCCCTGCGATCGACCCCTGTTGAAGGGGCGATCTGGGCCGTCATTGTGGCCTCCTTCAAAAACTGGCTTGGTTCTCTTGAGCTTCTGAATTCCATGTTATGCGCGTTGCTGGTCGACGGCGGTAGGTAGTGGGCGGAACTTGCGCGCCGATCGCCCCCTCGCACACCAAGACCCCCCTCCGGCCTAATCCGGCGCGCCCGTCAGAAGACCTTGGCCGCGAGGACGTCGGCGAGCGGCACCTCGCGCTCCGAGCCGCGGCGGTCGACGAGAACAAGCACCGGCGCGCCGTCTCCGGAGGTCCTGACCGCCTGAACGACCCCGATCGCCTCGGTGAAGGGGTGCTGCGGATCGCCGGTCAACCGCAGTCGCATTGACGCCTTCCGTCCCAGCTGGGTCCGCCAGACGGCGGCGTCACCGAGCTCGTGGGGCTCGAGCCGCCTCACGGGCGCGCCCGTCCGAGCCCCGAACCAACAACCCCCGCCTTAACAGACAAGGGGGCCAAGTCTCCCCGGCCCCCTTCCCGCACGATCCCCGCACATTCGTTACTCGCCACGTTCCTCCGCTGGGGCAAACGGACTCTCCATTGCGCCCCCCGAGGCGTCCGGATTCTCTTCAAACCACTGCGAATTGATCTCGGTGAAGTTCTGCCACTCCGAAGGCACGTTGTCCGCCGGGAAGATGGCGTCAACGGGACACGCCGGCAGGCAGGCGTCGCAGTCGACGCATTCCTCGGGATGGATGTAGAGCTGTTCCTCGCCCTCATAGATGCAGTCCACCGGGCATTCGTCAACGCACGCTCGGTCCTTGACGCCGATACACGGCTCGGCGATGACGTACGTCATACCGATCTTCCTCCCTGCTGGTCAGGTGTCAGATGCGCGCCATCATACCCACCACTCACCGGCAGCGAAGACTGTTGTGGACGCTCCTCTAGCTCGTCCGAGCCAGGCGATCCGCTGCGCTTCGGTACTGCTTGCCGGCGTGATAACTCGATCTGACGAGCGGCCCGGACTCGACCCAAGCGAAGCCGAGCTCGCCCTCTCCGAACTCCTTGTAGGCGGCGAACTCGTCCGGATGCACCCAGCGATGGACGGGGAGGTGCCACGAAACACTCGGCTGCAAATACTGGCCGATGGTCAGCACATCACAGCCGGAGCCCCGCAGATCGCGCATGGCTTCGTACACCTCATCTGCCTGCTCACCCATCCCGACGATGATGTTGGACTTCGTCACCTGATCGGGACGCAGCTCCTTCGACCACCGCAACAGATCGAGGCTCGCGTCGTATCCGAATCCCGGGCGGATCGACGGATGGATCCGTCGAACGGTCTCGAGGTTGTGAGCGAGAACGTCGGGGCGCGCCTCGATGACGCGCTCCAACGACGTCCGTGGGTCTTCCTTTCTCCCCTTGAAATCGGGGATCAGGACTTCGATGCCGCAGTCGGGCACAGCCTCGCGAACCGCCCTGATCGTGGCCGCCCAATGCCCCGAAGCCCCGTCGGGGAGATCGTCCCGTGCTACCCCGGTGATGACTGCAAAACGAAGGCCCATAAGGCGTATGGCTTCCGCAATCTTTGCCGGCTCCTCCGGATCGAGGGCCTGCGGCTTGGCCGTCATCACGTCGCAGAACGCGCACCGGCGCGTACACAGGTCGCCGCACAACAGGAACGTCGCTTCGCGCGCCTCCCAGCACTCGTAGATGTTCGGACAGTTGGCTTCCTCGCAGACCGTGTGGAGGCCGCGCTCCCGCATGATGTTGCGCAGCTCGAGGAAGTTCTCTCCGTGCTGGACTCGCACCTTCAGCCAGTCCGGCCGCCGGTCCGGTCGCGGCGCTTCAGGACCGGGTGCCGACCGAATCGGGACGCCGCGCCGGAGGTCTCGTTCGACCTCTTCGCGGCTCTTGATCGTTGGTATTAGTACCTGTGACAGAAAAACTCCTTAACTAGAACTCCGCGAGCTTGCGCATCTCCTGCTCGAGACGGTCTACGTCGGGAAGGAACCAGTGCTCCAGTGTCGGTGCAAACGGCATCGCCGGAACATGGGGCCCACCGACCCGGACGATCGGTCCGTCGAGTTCGAACAGAGCGCGCTCCGCGATCAGTGCGGCTACCTCTGCGCCGACGCCGAGGAACTTGTTGTCCTCGTAGGCGATCATCACCTTGTTCGTCTTCCCCACCGACTCGAGCACAGTTTCGATGTCGAGCGGATAGATCGACCGCAGGTCGATCACCTCTACCTCGATCCCATCCGAAGCGAGCCGTTCGGCGGCCTCGAGGCAGTAATGGTGGAGCAACCCGTACGACACCACCGTAAGATCGCCCCCGGTCCGCCGGACGGCGGCTTTGCCGAACGGAGTCGTGTAGCGCTCCTCGGGGACCTCGCCTTTGATCAGGCGATACGTCTTCTTGTGTTCGAAGTACATGACCGGATCGGCGTCCTCGATCGCCTGGATGAGCATCCCCTTTGCGTCCTCCGGCGTGGACGGAACGATGACCTTCAGTCCGGGGATGTGCGCAAACAGCGCCTCGACGGATTGCGAGTGGTAGAGCGCTCCGTGAACCCCTCCGCCCCACGGCGCACGTATAACCATAGGGACCCCGAAGTCGCCGTTGGACCGGTACCGGATGCGCGCTGCCTCCGACACGATCTGATTGAACGCAGGCATGATGAAGTCGGCGAACTGGATCTCGGCTACGGGACGCATATCGTCGAGCGCAAGTCCGATGGCAACTCCCGCAATGAGACACTCATCGAGAGGAGTGTCGATCACGCGGTCGGTGCCGAACTCGTCGAGGAATCCATGAGTGACGCGGAAGACGCCTCCGCGCGCGCCGACATCCTCGCCGAGGACCACGACTCTGTCGTCGCGCCGCATCTCCTCTGCGAGGGTGTCGTGGATTGCCTGAACTACGTTCATCGTGGCCATCACTCCACCTCCAGGTCCGCGTAGACGTGGAGTTTCGCCGTGGAAGGATCGGGGAAATCGGCTTCCTGTGCCGTCTTCGCTCCTTCGGCCACTTCCGTCTTGGTCTTCTCTCTCATCTCATCGACAATGCCGTCGTCGAGAACACCTACAGACCTCAGGTATTCCTCGAACCTCGGTATCGGATCGTTTCTCCGCGCCTCCTCGACTTCCTCGCGCGGCCGGTAGGTCCGGTCGTCGTCATCGGAGGTGTGCGAGTAGAAGCGATAGGTGCGCAGTTCGATCAGCGACGAACCCTCGCCCGCCCTCGCTCTGTCCACTGCGTCCTTCGTCAGGCGGTAGGAATCGAGTACGTCGTTGCCGTCGCCCTCGAACCCCGGCATGTCGTAACCCTCAGCCCGTTTGTAGACGCGGCCGGCTACCTGCTTCGACTCGTGCACGCTGATCGCGTACATGTTGTTCTCGCAGACGAAAACCAGCGGGAGCTTGTGGATGCCCGCCATGTTCATTGCGCCGTGCCAGTCGCCTTCGGAGGTGCCGCCCTCCCCGAACCACGTCCCGACGACGGCATCTTCTTTCTTGATCTTCTTCGCAAGGGCAATGCCGGCCGCGTGCAGGCACTGGGTCGCTATCGGTGATGAACCCGTGATGATGTTGCGGTCACGCGCCCCCCAGTGCGCCGGCATCTGCCGGCCGCCCGAGGAAGGGTCCTCTGCCTTTCCGAACAGCCCTAGGAACACGTCCTTGGGTGAGAAGCCCGCGATCAGGACGAGAGCCAAGTCCCTGTAGTAGGGACAGAACACGTCTTTGCCCCGCTCAAATGCCCACGCCGAGCCCACCTGTGCAGCTTCGTGCCCCGAGACCGGAACAACGAAGGGAGCCTTGCCCTGCCGGTTGAGAGCCCACTGTCGCTCGTCGCAGAAACGTGCGAGGAGCATGTACCGGTACATCTCGATTAGGTCTTCTTCCTTCAGACCCAGTTCCGTATGCCGATCTTTGCCCTTCCCCATACGAAAGATCTCCTCCTGAGACCTGCCTAGTGCAGCTGCAGTTCCCGCCCGCTGCGATCCTGAGATGCCTCGCGTCCCACCCTTGAGATGCCCCTCAAAACACCCGGGCTTGTCCATACCAGCGACCTGTCGAGAACGGCCGAGAGATGGGTCGCCGCGATAGATGCGACCTCCTCCACGGGTCTACTCGTCCCCGTCTGCGCCTGTAGGGAGGTTACCCATCGATCGGGAATCCCGCATGGAACGATCCCCTCAAACATGGAGAGATCGGTCGTAACGTTCAGCGCAAATCCATGCATCGTGATCCCACGGGTGATCTTCACACCTATGGCTCCGAGCTTCTCCCGGCCAACCCAAACGCCCGTATGACGGCCGTCACGCTCCGCGGAGACGCGGAATTCCGCAGCGGTGCGCACGAGCGTCTCCTCGATGCTCCGAAGGTACGCAAGCACGTCGAACGGCTCCTCGAGCGCAATAATCGGATAGCCCACGAGCTGTCCGGGGCCGTGGTAAGTGGCGCGGCCCCCCCGGTCCACCTCGTAAAGCGAGATGCCGCGCCGGGCCCTCTCGGCGTCGTCGTAGACGAGGTCCGAGGCCTCGGCGCGCCGCCCCAGCGTATAGGTGGGCGGATGCTCGAGCAGCATGACTAGATCGCCGCACGCACCCCTGAGGCGCGCGTCGAACAAGGCCCGCTGTAGCTCCCAGGCCTCTCCGTAGTACATGCGGCCCATCCACGCGGCGTTGAGCACCCGCTGGCGTGCGTCTTCTGCGTGCAAGAACCCTCCTTAACGGTACTGAGCGAGCTCGCCCGAGAAGTCGGTCGTCTGGATCCGGTCCTTCAAGGCAGCGAGGAACCTCGCCGCTTCTGCGCCGTCGATGGTCCGGTGATCCCACGACATCGTGAGGAACCCCATGCTGCGCACTGCGATTGCGTCGTCTTTGGTCACGACGACGCGCTTTTCGATCGTCTCGAAGCCGAGGATCGCGGTCTGGCCGCGCGGGATGATCGGGACCGAGATGACCGACCCGAAGGGCCCGGGGTTGGTGATCGTGAACGTGCCACCGGATAGGTCGTCGGGTGAGAGCTTCTTCGATCGGGCCCGAGTCACTATGTCGTTTATCGCACGGGCGATTCCAACGAGGTTGCGCTCGTCGGCACCCTTCACGACAGGCACTATCAGGCCACCGCCCTCGAGCGCCACTGCGATCCCGAGGTTGACGTAGTGCTTCACCCGGTTGCCCTGGTTCTCCTCGTCGTAGCTGGCGTTCACCTCGGGCATCTGGAGCAGGGTCTCGCACAGCGCCTTGGCCAAGAACGAAAGCGGCGTCAGGTTGAATCCCTCGCGTTCGCGGAAATTTCCCTTGACGCGCTCACGCAGGGACACGACCTCGGTCCAGTCCACCTCGACCGCATTCCACGCCCGGGCGGTTTCCATATGCGAAGCGACCATGTGCTCGGCGGTACGGCGGCGGATGTTGGTCCACGGCACGAGCTCCTCGCGGCCGGTCCCGGCGGGCTGCGCCGCAGGCCGGGCCGCCGGGGCCACCTCCCGCTCGGGCGCCGGCTCGGCCGAAGCCGCCGGGCGCGCTGCCGGACGGGCCTTCCGCTCCTCCACGAAGCGAAGGACGTCCTGCTTGCGGATCCGGCCGCCCGTCCCAGTGCCGGAGATCTCGCCCAGGTCGACGTCGTGCTCTTCGGCAAGCCGCCTCACGAGCGGCGAGATGATGCCGCGCTTTGAAGTGTCCCCGCCGGCGGACTCGGCTCCCGAGCCGTCCTCGGCCTGTGGTTTGGCCGCAGGCTGCGACTCCGCCTCTTGTTCGGGCGCCGCCTGCGTTGCGGCCGCCTGGTCTGTTTCGTCGGCGGGACGTTTCTCTTCGGACGGCTGCTCCGGGATCTCTTCATCCGACGCCGGATGGTCTGACTGCGCGGCGGGCTGCTCCTCGCCGGCGGGCTCTTCCTTTCGCTCGGGCTCTCCCTCGCCGGATTCTCCCTTTTCTTCGGGCTGCTCCTCGGCCGCTCCGTCGCCGGCCTCGGCCCCTTCCTCGCCGATGATGGCTATGGGGGTACCGACTTTCACCGTCTCGCCCTCGGGGACGAGGATCTTCTGGACGACTCCAGAGGCGCTCGATGGAACCTCGGAATCGACCTTGTCGGTCGAGATCTCGACGAGATACTCGTCGGTCTCGACGGTGTCACCTTCCTTTTTCAGCCACCTGCTGATGGTTCCCTCGACGACGGTCTCGCCGAGTTGCGGCATCTTGATCTCGGTTCCCATGCCCCTCTCCTTTGGTGCCCGATTGTGGGTGTGGTGAAGAATCAGGACCGGCGCGGCCGGTCTAGAAACCAGTATCCCGCACAACGCAGATTGCTACTCAGGCGGGCAGCGTGGAGCCTCGTCCTGTGGGCCGTCTGTCACACTTCTACGGGGCGGCGTTGCGCATACGGTCGGGGCCCTAGGCCCGGACGACGCGGACGTAGTCGGTGCGGCCGGCGCGTGGGCCGGGGCTGCCGGCCACAACCACCACAAGATCTCCTTCCGCCACCAGACCGGCATCCTTGACGACCGCGACGGCGCGCGCCACGTCCTCACGGGCCTCCTTGGGGATCGGATCGCCCTCGGGCGCGGCCAGCGGGATCACTCCCCACATGAGAGCGAGCGCGCCGATGACGTCGGTCCGCTTCGTTAGTCCGATCACCGGCATGCTCGGACGGAAGGCAGCCACGCGCCTCGGCGTCGACCCGCTGCGTGTTGGGCACAAGATCGCAGCGACCGCGAGGTGCTCGGCAGCAAGCACTCCGGCGTTCGCAACCGCCCACGAGACGGGATCCTCTCCGAGCTCTCCCTTCTTCGGCGCTTGATGCTCGCTCGGCCACGCTTCGGCCGTCAGCGCAGTTTCCGCCATGATCTGCACTGCCCCCGCCGGATAGTCGCCGATCGCGGTTTCCTCCGACAGCATCAGCGCGTCCGTGCCGTCAACGACGGCATTCGCGATGTCGGCGACCTCCGCCCGGGTCGGCAACGGCGACCGCGTCATGGACTCGAGCATCTGAGTGGCAGTTATCACGGGCACCCCGGCTCGATTGCAGCTGCGGATGATCTCCTTTTGTATCAGTGGAACGCTCGTCATCGACGTCTGGATCCCCAGGTCGCCGCGCGCGACCATCACTGCATCTGCCTGGGCAATTATCTCGTCGAGGTGATCAACGGCCGCCCGCGTCTCGATCTTCGCAACGATCAGCGGGCGATGGCCCCGCTTCGGAAGCAGAGCGCGCACCCGGGCAACATCAGCTGCGCTGCGCACGAATGACAGACCCACGAAGTCGACCTTGAGTTCGAGAGCATGATCCAGGGCGCGCCGGTCGGCTTCGGTGAACGGCTCCACGCGGTGCTCGGCGCCGGGGATATGCATTCCCTTGCGAGACCGAAGGACGCCGCCGCGCACGACCTTCGTGATGACATCGCGGCTCTCCGTCCCGGTGACGTCGAGAACGATCGTGCCATCGGCCAGGAAGATCTGCTCACCCGGCTCGACCATCGCGGCGCAGTCGGCGAGCGTCGTCGAGATCCGATGCTCGTCTCCGGCCACGTCTTCCGAGGTAAGCACGAAGGTCTCGCCCGCCTCGAGCATGACTTCATCGGCCGCCAAATGTCCGGTTCGCATCTTGGGTCCCGGAAGGTCGGCGAGAAAGCCCAGTGGACGGCCGAGACCGTCTGCTTCGGCTCTGGCGGTCTCTATGTTCCTCCGATGGACCTCGGGCGTGGCGTGAGCAAAGTTCAGCCGAGCGACGTCGATGCCGGCCTCGATCAGGTCGCGCAGGACCGAAGCTTCGCTCGAGCGCGGTCCGAGCGTCGCGATGATCTTCGTCCTTCGGAGGTCCATCCGAGCGAACCTACTTACACGCGTTCATGCGAACCGTCCGCTGTTGACTGCGGATTTCAATGAATAACTGCAGACAGTTCGCCATTTCTCAGCTGTGGAGCGGCTTGCCCTCGAGTCCGAGGAACGTCTCACCAAGCGCCTCGGACAGCGTCGGGTGCGGATGGATGAGCTCGGCCAGCTCCGCAGGGTAGGCCTCCCACGAGGTCGCGAGCTGGGCCTCCGTGATGATGTCCGAAGCGCGCGGGCCGACGATGTGCACTCCGAGAACGGCACCGCCCTTCTCTGCGACCGTTTTCACGAAACCCTGTCCTCCTCCGAGCATCAGAGCACGGGCGTTGGCAGAGAACGGATACCGGGAGGTGATCACGTCGTACCCCTCATCACGCGCCTTCTGCTCACTCAGCCCGACCGCCGCGACTTCCGGCTGGCAGTAGATGACGTGCGGGATGTTCTTGTAATCGACCGGGGTGACCTCCATGCCGGCGAGATGCTCCGCCACCTTGATGCCCTCGATGAACGCTACGTGCGCGAGTTGCGGATGGGGCCAGTTCGCCTCGGGGACCGCTATGACGTCCCCGATCGCATAGAGGCCGTCCACATTCGTGCGGAAGTTCACGTCGACGGGGATGAAGCCGCGATCCACCTCCACCCCAACCTCATCGAGACCGATGTTCTCCGATCGCGGCGCGCGCCCGATGGCGACGAACAGCCGGTCGGCTTTCAGAGTCTCGGGGGAACCATCCTTTTCAATCGTGACCTCGACACCCGAATCGGACGCGTGTGCCTCGTTTACAGGGGTGTCCACGTAGAACTTGATCCCGCGCCGCTCGAGCAGCTTCAACAACGCCGTCGAGATGTCGTCGTCCTCCAGCGGCGCGATCTTCGGGAGCATCTCGACGACCGTGACCTCGGAGCCAAAGCTCCGGTACACGCTCGCAAACTCGAGCCCGATGTAGTTACCGCCGACGACGATGACGGAGGCCGGGAGATCTGATGCCACGAGTCCATGGTTGGAGTTGTGGACCTTGTCCCCGTCGGCGGCGATGAACGGGAGATCACGTGGGTACGAACCCGAGGCAACGACTACACCGCGGTTGGCCTTCAGGACCCGCTCACCGTTCTCGGTTGCCACGGCAACGCGATTTCGGTCCACCAGCGTTCCCGTTCCCTCGATGAGCTCGACCTTCTTCCGCTTGACGAGTCCCGATACACCTTTGTACATGCGGCCGACGACGCCGTCCTTGAACTCGAGCACCTTCTTCCAGTCGTAATCGGGTTCCCCGGCGATAAGGCCGAACTCCCCGGCGCTGCGGAACTCGTCCATCAAATCGGCCGCGTGAAGCAGCGCCTTCGTCGGGATGCACCCACGGTGTAGACACGTGCCGCCGACCTTGTCGTTCTCCACCATGGCAACGCTCATGCCCAGACCCGTAGCACGGAATGCACACGAGTAGCCGGCGTTCCCTCCGCCCAGGATCACGAGGTCGAATGTGTCGTTGTTTTCAGCCACAGCGCCTCCCAGCGAGATAAGAAGTTCGCACCGCCACGATACCCAAACGGCGGTGCTTCGCAGCGAAAGTTGCTGGTCAGACGAGCGGCGCGCGTGGGACTATTGCCCCATGAGAGGGGATCGCGTCGAGATAGTCGTGGATGTCGGGGACTCCACGAAGACCTACGAGATCACGGCGACCAAGGCAGGCCGGCGCGTCGAGGTGTCCAACGTGCGGGGCACGATCGAGGTGACCGAGGTCACCCGCACGGGCGAGGCCGTAAGGACCGGCCGGTTCATGGCGGCGCGCGTGGTGGCCCTCATCGAACATCCCGCGATTGACGAGCAGGCGACGAAACGCCGCGCGCCGAGCAACCAGGCCTCGCTTCTCTAGTCCCGCTCGGATCCTGAAATGGCAATCAGCTCCAATATTTCGTAGCTAACTGCCATCTCAGCGCGGAGGCGCGGCCGGTGCGCCGCAATGTTTGCAGAACGGAGCATTGGGCGAGATCAAGCCGCCGCACCGGAGGCAGCTCGCGGGTGCGACGGAGCCGCTTTTCGACTTGCGGGCGATGGCAACGACAAGCACTCCGCAGGCGACGATAAGCACGAACAGAATCAGCGTGGCCACACCGAAGCCCGCCCTGGCTCCGACGGCAGTAGTCAGGGCGAAACCGGCAGCCACGATCGCCACCGCGACCGCGTTCACGTGATCCGCCGGGACAACCAGTCGAGTACGAGCTCCACGACCCCCGGCTCGCGGCGAAGCTGATGGGCCGCTCCCTCGAGTACGAACAACTCCCCCCGGCGCGCTCGATCCGCGAGCCTGTACGCGTGGTCCACCGGAACGACGTCGTCCGCCGACCCGTGCACGATCATCACCGGCACCTGGACCGAGACCATTGCCTTTTCCGCCACTACCGAGTCGAACTCCTCCGCCCATTCGCCGGGGTCGGCGAGAACATCCTCCGCCAGGGCCATCCCCGCTTCTTCGGTGATCCGCCGCACCGCTTCTTCGGGTGTGCCGGCGAAACTGATCCACGTGGCCGGAGCGGCGAGGAGCACCAGGGCATCGACTGGAGCGCCGCGTTTGGTTGCTTCGACGGAGACCGCGCCGCCCGCCGAGGAGGCAACCACAGCCACCCGCAGACCGGCCGCACCGTCTATCGCCCGGGCAGCGTCGATCACGGCGCGTGCATCACGTACCCACCCCTCGATCGAGAAGAGTCCGGGGGAACCCCTCGTCGCGCGCATGTCGGCCCAGACCGAGAGCCAGCCTTCGGCCGCGAACCGGCGCGCCAGACCCGGATAGCCCTCGTCGTCGGCATCCGGTGGAGCGACCGACGGGATTCCGTGCAGGGCGACCACGATGCCTTTGGGCTCCTCCGGTACATATGCACCGCAGGAGAGCCTGAGGCCGTCGCACAGCACGGCAAGCGAGCGCGACTGGACGTTCACGGCGTAGACCCTATGGGTTTGTCTTAGGTAACGAGTGCGCGCTCCGCCTCGGCCCGGCCCTGATCGGTGAGCATCAGCTCGTCGCCGCGCATGACAACGAGGCCCCTCCGAGTGGCGCCTCTCACCACCTGGGAGATGAATTCCCGGTCCCAGCGCAGGTGGCGATCCAGCCGGTCGACACGGCTTTCCTCGAGCTGTTCCGGACGGCCTTCGTGGTTGAGGAGATGGATAGCGAGCATCGTCTGAGCGAACTCCCACTTCTGAGCGGCGCGCGGCGCGCCGCTGCCACCAAGCCCCGGCCGATGGCCGCGGCCAAAGCGGCATCGAAGGTCGCAAGTTTCAGCTGTCCCGCCTGGGTCTTAACCTTTGTTCATGGCCGAAGCCCTCTCTCGCAGCGAACGGGCCTCGTTGATCGCCCTGGTGGTGACGTGCACACTGGCCGCAGCAAAGATCGCGGTGTGGACGGCCACCTCGAGTCTGGCCGTCCTCTCGCAAGCCCTCGACTCCGTCATCGACATCGTTGCGCTCGGCCTGGTCTTCTTCGGCGTGCGGGTTGCACGAAAGCCGGCGGACTCCGAGCATCACTACGGGCACGCGAAGGCCGAGAACCTCGTGGCGTTCACGCAGACTCTCTTGCTGGCAATCATCGTCGCCGGGGTAGTAGCGGAGGCGATCGGCCGACTCGCCTCGTCGGCCCCCTCCCCCGTACATGCACCGCCGTACGCCCTCGCTCTACTGGGAGCTTCTGCGCTGATCGATGTATTCCGCGTTCGCATGCTGATGAACGCCGCCAAGGCCGATAACTCCGATGCCCTCCGCGCCGGGGCCCTGAACCTGATGACCGATATCGGAACCGCAGTGATTGCGTTCGTCAGCCTCCTCCTTGTCCGTGCCGGAGTGGAGCGTGCCGACGCGGTTGGAGGTCTTGTGGTGGCGGTCGCGGTGATGGTCGCGGCCGCCAGGCTCGGGAAGAGATCCGTGGATGTTCTCATGGACCGCGCGCCGCACCTGCCGCTGGAGGATCTCGCCGCGGCCGCCGACCGCGCTCCCGGTGTTGCGGAAACCCGCAGGGTGCGCGTCAGGGGAGCGGAAGGGCGACTCTTTGCCGACGTAACGGTTGCTGCCGGCCGGACCGCCTCACTCGAGCGCGCGCATGACATAGCTGAACGGGTTGAAGAAGAAATCGCAAGGATCGCACCCGGGATCGATGTCGTCGTCCATGTGGAGCCGGTCTCCGAAACCACCGGGCTTGTCGAACGAGCGCAAGCGGCGGCAAGTCGCGTCGAAGGCGTCCACGAGGTCCACAACACTCTGATACACGCCTTCGACGACGGGGGGCGCCGCAAGCTGCACGTGACTCTTCACGCCAAGATGAGCTCCGGCACCTCCCTCGAGGGAGCGCACCGCCTCTCGGACCAAGTGGAATCGGCGGTTGCGGCAGAGCTCGGAGGCAATATCCGCGTCGACACACACATCGAGCCGCTCGAACCAACGACGTTCTCCACGGACGTAACCGCGGATCACCAGGAGATCGTCGAGGCCGTTTCACGACTGGCAATCAACGAGATCGACGTAGTCGATTGTCACGAAGTTCTCGTCACTTCCTCGGGTGGAGAGCTATCCGTCGTTGCCCACGTCCGGGGCCGGAGGGACCTCCCGCTAGATCGGATCCACGACGCGTCCGAGAGGATCGAGAACGGTCTCCACGCCGAACACCCGGACGTTGGGCCGGTGCTCATACACTTCGAGCCGACGTGATTCGCCGTGCCGTTCAGCGAATGGAACCGAGACCGCGGACGCGCCGGCGGCGCGTTGCCATAATCAGGCCTAGCGGCACAACGATTAGCACGCCGAGGGCGAGAGTCTGAAGCACCTTCTCCGACGTACCCAGCCGGTCCATGTTCGTGATGTGAAAGACGAAGTGAGGCACGGCATACAGAAGCCATGCTCCCAGTGATGTTCTGATCAAGGTCACGTCGAGGGTTGATGCAGACATGAAGAACAGCAGAGCAAATCCAAGATTGAGTCCCCCGATGTCTCGGACGAGGTGCTCGTTGTAAGGGGGGAGGGCATTGAGCCAGGTTCCCCCGAATGCAGGGAAGTCACTGAAGAACGACCTGGGTGCGAAAAGCGCCCACGTCCCCACCAGAGCGGCCTGCGCAACCATGAATAACATGCCGGGTCGCAGCCATCGGCTCTGAGTTCTCCAGTGCACGCCTCCATCGTATTGGCCGCATCGATTCCGCCCAACTGTCTGCGCTGAGTCGCGGTATGGGTGACTGGGGGCAGACGGTTCGCCGTTAGGAGACTCGAACCGACACTCTGTGGTAGCCGGTGGCGCCGGCCGGGTGCGGTGGAGCTGTGTCGTCGGTCTGGGTCGCTCCGGTGCCGTCGGTCGCGCGGCACATCACGGCGGCGTCGGCGTCCTCCGACGGCGTCCACCGATACACCCACTGACACCACGAGTACTTCGAGATCGGCTCCCTGACCTCCGCCTCGCTCCAGCTTGACCCGCCGTCCGTGCTCACCTCCACCTTGCTGATGCCGCGATCCCCCGCCCACGCAACGCCGGCGATCCAGGTTGCCTCGCCACGGCGCGCCGATCCATCCTCGCCCGCGACGTCGATTCGGGACTGCGTCCGGACCGTCGCGTCGTCCGACCACCCGCGTTCCTGCCAGTAGCCCTCGTAATCGGTCTCCACCACCTCGATGGACTCCAGCCACTTCACGTTCTTCATCCCGTAGATAGAAGGGATCCGAACGCGGCACGGAAACCCATGCTCCTGGGTGAGCGGCCGGTCGTTCTGCGAGACGGCCAGCAGCACCTGGGGCTCCATCGCAAGGGACAAGGGGATCGAGTCCGAGTACCCGTCGGCAGCACGGAACACAACGTCGAACGCTCCCTCGTCGGCTCCCGCTTCGGCGAGGACATCCGCCAGTCTCACGCCTCCCCACGCGGAATTGCCGATGAGGTTCCCTCCCACCTCGTTGCTCACACAGCAGAGCACGGAGTACTCCTGAACGACTTCGAAGCCCTGCTGTAGTTCGCGGAAGCTCAGATCGAGTTCGCGCTCGACCGCCCCAAAAACGCGCAGGTTCCAGTCCGCGGCCTCCACGCTCGGCTGGACGAGATTGATGTCGACGACGTAGTGGTCGGCCGTGCTCGTCACCTCAGGCGAGATGCCCTCGACTGCCGGGAAGCCGGTCCTGGACGGGACGTCGGCGCGAACGGAGGGTGCGACGAGATTCACGTCGGTGTCGGGGCCTCCCGATACCGCCCGCGCGATCCACCCCAGCACCGTCCCGGAGACCGCGATCCCAAGGGCCGCGCCCAGTCCGGCGCGGATAACGCGCCGGCGGCCTCCGTCCGGTTCTTGCTCGGCGGTCGCCAGCTTCCTGAGGAGTCTTCCGGATGCGAAGACGTAGGACAGATAG
>Ga0299907_10000902_pt1 | contig 15878 bp, 15 predicted proteins | sample RVTome_16_FD_198680 | JGI IMG/M metagenome (GOLD analysis project Ga0299907, IMG submission 198680) | Soil microbial communities from uranium-contaminated site in the Upper Colorado River Basin, Wyoming, United States - RVT152D67 (version 2) ...
CAATCGCGCGCTACTTCAAAGCTCTTTGACAGGCGCGGGTGGTAGCGCTGGAGTCGGTAGGGGCCCGCATTGTCGCCGCCGGACACCGTGCCGGTCCGCGAGTACCCGATGCTCCTGTAGGCCCGGCATCAGCGAGATTCGGACGTTGTTGCGGTGAGTGTGTGGCCGCTGCAACTCACCTGCGGGCCCATCGCCTTGTGATGGCAGGCAATGGTTTCGACCCGTCGTTGCCGCTATGAAGAACGAACATGTCGCGCTTTCGCCTGCGCATCTGTTGATGCTCGGAGCAATGGCGTCATGCCGCCCGAGCCCCGCACGAGCAATCTCACCTGGGTCGGCTGGACTGTGACCTCCACAACGCGAAGCATGTCCGCCGCCAAGTCGTCGATATCGACCTGGTGCCGCAATCGTGCCAAGAACTCGTCGGCTGTCGTCGTCGCGTCGTACCGCGCCCGGTTGAAGCGCCGGCCTAGCGCCGCCGTGAGGTGTGTGCGTACCGGTCCGAAAGCGCCGACCGCGACCAGCGTCGCGGCGGCGACGAACAAGTCCGATTCGACGTCGAATACGACCGACGGTAGAACCACGATGGTGGCGTACACGCTGATCACGAGCGTGAAGACGATGGCGTAGGTCACCGTGCGGCTGATGATCCGCTCGATCTCATACAAGTGGTAGCGCAAGACGGCGATGCCGATCGCCGCGGGGATGCTCAGAATCGCGACCGGGAAGAGCAACCTCGCCCGGGCATCGATGGTGTCGAGTATCGTCGCCGTCAGCGTCACCGCGGCGGCGAACATGAGCCACTTGAGCTGGAGACGCTCGACACCCCGCGAGCGACGCCACCGCACGACGATCGATACCACGGCACCCAGCAGGCTCACGCCGAGGCACAGCAGAATCAGGTCGATGAATGCGGCCGTCGAGGTTATACCCAGAGTGCGGCCGTCACCGATCAGGCTGCGACCAGAATCGCGGAGGTGCCACAGCGCCGCCAGCGATGGCACAACCAAAGTCATGGCGGCCGCCGCAGCGATAGCGGCGGTCCACCAGGCCCGACTCAGCAGTCTTCCGGTCGGGAATACAAGCAGCGCGATGATGACGCAACCGGCTTGGATGACCCATAAGCGCTCCGACAACAGGGCCGCCACTCCCGCATTGCGAAGCGATCCAGGTTCGACGATCAGGCCCCGCAATGCATATTCCTCCGCCAACCCCCAGCCCAGGCCAATGACGCCGCTGACCAGTAGCAGCCACCCGACCAGGTTGCCTCTCCGCTTGGTCACGATGACCATCCCGACCAGCGCATAAGTGATGCCGTTGACCGTCTGCATGACGGCGACGTCCCGAGGTGACAAGGAGCCGGCGTCGGCGTGGGACCACGCGGTGACGATCAGAATCAGTTGGGAGACGGCGAACACCGTGCTCAGCGCGGTCAGACACCACGCAAGCCGTTGTGCCGTCACGGCCGGGCCCTTCCCCAAGCGGGGATTGACTATTGTTTCCTGATCGATACTGGCGTGGCGTTACGGAAGCGTCACGGCCAGCGGTGCACAGGGCTACGGTGCGGCTTGGTCTGCCCATCGGGCGAGGAACTCGGTGGCCCAAATGCGTTCGCGAAGTGGTCGTCGCCTGGACCCTCTTTCCGTCTGCGAACTCCACGATGCCGACGAGATGGACGAACCCTCGCCGTACCCCGCGACCAGAGATCGGGGTGGGCGGGAGTGTTCGGTATGGCACGCTTCCCGAGGCACGCGGGAAAGGGGCGGCCCGCAATGTGCTCGCCGCGCTGGCCGACTGGGCCGGTTTACACGAAGCCGACCGCATGTATCTCCAGGTGAAGCGCGACAACATCCCGGCTCTCCGGCTGTACGAGCGGATGAGCTTCAGCGAGATGTTCGGTTACCACCGCAGGGTGAGCTCAGGAGCTGCCTCCCTTGTCGGTGGCGTCGAACCCGGGCGCCCGACCGCCCCGCGAGTCTGCTTGAACGGCGCGACGCCGGTACGGCCGAAAACCGGCGATCACCAGCAGAAATGCCGCGAGATGAAGAGAGCGGGTGAGGGGAATCGAACCCCCGTTGCGAGCTTGGGAATCGCGCGGGAGGGGTGTCGGGCCGTGGTGTCCTGTGCCGCTCCAGGCCGCTGACCAGGGCTTTTGCGAAATCGGGTGCCAGCCTGTGCCCGCCCGTGACGGCGCTTGCCGTGTCGCCTACGCACAGGGTACGCACAGGCGGAGCCGCGTGCTGGGCCTCTCGTTTGGGCTCCCCTGGCGCGCCGCGAATGTGTACGCCTGGGCCGATCAAATGAACCGTACACATTCGGCCCAACCGGGTACCTTTGCGGTTCAGTCCCTGATTTAGGCTGTGTTTATCTGCGTCCGGGACAAGCTGCGCTACAAGCAGTACACCCTGCGCACGGAGCAGGCGTATATCGTTCGCTTTGCTTTTGATTCTTGTTCCATTTTTCTTGGCGTCCTTGGCGTCTTGGCGGTTTGATTGCGGTTCCTGATGTTCCTCCGCGCCCTCGGCGTCCCTTGCGTTGAGGGGTTCCGGTTCTATCGGCATCCATCAGCGGCTAATTTTTTCGCTTTAACTCTGGCGTCATGACGCCTCGACATTTGTCTTGCTGATATTCGATATGTGAGTTATTCGGTTTCGATATCACCGGAGGTCGTGGAGGTGGAGACCATGGCCTGCTCGTGGCGATCATGGGCACGGTGCGCCGGGGGTGATCCGTTCCTCGCGGCCAACGCGCAGCATCTGCGCGTCATCGCCTGGGCGCTGCTCGGGTTGCAGGTCGTCAGCATCGTGATCGGCGGGATCGGCCTGCTGCTGTCGACGCCGCCGCACCCGGTCGAGTTCGACGCGGGCTTGTCGCCGAGCGGGTGGCTGGCGGTGCTGCTCGCGTTCGTGCTCGCGCACGTCTTCGCCGAGGGCGCCGCGCTGCGCGAGGACCTCGAGGGCACGATCTGACGTGCCCATCGCCGTCACCCTCGACGACGTGCTGCACGACCGCCGGATGACGCTCACCGAGCTCGCGGACCGGGTCGGCATCACCCTGGCGAACCTGTCGATCCTCAAGACCGGCAAGGCCCGCGCGATCCGCTCTCCACGCTCGAGGCGATCTGCGCGGCGCTGGACTGCCAGTCAAGACGACCCCGTACCGTTCAGTCGCAGAGGGTAACGTTGCGTCCACGGAAAGCCACCACTACCAGGAGGTTCAGTTCCAACCCGTATCGGCTTGTCACATTCAGTGACGGCCAGTCTTCGACTCGATAGGCGGCGTATAGGCGGCGCGATCGCACCTGGCGAGCTTGAACGTGTGGGGCGGCGCCCGCCGCCGCGAGCCGACGCCACGTGTGAGCACTTCTAGGTTCTAGGTCCCCGTGGTCCAATGGCGGCCGTGCAACGCAAAGGCCCGCCGTCGTGGCGGGCCTTGCTTCCTGATCGCCGAGGCGATTCAGGTAGTTGATCTGATTAACACTCTACAAGCCGTGTGATGCAACGTCTATAACCACGACAGCTTCAATCCCATTCCTTGGGCCGGTGGAATCTGCCGACGTCGTCTTCCAGCGTGTGGGTGAACTGACATTGGCGCACGGTGCTGACAGACAGCCGCATGATGCTCGACGGGTTCACCTTCCTCAGCTCCCCCGCAGGCCAGCGTGTTGGATGGTCCTTATCGTCGTTGTGCATGAACTCAACGCTGCGGTGAGCGGCCGCGGCGACCCGATGCGAGCCAGCGGTCCGCTCCACCGGGTAGTTGGGCGACTATTGCAGCGATTGCGCGAGCTGCACCGCAACCCAGTGCGGCCGAAGGGCTCCAAGAACCTGTCATCGGCACTCACTCGGGCTTGAGATACACACCCTGAACGTACCTCACCCGCCCATCACGCAAGGCGCGGCCGGAATTGGCACGCTTCTGGGCATGTCGCTCGCCAAGCACCAGGTGCATTCCAAGAGGAGGCGGTGTGCCCGCCGGCGGTCGGTTTGCGTCCAGCCAGGCAAGTATCGTCGAAGAGACGTCCCGGAACGTGTGCTCTTTGAGGCCCAACTCGCGCAAGAGTGTTCGCAAGTCTTCCGGGGAAATCAGGTGGCTCTGCCCCGGCTCACTCGCCCAGGGAACGGGAAAATCGAGCGGCTGTCCGTTGCCCGCACAGATGTCCTGGAACACGAACTGACCGCCGGGTCGCAGGACGCGCGTTATTTCACCGTAAAATTGGCGCTTTTCGGCAATGTTCATCTGCGTCTGAATCGTCCACACGCAATCGAACGCGCCATCATCAAACGGTAGCGCCAAAGCATTGCCTTGACGAAATTGGGTCCGCTCTGCAAGGCGCGTCAGGCGGGACAGCTCGTTGGCCACGGTGCAAAACTCAGGCATAAGGTCAATACCGGTGACGTCACACCTGTACGTCGCGGCGAGGAATCGTGCCGGGCCGCCCAGGCCGCTGCCCACGTCAAGCACCCGTGTTCCCGGCTTGAGTGCAGCGAGTGCGGCGAGATCCTTCGTAGCAGCGCGCCCGGCCGAGTGAAACTCATCGGCCGGCGCAAGGTCATCCACAGTCGGCGCGTCAGGGTCCTTACCCGCTTCGCGCAAACCAGCGACGATGCGATCGAGCAATCCGACAGCACGGTAGTGAGCTTGAACTGAACGCTCATCAGCCACGATGACGCCTCCCTTCTGTCGCCCAACCAGATGTCGACACCCTAAATGTCGCTTTTAAAAGCCCCAGATGTGGGGTGTAACGCGCCCGGGGCCGCTGTAACTCGTTGATCCATGACGCCGTCAACTGTGATACACGCCAAATCGTTGCGGGATATTAGACACCGCGGAGGGGCTCATGTCCACGCAACCGAAGCTGCTCGATCGCGTACGTGCCCGCATTATCGGTATGCCGATAGTGCTATCGCTATACTGATAGCGTTATCGGTTTATCGATAGGTCCGCTGGTGGATGTCTCGAACCCGCTCCGATCCGTGTCGCCGTCGGTCGACGCGGATGTTCTGCAGGTGCTCGTGCGCAGCCACGGCTGGCTGACGGGCCTGAAGGTCGCGACGCTGGCGAACCGCTCGTACGCGCAGGTGCGATCCGTGCTCCACCGCCTGGTTGCCGATGGCCTCGTCGAGGTCGAGGACCATGGCAGCGCGTACGCGTACCGCTGCAACCGGCACCACCTGATCTACGAGGCTATCGATGCGGTCGTCGGCGCGGCCGATCGGGTCGAGGAGCGACTCCTGGACAGGGTGGCCCGCTGGGACCCACCCGCGTACGCCGTGGTGCTCTACGGATCGTTCGCGCGGCACGACGGAGATGCTGACAGTGATCTCGATCTCCTTGTGGTCCGGCCCGACGACGTGGACGAGGACGACGACGCCTGGGTCCGACAGCGACAGATGCTCGCTGCGGAGGCCGAACGGTGGACGGGCAACCGGACACAGGTGCTGGAGCTCTCGCGGACCGAACTGGCGTCCGCGCTCGACCGAGGCGAGGCGCTCATCGCATCGCTACGGCGCGATGGCCGGGTGCTGGTGGGCCCGCCGGCACCGGAGTTGTTCGAAGGGACCGGGATCAGCTCATGAGTCGACGGTGGGTCGGGCGGACGAGGCCGTGCGGGTCGGCCGACGCTCGCGCACGGCTTCGGCAGGCGCGCCTGTACCTCGAGGTCGCCACCCTGGTCGCGAGCGACGAGCCCGGTGAGCACGCGACGGTCGCGACCGCGAACGCCGTGCTTGCGGGCATTGCCGCCGCGGACGCGATGTGTTGCGCGATCGCGGGCGAGCGGTTCCGCGGTGACGACCACCGCCGCGCGGCCGAGTACCTCGGTCAGATCACCGGCGATACGGCGTGCGCCGGGGCGCTGCGCGACCTGATCGACCTGAAAGACGCCAGCCACTACGGCGTCCGCAACGTCCAGGTCCGCAACGCCACTCGGGCAGTGCGCAAGGCGACACAGCTTGTCGACGCCGCTGCCGCCCGCGTCCGCGGTTGATTTCCGACGGTTGGTGTCGTGTCCCTCGTTCGTTGACCGAACGCTCCCCGTCTCCGCGGCGCGGAGCGACATCCAGAGCATCGCGATATCCGGGGCTATCGAAGGTTGCTCGACCTGGCGGTCGTGCGAGTATCCGGCGTGGGAAGAGCGGTCTCGCGGTTTCGAATGGCGGTCAGTGTCACTGGGTCCGCAGCAGTAGTTGGCCGCCGTGGCGTTCCATGACTTCCTTGACAGCGTCGGCGTGGCCGTGGCTGCACGCTGCCACCAGGACCTGGCCGGGTTCGAGTGGGACGCTGTCGAGTTCCTCACGCTCAGTAAACGACCGGTCTGCGACGGCGTCGCCCAGGAAGCCACCGAGCACCGCCCCTCCCAGACCGGTAGGTATGCCGAGCGCGAGGATGCCGCCCAGCCCGACGACGCCGCCTGGAATCAAGGCGACCGCGGCGATTGTCAACCCGGCGAGGTAACCGACGATGGCGCCTGCAGCCACGCCGACCTCTGTGTCATGGATGACGTCGGTCTCGGCGTCGCGCTCGAACGCACGGTCCGCTGCCTCCCGAACGGCAAGCCCCAGACGGTCGCTGCCCAGCCCGAGCTGCCGCAGATCATCGACCGCGGCCTTGGCGCTGTCGCGGTCGGCGAACACTGCGGCGATGTGGTCGTGGCGAGCGTGGGTCCGCACCTCGTGGTCGGAGATGACGTGCTCGCGTAGTTGTTCCACGATGGCGGCATCGGCGGCCGACATCGCGGGATGGTACGCGGGCTGATAGGTGCCCAGCGGTCGACCGTCGGCGGTGGCGAGCGCGAACAGCAGACCCTCCTCCTCGGCATCGGTGATGCCACGCAATCGAACAAGCTGGGTCACGACAAGATCTGCCGGCGCGTAACGGTCGCCAGACGACATCACGCGCAACTGGCCATCGTCGGCGACTAGGTCCTCAGCAAAGCCGTCGTCCGCAAGCGTGGCCCGTACGTGCGCGATGGTGTCGACGGTCATATCCCTATGCTGGACGCCGCCCCGCTGCGAGGCAGTGCCAATCGGCCCGGACGCGTTGGGCCCGAAGGTCACACGGCATCGCTGCCCGCTGGTGCCAGTGTCGTGGCGCACCTCGGTGGGCGTGTCGCACCGACCGGCCGAAAGGATGGTCAGTGACGACCCTGGCCTGGATCACCGTAGGCGGGGTGGTGATGAGCGCGTTGGCGTTGACCGGTAGCGCGACGCTGTTGCTGCCAGAGCGGCTGTTCGACCGCGTGGTGCCCCCGCTGGTCGCGCTGGCGGCCGGGACCCTCCTCGGTGGCGCGTGCTTTCACATGCTTCCCGAGGCGGTCGACGCGCTTGGCAACCGGCTCGGGGTCTACGTGTGGCTCGTTGCCGGCTTCGTCGGCTTCTTCGTCCTCGAGCAGTACCTGCACTGGCACCACTGCCACCAGCCGCTCGTCCGACACGGACCGCTCGGGTACCTGATCCTCGTGGCCGACGGGCTCCACAACCTCATCGGCGGCCTGGCCGTGGGCGCGGCGTTCCTGGTCGACGTCCAGGTCGGGCTTGTCACGTGGGCAGCGGCGGCGGCCCACGAGGTGCCACAGGAGCTGGGCGACTTCGGGATCCTGGTCCACGCCGGGTGGAGCAGATCGCGGGCGTTGCTGTTCAACTTCGCTTCGGCGTTGACGTTCCTCGTCGGGGGTCTCCTGGCCTACGCCCTGGCCGGCAGGGTCGAGGTCGTCTGGCTGCTGCCGTTTGCTGCCGGCAACTTCCTCTACATCAGTGCTGCGGACCTGATTCCCGAGTTGACCAAGCATCCTGGCGGAGCACGAAAGGCATGGCTGACGTCCACGTTCGTGCTCGGCTTGGCCGTGCTTCTGAGCGTGGCGTTGATCGTGTAGCGCCCCGGGACTGGAGGGCTACGTGGCGAGCAGGACATCCGAGCCGCCCCTCGAAGACCCCGATGTGTCCCAGGACGACGTCGGTCCAGTCGCCTTGCGAACCCTCGGCAACCCCGGATACCGTATGTCTTGCGGGGACCGTCGCGGCCGTGTTGGCGGGCACGCAGGCGAGCTAGAGGCCGATCTCGAGTGGCGGTTGACGCTCGTGATCGCGGGCGAGATTACGGCGCTGCGTGACGTGCCTCGGCGATCGGTCGACGGCGGGCTGCTGGTCCACGGCGAGCGCGTGGCCGCGCCCTCGGCCGATGGCGTCGATCCAGGTGCGGTCGCTTGTGGCGTAGATGCGGTTGGACAGTCGCCCGCGGGACAATGCGACGTAGGCGCGTTCGGCGGTCGCCGCCGTGGAGGGCGTGAAGAGGCTGTGATCGACGGTGGCGCCTTGGGCGGTGTCGACGGTGCGGGCGTAGCCGTGGTCGACGTGTGCGCCGACGTAGCCGGCCGGCAACGTCACGCGTGTGGGTCTGCCGGGCTCGCGGTGCGCTGCGTCGAGGTCGACGGTGATCCGGTTGCGGTGGGTGGCGGTGACGCGGCCGGTCATACCGTTGCGGACCGCGACAGTGGTGCCGTCGGGCTGTGCGATGCGATGGTTGCGGCGCAGGATGATCTCGTCACCGGCCGCGAGCACGACAGCGCGGCGGTCGTCGGGAGCCCGGTAGGTGCGCGAGCGTCGTGCGATCTCGCCGCGGGCGACGAGGTGGACGCGAGCGAGCCGGTTGAGCTCGGCGACGGTGGCGCGCTCGGTCGCCAGCATCAGCGCGCTATGGCCCTGGTCGCGATGGGCGAGCCAATCGTCGACCATCGACGCCCACGCATCGACCGGTCGCCTGTGGTGGTCGGACACGGCGCCCTGCGCGCGGAGGACCTGCACCGCGGCGGCGGCCTGGCGGTCGCGGACGAGTTCGGCGGCGTCGCGGTAGACCGGGTCACGAAATCGGTGATTGTGCCCGAGGACGGTGGCGCCGAGCCGTTGCGCGAGTGCGTAGTGGCCGCCGCCGACATCAACAGATGGGATCTGGCGGTGGTCGCCGACGTCGACGATCTTGCCGTCGACGGCATCGACGGCGCGTTGCAGCGCGAGGCGGGTGCGGGTGGGGCACATCGCGGCCTCGTCGAGCACGACGACCACGCCGCGCGGCAGCCTGCGACGCCGGTGACGGAGTTCGATCAGGAGCCGGTCGACGGTGGCCGTGTCGGTGATGCCGGCAGACACGGCGAGCTGTTGGGCTGCGGTGGCGGACGGTGCGACGCCGATGACAGGGATGCCGGCGGCGTCGAGGGCGGCTCGGTAGGCGCCGAGCGCGGTGGATTTGCCGGTGCCGGCCTTGCCCACGACGACATCCACGCCCGCACCCGACGACGCGAGCGTGCGGACCATGGCCACCTGGTCGTCGTCAAGGGTCGAGTGAGCAGCGAGGACCTGGTCGACGATCGCTCCCGGGACACGTGCGACGCCAGCGTGCCGCCGGCTGGTGGCACGGCCAAGGAGTTCGGTTTCGGCGGCGAGCAGGTCGACGGTGGTGTAGCGGCGTTCGGACTGATCGACGGTGCGGATGATCCGCCCGGTGGCGTCGCGGACGCGCAGTACGTCGCTGGTGGTGCGGGCGGCGGGGGCGAGGACGGGGACGACGCGGTCGTCCCGCAGGAGCCGGTTGGCGAGGATCTCGACGCGACCGGCGGCGTTCTCGGCGTTGGCGCCGTGGATCGCCGAGCGGGCGGCGAGGTCGATGATGGCGTCGCGGCGGGAGAAGCTCGACGCCTGCTTGGTCACGCCGTCGGGCCCGGTCATGGCGTCCAGCAGCTGGGTCACTTGAGGGCCGTGTGGCGGTCTCCGTTGCACGCCGGTGTGAAGCGCTGCCTGGAGGATGTCTCCGGGGTCGTGGCCGGCTGCGATGGCTTCACGGGTGAAGCGGTCGTGCAGCGAACGGCCGTCGCCGACCCGGACCTTCCGCTGGCGAGTGGCCAGCGCGGCGGTCTGCGCGGCCCGGCCAGACGCCGCGTCGGGGTCGAGGCCACGAGCGCGGAGCGCGGCGGTGATCTGGCTGCGCCGCTTCGACCACTCCCGACACAGGCCCGGGGGGATGCCGGCGATCTCCCACCGCTCGTCACGGCGCTCCCAGCCGACGCCCAGCCGACGGGTCAATTCGGCACGCAGCGCGGCCTGGTAGATGCCGTCGGCGGCCTTGGCGTGCTGAAACAACAACCCGCCATCAAGCGCTGCGCGACGCCCATCGGGCGACTCGAGGACGTTGACCAGGATCGAATGGACGTGCAGCTGCGGATCGCCTTCGCGGGAGCAGCGGTGCGTGAACTCCGCGCGCAAGAACCCCAGCTCGGCGCCGTCCTGCCGATCGACGCCATCGCGGCCGAGCCGGGCGACACACGCATGCGCGGTGAGGTAGCCGACTGCGGCGTCGACCGCCGCCGCCTGCGCCTCCCGCACTTGCTCGCGGGCATCCTCGGGCGCGAGCGCCCACAGCGCCGAGATCGACTTCGGCGGCGAGAACGTCACGTCCCACGCCGCCACCCGCCGGTTCGCCCGCGCCTTCAACCGCTCGCCGGTGCTCGGCTCAGCGCCTTCGAGGACCGCGCGGAAGTCCTCGGCGGCCACGTGGCCGGAGAGGCCGAGGTGCTCGGCGAACCCGCCCCGCCACACGCCAGGCGCCTCACCGTGACCGACGTAGTAATCATGTCGATCGCGACCGACCTGGTCGACGTAGTAAGCGACGCTCGCACCAGCGTCACCGGCACGGATCGCAGCCACCGACGCGACCATCAGCAGCCACCCGCACCAGCACACCGACCCGACGAGGAGCGCCAGATCCACCGAGGAGCAGCGAGGCGACGACCCGAGCACACCCTTGCATTCCGCTGGAATGCCACTGCAAGCGGGCCGTGCAGCACGACCGAAGACCGGCCTGCGAGGTTCGGTTGACGGCCCTGGCCATGGCCTTCGCGGCGGAACATCAGTCCCACCCGATCCCGAGATCCCGGCTGCGACGCACGACGTCGGCAATCCGCTGGCCTCGGGTCTGATCGGCCGCCTGTTGCGCGCGAGCGCGCACGACATCACGTGTCTGCCCGTCCAGCGCCCTGGCGGTAGGCGCGCGGCCGTGGAGAGCCCGATCAACACGGGCGGCGTCGAGCTCGGCGGCCGCCTGTTGCGAGGCAGGAACCTCGTGGTACGGACGCGTCGCTGCATCGATGACCTGGCGGGCCGCAACGTGGGTGTCGAAGTCGCCCGAGACATCGACGTACGCGACACCTTCCAAGCCTCGGTCCGTGCCGTGCGGGTCAGGGATCGTGCCGGCGTCGGTCAGCCGGACCGACAGGCGCAGCGGGCGGCCGTCTGGCAGCCGCACCTGCAGCCGCGCCAGCGCCGCGCCGCGGCATGGATCGCTGCGGATGGTGCGATCGAGGGCGTCGCGCAGCTGGACAGCCGCCTCGGCGTTGAGATCCAGCCGTATCCGGCTGCCCTGGTACCACGCGTCCCGTCCGGGCGGCTGGTGCTGCTGGTCGTGTCGCGCTCGGCTCTCGGCGTCTCGAGGGTTGGTGGGCATGACGTGGCCTCCGCTCGTCTCGACGCGCGCCGGCGCGCACGTCTCCGAGCGGTCAATGAGCCCCACGCCACTGGCAGAGTCCTTGCAGATCCGCTTGCAGATCCACTGGCAATCTGCTGGCACCGCCTTCTGGACAGCTCAGTTCGGACCCCGTCGGGTCTCACGAGGGCCCCGGCGCGGCCGCGCATGGTGTCGACCGGCCCGTTGGTCAAGAAATCTCGTCTCGACGGCTCGCCGTGTAGAGACCCGCTTCGGATACCGCACCGGTCGAATGCCAGCGAAATGCCAGTGAGACCGACAGTGGAAAGGCAGTGATCGGACCGGTGCCAGCGGAGACGCAAGGACTCTGCAAGGGAGAAACCGGAGAAACCGACCCGGGATGCGAACTTGCAGTCCGCTGGCACCGTCGACCCTGGTCGTGAGCGAGAAGCCAGGCGGACGCGCAAGCGGTCGCGCAAGGACTGTGCAAGGGGCTGTGGCACAACGACCCTGACCATCGCTGACGCATACAGGAGGACCCAGGGCCATGAGTTCAACGTCGGTGCCCGACACACCGCGCCAACCTTGGACGAACGTGGATGTCGCCGATCTGCCGCCCACGATCACCGTCGAGCGTGCTGGAGCGATCCTTGGTGTGAGCCGGCGGTCGGCATACCGGGCGGTCGCCCGCGGTCAGATTCCCGCGATCCGCATCGGCCGGCGACTGCTCGTGCCCACGGCAGAACTACTCGGCCTGCTCGGGCTGGCTGCCGACGTCGACGCCGCGACCGTTCTTCGTGACGAGTAGCGCGCGAGCACCACAGCCCTGCGCGCCCGCCAGCGGCGCAACTCGGCTGGACAACTCCGTCATGCTTGCCGACGGACGTCGCGTCGCTGACGGTCACCTGTCAGTCAGTCGAGGTCGTCTTCATCGTCGGGGTCATCGGGATCGGCGTCGGGTTCGATGATCAGCCGGCGAAACAGCTCAGCCGCCTCCGGCTGCATGCCCGGCATCACGTGGGCGTAGGTGTCGAGCGTGAACGCGACCGAGCTGTGACCGAGCCGTTCAGACACCACCTTCGGATTCACACCTGAACGCAGCAGCAACGTCGCATGCGTGTGCCTCACGTCGTGCAGTCGAATCGCCGGCACGCCAGTGGCCTTGACGGCGCGCTGGAACGCGACGGTGATCGCGGGCGGGTTCCACCAGCTGCCATCGTCGGTCGGGAACACGAGCCGGTGGTCGTGCCACGCGACCCCGGCGGCGGCGCACGCCGCGTTGACCGTGCGGCGGTGCCGCTTGAGGACCGCGACCGTGTGCGCGTCGAGATGGATCGTGCGCGCCGAGTCGGCGCTCTTGTGATCCTCGATCAGCTGGTAGCCGTCCGGACCCGGGACCACGGTGGCGCGCACCGCAAGGACGGCCCCGTGCAGGTCGATGTCGGGCCAGCGCAGGCCGAGCACCTCGGAGCGGCGCAGCCCCGTGAACGCGGTCGCGACCCACAGCGAGTGCAGCGGATGATGTTCGGTGCCCGCCAGGAACGTCCGCAGCTCGGCGTCGGTCCAGGTGTGCATGGTCCGCCGGCGCGCGGCGCGGACCGCACGCATCGACGGCGGATCGGCGGTCAGCGCGACGTTGCGTTCCAGCAGTCCCCAGCGGACGGCGTCGTTGAGGGCCTTGCGCAGCATCGCGTGGATGCGCCGGACCGAGGTCGGTGACAGCCCACCCGCACCGTTGACCCTTCCGTCGGCGAGCAGCTCGCCATACAGCCGGTTGAGGTGCGCGGCCGTCAGCTGCTGCAGGGTGACGCCGCCGATCCGACCGATGACGTGGTTCTCCAGGTTGCGTCGCCGATCGTCCCACGTCTCATAGCGGACCCGTGGCGGCGCGGTCGCCGGCAACCACTCGGCGCGCAGGTACTCCGCCAGCGTGCGCGTCGACGTGCGCACGTAGGCGCCCTGCACGACCGAGGCGGCGACCTCAGTCAATGCGCGTTCGGCCTCGCGCTTGGTCGCGAAGCCACCGCGGCGCTCCTCGATCCATCTGCCGTCGGCGTCCTTGCCGATGTAGGTCCGAAACGCCCAGTTCGTGTTGGAGGTCCCACACGTCGCGCACTGACGGCCGTTGACGTTGCGCCCGCACGAGCTACAGCGCTTGTACACGCTCCCCTTCACCGCGCCTCCCCGCAGCCGGACAGCACGGCATCGTGCACCGCCCACCGCCACGGCGCCTTCCCACCAGCCGCATGGCTGTGGAAAAAACCGACGACCAGACGTGAGCGCTATCGCCTCAGCCGCCCAGAAGATGTCGGCAGGCACGTCAGGACGCCTGCCGGCGCAGCGCTGAGCGCCGCTTCTGGCACGCGTTCGGCCTGGCAGACCCCGGCCCCGCTCGCGTCGGAGCCGCGTCGCTTACGCACAGGCTACGCACAGGCGCCGTTCGACGCGGTCACGGTAGGACCGCGAAAACCCCTGCTGACCTGCGGTTTCGTGTGGAGCGGGTGAGGGGAATCGAACCCCCATTGCGAGCTTGGGAAGCTCGTGTTCTACCATTGAACTACACCCGCGGGTCTGGCAGATGCTAGCCCGCTGGGGACACCGTGCGCAACGTCGGCGCGCTCAGCTCATGGCATCGGCGGCCAGCGCGATCGCTCCGAGCAGGCCCGCATCGTCGCCCAGGCCTGGACGCACGATGTAGCGGTCGATGTGATCGGTGATCTCCGGGACGTCGATGTAGCCATTGAGCTCGTCGGTGGTCCGCGCGCGCAGAGCGTCCAGCAGTCCCTCCAGGTGCAGAACACCGCCTCCGAAGATCAAGCGCGCCGGTGAGAGCAGGTAGGTCATCGCCGCCGCCATCTGCGCGAGGTATCCCGCCTCGACGGCGACGGCGCGCCGCAACCGCTCCCCGGTGAGGTCCTGCGCCAGCGAGCCCCACCGCGCCGCGATGGCCGGCCCGGCCGCCATGCCTTCGAGGCAGGCGCCGTGGTAGGGGCAGATGCCGCCGTAGTCGTCATCTGCCTGGCGGCGCACGGGCAGGTGTCCCATCTCGGGATGCAGCAGGCCGTGCAGCAGCGCACCGCCGATGTAGCCGCCGCCGCCGATGCCGGTGCCGACGGTGACGTAGACGCACGAGTTGACCTGGGCAGCGGCACCCCAACGGGCCTCGGCGAGCGCTGCGCCGTTGACGTCGGTGTCGAACCCGATGGGCACGTCGGCGGTGGCGCGCAGCGGACCGAGCAGGTCGGTCGAGTTCCAGCCCGGCTTGGGCGTCGATGTGATGAAACCGTAGGTGGCCGATGACGGGCGCAGGTCCACCGGTCCGAACGACGCCACGCCGATGGCATGCAGACCGCCGGCGTGGGCGCGCACGTACTCGCTGATCCGGCCGGTCGTCTCCTCCGGGGTCGTGGTGGGGAACGTCGTGACGTCGACCAGATCGTGTGGGCCCGTCCCGGCACCGCACACGATCTTCGTCCCGCCGGCCTCGACCCCTACGAACGTCATGGCAACCTCCGACTTCTCGCGCAGCACCGTGCACGCGCGGTGTGCGGGTCATCATGGCAGGCGGCAACCGCCCGATCGTGACGTGCACTACGATTGCGCACCAGCTGACACGTCTTCCACCACGAGGGACGCGACGGATGATCCTCTCAGACCGGTCGATCCGTGAAGAGCTCGACGCCGGACGGATCGTCATCGATCCGCTCGCTGACGACGCCGTGCAACCATCGAGCGTCGACGTGCGTGTCGACTCCAGCTTCCGCGTGTTCGCCAACCACCGGTATCCCTACATCGATGTCCGCGAACCGCAGCCCGACCTGACCGACCTCATCAAGGTGCCCGACGACGAGCCGTTCATGCTGCACCCGGGCGAGTTCGTGCTCGGCAGCACCTATGAGCGCGTATCGGTGCCCGACGATCTGGTCGCGCGGCTCGAAGGAAAGAGCTCGCTGGGACGCCTCGGCCTGCTCATCCACTCGACGGCGGGGTTCGTCGACGCCGGCTGGGACGGCTGGTTGACCCTCGAGCTGTCCAACGTCGCGACCCTGCCGATCGCGATCTACCCGCGCATGAAGATCGGTCAGCTCGCATTCTTCCGCCTGTCGACCTCCGCCGACCGGCCCTACGGCAACCAGGCGCTCGGGAGCAAGTACCGCGGTCAGCGCGGTCCCACCGCCAGCCGGTACTTCCAGAACTTCCGCGAGGACTGACGCGGGCGGGCGTCAGGCGCCACGCTGACCGTGCAACCGTGTCGGCGTCGTCGCGGCGGCGGGTCGCCTCGCCCCCGCTACGGCGTCTCGCGTGTGGCCTGCTGGATGGGGGACTCAGCGTCCCGCGCGATGTCCGCAGGCTCGCCGGGCTGCGTGTCGCCGTCATCGTCGGCGACGGTGATCCGGTCACGGCCGGCA
>Ga0299907_10000903_pt1 | contig 15872 bp, 13 predicted proteins | sample RVTome_16_FD_198680 | JGI IMG/M metagenome (GOLD analysis project Ga0299907, IMG submission 198680) | Soil microbial communities from uranium-contaminated site in the Upper Colorado River Basin, Wyoming, United States - RVT152D67 (version 2) ...
CGGCCGAGGGCGCGCATGTGATCGTCACCGACGTCAACCTCGACACCGCCCAGCAGGTGGCGGACGAGATCTCAGGCGAGGCGCGGCAGCTCGACGTGCGCGAGCCCGCGGCGGAGCTGGCCGCTGACATCGGCCCCGTCGACGTGCTGGTGAACAACGCGGGCACTGACGCCTTCGGCTTCTTCGTGAACACCACGCCCGAGATGTGGGACCTCGTGGTGGGCGTGAACCTCTTGGGCGTGCTGAACGTGACCCATGCGTTCCTGCCGGGCATGCAGGAGCAGGGCGGGGGGTCGATCGTGAACGTCGCATCGGAGGCCGGCCGCGTGGGGTCGCCCGGCTCGGCGGTCTATTCGGGCGCGAAGGCCGGGGTGATCGGCTTCACGAAGGCGATCGCCCGCGAGAGCGCCCGCTACAAGGTGCGCTGCAACGCGATCGCGCCCGGGCCGATCGAGACGCCGCTCCTCATGGCCGCCCCGCAGTTCCTCGGCGATCTGGGGGAGCGGCTCGTCCAGGGGATGGTCTCGCGCACGGCGCTCGGCCGGCTCGGCCAGCCGGAGGAGGTCGCTGCCGCCGTCGCCTACCTGGCGTCAGACGAGGCGGCCTACGTCACCGGCGAGACGATCGGGGTGAGCGGCGGCCTGGGCATGATGTAGGCGTGGGCGAGCACGTGGACATCCGCGAGGTGGGCCCCCGCGACGGCTTCCAGAACGAGCCCGAGGTCATCCCCACCGCCGAGAAGATCCAGCTGATCGAGAAGCTTGCGCGCACCGGCGTGAAGCGGCTGGAGGTGACGAGCTTCGTCAGGGCGGAGGTGATCCCCCAACTGGCCGACGGCGCCGAGGTGCTGGCCGGGACGGACATTCCCGACGACGTGTCGGTGAGCGTCCTGATCCCGAACGAGAAGGGCCTCGACAACGCGCTCGGGCAGCGCGAGAAGTTCGACGAGGTGAACCTCTTCCTGTCCGCCACAGAGACGCACAACGTCCACAACGTGAACCGGACCGTCGAGGAGTCGCTGACCGGGCTCGAGCGTGTCATCGAGCGCGCCCTCGGCGAGGGGCTGCGCTGCGAAGGCGTCATCTCGGTCAGCTTCGGCTGTCCCTACGAGGGCGAGGTGCCGCCGGAGCGCGTCTTCGAGATCGCCGGACGGCTGGCTGAGGCCGGCTGCGATGAGATTGCGTTCGGCGACACCACCGGCATGGCGAACCCGCGGCAGGTCGCGGAGTTCTTTCCGGCTGCCCGCGAGGCCCTCCCCGGCAAGCAGCTGACCGCCCACTTCCACAACACGCGCGGCCAGGGGCTCGCGAACGTCCTGGCCGCCCTGGACGCCGGCGTGCGCTCCTTCGAGTCGTCGTTCGGCGAGCTTGGAGGCTGCCCGGTGCCGCGCGGAGCCACGGGCAACATCGCGAGTGAGGACCTCGTCTCGATGCTGCACGAGATGGGCTACGAGACGGGCATCGATCTTGACCAGCTGGTCGAGGCCGCGCGCTCGGCACAGAAGGTGCTGGGCAGGACCCTGGGGAGCCACGTGCTGGTGGCGGGCCCGGTCGATTGGAATCGCTGAGACCGGATGTCGAGGCGCTGAGCGCGATCGAGCGCCGCGCCGCGACACCGGGCGACCGCGAGTCGGCCGAGTGGGTGGCCGCGCGGATGCGCGAGATCGGCCTGGACGACGTCAGCATCGAGCCGTTCCGCTGCCACTCGACCTGGGCCATCCCCTATGGCGCACACCACGTGCTCGCATTGCTCGCCCTGCGGCTTCCCGCGCCGCTGCGCTTCCTAGCGGGGCTCTTGCTGGCCGCTTCGTACGAGCGCGACTACACCGGGCGTGACCACACCCTGCGCTCGCTCGTGCCGGGAGCGGGGGAGGGCCACAACGTCGTCGGCCGCTTCGGCAGCGGGTCGCGCACGCTCGTGCTCGTCGCTCACCACGATGCGGCGCACACCGGCTGGATCTGGGACCCGCGCTTCCTCGAGGGAGGACGGCGCCGCTCGGAGAAGACGGGTACGACGCCGTCCTTCATCGCGCTGCCGCTGCTCTCGTTCGCGCTCGTCGCGCTGGGCGCCCGCAGGCTGGGCGGGGCGCTCCAGCTGCTCGGGCTCACGCTCGGCGTGCAGTCCGCGCTGAGCCAGACGGTGCCGGGGGCGAGCGACAACGCCAGCGGGGTCGCGGGCGTGCTGGAGCTCGCCCGCCGCTACGTCGCGGAGCCGCTGGATGACACCGAGCTCGTCGTGCTCGTCCCGAGTGGCGAGGAGGTGGCGCTCGCGGGGATGTTCGAGTGGATGAAGGGCTTCCATCGCGACCACGTGCTCTTCCTCGGGCTGGACACGCTGGGAGCCGGCGAGCCCGTTGTCGCGCGCGGAGAGAGCTTCACCGGGCGCTACGGCGACGAAGACCTCGAGCTGGCCGGCGATCTTCCCCGGGTGGTGCTCGGGGCCGGCACCGATCCGATGGTCGCCCGCCAGCGCGGGTACCCGGCCGTCTCGATCCTCTCGCAGAAGGACGGCGGCTTCACGAACTACCACCTGCCGACCGACACGCCCGACCGGGTCAGCTGGGAGTCGGTTGAGCGCTGTGTCGAGGCGGCTGCCCGGGTTGCGGAGCGTTGGCTCGCAACCAGCCGAGCACCAGATCGTTGAACTCCTGCGCGCGCTCCATGTTGAGCGCATGGGGAGCCCCCGGCATCACCGACAGCTCGGCACCGGGAATCAGGTCCGCGATCTCCTTCGACTTCCAGACGGGCACCAGCGTGTCGTGCTCGGCGCCGATCACGTGTACCGGCATCGACAGCTGTCCGAGCCTGTCGCGCGTCTCGTGCCGGCCGCTCGCTTCCAGCTGACGCCTGAACGCGTCGAGCGACTGCGGGTGCGGATTCGAGCGCAGAAGGTTGCGCGAGTACTCGACGGCCTGGGGATTCGCGAAGAACTGCTCGGACATCCCGTAGAGGAGGAGCCAGTCGATCAGCTGCTCGCGTGACTGCATGGCCTCGCTCCAGAGCCGCGCGCGCTCGGTCGCCCAGTTGCCGCCGCCGGCGAAGGTCACGACCAGCGTGAGCGTCCGGATCCGGCCGGGCGCCGCCAGCGCCATCTCCTGGGCGATCGCCCCGCCCATCGACATTCCCACCAGGTGGAACGTGTCGAGACCGAGGTGGTCGGCCAGGCCGAGTGCGTCCTCAGCCATGTCGCGCACCTCGTACGGCCCGTCCGCCTGTGGCGACTGGCCGACGTCGCGGTTGTCGAAGGTCACCACTCGGTAGTGCTTCGAGAACTCGGGAACCTGCAGGATCCAGCCGAGCCGGTCGGTGCCCAGGCCCATGACCATCAAGAGCGGCTCGCCCTCGCCGGCCTCCTCGTAGTGCAGCTCCACGCGCGCAGAGTACCTTCGCGTTGTGCTCGACGAGCTCGACTACCCGATGTTCATCGCGACGGTGCCGGGCGCGGGCTGCCTGGTCGGCTTCGCGACGCAGGTGTCGATCGATCCGCTGCGCTTCCTGGCCTGCCTGTCCGACAAGAACCAGACCTACCGGCTCGCGCGCGAGTCCTCGCACATGGCTGTGCACGTGGTGCCGGAGAACCGCGAGGACCTCGCGGAGCTCTTCGGAGGAGAGACCGGCGACGAGGTGGACAAGCTCGCCCAGATCGAGTGCGGCGAGGGGCCCGGCGGGGTCCCGCTGATCAGCGGCTGCCCGTATCTGGTGGGTCGGATCGTGGAGCAGCTCAACTTCGGCGATCACATGGGTTTCGTGCTCGACGTGGTCGAGACGCAAGGCGGCGCTCGCGGGATCGGCTTCCAGCGCGTCAAGCGCATCGAGCCCGGCCACTCGGCCTGATCAGCGCCGCTTGCGGTGCAAGAAAGGGGTCCGTCCCCGTTTTTTCAGCGGACTGCGATGACGGCTTCTATCTCCACGGCCATGTTGAACGGCAGCTCGGCCATGCCCACGGCGGAGCGCGCGTGCTTTCCGACCTTCTCGCCGAACACCTCCACGAACAGGTCCGAACAGCCGTTGATGACGGGCGGGAGCTCCGTGAAGCCGGGCGCAGCGTTGACCATCCCGAGCAGCTTCAGCACCGACACCACGTTCTCGAGCTCGTCGAGCTCGGCCTTCAGCGTGGCGAGGATGTTCAGGCCGGTCACGCGCGCGGCGTGGGCCCCCTGCTCGGGCGTGAGGTCGTCGCCCACGCGCCCGCTGATCAGGTTGCCGTTCTCGATCGGCCCGTGTCCGGACAGGAACATCAGGTCCTTGTGCCGCTTTGCGAGCTGGTAGCTCCCCATCGCCGTGGGCGCGGGGGGCAGCTCGATGCCGAGGTTCATTGACCCGCGAACTCCGGCTGGCGCTTCTCGAAGAACGCGCGGGCGCCCTCCTTGAAGTCGTCGGTGGCCGCGAGCTGCTGCTGCGCCTGCACCTCCTGCTCGAGCGTGGCCGCGAGCGCGGGCTTCGCCGCAGCGTCCAGCACGCGCTTGGCGAGCCCGACGGCCTTCGGCGCGCAGGCCAGAAACTCGTTCGCGAACGCCTCGGTGACCTCGTCGAGCTTGTCCGCGGGCGCGATCCGGTTGGCGAAGCCGATGCGGTGCGCCTCGCGTCCGTCGATGACCTTGCCGGTCATGATCAGCTCCTTCGCGTTGCCGAGCCCGACGATGGCGGGAAGCCGCGAGCAGCCGCCCACGTCCGGCAGGAGGCCGACGCGCACCTCCATGATGCCGGCGACGGCGTCTTCCGCCATCGTGCGCATGTCGCACGCGCTCGCCAGCTCGAACGCCCCGCCGAGTGCGGCCCCGTGGATCTGGCAGATCGTCGGCTTCAGCATCTCCTCGAGCAGGTTCCAGACCTGGAGGATCGGCGTGCGGAAGCGGCGCAGGTTCGAGGGGTCCTCGGACAGCTCCTTGAGGTCGCCCACGTCCATTCCGGAGGAGAACATCGGGCCTTCGCCGCGGATCACTACGACCCGCACGGAGTCGTCGTAGGCCGCGTCCTCCACTGCGGCTCCGAATTCCCGCAGCAGGTCGCCGCCCAGCGCGTTTCGCTTCTCGGGCCGGTTGAGGACGATGTGGCGGACCGCTCCGCGATCCTCGGCTAGGACCAGTGCCATATAGGCTCCTCCGTCGCTTGGAAATCGGGATCGGAGGCTAATGGAGATCAAGAAGGTCGGAGTCGTCGGGTGCGGCCTGATGGGCCACGGGATCGCGCAGGTGTCGGCGCAGTCGGGCTACGAGGTCGTGGTGCGCGAGGTCGATCAGGGGGCCCTCGACAAGGGCCTCGGCAAGGTCGAGAAGCAGCTCGGCCGCGCCGTGGAGAAGGGCAAGCTCGAGCAGTCGGCCGCCGACGAGGTGCGCGGGCGCATCCAGGGGACGCTCGACTACGCGGACCTGGCCGACTGCGACCTCGTCGTGGAGGCGATCACCGAGGACCTCGACCTCAAGCTCGAGCTGTGGCGCGAGCTCGACGGAATCGTCAAGGACGGCGCCGTCCTCGCCACGAACACCTCCTCGCTTCCCGTCATCGCGCAGGCGGCGGTGACCAAGCGGCCGGAGAGCTTCATCGGGCTTCACTTCTTCAACCCCGTGCAGGTCATGAAGCTGCTCGAGGTGATCCGCTCGGTCGCGTCGTCGGACGAGGCGTTCGCGGCCGGCCTCGAGTGGGGCAAGTCGCTCGGGAAGCTGACGGTCGAGACGAAGGACAAGGCCGGCTTCATCGTGAATCGCCTGCTCGTCCCCTATCTGCTCGACGCGATTCGCGCCTACGAGGAGGGCGTCGGCTCGATCACCGAGATCGACGAGGCGATGAAGGCCGGGGCGGGCCACCCGATGGGGCCGCTCACGCTCGCCGACTTCGTGGGCCTCGACACGATGGGTGCGATCTGCGACGTGCTCTTCGACGAGTTCCGCGAGCGCCGCTTCGCGAAGCCGCCCACCCTCCGCAAGATGCTCATGGCCGGCTGGTACGGGCGCAAGAGCGGGATGGGCTTCTACGACTACTCGGGCGATGAGCCGAAGGAGAACCCCGGGCTCGTCTAGGTGATGGCGCGGCCGGCGTAGTAGCCGGCCGCGGCCGCCGCCAGCCCGCCGGCGACCGATGCGGCCACGTACAGCGCGGCCTCGCCCGGGCGTCCCGCTTCGATGTCCAGAAAGCCGTCTACCGAGAAGGTCGAGAACGTCGTGAAGCCGCCGAGCAGGCCGACTGCCAGCGCCGTTCTCAGCTCCGGCCGCAGGTGGTCGCCCAGTGACACGAGCGCGCCGAGGAGGAACGATCCGCCCACGTTGATGCCGACGGTGGCCCAGGGCAGGCTCTCGGTGGCGACCAGCTTGCCGACGCCGTAGCGGGCGAGTGAGCCCAGCGCTCCGCCGAGCGCAACCAGTAGCGGCGTCAGGGCGCAACCCTCGCTCGTCCGGCGGGTTCCAGGAGCACGATGGGCAGGGTAATACTGCTGCTCGTGGGGGCGCTGCTGTTGCCCGTCGCCCCTGCGCCCGCGAAGGGCTCGGCCAAGCCGGTCGTCTTCATCCACGGCATCGATCCGCTCGGGACGCCGGGCTTCGACTGCGATGCCTGGGACCGGCAGGCCGCCCGACTGCGCGCGATGGGGTTCCGCGGGGCCTTCGCGCGCGTCGCGTACTACTACGGCGACAGTGACTGCGGCTGGCAGGTCGACCATCACGGCAGCCATGACCGCCACTTCGGAGACGGTTGGGGGCATTCCGAGGAGTCCCACGACGCCGACAGCCGCATCGAGCACCTCGGCTACCACTTCGCCTGGTTCCTCTACAGCCACTTCACGAACAAGGGCAAGCAGGTCGACATCGTCGCGCATTCGATGGGCGGCCTGATCACGCGCTACGCGCTGGCCCAGGTCGCCCGCAGCCACTCTGCCTTTCCGCCCAACCTCGACGTGCAGGACGTCGTCACCCAGGGAACCCCGCACAAGGGATCCGACCAGAACTGGCAGGAGTCGTTCTGCCAGTTCGCGACCGAGTGCGATCAGATGGATCCCGGCTCGAGCTTCCTGCGCTGGATGGCGGTGAACGCGAAGAACCCGCAGGGGAGAGGCGGAACGCAGTGGACGGCGATGGGATCGACGCACGACGAGCGTGTGACGGCCCGGTCGACTGTCGGGATGGGCGCCGCCCACAAGCTCATCTACCGCCAGCCGACGATCGGCCACAGCGACTACCGCAACTCGAACTCGACCGCGCGCATCGGCGTGATCGACCGCAAGCGGCGCGGCGGGCGCTGGCACCGCCGTCGCCACGTCGCTCTGCCGGCCACCTGGACCGGGCAGGCTCTCCGTTCGAGGAGGAAGTAGGGCCGCGTCTCAGCCGCCCGAGGCCGCCAGGCAGCGCGCTTCGTCGAGCGGCTGTCCCGCCGCCGCGAATCCCTCAGCGGCGGTCCTGAAGAGGTCGCGCGCCTCGCCGTCGTCGCCCGCGGCAAGGGCGCGGAATGCGTGGACCTCGGTAAAGGCGGCGTCCCAGGCCGGCAGGCGCATCACCACGTTCGCGAGGAAGTCGGAGGCCTGTTCCCACTGCTCGAACCGCTCCATGTCGCCACCGCGCGCGGCGGCGATGGCGGCGGGCACCGCGAGGGTGATGCGGCAGCCCGGGCACGTCTCGACCGGGCCGCGCACGGCCTCCTCTGCCTCTTCGAGCGCGGCGAGTGCCGCGTCGCCGTCGGGCGCGAGCAGGATGCGGGTGCCGTAGATGCGGTCGAGCAAATGAAAGCCGGCGTCCGACTCGGACGCGATCGTCAGGGCCGCCTCGAGGAGCTCTCCCGCACGGTCGCGGTCGCCCCGGTACAGCGCGACCTCCGCCCGCCGCTGGAGCGCGAACGCCTCCCCGGTCGCCGCGCCGATCTCCTGGTGCATGACGGCGCCCTCCGCGAGATCGGCATCCGCGCCGTCGAGGTCGCCCGAGAGGAGCTTCGCCTCGCCGCGTATCGTCACGGCGAAGGCCTCACCGCGCGCGGCTCCCAGCCGCTTCGCCTCGGAGGCGAGCGCGTCCGCCCACGCTATGACGTCTTCGTACGGGCGGGCGCCGTAGAGCAATCGCTGTGTCATGCAGAGCTGCCCGTCGAAGACGCTGACGGCGAGCCTGGGCAGCGCGCTGGTCTCGCGCAGGTCGGCCTCCACCGTGTCGCGCAGCTCACCCCGCGCGTGCGCGGCGGCGGCGTGAGCCCACGCCGCGATCGCGGCGGCGTCGGAATCGCCGGCGCGCAGTGCCATCCGGCGCGCCTCGGCGGCCTTCGCGGTGCCCATCGCGGGGTCGGTGGCGCCCAGCGCGGCGCAGCCCGCGTAGGTGAGCGCCTGGGAAAGCAAGCCGTCGGTGCTCGTGGGCTCGGCCCCGGCGATCGTCTCGAGCGCGCCGGCCGGGTCGCCCTGCTTGACGGTCGCAAGCGCCTGCTTTGCGCGCAGGTTGTGCGATTCCGGCTCGCCAACGACCGCTGCGGCGAGCTCGTAGGCCGGGAGCGCCTCGGGCACGCCCCGGGCATCGAGGGCCTCCGCGCGCATGCACAGCGCCTCGCCGTGCTCGGCCTCATGCTCGAGCAGAGGCTCGAGGTAGCCGAGTACGTCGGCGTAGGCCCCCAGCCGCATGGCGCAGCGTGCGGCATCGAGCAGCCACGGCATGGCCTCGTCCGGGCGTTCGCCCTCGAGCCAGTGCCGTGCGACGAGGCCGGACGCAGCGCCGGCATCGGCGAGCCTGCGGGCGCTGCTGCGATGCGCGGCCTGGCGCTCGTGCGGGGCAAGTTGCTCCACGAGCGCCTGCCGAACCAGATCGTGGCGGAAGCGGTAGCGAGCACCGGCGACAACGAGGATCCCCGCCGCGAGGGCGGTATCCAGCAGGCTGTTGGTCTGCTCCTCGGGGAGGCTCGTGAGCGCGGCGACCGCGGCGGGATCCAGGTCGTCACTCGCGAGCGCGAGCCGGCGCAGCGCCGCCGTGCTGCCCTCATCGAGGTCGAGGAAGCGGGCGGCGATGGCATCGCTCGCCGTACCCACCAGGGCGGGCACGGCGGCGGTGGGGCTGCGCGCGAGCTCGAGGGTGAGGAACGGGTTGCCCTCGCCGAGCGCGACGATCCGGTCGACCACCTCCCTGGCGCGCGGCACGCGGGTGCCGGCCGCGACGAGCGCAGCGGACTCCTCGTGGTCGAGCGGCTCGAGGTCGATCTCAACGGCCTTGCCGGCCCGGACGAGCCGGGCGACGGCGCGAACCAGGCCGTCCGGCGCCGGCTCGGCGCGGAACGCCAGCGCCGGTAGGAGCGGCGTGCCGGCCGAGGGCGCGATGTGCTGCAGGACGTCGATGGTCGCCTCGTCCGCGAGGTGCGCGTCGTCGACGACGAGCACGACCGGAGCGCCGCCGCCCGCCGCCAGCAGCAGGCGGCGTAGGGCCCCGATCACCTGGTGCCGAGTAAGCGCGGCGCCGGCCTCCGTCGCGGGTGCCGGGGCGCCGAGCTCCGCCACCACTGCGCGGCCGCGGGCGCCGAGCGCATCGAGGATCGAGTCGTCACGCGCCTGGAGGCGCTCGACGACGTCGGCCAGCGGCGCGTACGGGACTCGCGCCTCGCTGGCCGTCACCGACACGACCAGCCAGCCGTCGTCCTGCGCCACGCGTCCCAGCTCGCGACAGAAAGCGGACTTGCCCATGCCTCCGGGGCCGCGCACCACGAGCGCGCGTGGGCGCTCAGATCGCAGCACGGCTGTGGCGCGGGCGAGCTCGATCTGGCGGCCCACGAAATCGGGGTCCCTGGACTCGAGGCCGCGCACGCACTCGTCGTAGATCGCTTCGGTCTCCGCGCTGGGGGTGATGCCGAGCTCGCGGCGGAGCGCCGTCCGCAGGCGGCCGTACCAGCGGATGGCCGCGGGACGGCTGCCGGCATCGAGCTCACGCCGCATGAGCTCGCGATGGGCCAGCTCGTCGGTCGGGTCGGCGTCGGCGAGGCGCTGCCATTGCCCGCTGCGCCGCAGGAGGGTCGTCCACTGAGAGCGCAGGGCCTCGCGCCTCGCGTGGGTCCAGTCCTCATACCGCGCCTCGGGCAGCAGCTCGCCGCCGTAGGCGTCCGCGACCCGCGCGCACGCCGCCGGGTCGCCGCTCTCGAGCGCCGCCCGCGCCTCGACTTCGAACTTGCCGGCGTCCGTCTCTACCTCCCGCGCGGGGAAGAGCTCCACCCGGCCCGAACGGAGCGCGACCGCGTCAGGGTCGCCGAGCGCCTGGCGCGCATGGTGCGCGGCCTTGCGGAGGTTGGCCGCTCCGGCGTCGACGTCGAGGTGGCGGAACAGCGCCTCGATCGCCTGGTCGCGCGCGACGCTGCGGCCGTCCGACAGGGCGAGGAGCTGAACGAGCTCGGCCGCGCGCCGGCTCGGCCAGCCGGTCGCGGTCTTCCCGTCGACCTCGACGCGGAACTTCCCGAGTAGCTGTATCCGGATCACCTGTGAGCGCCTCCCAATCGACCGTAACCGAGGAACGTTTCAGGAACGCACGCCTTGCAGGGTTCATCGCACTCGGCAAACGACGGAAGGAGCGAGGGATGAGGGCGACGACACGGGAGGACACGCCGGTCGCGATCGAGGGCGACGGGCTCGAGGTGAGGACGCGCGAGCTGGGCGGTGGCATGACGGCGGCGTTCTTCAGCGTGCCGCAGGGCGCCGACATGAGGCCAGCGCTCGTTGGCCTCGAGGGCGACCTGTGCCAGTGCCCGCACTGGGGATACATGCTCAAGGGCCGCCTGCGCATGCACACGGCGAACGGCTCTGAGGACTACACCGCCGGCCAGGCGTTCTACTGGGGCCCAGGCCATGCGCCGGAGGCGCTGGAGGACACGGAGTACGTGGACTTCTCGCCCACGGACGAGTTCAACCACGTCATCAGCCACATCACGGCGGGCGCCGCGGCATGAGGCGAGCCGCCCTCGGGCTTGGGGTGGTCGCGCTGTGCGTGGCCGCCCCGGCTTCGGCGGCGGGATCCGTCGCCTGCTCTCACGCCCAGGTCGTCGACCAGCTCACGATCGGCGCGACGCCCCTGGCGTTTTCCGTCGTGGTGGAGGCCGAGAACATCGAGGTCAAGGTCAATGGCACGACCGTGGACTGCTCCGGCTGGCAGGCGACGGTGCATAACACGACGAAGGTCGTGGGGGGAGAGGGGTCGTATGGAGCCACGATCGACCTCAGGGGCGGCGCGTTTGCCCCGGGTGCGGGCGACGAGCCCGGCCTGAGCGACGAGGTCGAGTTCGATCTCAGTGCCGAATACGTGACGATCCAGGGAACGGCCGGGAACGACCTGATCCGCATGGGAACGGCCGGTGTGAACCTCAATCCGGGCGCGGAGGGTGGCAAGCGGGGTGACTTCGACGCTGACGTCACGTTCACGGGGTCGATGGAGGTCGTGGGCAGCGCTGGTGACGATGAGATCTCGGCGGCGGGCGGGCTCGGCACCGGTGCCCCGGCCGAGCGGCCGCTTACGGCATCGGGCGATGGTGGCAGCGACGTGCTCGAGGGAGGGGGAGGAGCCGATGTCCTGCGGGCGGCATGGGCGAGTGTCACCGCGGTCGAGGACACTCTCCGCGGAAACGGGGGCGAGGATGTCCTCGTCGGCAACGCGAAGGTAATCGACGGCGGTGCCGGCTCCGACCGGTACGGCGCCCTGCAAGGCATGACGATCGACCTGGGGGTTGCGGGTCCGCAGGCGACCGGCTCCGGAGTCATGACGTTCACGAGTGTGGAGAACCTGTCCGGCAGCGCAGCCGCAGACGTCTTCGTCGGCGACGGCGGCGCGAACAAGCTCGACGGTGGGCCCGGAGACGACACGCTGCGCGGCGCCGGAGGGCCGGACGCGCTCAGTGGGGGAGCGGGCGACGACGCACTCGACGGCGGTGCCGGGGACGACACGCTGGATGGAGCCCAGCCCTACGTGTCCGACGATGCGCCCGACACGGTGTCCTACGCGTTCGCGCCGGCCGGCGTCGTGGTCGACCTGGCGCAATCCGGCAGCCAGGACACCCTCGGTGCCGGCCGGGACACGATCGTCCGCGCCTCGAACGTCGTCGGAAGCGAGTTCGGCGACGCGCTCACGGGCACGCCCGATGCCAACCGCGTCGTGGCGGGCGGCGGCATCGACGCGGTCAGCACGCTCGCCGGCGAGGACTCCGTCGACGTCCACGATGGGCTCCGAGACACAGTCGATTGCGGCGCCTCCGCCGATTCTGTGACGGGCGACACGATCGACTCCCTGACGGACTGCGAGTCGTCCACCCTCATCGCCGACACCCTGCCGCCGCAAACGACGATCGACTCCGGGCCGAGCGGCGTCATCGCCGAGCTCGAGGCGACGTTCGACTTCTCATCGTCCGAGCCCGGGTCAACCTTCGTGTGCCGGCTCGACGACGCACCGGCGTTCGACTGCGCCTCGCCAACCACCTTGGGCCCCCTGGCGGAGGGGGCGCACACGTTTCGCGTCTACGCGCAAGACCCGAGCGGGAACGCCGATCCGACCGCGGCCGAGCGGTCCTTCCGGGTCGAGATACCGACAACCGGGCCCGCGCCGGGCGATCTCCCGCGCGAAGAGGGTGGTCGAAAGCCCGCCATTGCACGCTTCAGCATCAAGCCGCGGCGGTTCGAGGCCGGCGCCAAGTCCAGGTTCAGCTACGCGCTCACCGAGGCGGCGCGCGTCGAGGTCCGGGTGAGAAAAAGGGGGAAACGGCGCCGTTTCTGCACGCTGGCGCGTCGCGCAAGCGCGGGGAGGAACCAGATCCGGTTCCGCGGACGCCTCGGTGGGCGAAAGCTCCGCCGTGGCCGCTACCGCGCCACGCTGGTCGTCTTCGATGCGAGCGGGAAGCGGGCCGACGCCCGCTCCGTCGGATTCCGTGTGCTCCGGCACGTCTGAACGTAGACTGCGGCGCCCATGTCGGACCTTCAGCACGCATTGGACCGCGCGCGCCTCGGCGGGCCCGAGCGGCACCACCAGAAGTCGGCCGAGCAGGGCAAGCTGCCCGTGCGCGAGCGCATTGCGCGCCTTCTCGACGCCGACTCCTTCGCCGAGGAGGCGCTGCTCGCCAACTGGGAGCAGGACGGCTTCGGCGCCGACGGGGTCGTGACCGGGATGGGCACGATCGCGGGCCGCCAGGTCGCGGTCATGGCGAACGACCCCACCGTGAAGGCCGGCTCCTGGGGCCCCAAGACGGTCGAGAAGATCATCCGCATCCAGGAGCAGGCGCTCCAGCACCGTGTGCCGATGATCTACCTCGTGGACTCGGCCGGCGCGCGGATCACCGACCAGGTGGCGATGTTCCCGGGCAGGCGCGGCGCAGGGAAGATCTTCCACACCGAGGTCAAGATGTCGGGCGTCGTGCCGCAGGTGTGCGTGCTCTTCGGCCCGTCGGCAGCAGGCGGCGCCTACATTCCTGCCTTCTGCGACGTCGTGATCATGCGCGAGGGCAACGCGTCCATGTACCTCGGCTCGCCGCGCATGGCCGAGATGGTCATCGGCGAGAAGGTGACGCTCGAGGAGATGGGCGGCGCGAAGATGCACACCGGTGTCTCGGGCTGCGGCCAGTTCCTCGTCAAGACCGACGAGGAGGGCATCGACCTCGCCAAGCGCTACGTCGGCTACTTCCCCGAGAACTGGCAGGACCAGCCGCCGACCGCGCCGCCCGCCGCCCCGGCCAGCGACACGCCGATCCGCGAGATCATCCCCGAGGACGAGAACAAGCCGTTCGACATCCACGACCTGCTCGAATCGCTCGTGGACGAGGGCTCGTTCCTGGAGGTGCACAAGCGCTGGGCCAAGGAGCTCGTCGTCGGCCACGCCCGCATCGAGGGCCGCTCGGTGGGCATCGTCGCCAACCAGCCGAAGCAGCGCGGGGGAGTGTTGTTCGTCGACTCCGCCGACAAGGCGGCCCACTTCATCTGGACCTGCAACGCCTTCAACATCCCGCTGCTGTTCCTGGCCGACGTCCCAGGCTTCATGATCGGCACAGCGGTCGAGCGCCAGGGCATCATCCGCCACGGCGCGAAGATGATCTCCGCGGTCTCCGAGGCGACGGTGCCGAAGCTGTCGGTGGTCGTTCGCAAGGCGTACGGCGCGGGCCTGTACGCCATGGCGGGCCCGGCATTCGACCCCGACGCGTGCATCGCGCTGCCGAGCGCGAAGATCGCGGTGATGGGCCCGCAGGCCGCAATCAACGCGGTCTTCTTCAACCAGCTCGCCGCGATCGCCGACGAGGCGGAGCGCGAGGTGAAGCGCGACCAGCTCCGCAAGGAGTACGCCGAGGAGATCGACATCCTCCACCTCGCCTCGGAGCTGGTGGTCGACGCCGTGATCCAGCCCGAGGACCTCCGCGCCGAGGTCGCGCGCCGCTTCGCGCTCTACGAGGGCCGCTCACGCGAGTGGCCGGCGAAGCACAACCCGGTCACGCCGGTCTAGCCCCCAAACCCACGCCGACTGTCGACTTATCCACCGCACGGGTGGCTAAGTCGACACTCGATGCGGTAAAGCTTCCGGCATGGCCGAGGGCGACCTTCTCTGGCAGCCGTCGCCCGAGTGGGTCGAGCGCTCGCGGCTGACGCACTACATGCGCGAGCGCGGGTTCGACGCGTACCGCGACCTGTGGGAGTGGTCGGTCACCGACCTCGAGGGCTTCTGGGCCTCGCTGTGGGACTACTTCGACCTGCCGGACGGCTACGACACGGTTCTCGGCAGTCGCGAGATGCCCGGGGCCGAGTGGTTCCCGGGCGCGCGGCTCAACTACGCCGAGGAGCTCTTCAAGCGCGCAGGCCCGCGCTCAGCCATCGCCCACTCCTCAGAGCTCCGCGGCCTGTCCGGCTGGAGCTGGGACGAGCTCCGCGACCACACGGCCCGCATCGCGGCCGAGCTGCGGAGACTCGGCGTGGGGAGGGGGGACCGCGTGATCGCTTACATGCCGAACATCCCCGAAACTGTCGCTGCCTTCCTCGCAACGGCCAGCATCGGGGCGATCTGGTCGAGCGCAGCACCCGAGTTCGGGGCGCCGACCGTGATCGATCGCTTCAAGCAGATCGAGCCGAAGGTGCTGCTCGCGATCGACGGCTACCGCTACAACGGCAAGGACTTCGACCGCTCGGACCAGGTGCGCCAGCTCGAAGCTGAGATTGCGAGCCTCGAGCACACGGTCACGCTTCCGTACCTGTCGGGAGGAACCTGGGAGTTCCCCGAGGCGGGCGAGCTGGAGTTCGAACGCGTGCCCTTCGACCACCCGCTGTGGGTTCTCTTCAGCTCCGGCACGACTGGGCTGCCCAAGGCGATCGTGCAGGGGCAGGGCGGCATCCTGATCGAGCACCTGAAGAAGGCGAACCTGCACTCGAACCTGACGCCGGAGGACCGCTTCTTCTGGTTCACCACCACCGGCTGGATGATGTGGAACTTCCTGGTGGGAGGGCTGCTGGCCGGCTCTACGATCGTCCTGTACGACGGCTTCCCGGACCCGCAGGGGATGTGGGACTTCGCCGCCGAAGCCGAGATCACGTGCTTCGGCACGAGCGCGGCGTTCATCTCGGCCTGCATGAAGGCCGAGGTGGAGGTGCCCGAGCTGCCGACGCTCAAGAGCATCGGCTCGACCGGCTCGCCGCTGCCGCCCGAGGGCTTCAAGTGGATATACGAGCAGGTGAAGGACGACGTCTGGCTGTTCTCGACGAGCGGCGGCACGGATCTCTGCACGGCGTTCATCGGCGCGTGCCCTGTCCTGCCCGTACACGAGGGCGAGCTCCAGGCGCCGGCGCTCGGCGCGAAGGTTGAAGCGTGGGACGAGGCGGGGAACGCGGTGGTCGACGAAGTTGGGGAACTCGTGATCACCGAGCCGATGCCGTCGATGCCGGTCTTCTTCTGGAACGACCCGGACGGCAGCCGCTACCGCGAGAGCTAC